>Ga0315283_10004887_pt1 | contig 11757 bp, 6 predicted proteins | sample YL17G09_0_MG_FD_204541 | JGI IMG/M metagenome (GOLD analysis project Ga0315283, IMG submission 204541) | Sediment microbial communities from Yellowstone Lake, YNP, Wyoming, USA - YL17G09_0 | ecosystem: Environmental > Aquatic > Freshwater > Lake > Sediment | place: USA: Wyoming | collected...
TCGACCAGTCTCGCACGAATCGACGCGCGTTCACCGTCGGAGGCCGCCTTCAGCTCGGCCTCGACCGCCAGCACGCGGGCGTCCTTCCTGGTGCGACCATCGACATCGCGGGCGAACACCACCGCGGCCGCCGGCGCGCCCCCAATCACCGACGCGAAGCTGCCCTCGAGCGCGGCCACCTCGACGTTTTCGTTCAACACCTTCGAGAACACGACGAACGCCCCGCCGTGGTACCGCGACACCACGACGAAGATGATGGGCCCCTTGAAGTTCACGACCGCCCGGCCGATCTCGGCGCCGAACTCGAGTTGCCGGCCGCGCATCGACTCGGGCGACCCGTCGAACCCGGAGAGGTTCGCGAGAATCACCAGCGGGCGGTTGCCGCTGGCCGCGCTCACGGTGCGCGCGATCTTCTTCGACGACATCGGAAACAGCGTGCCCGACGTCCACTGCTCCGGCCCGTCGGCCGGCACCGGGCCCAGACGTGGCACCGACCGCGACTCGAAGCCGACCACGCAGACCGGGTAGCCTCCGATGTGCGCGTCCCACGACACGGCGACCTCCGCGTCCCGCCAGCCCGGCCAGCGCTCCAGCGGCGCGTGATCCTGGTCGGTGACCGACAGCATCACGCGGCGAATGTCGAACGGCCGCTTGCGATCCGGGTTGTGCTCCACCGAAAACACGTCGCCGACGGTCGCGAACCCGCCCGGCTGCGAGTCGTGCGGGAACCCCCGGATGTCGCGCATCCTCGGGTCGGTGGTCGGCGCCCGGCGCGGGAACCGTTCACCGGGCACGACGTAGCAGTGGTCGTAGTGCCGCATGAGAATGCGGCAGGCATCCCGCAGGTCCCGGCCCCAATACTGCGCCTGGCCGTTGGGCCCCATGATGTGCTCGTACCCGCCGATGCCGATGTTGTCGTCGGCCGACACCGACCCCGAATAGTCGAGCGCCGTCTTGCCGGTGAGCACCATCGCCCCCTCGGGCGTCATGATCAGGATGCCGCGCGTGTGCATCAGCATCGTCGCCTCGGCGTTCCAGTACGGCTGGGCGCCGACGTTGATGCCGGTCACGACGATGTTCACTTCCCCGCCTGCCTGGGTGTACTCGATGATCCGCCGCAGGACGCGCGAGATCCAGTCCATATTCTCGGTGCCACTGTCCATCGAGATCTTCGCGCCGGCCGACAGCGCGAACCACTCGAGCGGCACCTGCATCGCCTCGGCCAGGTCGAGCGCGCCCAGGATCCGCCGGCACTCCGGCTCGGCCAGCGAGCCGACCTCGCGGCTGGGATCGCCCAGCAGCACCACGCGCGTCATGCCCTCCGCGCACGTGAGCGTGCGGTTGGTCAGGAGGCCCACGACGATGTTCGCGCCGTTCTTCCCGTACGGGCGGTCCACCGGGGCGAGCGCGCCCGAGGCGTCGAGATCGAGCTCGACGAACGACCCCGGCGGGATGTCCGACTCCCCGCCGGCGTGTTCCGCCGTCATCATCCGGATGATTTCGTAGGGGTAGATGAGGCCCCGCTGCCGCATGCGCACGACCTTCTGGTCGTAGTCCGACAGCGTCTTGAGCGGTTCGGTCGGCGGGGCGACAAAGCCCAGCACGGGCGCCCGGCCGGCCGCCATCGCGATCGACACCACGGTATCGTGCAGGACGCCCTCCGGGTCCGGCATCTCGGCGCGAATCGAAATCCGCTCGAGCCCGAGACCGTCGGCCTGGACCGCAATCCGGCGCGCCACCGCCTCGATGACCGGCCGGTCGACGATCATCGGCGGGCGCGCGATGAGCATCACGCGATTCCAATGGAGGCGGTCGTCGCTCTTCCGCTGCAGTTGCGCCCGCCGCAGGGCCGTCAGCGCTTCAAGCGCCATCCGCTCGAGGTGCGGCATGGCGATGACCTGGCCGTTCGCGTCCCGATAGGGCGTCAGGTCCCGGATTTCCGCGAGCACGAAGAACCGCTCGTCGCGGGCGTTCTCGCGGGCCACGCCGCGGAAGAGGTAGACATCCTCGACCGACGGGAGCCGCTCCAGGAAGAAGTTCTTCAGCCGCCAGATGTGGAGCCGCTTGCCGAGCATCGGGTGCATGCCCCGATACAGCTTCTCTTCCCGATAGCCGGGGCCGAACGGCCTGAACGTGAAGAACTGCAGCGGAAGCGTGGCCCCGCTGCTGCGCGGCGGCACCACCACGATGATGACACGCCGCAGCGGGCGATCGAACGCGGCGGCTTCGAGCCGATCCGACAGGCTGGCGGCCAGCGCGTCGGCGCTCTCCACCGGAGCGCTGGACCACGTGTAGATGTCCACGACCGCGTCGTGCTCCGGCGGCAGTTCCGCCACCGCCGCGCCGACCACCGTCAGGCAGGCATCGATGTCCGCCAGCGGCGCGCACGTGGACATGACGTCGACGGTCTGCCCGTCCAGCGGATACGCGGCGAGGACCAGGGGCGGCTCGTCGCCCGGGACGCGCTGCACGCGATCGAGCGCCCGGAACCGGTAGTCCCGGCGCATCAGCACCTCGAGCGCCGTGAGCCGGACAGGCGGCGCGAACGCCGCCAGTTCGCCGGCAATCATGGACCGGAGCGGCTGCGCGCAGGCCACCAGGTCGCGCCGCAGCGCGTCGGCGGTGGCCGGCGCGGGGTCCAGCGCGAGCTGGACGAGCCGGCCCATCATCTCGTCCTGCACGCTGCCACGCACGCGCTCGAAGGCCGGCTGCTCGATGTACCGGTACTGGACGTCGCGGCCCAGGTCCGCCAGATCCGGGAAGCGGCCCTGCAGGACGCCGACCAGGCGCGAGACGATCCCGAGGAAGGTCTGCGTCCCCGGCGCGAGGTGTTCCGCGTGGGACAACCGTCGCTGCAGCACCGCGCGGACAACCGACGCCTGGATGTCACTGCGCTGGTTCGCCTTGAACAGCCCCAGCAGCCCCTCGCGCAACGACGGGCCGGGCTCCAGCGAGTGCACCCCGAAATGCCCGAGCCCGGTCTTCAACTGCTCCAGAAACGACGCCGGCAGGTCGGTTCCCTGCGAGTCGAGCGTCCGCAGGTACGTGTAAAGATACTGCTCCGACCCGAGCGCCTGCTCGACATCGTCGTCCTCGGCAGGCTGACGTCCGAAGACAGCCCGCACGTCGACGAAGATGCGCAGGAGATCTTCTTCCGCGTGCACCAGAGCCGGGTCGTCCGGGCGAACGCCCTGGACGAGCCGCTCGTAGTCCTGGAGGCACCCCTTGATGTCCGCGGCATCGAGGTCGAAGCCCAGCAGCGCCGACCGCAAGGCGGGCAGCGTGTTCGCGGCGGGCGGCGGGGCGGGCCGCGTGATCTCCTCGAGGCCCGCCTTCACGCCTCGCAGCAGCGCACGCGCGCGGGACGCCGGGCGGCCGGACGGGCGCACGCCGCCCGACCGCGCCGCGTCGAAGACGACCTTGGGACCCGTCGTCCTGCGCCGCGTGTCGGCTGCCGGATCGAGATGCACCAGCGGCGTGCCCGGACCGACCTGCGCGTTGGGCAGGATGAAGACCTGCCGAACCACGCCGGAGAACGGCGCCGTCACCCCCATCTCCATCTTCATGGCCTCGAGGACCACCAGCCGGTCTCCCGCCATGACCTCGTCGCCCGGGGCCACCTGCACGGAGACGACCACCGCCGGGGAGGCCGCGCGCACCACGCCTTCGTCCGCGCGTGAGATGGCGTGCGGCACCCCTTCGACTTCGATGAGCAGCGTGTACCCCTGCGTGGCGGCGAGCACGCGATACCGCCGGCCGTCGGTCGTGAGCCAGCGATCGCAGGGCCCGTCGCGCTCGACTTCGACCTCGAGACGCGTGGCGCCCGCCGCGACGCGGTACTGGCCCTCGCCGACGCGATAGACGCGCAGTTCGTAGCGATGGCCCCGGTAGCCGAGCTCGACCGGGCGCCCGATCTCGTTGCGCACGCTGGGCCGTAGCCGCGCCGCCGACGCGAAGAAGGACGCGACCTCGTCGGCCGCCTCGACCTCGTACACCTCGACGGCCGCCTGGAGGAGCGCGACCTTGGCATGCCGCTCTGGCAAGGCCGCCTCGCCGACCATCATCCGGTCCAGCCAGCCGGCATCGACTACGCCCCGCTGGATCTCGGGCCGCTCCAGCACCTGCAGCAGGAACGCCCGGTTCGTGGGGCCGCCCGACACCACCACGGCGCTATCGGCCAGCGCCCGCTTGAGGCGGCCCAGCGCTTCGTCGCGCGAACTGCCGCGAGCCGCCAGCTTGCCGAACATCGATCCGAATTCCGGGGGCATGCTGTGCCCCTCGGCCATGCTGGTGTCCACGCGCAGCCCGGGACCGGTCGCCAGCCGGAACAGCGACAACACGCCCGGGGACGCCGCGAAGCCGTTGTAGGGGTCCTCGGCGTTCAGGCGCACCTCGATCGCGTGGCCGGTGCTGACCGGAGGAACCGGGTCCAGCCTGGCGCCGCGCGCCACACCGAGTTCGAGCTTCACCAGGTCCAGCCCGCTCGTCAGTTCGGTGACGACGTGCTCGACCTGCAGACGGGTGTTGGCTTCGAGGAACCAGTAGCGGCCGGCGGAATCCACGAGGAACTCCACGCTGACCTGGTTGCGGTAGTGCGTCGCCGCCACGAGGCGTACCGCGGCGTCCAGCAGCGCCGCCTCGACCCCGGGAAGCAATCCGACCGCCGGGGCTTCGGACGCCAGCTTCTGGAGCCGCCGCTGAATCGAGCAGTCCCGGGTCCCGACCGCCCACACCGTGCCGTAGGCGTCCGCCTGGATCTGCACCTCGATGTGGCGCATCCCGGGGAGGTACCGCTCGACCACCAGCGTGGTGTCGTTGAAGGTCCGCGCCGCGTCACGCCGGACGGCCCCGAACGCCGCGTCAATCTGCTCCGCCGAGTCGACGCGCTGGATGCCCCGGCCGCCCGCGCCGCCGCTCGCCTTGAAGAGCACCGGATAGCCGAGCCGCTCGGCCTGTGCCCGCGCGGCCTCGACCGTGTCGGCCGGCCCGCCGCCCCACGGCACGACGGGAATGCCGGCCGCTTCGGCGAACCGCTTCGCGTTGATCTTGTCCCCGAGGCGGCGCATGGCGCCGCTATCGGGCCCGATGACGACGATCCCCAGGCGCTCGCACATCTCGGCGAACTCCGGGCGCTCGCCGACGAAGCCCCACCCGGACCAGACCGCCTCCGCGTGGACGGCCGTCAGCGCCCGCTCGAGCGCCGCGTAGTCCAGGTAGGTCGGCCGGCGCAGCCCGTCCCGGCCGTCCACGAAGGTCGAGGGACCGAGCCCGTAGGACTCGTCCGACTCCCGGACGAACCGGGCCTGGCGGTCGGGCTCGGTGAACAGCGCAATCACGAACAGGTCGGCCCGGTGCTCGAGGTTGAACTCGCGAACGGCATGAATGAACCGCATGGCGGGTTCGCCTCGATTGACGATGGCCACACGGCGGAACTGGCTGTGCATGCAACGCCTCAGCGGGGGTCGGGAACGGGCGGCGCGCACCGGTGCTCCTGCACCGGCCGGGGGAACGCCTATTCTAATGTGAGGCCCGGGCGCTGGTCGAGGTCACCTGGTCGAGCCGCTTGTGGAGCAGGACACTGGTATCCTACGCTGACGCCGACATCGACGCTGGCCGCATCAACCACGTTATGACCCTTCGCCACTGGCTCTTCCCCGATCCCCGCCGCCGCCTGCCGTACTCGCGCTGGATCAACATCACGTGCCGCACGGCCCACCTCGCTGCCACCGGCGTGCTGCTGGGCGCCCACTGGTTCAATGTTCCGGCCGACGCGCTCTATCCGTTTCTGTGGGTCGCGATCGGCAGCGGGGCCGGCATGATCGTCGTCGAGGTCTACCCCACGGCGCACTGGGCGCACCAGGTCTGCGCCCTGTTCGTGTATGCGAAGCTCGCGCTGCTCTGTCTGATTCCGTTCGCCTGGGAGGCGCGGGTGCCGCTGCTGCTCGCGGTGGTCGTCCTGGCGGGTGTGGGCGCACACGCCCCACGGCGTGTGCGCCACTACTCGATCGTCTACCGGAAGGTGATGGCGGACTGAACCCCGGTCCTACGTCTTCAGCTTGAACACGTTCAGCACGTCGGCGCGACTCGACACCGTGCCCTTGAGCGCGGCCTGCCGCTCCTTCGCCAACCCTTCGAAGGTCGGACCCGGCTCCGGGTTGCGGTAGAAGACTCCGGTATACAGCTTCTCCCCGTACTCCTGCGCGAGGCCCATCGCGGCCAGCCGGTCCGACGGGTCGTGCCCCATCGACGCCAGCGTCTGCATCGAGGCCTTCTGCGCCTTCAGCATCTGATCTTCGAGGCCGTAGGTCACGCAGGGGGACTGCACATTGATGAACGCGAACCCCGGGAAGCGGATGCCCTCTTCGATGATCGTGGCCAGGCCGTTCATGTCGGCCGGCGTGCCCTGCGCCACGAACTGCGCGCCGTAGCCCAGCACGTAGAGCAGCGGATTGACCGGGGATTCCATCGAGCCGTGGGCCGACGACACGGTCTGGCGGCCGCGCTGCGACGTCGGGGACAACTGGCCTTTGGTGAGGCCGTAGATCTGGTTGTCCATGACGAGGTACGTCATGTCGATGTTGCGGCGAATGACGTGCGCGACGTGCCCGCCGCCGATCGAGAAGCCGTCACCGTCACCGCCCGCGCCCAGCACGAGCAGGTCAGGGTTCGCCAGCTTGATGCCCTGCGCGATCGGAAGGGCCCGCCCGTGCACGCTATTGAAGCCGTAGGCGGTCGTGTAGCCGGGGATCCGGCTCGAACAGCCAATCCCGGAGATGAACGCAATCTCGTGCGGCGGCCGTCCGATGTTCGCCAGCGCGCGGTAGATGGCCTGCACGACGCCGAAGTCACCGCAACCCGGGCACCAGATCGGCTTCAGGGTGCTCTTGAAGTCTTTCGCCGTGTAATCCTCGATGGGTCTCGCCGTGAGGGTGCTCATGTCCCGTCGTCCTCTCTTCAGCCTGATGCCCTAGCCGTGCGACTGGTCGTGCTGTTTCTCGCGCTGCAGCGCCAGCGAAATGTGCCGGAGGCGATCGACGATCTCCGACGGCGTAATCGGATTCGACCCGCTCTTCGCGAGGGTCTCGATCCCGCGAGGGACGTCCACGTACATGCGCAGCAGGCGGTAGAGCTGCGCCTGCTGGTTCTGCTCGACCACCAGGCCGCGCTTGATCGACAGGAAGAAGTCCTGGTAGATCTCCTCGGACACCGGGAAGAGCAGTTTCGGCACGAGCAGCTTCACCTTCAGCCCGGCCTTGACGGCCAGCTGGTGCGCCTCGATGGCGAGCCCGGCCGAGCTGCCCCAGCTGATGAGCGCCAGCGGCGCGTCGGGGCTGCCGTCGATGATGAACAGATCGCGGCGCCGCTTCAACGGGTTGAACTTCTTCAACCGCTTGTCGTTCATCTTCGAGTGCATCTCGCCGCTGGCCGTCGGCGCGCCCGACTCGTTGTGCTCGATGCCAGACGCCAGGTAGTTGCCCCCCTTCATGCCGGGATGGCTGACGGGGCTGATCCCCGTCTCGGTGAGACGGAACCTCGTGTACTTCTCGAGTTCCTTCTCGGTCGGCCGCCGCCGATCGATGATCTTCACCCCCGAGGCGTCGATCGGCTCGGCGGTCTCCTTGCGCTGTCCAACTTCCTGATCCGACAGGATGATGACCGGCGACTGGTAGTACTCCGCCATGTTGAACGCTTCGATGGTGACGCCGAACATGTCCTCGGCACTGACGGGCGCCAGCACGGGGCGGATCACGTCGCCGTGCGCCGAGAAGGCGGCCTGCAGCAGGTCAGACTGCTCGCTCTTGGTCGGGATGCCGGTCGAGGGCCCGCCGCGCTGCACGTTCACGCAGACCAGCGGCAGTTCCGCGATGCTCGCCAGGCCGAGCATCTCCGTCTTCAGCGACATGCCCGGGCCCGAGGTGGCGGTCAGCGCCTTCTTGCCGGCGAACGACGCGCCCACCACCGCCCCGATGCCCGCGATTTCGTCCTCGGCCTGCAGCATCGTGCCGCCGTACTTCCAGATTTCGCGGCCCAGGAAGTGCATGATCTCCGACGAGGGCGTGATCGGGTAGCCGCTGAAGAAATCGCAGCCGGCCACAATCGCGGCGGCGGCGCACAGGTCATTGCCGTCGACGACGAACTTCGCGGTCGGCTTCTCCGGCTCGGCCATCGTACGGCTCTGCTGCAGCGGGTGCGCCTGCGCGTACGCGAGGCCGGCATGGAACGCCTTCTCGGCCTTGTCCACAATCTCGGCGCCCTTCTTCGACAGCTTCTTCCGGATGCCTGCCAGCATCTGCTCCTTGCCGATGCCGAGCCAGCCCGCCATCAGGCCGAGCACCACCGTGTTCTTCGCGCGATCGCTGCCACCCGTCTCGCGGGCCATCTGCTCGAACGGCACCGCGAATACCTCGGCCGGCGTCACCCCCACCAGCGGAATCTTGTCGATCGCCACGTTGGTGTTGCTGTCGTAGACGACGATGGTCGAACCCGACACCGGCAGTTCACCGCCGAACTTCAGGAAGTCCTCCCAGTTGAGGGCGACGGCGATGTCGAGCGTCCCACCCGAATTGAGGACCTTGTGCGTGCAGACGCGCAGCTTGAAGCTCGACTCGCCGCCGCGGATCTGCGGGCCGAAGCTCTTGGTCATCACGCCGTGGTAGCCCTCGAGCGCGGCAGCGGTCAGGAGGGACTCTCCCGCCGACACGATGCCATCGCCGCCCGATCCAGCCATTCCGATGACGAGATCCGTATTCATAGCCGTCCTGGGAAAAAAGGTGATTCCGGGTTGCGGCGAGGGGCCTCACGCGGGGGCGGCGTGCGGCGGCGCGCAGCAGGTGCCTGCGGCTGAGTCGACAGACCACGCACAGCCGAGCGTGTCAAGCATACCAGCGATTGGAGGGAAGCGAACAGGCCCCGCGGCGCCGTCGTTCACGCAAACTCGCGAGGCCCCCAGAGCCAGGCCGCACCCCGGACGCCGCTCGCGTCGCCGTGCAAGGGCGGTACCAGACGGGTGTCCACGCGATCCGAGAAGACCCACGCGCCCCACTGCGCCGGAACGTTGGTGTACAGGCGCGCGAGCGTCGACAGGCCTCCGCCCAGCACAATGACGTCAGGGTCGAGCACGTTGATGATGCTGGCCAGCGCGCGGGCCATGCGCGACTCGTACCGCCGCAACGTCGACTCGCACGCGGCGTCGCCGGTCTCCGCGCGCCCCACCACGTCCTCGCTGGTGAGGCTGATGCCGGTGGCCCGAAGGTGATCACGCGCCATGCCCGGACCCGACAAGTACATTTCGATGCAGCCGCGGCGGCCGCAGTAGCATGCGCCGCCGACGCGCTCGTCGTCGGTCGCCCACGGCAGCGGGTTGTGACCCCATTCGCCCGCCACCGCGTTGGGCCCCGTGAGCACGCGGCCGTGCACGACCACGCCACCGCCCGTGCCGGTGCCGATGATGACGCCGAACACGACAGCGGCACCAGCGGCGGCGCCATCGCTCGCCTCGGACAGCGCGAAGCAGTTGGCGTCGTTGGCCAGCCGCACGGGGCGACCCATCGCCCGCGCGAGATCCTGCTGAAGGGGATGGCCGATCAACCAGACCGAATTGGCGTTCTTCACCAGCCCGGTCGCCGGCGAGATGACGCCCGGCATCCCGATCCCCACCGTGCCGCGCGTTCCGGTTTCCCGTTCGAGTGTCGCGACGATCTCCGCCATCGCCCGGACGGTGCCGTCGTAGTCGTCGCGCGGCGTCGGTCGCCGCTGCCGGGCCACGATCCGCCCCGTGTCGTCGAGCGCGACGCCCTCGACTTTCGTTCCCCCGAGATCGATGCCGATGCGCACTGTGATGCTCCTGAGGTCTGCTCGGCCGCGCGCGCCCTGGCGCGACCCTGCTATGATACCGGCATGGCGCTAGACGAGCGGGACTTCTACCACGAGAAACCGGAAACCCGGCCCGCCAGTTTCACCTGTCCGCTCTGCAAGCGGCGCAACGAGTATCAGGTGCGCTGGGTGCGGCGGACCAAGAAGGACCGGCTGCCGCCCGGCGCCGACGAGCGCGACCGCGCCATGTTCCCCAAACTGCGCAGCTACATGGTCCGCACCGATGACGTCATCACCTGCGCGACCTGCCGACGCCGCTTCGACGTGCCGAGCCACCAGTCGCTGGTGTTCCTGGGTGACGGTCCCGCACCCGCCTACGACCCCGACGACGACAACTTCGGCAACCGCTGACCCCCGGGTGCTCCGGTGGGGTCAGAGTCGACATTGAGGCGCTCCGGTGGGGTCAGAGTCGACATTGAAGTGATTCGTCGCGACATTCGGCCGATCGCGCCCTTATTTCTAAATGTCGACTCTGACCCCACGGCCCGGGTACCAGCATGTCGACTCTGACCCCACCGGGGCATGACCCCACCGGGGCACTATCGGATCAGCGCGGACATGGCGGCATGCGTCCGGGCCGCCAGCTGGTGGCGGTCGTCCAGCGTGAGTCCGGCGGACGCAATGGGTGCGCCGATTCGAATGCGCACGGTGGTCGGTGTCACGTACCAGCGGCCGCACGGCATCGCGACGTCGGGCCCGATAAGCGCGATGGGCACGACCGGCACCTGGGCCTTGATCGCCATGACGAACGCGCCCTTCTTGAACGGCTGCAGAACGCCGGTTCGGCTACGCGTGCCCTCGGGCGCGAGGAGGAACGATGCGCCGGCGCGCAGCCCGGCGACCGCCTCGTCCACGGCGTCGAACGCCCGCTCCCGGTGGCGGCGCTGCACGGGCACGAAGCCGGCCGTGCGCAGGACGGTGCCGAGGATGGGCAACCTGGCCAACTCGGCCTTGTACATGGCTCTCAGCGCGGGACACTTCGGCAGCAGAATCTCGAACACGAGCACGTCGACGTTGCTGAGGTGATTGATGCAATAGACCGTCGGGCGGCGGGCATCGACGTGCTCAAGCCCCTCGGTGACCACGCGAATCCCCAGGATCTGCCGGGCGGTCTTCGCGCCGAAGCGTCCGAGCACGAACATATGCCGCACCCGGCCGGTGAGATAGGCCACCAGCAGCGAGGGCGGGCCGGCCAGCGCCACCCAGACGCAGAGGAAGGAATAGGCGGAAACGGAGCGGATTGCGGCAATCAACAGGCGCATCGGTGTTTGGGGTCGCCGAGCGGGCGAACCCGTGTGGCATCTTACAGCACCTGGCGTGCCTACAGCCCTGACGGGATTCCGTCACTTCTGGGTTGAGGAGGCCTCGGAGCCGTTGGTATCGTCTTTGCTCTGTCGTGTTCTGGCCTGACTGGACCGCCAGTTTCCCGGCAGTCCCGGTCCCCATGTCCTTCGAGTTTGACGCGGAGTAGTCCTCGTGCACCAAATTCTGAGCAAAGAAGTCCTGGCCCCGGATGTCGTCCGCTTCTGGATTGAGGGGCCTCACATCGCCCGGAAGCGCAAGCCCGGGCAATTCGTCATCATCCGGATCAGCGAGGACGGCGAGCGCATCCCGTTGACCATCGCCGACGTCGACAAGCGGCGCGGCGCGATCTCGATCATCGTCCAGGGCGTCGGCAAGTCGACGAGGCAGTTGAACCTGATGGTGGAGGGAGACGCGATTCTCGACCTGGCCGGCCCGCTTGGCCGCCCGACCGCACTGCACCCGGACCGCACCGTGTGCTGCATCGGCGGCGGCATCGGCACGGCGGTCGTCTACCCCATCGCGTGCGGCTTCAAGGCGCTGCACGGGAACGTCACCGCCATCATCGGCGGGCGGACGAAG
>Ga0315283_10004891_pt1 | contig 11755 bp, 6 predicted proteins | sample YL17G09_0_MG_FD_204541 | JGI IMG/M metagenome (GOLD analysis project Ga0315283, IMG submission 204541) | Sediment microbial communities from Yellowstone Lake, YNP, Wyoming, USA - YL17G09_0 | ecosystem: Environmental > Aquatic > Freshwater > Lake > Sediment | place: USA: Wyoming | collected...
GAAAGATCACCGAACAGGGGCATTCTTACGACCACTTCGACGCTCCCGTCGGACATATAATCGGGTTCACCCACCGTGACGGCCCCCTGGACAAGACCCGAAACCTGGGCATTGATGACATCGCTCTCGATGGCAAAGTCCCTCACAACCGTCGTGGAATCGAGCCTCACCCCCTTGGTGATCTCCAGGAGATTCCGCTTGGCGATTATTTCAGCCGCCCTGATGGCCGCTGCCCTTGCCCGGCCTGGTTTTCCGATGAGGCTGTCGGGCGGCCCGGCAATACCCTTGGCTTCGATATAGCCGATACTCCAGTTGATTTTCCCCTGGCCGATCTGTTCGACCATCTGCGCCCCCTCGGGCGTAGCGCCTTTGTCCTCACAGAAACCGAGGCCCGAAAGCAGAAAAATCATGCCGATCATTACAGATATGCAAACCATTCGCCTTGACTTCATAGCATCCTCCTTTGTCGATTAAGGAAACTCGTCTTCCCTCTGCTCAGGAAACGGGCCGGCACCCGTTTGACATCCCAGTGACGGGAACGTTAAAAATACCAAAAAACCGCTATGCCATCAATGAAGATTCATCAAGCTTGTGCCTCTTTCACTTCTTGACGGCAAAGGCCTTCTCTTCAGGGGCCTCGAGGACAGGATTGATGTTGATGTTTTGTTCGGGATCCCCCCAGATCATGTTGGGATCGGGCGGGCTCTTACCCCACCAGTTCTGTCTTGCATCGATATAGATGGAGGAGAACGCGCGGATGGCGATCTCGTTGTCTACAAAATTGTTGAAATGGATCGAGGGGTTGGACATACCCACGCAATTGACGGCCCCCTCGCCCCGGTTGCCGCTGAAGGTGCTGTACAGTATCCGGGGAGCCGCATCGTTCCGGCAGTAGACTCCGCTCTGAGAATTGTCGGCGATATGGCAGAAGGAGATCTCCGGCGTCCCATAATAGATATCGAAAGCCACGGCAGCGTTTCTCACGACGCAGTAGGCGAAGGTGCTGTTGATTTTCGTGGCTTTTTTAAACCGGACGGCGCTGTTGTAGAAACCGGGCGACGCCGACAGGGCGGAGGCGCCAAAGAGGATGGGATTATCCTGCGTCCCTTTTGCTACGACACCGCCGTCTTCCACGCTGATGGACGTGTTCTGATCGTAGCTGATCTCCACCCCCGGTTCGATGTAAAGGGTCGCACCGCCGTCCACGTAAAGATCCTTGGCCACCCGGTAGGGACTGTTGGCAAGGGTGAGGAAGGCGTCCGCCTTGACGGCGCCGCCTAAAACCTGTGGAAGGATGGGAATTTGCAGAGGCTTTCCTTCCGGCAGGGGTCCGCTCAAAACAGAAGCAATGTTGATCCGGCCCCGAATCCTGGCCAGGATTTCGAGCCCTCCCGTGGAGCCCCACCAGTTATTCAGGGCATTGACGGATTCGCCGGTCATGTCCGCCGACATTTCCAGGGGTTTGTTATCGATGATGGCGTTATCCTCGATGGCGGCCTGGCTCGCCTGGACGGTGATACCCGTAGAAAGATTCCGCGCAATCGTGTTGCGCCGGATCACCGGAGAGGACGATTGGATCAGGATGCCCTCCTTGCCGTTATCCAGAATCCTGTTTTCCGTGAGCTCCGGCTGAGCCCCTGTCGTGATCAGGACGGCTGCCTCCCGATTCTTGTGGATCGTGTTGCGCGCTATCTGGGGCTTCGAGAAGGCGCCGGCTATTCTGAGGGCCGAGCCGTTCTCCGTCAGTTCGCAGGCCTCGATCCGGGGCGAGGAGGCTTCAACGGCAACGGCCGTCAGGGCGTTGAGGATGCGGCTGTGCGTCAGCAGGTTTTCCTTTTCCCTTACATTGGAAAAGACGATGCCCGTCCAGGGCTTGCCCTCCTGGGCTGCAGCGAAGAGGATGAGATGTTCGGCGTCTCCCCTTGCCAAAAGGCGTCCCTCGACAACCAGGGCGCCGCCTGTCGAACGGATTTCGGTGCCCGGCTCGATAGTGAGAAGCGTCCCGTCCTTCACCACCACGTTGTCTTCGATGATATAGGGGCTGGCGCCGGCATACCAGATGGCGTCCGTCTCGAGAACTCCGGAAACAGGCGTCGGTCCCGGCGCCAGGGACATGGCCGCGAAGGGCTCTGATCTGTTGCTTTCGTTGCCGGCCCGGTCATAGGCCGTTACCTGATAATAGTACCTTTTGCCGTTTGTCAGATTCTCATCGCGGATCTCGGCGAACTCCGTCCGGGCAATCTCCTGAAAACCGGACAGGGGGGTGTCGCTGCGATAGACACGATAACCCGCCAGGTCCGCGGCGGCGACCTTCTCCCAGGTCAACACAACCAGGGTATTCCTTCCCAGGGCGGATAGTTTTCCGGGTTTCTCGGGAGGCACCGTGTCCAGAGTAATCGTTCCGATGGCATCAATCCAGTCGGCCCTGTTCCCCGTATCATCGGTAAGGTGGCCCGTAATGACGGCGCCGGAGACATTGTCGCCGGGGAGGACCTTGTAGATCCCGAGGTAACCGCCGGGCTCCAACTCTTCCATGTCGATATGCTTCTTGAATTCACCGATATCGAAGGACGCCTGCATCTTCGGCGTGCCCTGGATGACGACCTTGATCTCATCCCCTGCTTTCTTGGGAAGGTTCTTTGAGTCCTGGGTGAGCAGGGTGATGACGGGCGGCTTCAGGGCCTCGGCCAGCGGCGGCGCCGGGATGGTCTTCACCATGTCCCGGAAGAGATCGTCACAGGCCCGGAGCAACTGAATGTCCCTGATGTTCATGGCCGTGGCAATAACAGTGGCAATGATGCCCACCGGGGTCGTCGAGATGCCCCCCTCGTGGATGCGGACCACATGCTGGCCGCTCCACAGAAAGTGCCCCGTCTTCGTATCATACATGCGGATTTCCGCACCGACGGAAACCTGGGAATAGATGACGGCAAAGAGCTTGTCGAAATTTGATATTTCGCCGTAGACGACGGCATCGACACCGAGGATTTTCCCTAAATCCTCCGGCTTGGTATTTTTGATGGTCTCCGGATCGGTGAGATCCGCCTTGCTCAACAGGTTGTTCACCCGGACAAGCTCCATGTCCTTGTATGGCAAGGAGCTGAAATGATTGTAAAATCCCTTGCGGACCGTTTCGAAGCCCTTTTTGCTCCGCGACCGGTCATAAAAAGGAAGGACGGCCACGGTCTGTGGCTTATGGGTTTCCATATAAGGATCCACCTGATAGTTGCCCTGGAACAAAGAGCGGATCTGCGGGGCAATCGCCGTTGATTGCGTGGCGATGACGCAGCCCTGATTCATGATGAGCGAAAGGAGCAGCAGGATGATGAGGATTGATGCCCTGAAGCCTTCTTTCATATATCCCTCCTCACTGCGGTAAAAGGCAATGCCGCAGGCGGATCTAACGGCCGACGATTGTGATCTCTGCGCTGGGATCGCTTTCCAGACCATCACGGTCCGAAGCCGTGACGACATAGGTCTTGCTCTTGCCCTTCGCGGGGCCCGGTTCCGCAAACCCCTCTTTCTGAACCGTGTCGATCTTCACGAGACCCAAAAACCGCTTTTCATAGACCGTATAATGGGCAATATCAGCCCCGGCATGCGCCTTCCAGGTCAGTTCAGCCCGGCCGCCCCGAAGTTCGCCCTTGAAGCCCCCGGGGCTCTGCGGTTTCGGTTTCGTCTCGACGGTGATGACATCGGAGAACTCACTGATCAGGCCATCTTTGTCTTCCGCCTGAATCTTGTAACGATAGCTCGTCCCATCCTTCAAATCTTTGTCCGCATGGCTGGTCTTGCCCTGGACTTTAGCGATCCGGGCAAAATAAGCCCCTTCGGGTCCTGAGACCCGGTAGACGTGATAGGTATCGATATCGCTTTCAGGATTAGCCGACCAGGAAAGAGGCGCCTCCCTGACCTTCCGCGACTCGCCCTTGAGACCCTGGGGTTTGGCCGGAACGGCTTTGGTCGTCCCCTGGACCACATCCGAGGGTTCGCTTTCCACATCCACCTTATTGTAGGCCCGGATGGCATAAAAGTAGGTGGCGTTATCCTCGATATTTTCAAAACCCCTGGCCGAATCGATGTAGGTTGCGTTGAGTCTCCCCTCGATCTTTTTGAGCAGCGTGTATTTCCCGAACTTTTCCTTTGACCAGTAAAGGTTGTAACCTTCGACCTCGGGCTGGGGACTGACCGTCCAGGTCAGTTCGACTCTCTTCACCAACCCGCTAACCGCTTTCAGACCCTGGGGCACAGGTGGTTTCCCCTTTGTTAAGGCCGAGGCGGTTACGGAGGGAGAGGTTTCCGTCTCCAGCTCCTCGAAAGCCGTCACCCGATAATAATAACGCGTATTGTCACCGAGACCCTCCCGATCGGCATACTGGATCCTCCGGCCCTGGCCTGCGGCGGACGCGTCGATCTTCTTCATCTTGGTGAAATTTCCGTCCTCCATTATGCTTCGGTAGACATAGTAGCCGTTGATGAAGGGTGAGTTGATCTGCTCCCAGGTCAGAACCACTTCCCGGATCAGCTCTCCCTGGGCGGTGAGGCCGATGACGATCGGGATCGTCGTTACTTTCATGAGACTGGAGAATTCGCTTTCCAGATTTTTCTCGTTGTAGGCAATGGCCTGATAGTAATAGTCTTCACCGTCGGCAAGCCCCTTGTCCATGAAGGTCACTTTGAACAGTTTATCCAGTGTCGACGAGGCATCCATGCCTAAGCCCAGATCCTTGCCCAGGATGTTAGCCGCCTCGAGGTAGGGACCCTGCTCCACCTTGGCCCGGAACAGTTTGTAACCCTTCAATTTCAGAGGATCCTCGCTGGTGATGGGATTGGGAGACCAGGTGAGTTGAATGCTTTTGATATGGCCTTCGGCCCGGAGGATGACGGGCGGATTGGGGGTCAGGGCCGTTTCGGCGGCGATCAGGCTCGAATATTCGCTCCGGCCCTCCTTGTTGTTAATGGAACGGATTTTGTAGAAGTAGGTTGTATTTCTATCCACATCCTGATCGACGTACTCGGTCCGGGTTATGGTGCCGATTTTGGCAAAAGGCCCCGCTTCCGAAAGGCTTCGCATGATCTCATAGCCCACGGCCGTCTGGGAAGGGTCTTCCCAACTCAAGTAGACGCGCATGTTGCCCGATCGCTTCCGGACATTCGCCGGACCCTTGAAGGTGGGCTTCTCGTCCCCCTTTTCCTGAATCTGACTGGAAACAGCATGGGAGATCATAGTAGCGAGTTTCCGGACCTCGTTTGTCAGCCCGGCGTCCCCCAGGGACCGCAGCTGGGTGGTGAAGATCGCCCGTCGCTGCTCGATCTGGATGACCTTGCAGTTGATCGTGATTACCGATCCCTTTTTTTCCACATTGCCAACGACGATGACGTTCAATCCCAGACGCGTGCCGATGTTGACGACATTATCGAGATTTTCGTCCTGCTGAAGATCGGTGAGGCTTAGGAACGATTCCAACTCCTTGCGCTCGAGCATGGCCAGGGTGGGCTCCACCTTCAGCGAATTCACCAGCATATTGGTGACCGTGGTCCCGTAACCGGAGGCATCGAGGTTCTGCGTCCCGAAATTGAAGACGGAAATCTTGACCTGGGACAACGCTTCTGCTCTGACGCCGGACGCTCCGAAAAGCAGGGTCATCGTCAAGATCACCCACAGACACCATTTTCCCCCCATTTCACCCTCCTTGCCACCAATCCGATGAATCCTCGCCCTTTTAAGCAATGCCAAGGTTATACCAACTCCGAGCAGGCCCCGATCAGGAGCCTGAAATGAGCGATTCGATGACTTCCAGTGCTTTTTTCGATATCGGGGTGGTAATGCCCTTTGTCTTCTCGTCATAGATCGCATCCATATATTTCTCGACGGCCGCATCGTAATTGCGTCTTCTCAGCCTCTGTTGCTCTCCCTGGTTGAAATACTCGACCTCGAGGCTCTGGTAATTTTTCAACACGCTCTGCCCCATCTCGGAGACCTTGACGTTGGTCAACTCGTCGAGCACTTCCGTTTCCGTGGGGAGTTCCAGCGGGTCATAGGCGATGTTGGCTATAGACACAGCATCCTGATAATTGTCCTCTTTGATGAGTTTTCCCGAAATAGTATTGGTAAAGACGTTCTCGCCGGTCGTCGTGTCCACAAGCTTGTAGGACATCTCGATGAGGGTGCTGATCTTGGCCGTTCCCCGCTTGTGGGGAATGAACTGGTAATTGCGCTTTTTGATGGTCCTGGGCGGTGCGGCATTCAACTCATCAGGCGTCGGCTTGGGATGGAGGATCAACCAGTCCGAGAATTCGGGATTGCGAACATCCTCCTCGTCTACAAGCACCTTGACTTGGCTGGTGCTGGCGTTATCCGTCTTCTCGGCTGAAAAATGAAGGACGTCTCCCATGATGAAGGTGTCGATGCCCCGCATCTTGCCGAGGGTCTGTGCCGATTTCAGGTCCACGAGCCCCGTCTGCCCCAACTGCATCTCCCGCAGGATTGACTGCAGGTTCTCACGCTCGATGATGCGGAGATCGCCGCTGCCATTCTTATGCAGGTAGGCGATCAGCTTGTTGGCCGCGATCTTTCCCGCATCCTTGTTGTTGCTGGGACTGCCGAAGTCGAACACAGCGATGGACTTGCGGATGCGTTTGTTGATATTGTCCTTGACGAGCAGAACCTTCTGAAACAGCTCCGGAGAATTCGGATTGAGCTGCTCTACCTTCTGGTACCAGACAAGGCTGTTGCCCCATAACTCCTTTTCGGCATACTTATCGGCCCGTTCCATCAGTTTCGCACAGAAGTTGTTGACGAACTCCTTGTAGACAGCCTCATCCTGCTGGGTATTCGAATAGGTCTTCACGAGGGCCGTTTTCTTCAGGGCCGTGTAGAACTTCCCCTGATTCACGAGCTTTACGGCGTCATCGAAGTATATTTGCGCAACCTTGGCCTTCAGGCTGTCCAGCTTCTTGACAAGATCCTGATTCTCCGGGGTGTATTCACCGGCCTTCTCGAACAGCAGGATCGCCCTGTCCCAGTTCTGGGCCCGCCCTGCCTTCTCGGCCTCGGTGAGAAAATAGTCGGGATTGTCCTTGGATTTGGCCTCCTGATATAGGGCGGCCACGTCGTAATAGCCCGGATTGATGTCCATGACCGCCTTGAAAGCCTGAGCGGCCATCCGCCAGTCCTCATGCTTGCTCAGGGCAACCCCTTGCTGGTAAAACTGCTTGGCCCCCTCCTGTTCGGCCCGGGCGAGCTTGACCCCCACGTCCTCGTAATTCGGAAAGACTTTGTTGATCTGTCTCAGTTTGGACATGGCAGACTGCCAATCCTCTTTCTGAATATCGCCATCGGCCTGTTCGTAGAGTGATTTAAGGGAGTCCTGGATGGTTTTGATCTTCTTTTTCACGCTTTCATTGAAGGCATTGATTTCCACGTTTTGGGTATCCAGGGCCAAGGCACGACCGGTATCCCTGGCGATCTGTTCCAGGGCCGGCAGACTTTCGGAACTGGAGGCCAGTGCCTGGCGAGCCCTGTCAAGATAGGATCTGGCCACCTGCGTTTTGGCCTTCAGGAGGGCATCGCTGTATTCCTTGTTTCCGGGCTCATCCTGCACCGCCTTCTCGAAATAGAGCTGGGCCTGTTCCCAGCGGTTGTCATTACTCAGTTCCATGCCGGTCTTGTAGCTTTCGCTTACGGCACAGCCGAAAAGAAAAAGAAGCGTGAACAAACCGGCAAGCAGTATTCGAATTATTCTCGTCTTCATCGCAGCCTCCATCATTGCATATTTGGGCGCATCCCTGGTATCTTCCACCCTTTCCCGCTGTCGTCAATCCGGCCTTTCAGGGCAGGAGCCCTGCTTCTATCCTGTTCTGGGTGATTTCCAGAATCTTCAGCTTTCGCCCTCCCAGGTTCATGGCTACCAGATCGTCGGCCAGGCCCTGGGTATTCCCTTCGAGCTCGATGTCGAACTCCCCCTGGCCGTGGGAATAGGATCGTTGATAAAGCACCTTGAACCCCTTGACCTCCAGGGAGAGGAGCTCCTTGAAGCGCATCAGATCCTGGTAGGTTTCCAATCCCGAAACAAGGACCTTGACCGTGACAGTGTTCGCCAGCTCCGAAGACCAGCGCGCCAGGATATCCTCCTTGATCACCATGGCCAGCTCGAGGGCGGTCTCCTCGGTGATGACCTTGACCTCGCCCTTGGCGCTTTTGGTCGCCGTCGTTATCACCTCTCCCGTGTCGCCGTTGATAACCTTGCCGGAAACGGCGACTTCATTGGACTGGACCTCCACTTCGCCCATCTTGAAGGACCGGGGAGTTACTTCCACGCGGCCGAAGATGAGAATCTCGGCACCGGCGCGGTGCGCGATTCGAGCAATCTCTTTCCGGTCATCCGCCGTTGCCTGAAAGCCGCCTCCCCTTCTGACGGTTTCCGCATTGACAAGCTTGAACCCCTGCGAGAGGAAATACCTCGCCATGGCCGCCTCGGCCATGGCGTCCTTCTGCAGCTGATCGCCGAAAAGAATCATCAGTCTGGGTTTCGATTTACGGGTCATGATGAGATTGACGGCCGACAGGCGGTCCTTCAACCTGCCCATGCCTACATCGGCATCGAGGGTCACTATATAATTGTCGCCCTCTCGCCTTTCCGACAGTATCTTGTAATCATTAATGAAACCCTTTGATTCAGAAAGGATTCGGTCCAACTTCAGCTGAAAATTCTCCACCTCGGTGCTGCTCGTGATCATAACGCCTACCACCTTTTCCACAGCGTTGCGCTGGGCGTTATCGATCGCTTTGTCCCTGGCGATGTCAATCAGGTTATTATGGATTGTGGCCATGCCATCGACCTTGACCCTCCCCTGGGCAAAGGCGACGGCAGAGCAAAGAACCAGAACCGCCATGAGCAGCAAAGACGATATGATTTTCCGCATTTGCTCATCCTAATTCATTCATGAGGTTAAGCGAAAATTTAACGGAAAAGAGCCGGAAAACCCTCTTCCCGCAAATCTGCGCATGAATCACCACGATCTTCCCCCGCCTTTCTAAAGGGGAAGAACTAAAACCGCCTGAGAATATAATCGAACTCCCTTGAGGTGTCAAGCCGAATCCCACGGACATGCACCGATAAATGAACGGCACGGTATGACCAATTTCACAGGATCCGCCTCAGGATCTTCTGTACCCCATCCTGTCCAGGCAATCAAGCAGGGCGATCTGCCAGAAGCGCGTCGTTCTGCCCGTCGCCTCCAGGTATTTCCGGCAACTGAGCACACTGTAAGGCGGCCTCAGAGCAACCTGAACCGTTTGGTCCGACCGGACCGGCATCACGGCGACCTCTCCCATACCCGCATACTGCAGAATCTTCAGGGCAAATTGATACCAACTGCAGTGACCTCGGTTGGTGATGTGAAAGATCCCCCGATGGTTTCCCTCAATGAGAAGGTGCACGGCCTGCGCCAGATCCCGGCTATAGGTCGGGCAGCCCACCTGATCATCGACGACGGACAGGGTTTTTTCCGTCCTTGCCTTCTCCAGAATGGTGGCCACGAAGTTTTTCCCTCTCAGTCCGTAAAGCCAGGCAGTCCTTACCAGGATGAAGTTATCGGCGGTTTCCATGAGGAATCTCTCCCCGGCGAGCTTGGACCGCCCGTAGGCATTCAGGGGCCGGCAGGGATCATCCTCCACATAGGCCGCCCCTTTGCTGCCGTCAAATACATAATCGGAACTGAAATGGATAAGCTTGAGAGAGCCCTTCCGGCAGGCCCGGGCAATGTTCTTCACACCTATGGCATTGACGGCAAAACACCGCTCCCAGTCGTCCTCACAGCCGTTTACATTCGTATAGGCGGCGGCGTTGACGACCACATCCGGCGCCGCCTTAATGATAACCCGACGGCAGGACGCCTCATCGGCGATATCGATATCCTCGATGTCCCGACCCAGCACCTCGTGGCCGGCCCCAAGTACAGCCATGAGGTCACTCCCCAGCATGCCCTTGTGTCCCAGAATCAAAATTCTCATCCGTATTTCACTTCCATCAGAAATAATCCCCCCGGGGGGGCCGTCACGCCGGCCAGGCATCTGTCCTTCGCCTCCAGCAGTCCCAGGATAGCCTCAGCAGACCTCCTGCCGCTGCCGATCTCCACCAGTGTGCCGACAATGTTGCGCACCATGTGTTTGAGAAACCCGTCGGCCTCGATAGTGATCATGATCATTCCCCCTGAGTCGCTCTTCACGCTCCCGGCTATTATCGTCCGGACAGGGTTGCGGTTGCCGCTGTCGGCAGCGCAGAAAGATGAAAAGTCGTGGGTTCCCGTCAGGAGGGTAAGGGCCTCGCCCATCCGTCCCCCTGCGAGGGGTTCACGGACGAACCAGGCGTATCTGCGGCACAGGGGGGAGCGGACAGGACCGTTCCAGATCTGATAACAATAGATCTTGGAGCCGGCGTCATAGCGGGCATGAAAAGCCGCATCAACCTGGTCAATTTCTTTGACAACGACGTCTTCGGGAAGGAGGCTGTTGATACCCCGGTGGAGATTAGCGATTCCGATTTGCGAGCGGGTCTTGAAATGGGCCACCTGCCTCAGGGCATGGACACCCGCATCGGTTCTGCCGGAACCTATGACCCGGATATCCTCCCCGGTGATTCTCCCGATGGCTTCCTCCAGGACCTGCTGGACCGTAATCTGTCCCTTCTGACGCTGCCAGCCGTGATAGCCCGATCCGTCATAGGACAGCATCATCCTGAGATTGCGCAGCGCCCCCTGCCCATTTTGTCCCATGATCAAGTTCCCTTGCCTTCAGCGCCAGGCGATTCAGTGATCCTTACCCCCTGTCGTTTTCCCAGCCGAACATACCTCTTGAACAGATCGCCGCGCTGCCGGTAGTTCCGGAAGAGGCCGAAACTGGGCGATGCCGGAGAATGCAGGCAAACTTTCCCCGGCGTTGTGCGGGCATAGGCAACCGCCACGGCTTCGGCCATGCCCTCCACAAAAAAGGCTTCGGGCATGGTCGGCCGCAGGTGCCGGCAGGCCTCGAGGGCCTCCCAGATCCTTCGTCCCGTTGTGGGGAAGAGGATCACGGTCTCGACACCGCTTCTCATGAGACGGTCGGCCAGTCCCGAAAAGTCGAGATGCCGCTCGTAACCGCCCAGCAGAATCGTCTGTACCCCGGAACCGAGTGCATCCAGGGCGCCCATTGTCGCCTCGGGCACCGTGGCCAGGGCATCGTCATAAAAAGTAACGCCGTCGAAGGTTCCGACAAGCTCCAGCCGATGTTCCAGAGGTCTGAAGCCCCGGATGGCGGAGGAAATGGAGTCGGCGGGAACGCCCAGCAGGTGGCCCACAGCGGCAGCAGGCAGAACGTTGTTGAGGTTGAAGGTCCCCGGCAGTGGGACATCATCGACCCGGAGCAAAACCGACTGTGAACCTTCAGGGGAACAATAAATAACCCGGCCGTCCTCGAGGAAACATCCGGGTCGCAGTGGACTCCTCAGCGAGAAGGGGATGCCGCGGGCCCTCGAGGCTGCGGCGAAACTGACCGGAAGGGGGTGGTCCGCATTGTAGATAAGGAAATCCCCTTCCGTTTGATGGCTGGCAATGTTGCGCTTCGCCGCTGCGTAGGCCTCGAAGTCCCGGTAGTAGTCGAGGTGTTCCGGCACGATGTTCAGAACCACGGCGATGTGCGGACTTTTGCTCAGGCCGTCCAGTTGGTGGCTCGAAAGCTCGTAGACGAAAAAGGTTCCGACTCCGGCCCGGTCCA
>Ga0315283_10004892_pt1 | contig 11752 bp, 14 predicted proteins | sample YL17G09_0_MG_FD_204541 | JGI IMG/M metagenome (GOLD analysis project Ga0315283, IMG submission 204541) | Sediment microbial communities from Yellowstone Lake, YNP, Wyoming, USA - YL17G09_0 | ecosystem: Environmental > Aquatic > Freshwater > Lake > Sediment | place: USA: Wyoming | collected...
CCGCTCACGCTCGCCCAGAACGTGAAGGCGGCCGGGGTGGTGCTGGTCTCCACGCCGCAGGACATGGCGCTCGCCGACGTCATCCGGGCCAAGCTCATGTTCGACAAGGTGGGAATCCCGGTGCTCGGCATCGTCGAGAACATGTCGAGCTTCGTCTGCCCGCACTGCCGGCAGGAGACCCATATCTTCGACCACGGCGGGGCCCGGGCGGCCGCCGAGCGCATGGGGATCCGGTTCCTGGGGGAGATCCCCCTCGACCTGGCGATTCGCGAGGGTGGCGACGCTGGGATGCCGGTGGTGGAGGCGCTGCCCGACGGTCCGCAGGCGCGCGCCTTCGTCGCCCTGGCGGGGCAGGTCGCCTGTTCCATTAGCATCAAGGTGGGAAAGTCGCCTCGCCTCCCGGTGATCGGATCGCAGCCCAGGGCGTGAAGTGGGGCGCCGCCAGGCGCGGGATGCGGTAGGGTTCGACCATGGCCGACCCGGACAATGACGATGATCCCGTTGCCCTTCCGGACGACGCTCCCGGCGGTCCGGGCACCGTCGGCTTCGTCGCCGATGTGGTTCGCAAGGCGGTCCTGACCGGCGTCGGGGCCCTGTTCCTCACCGAGGAGGGGGCGCGCAAGGTCGCCAGGGAGTGGAAGCTCCCGAAGGACCTCGCCACCTACCTGGTGTCGCAGGCTTCCGGCGCGCGCGACGAGGTGCTGCGCGTCCTGGGCCATGAACTGCGGCGCCTCCTCGACTCGGAGACCTTCCGCAAGGAGATCATCAAGTCGCTCGAGAACACGACGGTCGAGATCCACGCCGAGATGCGGCTCAAGGCCTCCGACGGCGAGCCGACTCCTCCCGTCCGGGTTCGGGTGAAACGACGCGGCAGGGCGAATGCGGGCGGGGATGGGGAGTGAAGGTCGCTCTCCGGTTGCTCCTCCTCGTGGAATTCGGGGCGCCGGGCCTGTTCGTCTTCCGCGAGGTCCCCCGCAGCGTCACGCTCGTCTACGCCATCGAGGACGCACCGGCCGTCCGAGGAGTCGAGGTCGAGGTTCGCAGGGGAACAGGCGTGATTCGCCATGCCGAGTTTCGCTTCGCCACCGTCGCCGGGAGCGGGCCCATCGTCCTGCCGATCGGAGACCGGACGGCTCGGAACGATTGACAAGCGAGCCGGATTCTCCGTATCAAGGCCCGTTCCCGCACAGGAGTGTGTCCATGGCGATCGAGCGCATCGCAGTCGTTGGCGCGGGCCAGATGGGCAGCGGCATCGCCCAGGTGGCGGCGCAGTCGGGTCTTCACGTCACCCTGCTCGACTCGGTTCCCGGGCTGGCCGCCAAGGCGCACCAGAAGCTCGGGGCTTCCCTGCAGAAGCTCGCCGAGAAGGGCAAGATCTCCCCGGAGCAGCGCCAGGGAACCCTCGACCGGATCCATTCCGGCGAAGCCCTCGAGGCGGCCGCGGGCGCCGACCTGGTCGTCGAGGCCATCGTCGAGAAGCTGGATCCCAAGGTGGAGCTCTTCCGCAAGCTCGACGCGCTCCTGCCGCCGCACGCCATCCTGGCCTCGAACACCAGCTCCATCTCCATCACCCAGCTCGCCGCGGCCACCAGGCGCCCCGCCCAGTTCATCGGGATGCACTTCATGAACCCGCCGCCGGTGATGCAGCTCATCGAGATCATCCGCGGGCTCCAGACCAGCGAGGACACCTGGAGGACGGTGACCGAGCTGGCCACGAAGCGCTTCGGCAAGACCGTGGTGACGTCGAAGGACGTTCCCGGATTCATCGTCAACCGCGTGCTCATCCCGCTCATCAACGAGGCCTGCTTCGCCTTGCAGGAGGGGCTGGCCTCCCCCGAGGACATCGACACCGGCGTGAAGCTCGGCCTGAACCACCCGATGGGCCCGCTCACGCTGGCGGATTTCATCGGGCTCGACACCTGCCTGTTCATCGCCGACGTGCTCCACCGGGAACTGGGCGACGACAAGTACCGGCCGGCGGCGCTGCTCCGGCAGTACGTCGCCGCCGGATGGCTCGGCCGCAAGAGCGGGCGGGGGTTCTACAACTACGCGTAGCCGCCCTCGAGGCGGCCTGGAGGGGTCGATGCAGCTCGAGCACATCTTGTGGCGGGTCGAGGACGGGGTCGGCATCGCCACGATGAACCGGCCCAAGGCGCTCAACGCGCTCGACACCCGCACGGTGCGGGAACTGGGCGAGTTGCTCTCGGCCGTCGAGGCGGATCGCTCCCTGCGCGCCCTCGTCCTCACCGGCGGCGGCGACAAGGCCTTCGTGGCCGGCGCCGACATCGCCGAGATGTCGGCCCTCTCTCCCCTCGACGCCCGGCGCTTCGCCGAGGCCGGACAGCGAACCTTCGAGCGGCTGGAAGCCCTCGGCATCCCCACCATCGCCGCGGTGAACGGCTTCGCGCTGGGAGGCGGGTGCGAGCTGGCCATGGCCTGCGACCTCGTCTACGCGAGCGAGAAGGCGCGCTTCGGCCAGCCCGAGGTGAATCTGGGAATCATCCCGGCGTTCGGGGGCACCCAGCGGCTCCAGAGGCGCGTCGGGCCAGCCCGGGCCATGGAGATGATCCTGACCGGCGACATGGTTGACGCCGCGACCGCCAAGGCCTGGGGGCTGGCGCTGGAGGTGCTCGCGCCCGACAAGCTGCTCGAGTACGCGCTCGCCCAGGCGCACAAGATCGCGTCCCGGGGGCCCGGGGCGATCGCCGCGGCAAAGCGGATCCTCCGCGCCACGGCACAGCCGCAGCTCGCCGCCGGGCAGGAGATGGAAGCCGACGCCTTCGGGATGCTCTTCGGGACCGGCGACGGTCACGAGGGGCTCACCGCCTTCATGGAGAAGCGACCCGCCCATTTCCAGGGCGCCTGAACCCGAGAGGAACGATGAACATCCAGCTCAACGAGGAACAGCGCCAGGTCCGCGATCTCTGCCGTCAGTTCGCCGATTCGGAGCTCAAGCCCAACGCCCGGAAGTGGGACGTCGACCACCAGTACCCCGCCGACGCCGTGAAGAAGCTCGCCGAGATGGGGCTCATGGGCGTCGCCATCCCGCCCGAGCTGGGCGGCGCCGGGATGGACAACGTCAGCTACGCCGTGGCCATGGAGGAGATCTCCCGCGGCTGCGCCGGCACCGGCGTCATCATGAGCGTCAACAACTCGCTCTACTGCGATCCGGTCAACAAGTTCGGGACCGAGGAGCAGAAGCGTGACTTCCTCATGCCCTTCGCCCGGGGCGAGCGGCTCGGCGCCTTCGCACTCACCGAGCCCATGAGCGGTTCCGATGCCGCCGAGATGCGCACGCTGGCAGTGAAGAAGGGCAACGAGTACGTGGTCAACGGCACCAAGAACTTCATCACCAACGGTCCGCAGGCCGACGTGGTCATCGTCTTCGCCATGACCGACCGGTCGAAGGGTCACAAGGGCATCAGCACCTTTCTGGTGCCGACCTCGGTGAAGGGATTCAGCCGCGGCAAGGCGGACGACAAGGTGGGCATCCGGGCCTCCAGCTCCTGCACGCTCTTCTTCGAGGACGTGGTCCTCCCGGAGCGCTTCCGCCTGGGCGGAGAAGGGGAGGGGTTCAAGGTCGCCATGCAGACCCTCGACGGCGGCCGCATCGGCATCGCCGCGCAAGCGCTCGGCATCGCCCAGGCCGCCTACGAGGAAGCGGTGGCCTACGCCAAGGAGCGCAAGGCCTTCGGCAACCCCATCACACAGTTCCAGGCCATCCAGTTCATGCTGGCCGACATGGCCACCGAGATCGACGCCGCTCGCCTCCTGGTCTGGCGGGCCGCCTGGATGAAGGACAAGGGCGTGCGCCACAGCGCCGAGAGCGCCATGGCCAAGCTCTACGCCTCGGAGATGAGCGAGCGGGTCACCTCCAGGGCCATCCAGGTACACGGCGGGTACGGGTACGTGAAGGAGTACGACGTCGAGCGCCACTGGCGGGACAGCCGCATCACCGAGATCTACGAGGGAACCAGCGAGATCCAGCGACTGGTCATCGCGGCCAACGTCCTGAAGGGCTAGGGCGTGGACTTCGAGGGGACCGAGACCCAGCAGGCCGTGGCCTCTGCGGCCCGGAAGTTCGCGACCGAGAGGGCGGCGCCGGCGGCCGCCGAGGCCGACCGGAAGTCCCGCTTCCCCGAGGAGATGATCCGGGAACTCGGAGCGCTCGGTCTTCTGGCCGTGAACGTGCCCTCGGTCCACGGAGGGTCGGAGGTCGGCGCGGTGGCCTACGCGCTGGCGGTGATGGAGATCGCAAGGGTGGACTGCTCGCTGGCCGTCACCATGGCGGTGACCAACATGGTGGGCGAGACCATCGCCCACTTCGGCACCGAGTCGCAGAAGGCGCGGTGCCTCCCGCGGCTGGCCTCGGCGGAGTGGCTGGCGGGCTCCTACGGCCTCTCCGAGCCGCAGGCCGGAAGCGATCCGAACTCGATGACCACCCGGGCCGACCGGCGCGGCGATGGCTGGGTCCTGAACGGAACGAAGCAGTGGATCACGAGCGGCGACCGGGCCGGCGTGATCATCGTCTGGGCCCGGAGCGACGTCGGCGCGGGAAAGAAGGGCATCACGGCCTTCCTCGTCGAGGGGGGAACCCCAGGCCTGCACGTGGGGCGGCACGAGGAGAAGATGGGGATCCGCTCCTCGAGCACGGTGTCGCTCACCTTCGAGGACTGCGAGATCCCGGCCGATGCCGTGCTGGGAGAGGAGGGGCACGGGATGCGGGTGGCCCTGACGGCGCTCGACGGGGGGCGGATCGGGATCGCCTCCCAGGCCACGGGCACGATCCGGGCCGCTCTGGACGCCTCGGCCCGCTACGCCCGGGACCGCAAGGCCTTCGGCAAGCCCATCGCCGAGTTCCAGGCCGTCGCCTTTGCTCTCGCCGACATGGCGACCGCCCACGACTCCGCCCGCCTGATGACCCTTCGCGCGGCCATGCTGAAGGAGGCGAGACAGCCCTTCGGCCGGGAGGCGGCCATGGCCAAGCTCTTCGCCAGCGAGGCCGCCCAGGTGGCGGTGTCGAAGGCGGTGCAAATTCACGGTGGGTACGGCTACATCGACGAGTTCCCCGTCGAGCGCCTGTTCCGCGACGCGCGCGTCCAGACCATCTACGAGGGCACGAGCGAGGTCCAGCGCCTGGTCATCGCCCGGGACATCCTGCTCCGCGACGGATGAGCCCCGCGGGAGCTTCCGCTCGTCGCGTTGCATCCGGCGTCGCTCCCGGTTAGCCAACCCCGTGGATGGAGCAGATCCTGACCACGGGAGATCTGGCGAGGGCCACGGGGGAGACGGTCCGGACGGTCCGCTTCTACGAGGAGCAGGGTATCCTGCGACCCGCCACGACCAGCGACGGCGGCCACCGTCGCTACGACGGAAACGCGCTGGAGCGGCTGCAGCTCATCCTCGACTTCCGGGAACTGGGGCTCTCGATTCCCGACATCCGGGTCTTTCTGGCGATGCGGGAGGGGTGCCGCACGGCGAGCGAGTTCCGGAGCCTGCTTCGGGATCGGCTGCCGGCCCACGTGGCCAAGGCCCGCGACCGCATCGAACGACTGCGCCGCCTGGAGGCCGAGCTTCGGCAGGCGCTCCGCTCGGTCTCCGAGGATGATGATGGCATCGACGACCCGGGCACGGCGCCGTGCCCGTGCGTCGTCGGGGCCACCCATGGCGCTCCACGCATCGTCCGCGTGCTGGCACGGACCGGGGAGTGTGCCGGCATGCACGCCCGTCAGAGCGCATGATCGAGCGCCTGACCGGTCGCGGGCGTAGTTTACATAATCTATATTATCAGACTCACCGGGGCGGCGCGATGGTCCGCTTTCAGGCGGCCTTTCTGCTGCTGGCCGCATCGATGCTGGTCTCGTCCTGCACCCCCGCAACCCCTCCAGCCACCGCGCCGGCGGCCATCAGCCCGGTTCCCGCGGCGCCTCCTCCCGCACCACCTCCCGGACCGGTGGCGATGCCGCTTGCCGGTGCGCAGGCGCTCCACGCCGGCACCGCAACACCTCTCTCGCCGGGCGTGGCCGTCGAGGTCGAGCCAGCGTCCTCCTTCGAGGTCCACATCGCGGCGCCGGCACGGGATGCGCGACTCGTCCTGCTCGACGCACGGGACGTCCAGGTGCCCTCCACGGTCGAGGCCGAGGTCGGCTCGGAGTCCCGCTTCCTTCTCGTGCCGATCGATCCCCTCCGGCCTGGCGGCGCCTACCTGCTTCGACTGGAGGGCCTGGGCACCCGACTGGTGAGGTCCGACGACGGACGGTCCTTCGAGCCGCTGGTTCTTCCCCTCCAGATCATCGGATCGCCTCCTTCGCGAGCCCCCCAAAGAAGGCACTGAAGAAGCGCCCGGGTTGACCCTCGCTAGACGCCCGAGGTCCCCGCCAGGACGGTCAAGACCGGCCGGTCTGCCTCGCAGAAGTCGTAGTCGGCGAGGCGGTCCGGCTCTGCCCAGTCCATGGAAGCGGCACCGACGAGGCGTGGCTCGCTTCCCGCTGGGATCTCGCAGGCGAAGAAGGCCAGTTCGACCTCGAGATCGGGATAACGGTGTACGGTGCGCGCCAGGAGCGGGCCCACCGCCACCTCGCAGTCCAGCTCCTCGAGGATCTCGCGGCGGAGCGCGGCCGCCTCGCCCTCCCCCGGCTCGACCTTGCCGCCGGGAAACTCCCACTGCCCGCCGCGCTCGGCGTGACCGTGCCGCCTCGTGATCAGGATGCGACCGGCCCGGCGGATGACCGCCGCGACCACCCGCACCTGCCTCACCGGAGGTCGACCGCGATCAGCTCTCCGACGTTGGAGAGCACGTAGAGCCGATTGCCCAGCAAGGCGGGGCTCCCCGTCGCGCCTGAACCGCGCGTGAAGAAGCGGACCTTCCGGCCGCTCTTCCGGTCGAGAACCAGCAGCCCTTTCCCGATGGGGACGAGGATGAGACCTTTGGCGATGACCGGATCGGCGAGTGGCGCCCCCTCGTGGGGCGTGTTCCAGAGCTGCTTCCCGGTCCGGGCGTCGAACCCCAGGACCTCGGTGGTGGTGACGACCACATAGGTGTCGCCGTCGAGCCTGCCCTTGTAGGCGAACGGAGCCTTGGCCTCCCAGACCGGGGCCCCGGTCTGGCGGTCGAGGGCCGCCACCTGCCCTCCGTAGCTCGCCACGTACACCCGGTCCTTGGAGACCTGGGGATCGGAGTCGATGTCGGGGTAGTCGCCACGGCCGACCTTGCGATCCCACTTCACCGCGCCGTTCAGCGCGTCGAGGGCCACCACCGAGCCGTCGGAGAACCCCTGGTAGAGCACCCCGTCGACCACGGCCGGTCGCCCCACGCCCAGGATCATGAAGCGCCCGGTGGGCTCGCGCCGGAAGTGCCACTTCCAGGCGCCGGTGCGGGCGTCGAGGGCGAGCACGGTGCCCTCGAGCGTCGCGAAGTAGGCGAGGTCGCCCACGACCACCGGCTTGCTCCCGAACTCCTCCTTGTAAACGTACGTCCATCGGAGCGTGCCCTTGGCGGCGTCGAAGGCGAAGATTCTTCCGTCGAGGCCGGCGACGATGACGAGCCCGTCGGCGATCGTCGGCGGCGCCAGGTACGGCCCCACCAGCTGTGCGTACCACAGCTCCTTGCCGTCGGCCGAGTAGGCCTGCACGTAGCCGTCCCTCGTCGCCGCCACCACCATTCCGGTGAGAGGATCGACGGCGGGGCCGGCCGGCTCCATCGGCTTGTACTCGAGGAGGTATGGCTCGACGAGCGTCTTCCGCCAGGCGATGGAGAAGAGGCTGTCGGTGGGCGTCGGAGGAGGCGACGAAGGAGGAGGAGGCGCCGCGGCCGCCACGGCGAGGGCGAGCAAGGCGGCGGCGGAGTGGACCCCCATCGGCTAGCGGGCCCCGCCCAGGGCGGCCAGCTGCTTGTCCGCCTCGGGCCGGAGCTGCGACTCCTTGAAGTCCTGAGGGAAGGACTGGAGCAGCTTTCGCGCCTCGTCGGGCTTTCCGGTCCTGGCGAGGACCCTGGACCGCTCCAGCGAGGCGCGGTCGGCGCGGGCCGGAGACTGGGCCTGCAGCCGCTCGAAGGCCGCGAGCGCGCCGGCGGTGTCGCCCTTGGCCTCCTTGGCCCGGGCAATGCCCTCGATGGCCACGAAGGCCAGCGAGTCCTTGGGAGGGGCGTTTGTCAGGTAAGACTCGTAGTCGGCGATGGCCTGGTCGAAGGCGGCCAGCCGGAGGTTCGCAGCAGCCGAGGCCAGTGCCGCGGTCCGGGCGGCCTCGGTGGAGGGGTAGGACTTCCTGAGCTCGTCTGCGCGGGCCAGGACGGCCCGGTACTGGGCCTCGGCGGTCGGGAAGAGCGGCACGGTCACGCCGGGGAGCGGGACGCTGGAGATCTGGCCGTCGGCGTCGTCGAGGGTCCGGTACAGCATGCCCCCCGCCGCGCCCTTGCGAGAATCCCACCAGCTCATGCCGCCGAGGACGAACGCGACCCCCACCAGGGCGGCGACCACGGCCCCGACGATGACCTTCTGCTTCCCGGACATCCAGGTCGCAGCCTTGCCGGCGGCGATCTGGAAGGCGTCGGGGGCCTTCATCTCCTTGCGGGTCAGCTCCGCTGCGTGTTTCGACATGGCACCTCTGGGGCGATCCCTGCGAAAAGTCGGGCCAATCTAGGCGGTGACCGGACGAGCGTCAAGCGCCGCGGCGCCTCGGTTTGGCGCGCCTCGGCCGTTCCCGCCGGGCGCGCTCCCGGTAGACGAAACGCAGCGGAACACGCAGGCCGAACGTCTCCCGGAAGCGGTTCTCGATGAAGCGCTTGTAGGAGTCCGGGATCGTCTCCGGCCGGCTGGCCTGGAGGACGAAGGTCGGCGGCGCCGTCGACACCATGCTGACGTAGTAGAGCTTGACCGGGTGGCCGTGGGAGAGCGGCGCCGGATGCTGCACCTGGATGGCCTCCAGGAGCGTGTTCAGCTTGGGCGTCGGAAGCCGGGTTCGGTACTGCCGGGCCAGACGCCCCGCCTCGCGGAGCAGCGCGGTCACGCCCCTCCCGTCCTTGGCCGTGACGAAGAGGATGGGCGCCCAGGGAACGAAGGGCAGTCGCTTGTTCAGCTCGTCCCGGTACCAGCGCTGGGTCGCGCCGGCCTGCTGGGCGATGTCCCATTTGTTCACCACGAGTACAAGGGCGCGCCCCTTCTCGATCACCATGCCGATGAGGCGGGCATCCTGGTCGGCGCCGGCCTCCTGCGCGTCGAGGATGACGGCCACCACGTCGGCGTCGTCGATGGAGCGCATGGCCCGGATCACCGAGTACTTCTCCACCTTCTGGGCGATCGAGCGCTTGCGACGGATCCCCGCCGTGTCGGTGATCACGAAGCGCTGCCCCTCGTGCTCGAAGGAGGTGTCGATGCTGTCCCGGGTGGTTCCCGGCACCTCCGACACCACGAACCGCTCCTCGCGGAGGATGGCGTTCACGAGCGTGCTCTTGCCCACGTTGGGGCGCCCCACGATGGCGAGCCGGATCTCCCCGGCCAGGTCGACGACGCCCTCCGGCTCCGCCTCGGGCTCCTCGTCCTCGTCCTCGAACTCCGGGAACTCCGGCTCGGCCTCCTCGTGCGGCGCCGCCGTCCCGCGCGCGTCGAGCGCCTCGATGATGGCGTCGACGAGCTCTCCGCAGCCCCGCCCGTGCTCGGCCGAGACCGGCTGGACGACGCCGAATCCCAGGTCGTAGAACTCGGCAAGCGGCGCGCCCTCCTCGGTCCGGCTGGTGTCCATCTTGTTGACCGCGACGAAGAGGGGCGTCCCGGAACGGCGCAGCAGGTCGGCGATCGCGCGGTCCACCTCGGTGAGTCCCTCGCGCCCGTCCACCACCAGCACCACCGCGGCGGCCTCGTCGACGGCGAGCTGGGCTTGCTCCTGGACGCTGCGCATGAGCGACCGGTCGCCCTCCTGTCCCTTGCGGGCCTTCGGGACCGGTTCGAATCCTCCGGTGTCCACCGCCGAGAGCAGGCGCCCCTCCCAGGTGAAATCCCCGTAGTTCCGGTCCCGGGTCACGCCGGGAACGTCCTGGACGATGGCGGCCCGCCGCCGCACGACCCGGTTGAAGAGCGTGGACTTCCCCACGTTGGGGCGCCCCACGAAGGCGATCAGCGGGCGGGGACGGTTCACGGGGCGATCCCCAGGCGCCGCAACGCCTCCACGCGCTCGGACCATCTCTCCTCCACCTTCACCCTGAGGCGAAGGAACACCTTGGCGCCGAGCAGCCGCTCCATCTTCTCGCGGGCCCGCGTCCCGATCCGCTTCAGCATGGACCCGCCCTTGCCGATGAGGATTCCCTTCTGCGAGTTCCGCTCCACCCAGATGAGCGCCCCGATCCGCACCAGGCCGCCGTCGTCCCGGCGCTCGGACTCGTCGAACTCCTCGATCTCGACCGCCGCGGCGTAGGGAAGCTCGTCGCGGGTCAGCTCCATCACCTGCTCTCGCACGTACTCGGCGGCGATGATCCGCTCGGCCTGGTCGGTCAGCACGTCGGGCGGGAAGAGCGGCGCCTCCGACGGCGGCAGGTGGCCCGCCAGCGCCTCGGTCAGGCGATCGACGTTCTCGCCGGTGAGAGCCGAGAAGGGGATCACGTCGGCCCAGTCGTGAAGCGTGCGGTAAGCCTCGATGACCGGGAGAAGCGTCTCCCTCGGCGCCCGGTCCATCTTGTTGATGCCGAGCACCGCCGGCTTGCCGCTGCGCTTCACCTCCCCGGCGATCCAGAGGGCGGTCTCGCCGACCTCGACCCGGCCGCCCGGACCCGTGCCGGCCTCGACGAGCACCAGCGCCACGTCCACCTCGGAGAGCGTGCCCAGCGCGGTGTTGACCATGCGCTTGTTGAGCGTCCCCCGGGCCCTGTGCAGGCCCGGGGTGTCGAAGAGCGCCAGCTGGAAGCCCTCGCCGTTCACCACCCCGAGGATGCGCGTGCGGGTGGTCTGGGGGCGCGCAGTGACGATGGCCACGTGCTCCCCCAGCAGCCGGTTGAGCAAGGTCGACTTCCCGACGTTGGGACGCCCGAGGATGGCGACGAAGCCGGCACGGAACGGCTTGCCTTCTGGCACTACGCCCCCGGACCGCGGGTGATGACCACCTTCTTCAGCTCGACCTTCGAGTTTCCCATGCGAACGATCTTGCCGACGAGGTCGCCGCCCTTCACCACCTCGCCGAAGATGGTGTGACCCCGGTTCAGGTGCGGGGTCGGAACCTCGGTGATGAAGAACTGCGAGCCGTTGGTGTTGGGGCCGGCGTTGGCCATGGCGAGCAGCCCCGGACGGTCGAACTTGTTGTCCGGGCCGATCTCGTCGCCGAACTTGTAGCCGGGACCGCCGGTGCCGGTTCCCAGCGGGTCACCGCCCTGGATCATGAAGTCGGGAATCACCCGGTGGAAGACGGTGCCGTCGTAGAGCGGCTTCTTCACCATCTGCCCCGAGCGGGGGTCCTTCCATTCACGGGTCCCCTCGGCGAGCCCGAGAAAGTTCTCGACCGTCTTGGGGGCCTTCTCGGGAAGGAGCTTGATGACGATGTCGCCCGCGGAGGTCTGGAATGTCGCGAAAATGGGATCGGCCATGGCGGGCTCCTACTTGCAGGTGGGGGGCTTCGAGGAGATGAGGACCTTGTTCAGCTTGACCTTCGAGTTGCCCATCCGGGCGATCTGGCCCACCAGCTCGCAACCACAGACGCCCTGGCCGAAGCGCGTATAGCCGCAGACGCCGCCCTTCGCGTCGACGCAGAGGCGCGGCTCGAGCTGGGCGACCGA
>Ga0315283_10004896_pt1 | contig 11748 bp, 11 predicted proteins | sample YL17G09_0_MG_FD_204541 | JGI IMG/M metagenome (GOLD analysis project Ga0315283, IMG submission 204541) | Sediment microbial communities from Yellowstone Lake, YNP, Wyoming, USA - YL17G09_0 | ecosystem: Environmental > Aquatic > Freshwater > Lake > Sediment | place: USA: Wyoming | collected...
AAGGATCGGCTGCCTCCATCTTGGCCACCCGTGACTGGCTGGATCCCAGACGGCGCGCGACCTGCGCCTGCGTCCACGAGTTGTTCGTGCGCAGCTCGCGCAAGTACTCGGCGAGGGCGAGCTTGAGCTCGACGAACGCCGCTTCCTCTTCGGTCAGCTCGAGGAAGTCGGCCGCGTCGCCGCTGCGCCAGCCGGTGGCTGCCAGACGGTCGTGCTTGGCCTTGTCCATCTCGCTCACTCCTTCTCTCGCCCGACTGCGGAGGAGGTGGCGGCCGGATACGCCGCGCTGACGTTCTACCGGCCCACCGGGCAGCTCAGCTCGCACATCCTGCAGTACTTGACGCCGTACTGAGGTTCTCCCTCGCCCTTCGGCAACGCCAGCACCGCCTCCTCGAAGGCGTTCATCGTCGCGGCCAGGGCATCGCCTTCTTCAGCGCTCGCCGCCATCGCCCTCGCGGCCTTCTCCACGTCCCGCGACATCTTGGTGTTGCAGGTCACCCGGTCATAGGTCCCGTTGATGCCCGGCAGGATCGACTGTCCCAGTTCGGCAGACGAGTAGGCGGCGTGGTCGAACGCCTTCACGGGGCAGGCCTTGCGGCACGGCTGCGGGCAGCCGTCGCAGGGGTCGTAGTCGACTGGACCGGTGGCCTTCGCCGACCGGTCCATCAGGAGCGCCCGCCAACGGATGCGCGGGCCGTACTCCGGCGTGATGACGATGTTGTTCTTGCCGATGCATCCGAGGCCGGCCAGCACAGCCGAGTCCTTCAAGAAGATCCCGGTGCTCTCGATGAAGTAGGGCGGCCGGTAGCTCTTGACCGAGTACGTCTCCTCGAGCCACGCGGAGAGCTCTTTGGTGATGCGGATGAGGATGCGGTTGCCGGGCGTCCCCTTGCCGTCGTACCAGTCGAGCTCCCGTTGACTGGTGGGGTGAGAGACCCCGATCACGACGGCGGAGACGGCGTCGGCAGGCCACTCGACCTCGTGGTGCAGGGCCTCCTCCGGCGCGTCTTGCCAGCGCACCTCGGGGTCCATGCCGATCTTCGGGTAGATGAGGTGCGAAGGCGAGCCCTTCAGAGCCCCGACGTCGGCGACCCCGGCGACGGACGCGCCCAGCGCCTGGGCCTTCTCAACGAGGGTGGCGGTGAACTCCGCATCGGAAAGCATGGTCGCCCTTCGCTCCCTTCATGAGGAGGCGCCAGGCGCGGCGCCAGCCTCGACGTGGCTGGTACATACTAGACCCTGTGAAGGCTACCTTGGACCTGGAGGTCCACCCTGCCAAGTGAGTTCCCGTCGCAGGCAGCCGTGCGTTACCCGGGCCCGTCCGAGGAAGCCGCAGGGGGCAGGACCCCACGAGAAGCCGCACGCGGTACGAGGGAGGGAGTCTTGCCGGGCGCGGCTCCCAACGTCCGCTACTGCACCAGCCGGGCCTTCTCGACGGTCTTCGCAAAGTCCTCGAAAGGCTCGCCTGTGACGGAGATCACGACGCGGTCGAGCGCGCCCGTGAAGCGGAAGGGCGCCGTGTGACGAGAGGAGGCGGCGCTCTTGCTGTCCCAGCCGGCGGCGATGCCCTCGCCGGAGAGTGACCAGCTGGACGGCACGAGCTTGGGGATGGCGTGGGCGCCGCTCATCGAGCTGGTACTCGTGCAGCGCCGCCAGCCGCTCGAAACCACGACCAAATGGGCTCCGACTGATGCCCGCGAAGCCCTCAGGTCACTCCGAGAGGGCGATGCGGCGGGCGAGGGCCCGGCCTGACGGCGACCCGTCGATGAAGGCACGGAGGAAGTCCAACGTGACGCCGATATCGGGGCCGGCCAGCGCGTCGATGGTCGCGTACATGGCCTCTTCGAGCGCCTCCACTTCCCGTGAAAGCCGCTCGCCTTCAGGCGTGAGCGTGAGCTCTACCGCGCGCCCGTCCGTGGCGCCTGGACGACGATCGACGAGGCCACGCGCCACGATCCGGTCTACCAGGCGGCTGGGGCTTGATCCGCTCTCGCAGACGAGCAATGATCCGAGTCCGTTCAGGGAGAGTGGGCCGTGATCGGCGAGCACGCGCAGCACCTCGGCCTGGGAGGGCGTAAGCCCCAAGGGACGCAGCTGGTGTGCCAGCTGCCGCTTGCCCTCAAGCTCGGCAGCGAGTACGAGATAGCGAAGTTCCTCCGCGGTGCGCATAGCGGATCTCCTGGCCTGCGGCAGCCGGTGAATGACCCCCCTTCACCGCACGAAGGCCTTGCTGAGCTCGCCTTCCGCACCAGGGTCATGCGTGGCCAGAACCACCAGGCCGCCAAGGTTACGATGCAACTCGTTCATCATAGCGGTGGTCTGCTGCAACTGCTTGCGATCACCCGCTCCGGGGACGTGACCGCTTTCGAGCAAGTGCGGTGCAAAGGTGAGGTCTCCCACCAAAGCCAGAGCCGGCTGTCCGGGCCGGCGCACGACCAGTGACAGGGAGCCGGGGGTGTGTCCCGGCGTCGGGATGAAGACAAGGCTTCCGTCATCGAAGAGATCGTGCGCGGTGGTGAACGGCCTGAGAGCCCGATCCGTGGTCGGTTCGGGCGTGACCTTGGTCCACGCAAGACCCGGAAGGTCGATGTGGCGCCGCATGAGCCCGCCGAGCTCCGCGCGCGGCTGGGCCAGAGTGTCCCACTCGGCTTGGGACACGTAGATGCGTGCATGGGATAGCTCGGCGAGGCCACCGACGTGGTCCTGGTGCAGGTGGGACAAGATCACCACGCTGACATCCGACGGCTTGTAGCCAAGTCTGCCGAGTCCCGCCGTCATGGTCTGGTCTGCAGGAACGACCGCCTTGGCCGACCGACGGTACATCGCTCCAGTGATCCCGGCCGGGAAGTAGCTGCTGGGATCTGTGACCGACGCCCGGTCCTGCCCGGTGTCGAAGAGCACCAGCCCTTCACGGTGCTCGATGACGAAGAAGTTGATCGGGAGAGGAGGGGTCCATTTGGTCGATGTGAGGAGCCACAGCATCATCGGTTTCCATGTGGCCGCAGCATGGTCGGGGCGGACTTGCACCGAGCCGGTGCTGAATATGCCGACTCTGCTGATCGGGGCTGAGGTGGTCACGGAGGTCCTCCTTCAGGATTTAGATGACGCGTAGTATATGTCGTATCATCTATAAAATCAAGGGAGGGACCGCGGGCCGTCCTCGAGCGCGCTGGACCGCTTTCACCACCAGCATCGAGTGTCGACAGACGCACCTTGGCGCTCGCGATGCGCGGTGAGCCGCGCGAGATCGGCTACCGCGTCGAAGACGGGACGTGGGAGGCGCGGCGGTTGAGGAGTACGGTGAGGCAGGGGTGGACCACGGCCAAGGGAAGGGTCGTCAGTCTCCCCGCGCCGCGAGGGCGCACCTCGGTGGTTGCGCCAGCGCACCCTTTCGCAGATCCCGCCCGTTGCCTGAGGGTACTCCCGGGAGTATGTTCATCGAATCACATGGCGTGCCCGCCACTGGAGGCCCGCACCGTACGAGGGGGAGTGCATGAATGAACGACGTTCTCAGCAGGGAGGGCCGCGACTTCCCAAACGGGGCCTCACGGCGGCAGCGGTGCTAGTTGCCACACTGGCGGCCGTTGTGGCGCTGGCTGGAGTGGCCCTCGCCGCCGGCCAATCTGCGCCAGCGGCTGGAGCCGCCACCGCGAGCGCACCAGTGCCGTCACCGGCCTTCACTCACCCGGTCCCCATGGTGACGACGAGCATCGGTACCACGGTCGACGTCACGCAGTGCTACACCTGCCACAGCGGCAAGTACGACCAATGGCTCGAGAGCAGCCCCTACACCGGCGGGCCGTACGGTGAGCTCAAAGGCCACAATGTCACGCTCGCTGAGGCCTACACTAACGTCGATCACAACACCGAGGAACCGCTGGTCAACGATTGCCAGCACTGCATGTCACCGTTCTCCACGCGCACCTTCGGCGGCGAGTTGAATCCCAGCCCCTGGACCAGCCCGGTGGACATCAGCTCCTACGTGCAGCCCACTGACCAGACCGGGCCCTGGAATCTCGTGGCGCCGTATGCGGCGGCCGAGAGCGGTGGCCCTCACCCCGGCTACTTCCTGCCTGCCGACCACGTCGCCTACAAGCCCGCCGCCAGTGACCCCCTCGGGGGCGCCTTCGAGGCTATTGGTTGCCGCTCGTGCCACGATGTGTCGAGCCAGGTGCAGGTCGGCACGAAGCTCGTGCCGCGCCTCGCCTGGTTCAACGGCGACACGTTCGCCTACGAGCCGGTCGATCCCGCCGACCCGAACGAGTTGTGCACGAAATGCCACGCCACCGACGACAGTCGCTCCGCACCGGCAGGTTCGGTGCACGACGGTCTGCAATGTGTCGACTGCCACATGAATGACTACAACGGTCAGAACGCCGACGGCCACGACCACAGCTTCAGCGCCGGTCTGCCGGCTGACGCCTTCGCGCAGACCTCCTGCGCGCAGAAGGGCTGCCACGCCAACGGTGCCCACCCCCGGGTGACCGGCTTGAAGACGAGCTTCCACGACCCGGGTTCGTACATGGCCAACCAGGCGACCGACGACGCGGGCGTCCTGTTGCCCGGACTTGACGGTCTGCTGTACGACTCCACGGCACGGCACAACATCCACGCCGTGACCTGCGACACTTGTCACCATCCTGAGGAGGTCAAGGCGTCTTACACCGTGGTGTACAGCAGCAAGCCGAACCTCGTCGTGGGTGGCAAGCGCATCGAGGAGTCGTCGATCCCCAAGACCGCCACCACAGGCGAAGTATCGTTGTGGGCACGGCCCAGGGGCGGGGATCCGCAAGAGTATGCGCTGCTGACCAAGGCGGGCGGCGCCAGCGCCGCCGCCGGTAGCGCCTTCGCACTCAAGTCGGCCGATCCATTCACGGTCAACTCACACATCTTCGTGACCCAAGGCTACCTGGGCGTTGCCGGAGACGAGTTCCCCGGCCTGGGCCGCGGCGTCGAGGCGACGGTGTGGGTGAAGGCGGCCGTAAGGCTCTCGTCGTCGGCCGCCCGCGTGCGCCACGATAGCAAGGTGACGTTGATCACCACGGTGGCGCCGAACAAGAAGGGCAAGGCCGTCAAGCTCTACGCTGCGCTCAACGGCGGTGCCTGGAAGCTCGTCAAGAGCCTCACTCTGGGGGCTTCGTCGAGCGTCAAGTACACATGGAAGACGCCTTCCGCGACAGGCTCCTACAGGCTGCAAGCCCGCTGGGCCGGCGACGGCGCCAACAAGGCCAACACGTCTGCGGCGAGGACCATAAAGGTCTACTGAACGGCTCTTGCGAGGGCGGCGCGGCTGGTCTGGGAAGACCGTTCGCGCCGCCCTCCTTCTGACGGCCGACGCGCAGTGCCGGCCGGGAAGGGTTGGACTCCGGTGAGTGGCAGGGCGTCGTCCGCGGATTGCCCCGGCGGTGGAGTCCGGCCGAAGGCGTAGTACAGGTGAGGTCATGACTACGATCGTCGCGGACCCTGCGTAGTACGGGTTCGTCCTCATACTCCTTGTCGCATTCATCGTGTGGCTGCGTCTGCCGCGCCGGGAAAGGCCCGAGTTGCCCGTTGACCTTCTGATCAGCGGCGCCGTCTGCCTCGAGCTCCTCAAGGTCGGGGGGCGCTCTACTGCGACCCGCGGTCGTTTGTCTCTGAGCACGTGGCGTCGCTCTTCGCGCATGCGCCGGACAACGGCTTCCCTTCAGACCACGCGGTCGCCACCATGCTCGTCGCGGCGTGCTTAGTGGTGGTCTCGCGTCGCTGGGGAGTGATGCTCATCGCCCTCTCACTGCTCGCGGGAGCAGCGCGCGTGCTCGCACACGTGCACTCGCCCGTCGGCATCCTGGCGGCCGTGGCGATGGCGGCCGTCGCCGCGACGGTCGCCTGGCTCCTGACGCGCTGAATATGCGCCCGCTTACCGCAGCCGGCGCGGACGCCGCAGCGCCGGCGGTGGCACTGAGTGCTGCGGCGGGGCTCGTGCCGGCCAGTCGGACGCGCATTGGCGGCCAACGCGACCAGAAGGTCCGCTGGGCCGCCTACGCGTTGGTGGGAGGCGTCGCCGCGGCCATGGTCGGGCCATACTGAGCCTAGTTCGCCGTCTCTGCCAACGCCGTGCCAACGCAACGCAAGGCTCACAACGTTCGAGGCTCAGCCTGGCCAGGGCCGAAGCGTGACCCCGCTCGCGAATGAGAGCCTCACACCTACCGCGGATCTGGCAACCTACGAGCAGCGTGCCGCGACGCGGATGGTCACTGGCTGAGCCCTGCCGCCTCCGCGTCCCTGACGTGACTTGTCGCGAGCGGCCAACCGTGCGAACTGGAGCCGCGTTCACGAGCCGGCAACGCGTAGAATGGTTTCGTGATCAACGAGCAGCGCCCAGACCAGGCCACTGCCTCCCGGCGTCCGCGGGTACTGATCGTCGACGATCATCCATTGTTCCGCGCGGGCGTGAGGCAGCGACTCACCGACTTCTCCGCTGAGGTCGACGTGGTCGGCGAGGCGAGCGACGGTAACGAGGCCATCGCACTCGTCGACGCCCTGCTGCCCGACGTCGTGCTCATGGACATCTCGATGCCGGGCATGAACGGCATCGAGGCGACCCGCATCATCAAGCGGAATCAGCCCCAGGTGGGCATCCTGATCCTCACGGTGTACGACGACGACCAGTACGTGACCGCCCTGCTCGAAGCGGGCGCGGCGGGTTACCTGCTCAAGACGGTCGAGATCGAAGAGCTCTCACATGCCATCCTCAGCGTCTTCTGCGGCGAGTCGGTGCTGGATCCGGCGGTCTCCCGGACGGTATTGAGTAGATTTGCTCGCGTGCCCGGCCCCGAGGCATCACTGCCCGGCCGGCTCTCCGGCCGCGAGATGGAGGTCCTGCGGCTGGCGGCCGGAGGGGCCTCCAACAAGCAGATCGCCAGTCTGCTCGCCGTGAGCATCCGCACGGTCCATGCACACATGAGCCACATCCTCGCCAAGCTTGGCGTCGGCTCGCGCACCGAAGCTGTCGTGCGCGGCCTGCAGAACGGTTGGCTGGAGCTTGACGATCTCCCCTGAGCCGCACCCGGTCGGCGAGCATCTCACGCCGCTCGGCGTGACCGTCGCCGTTCCGCGCAGCACACCCGAGACGGGGCGAGGGGCGCCGTTGGTCGGTCGGGTGCGGCGTCTGTTCGGCGCGCACCTGCGCGACAGGCGTTTCTGGGCGATCCAGGCGCTTGTCCTGGCGATCGCCATCGGCCACATCACCCTGGAGATCGGGGGATCGTTGCTGGGGTGGCCGTCGTTCTACTTGATACCGGTGTCACTGTTCTTCATTCCTTGCATCTACGCGAGCGTGGCCTACGGGGAGCAGGGCGCGATCCTCACGGTGCTGTGGTGCTGGGTGCTGTCACTGCCCAGCATCATCGTCTACCACACGCACGCGGAGCAGGTGGGCGTCAATCTGCAGCTCGCGATCATGTTGGTGACTGCCCTGCTGGTGGGCCGCAGTGTGGATCGCGAACGGCGCGCGCACTCCGAAGCGGTGGCCGTCAACGCGCAGCTGCGAGAGCTCAATGCGACGGCCGCTGCGGCCAGCCGCTCGCTCGACCTCGAGCAGGTCTTCGCGGACACTCTCCAGGTCATCGTCGGTCGGCAGCCGGTGGGCTCTGCGTGGATCGTCTACGCCCCCGAAAGCGGGGAGTCGCGCACGGTGGTGGCCTGTTCGGGCACGCTGCTGTCCGCGCGCGAGCTGCCACCGGCGCGCCTCGCGGCGACGCTCAGCGTCATCGCCCGCGGCGAGCCGTGCTCCTCCACCGACGGCGACGGCATGAGCCCGACATGCGACGCGCAGCAGACGACAGTGATCGTCCCCGTTACAGTCGGAGGCAACGTGGTGGGCGGGCTGGGGGTCGCCGGTCCGCGCGAGATCATGCTGACGCACGACCTCGTGCAGCTCGAGGCCGTCGCTCGGCAGCTCGGTCTGGCGGTCGACAACAGCGGGCACTTTGAGGCGGCCGCCAGCGCGCTACGGGAGCTGGCCGCCTCCCAGAACGCGCTTCAGAAGTACATCCAGCTGGCCACGGATGCCCAGGAAGAGGAGCGCAAGCGATTGGCGCGCGAGCTTCACGACGAGACCATCCAGATGCTGGTCGTCGCCCGGGGGAGTCTTGAGGTAGCGTCCCGGCAGCCCCTGTCTTCCGCCGCCTCTGTGACCTCCACGATCGCGACCCTGGACGGCGCCATCGCCGAACTGCGCCGCGTGTGCCGCGACTTGCGGCCGTCCATCCTCGACGACCTGGGTCTGATCCACGCCCTCGAGGCGCTGACCGTCGAGCTGGCCGACCGTGCAGACATGCAGGTCACAGTGACCTGCGAGTGCGACGAGCGCAGGCTCGACGCGCAGACCGAGGTCGTCCTTTATCGTATCGCCCAGGAGGCGCTGCACAACATCGAGCGGCACTCCGCGGCCACGCATGCCTCGGTCACCCTCATTGCCGGGCCCGACGCTGTCGCCCTGCGGGTGACCGACAATGGTCGCGGGTTCCGCCCCCAGGGCGGTGGATCGGGTCCGGCCGAGTCTGCTGGCCTCGGCCTGCTCGGTATGCAGGAGCGCGCCCGGTCACTCGGCGGTGTCCTCATGATCGAGAGCAGCCCCGGGGCAGGCTCGCTCATCGAGGTCCGGGCGCCGGTCAGGTAGCCAGTTCGCGGGCCGACGCTGTGCGCCTCCGGTCGGCCTGCCCCTCGTCGGTAGGTATTAATGCCGATTCCCGCTCGTCCGTGGGTCTCGTAGTCTGTGGGGAATCGTGAACAAGACGCGGGTCGCGCGTCACGCTGCGAGGGGGCGTATGTGAGGGACCAGTGGGATTCGACCACCAACGTCCGATCAGGAGGGGCGAGCTTATGACTCGAACCAAACACCGCTTCTTTGTGCTGCTGCTGATGGCCATCCTCGCGCTCGGCCTTGCTGCCGCGTGGGGTGCCGGCATCGCCGCGGCGTCCGGCAACGCCGCCTGCTTCGCCTGCCACGGCACCGAATCGTCGGCGCCCTCGCAGACCATCGCCGGCAAGACGGTCAGCCTGTACGTCAACCCGGCCGCCTTTGCCACGACCAAGCACGGCGGGCAGGCGTGCACCGCCTGTCACGGCGTGTTCGCCGAGGCGCACGACAAGGCGCAGCGCACGTACGGCAGCTGGGCGCGCTTCAGCGTGGCGACATCCACCGACACGAGCGCGACCTGGAACTTCTGGAAGGTCAACGGCGACAAGTGCGTGGCCTGCCACACCGACCCGTCGATCGCCAAGTTCTTCACCAGCGATCACTCCACCGCCTGGAACATGAAGAACAACCCCGACGGCACGCCACGCAAGGAAGTCAACGTCGTCGGCACCGACGGCGTCACCTATCACACCAACGAGGACTACACAGAGGCCAACTGCGGCCGCTGCCACATGCAGAAGAACTGCGCCACCTGCCACTGGAAGACGCCGATCATCAACAACCCGGCCAAGGTTCCGGCTGGCGACATCGCCACCGTCCTCGATCTCTGGACCGACTTCTCGGCCGCCGCCTCGAAGATCAAGACCGGCCTGGCCGAAAACGCCATCGACTGGACGCAGAACATCGCCTCGCACGATTTTCGTACCCGGACCGACATGGAATCGAGCAACGTGGTCTGCCAGGCGTGTCACACGGGCTTCGTCGAGTCGCCCAACGCCAGCATCCCCGCGATCAGCATCTTCGGCCCCGGCATGAAGCGCCATGCGCAGTCGTGGGAGCTCCAGCGTGCCGGCGCCCGCGGCGTGCACGAGACGCTGCAACAGTGCACCGACTGCCACAGCGAGGGCGGCATCCATGCCGCGACGTCACCCGAGTCGATGCTGCAGTGGCGCCAGAAGCACGACGTCAACTGCATCGATTGTCATCCCACGCGCCAGATCATCGGCGCGGGCGTGCCGCATCAGAACGCCGATTGCACGGCCTGCCACGCCACCGACGTCGAAGCGATCCTCGACCCGGACGGGGGCGGCACGGGCATTCCGCTGCTCATCCCGCGGGTGATCAAGCACAACGTGCAGCAGGGCTGGCCGACGCATGACCTGCGTCGCGATACCGATTGCCAGCGCTGCCATGTCGCCGGCGGCAACCAGACCGGAGCTCCCGCATGGAGCAAAGTCATGGCCATCGACGTGCACGAAGACGTCACCGCGCCCGTCACGAAGGCCATCAATGCGGTCAGCGTGAAGCGCATCGCGATGGCGGCCTTCAAGTACCAGGTCGACGACGTGCAGAGCGTGGCCACGATGGTCACCATCAAGATCACCAAGGGCAGCAAGACGGTCACGACCTACAACCTGGGTAGCCGTGCTGCCAACAAGGTGCTCACCTACAAGGCCAAGACCGTTCTCCCCAAGGGCTCGTACACGTGGACCGTGTACGCCAAGGACGCGGCCGGCAACACTCAGGCTTCGCCGGCCGGCAGTAACAAGCTCACGGTGAAATAGGGACGCCCGGCGGCCGCCGCCCGGACGGCGGCCGGTCGTGGCGAGGGACGACCGCGTGGGGCGGCGCCGAGAGGCGCCGCCCCACGCGGCAGGGTGAGCCCTCGCACCTGAGATAGTCTTGCCGCATGCACTCGCGCCCTCCCGCCTCGGCCTATGCCGCCGCCGTGGGCATGACCGTGGCCTTCGGGCTCTCGTTCGTGGCCACCAAGTACGCCCTGCGCGGCTTCGAGCCGCTGCTGCTCGCGCTGCTCCGCTTCTCTCTCGCGGGGGGCATCCTCTGCGTAGTGTGGCGCCCTTGGGCGGGCATCGCGCTTTCCCTTGGCGGCATCGCCGTGCTGGTGCGGGTCGGTGCCGCCGCCGGCTGGCCCGCGGGCAGCCTTCTCGTGCTCGCCGGACGCCGGCGCTCGACCGGTACGCGGCCTCAGCGGATTGACTACGATGCTTAACAACTGGAGACTCCGGCATCGAGAGCAGCGCCCACGGTTGGGCCAGGCCGAGGAGAACAATGCTGGATAGCTTGATCGACGCCATGGAACATGCCATTCGGGAAGTCAGGAAGATGCCCGAGAAGGCTGTCCAGGTCTTTCACCACAATGATTCCGATGGGCTCACTTCGGGTGCCATCCTCACCCGCGCCTTCGAACGGCAGGGATATGGCGTCCGCCGCTCCTGCCTGGAAAAGCCATATCCCGCAGTGCTGCAGAAGGTCTTCGAACAGGATGGCAAGATCCTCATCTTCGCCGACTTCGCCGGCAGGATCGCGCCGCTCCTTTCCGAGTTGAATCAGGGGAGGAACCTGACCCTGATCCTGGATCACCACGTCGCTGAGGCCTCGACCGATCCGCGAGTCATGAACCTCGACCCCGATCTCTTTGGCTTGAAAGGGGATCGGGACATCTCCGGTTCGACGACCTGCTATCTCTTTGCGCGAACCCTGGATCCGGCCAATCGTGACCTGGCCCATATCGCCGCCGTGGGCGCGGTGGGTGACGGTTTTTTCGTGGACGGCGCGCTGGTGAGCGAGAACCGCGAAGTCGCCGTGGAGGCCGCTCGACAGGGCCTGCTCGAGATCCGGCAACATGAGCTCGGCGAGCAGTACCTCATGAACGGCTCGGCGGGTCAGAGAGATGTCATCGCGGTCGGCGACTATCTCGATCTCCTGGGGGGAGTGGGCTACTGCCAACAAGGACCGGACATGGGGGTCAGGGTCTGCCTCGACGGGGTCTCACCGCAGTCGGACCGGATGGTGGAACACATGGAGGCAGTCAGGACGAGGCTGTTCGA
>Ga0315283_10004897_pt1 | contig 11748 bp, 10 predicted proteins | sample YL17G09_0_MG_FD_204541 | JGI IMG/M metagenome (GOLD analysis project Ga0315283, IMG submission 204541) | Sediment microbial communities from Yellowstone Lake, YNP, Wyoming, USA - YL17G09_0 | ecosystem: Environmental > Aquatic > Freshwater > Lake > Sediment | place: USA: Wyoming | collected...
CCTTTCCATCTCGAGCGAGAGCGCGAGTGAGAGAGAGAGAGAGAGAGAGAGAGAGAGAGTTGGAGCTGGAGAGTTGGCGGGAGAGAGAGAGAGAGACGTCGCTTGCGGTTTTTTTTTCACCCCTCCTTTTTTTTCCCCCGGGCCCCCCCCGCACACAACAACAAGCACAACAACCAAGAAACAACTTTTATTCCGCTCATTGAAGCTTTTTATATAAAAAACTTCACGTGCGGAACGGGTGGGAGGGAACGCGCGATTCTAAACAACAACGGGAATAGTGCTACGTCTTGGCGTCCTCTGCGATAAAAGTTTTTCCTTCTTTCTTATTTTTTAAGAAAAAGGAGAGCGCAGACCTTGGCGAGCGCCAAACACGCGCGGGCTGCCCCACGCGCATTTGTTTTGTCCGGCCTCCCTGCTGCTCAAGGCCGTCCTCCTCCCTGCTGCCGTGATGAGCGGGCCTCTTCTTTTCTCTTTTTCTTTCTTCACTTGCAGACACACACAAAAAAAAACGCCCACTGCCGGCGAGGAAACAAAAAAAACTCTCCTTTCCTTCTTTCTCATTTCTTTTCGTTTCTTCTCTCTCAACACACTCGTCTTTTCGCGCTTACACTGGCTCTCTTTTGAAATATCCGTTATAAATTAACCCCTCGTAGAGCGTTCAGCTGCTGTGTACGCACGCGGGCGTTGGAGAGGAATGGACTTGAGAGACTCTTCGCCTCGGGGTCTTCTTCGGCTGTGCCCCCCGTTTTTTTTTTTTTTTTTTTGTTCTCTCTCTCTCCCTGAAACCTCTCTCCGCAACAACCCCCGATAAACGCTTTCAATTATTATGAGTTTTGTTGTTTTTTCTTTCCCCGGTTCAGTTCACTACGGGAGGGGCAAATAATCGACGAAGAAGAAGGGGGGAGAGGAAAGTGGAAGAATGGGGAGAAAAAGGGGGGGAAACTATTCAAAATCAAATCAACTCTCCCTCTCCAAATTATTCAATAAATAAAATCAAGCGGCCACTCCCCTCTCGACGGCGCCGAACCTCTCCAGCAGCAGCGCCCTCAGCTTGCCCTCGACCTCGTCCACAGGCACCGACTTTTCGAACTCGGTCGCGGCCAGCTGCGCCTGCTCCCCGATCGTGCCCCCCAGGATGATGTTGAACCCCTGCACCGCGACTTTCTTCCCGTCGGGGCCCTCTTTCTTCGCGGGGGCCCCGATCAGGCCGATGTCGCCGACCTGCGCCTGCGCGCACGAATTGGGGCACCCCGTGACGTGGATTCGCACGGGCCGCGTCAGGGTCAGCTGCGCGTCGAGCGATCGGACGATGTCGAGCATGGGGAGCTTGGTCTCGGCCAGCGCGAGGCCGCAGAACTGCGCGCCCGTGCAGGAGACGAGCGCCGTGGCCAGGGAGAGCTCGGGCTTGGCGGCGGCGGCGCTGTTGCCGCTGCCGCTTCCCCCTCTCGGGACGTAGAATTTGCTTTTTGCAAAGAGAGGATCGTCCAGCAGGCTCTCGACCTTGTCGGCGGCGACGTTGGGCAGCACGACGTTCTCGTCGACGGTGAACCTGACGGTCCCGTCCCCGTACCGCTCGCTCGCGGCCGCCAGCGCCTCAAAGTCCGAGGCGAACAGCCTCCCGACGGGGATGCACGCCCCGGCCCAGAAGAGGCCCGGCTGCTTCTGCGCGTGGACCCCCAGGACGTCCCTGCGCTCGAACCTGTCGGCGTGGTCGACGGCGACGGCGCGCGGCAGCGCCCAGCCGGCCTCCGCCGCGGGCTTCGACTCCATCCACTCGGCGACAGCCTCCCTCGCCGCGTCGACCCCGACGCGCTCGACCAGCCACATCACACGCGCCTTCTGCCTGTCCCCTCGCTCGCCGTTCTCCCTGAACCAGAGCAAAAAGGCCCTGACGAAATCCACGACAAGAGCGTCGGGCACGAAGGTGTCGAACGGGATCGACGTCGCGCAGCGCTTCATCGAAAGGTAACCCCCGACAAACACGTTCCAGCCCGTGGCCCCCGTCGCAGGGTCCACAGCGGCCTCAAAGGCCAGGTCGTTGATGTGCGAGTGCACGAAATCGTCCCTCGAGGCCGAGAACGAGACGTTGAACTTGCGCGGCAGGTTGCAGAGCTCCTCGTTCCCTTCGCCGTTGTTGGTGATCATGTTGTCGACGGCGTGCGCAAAGGGGCGCGTGTCGCAGAGCTCCAGGGGGTCGACGCCGGCGATGGGTGATCCCGTGATCTGGGAAAAGAAAAGGTGGTACGGAGATGGGAGGGCGGGCAGAGGGATGAAAAGAGAAAAAAAAAGGTAAGAGAGGTCGCGGTTTTTTTTTTTTAACAAGAAGAAAGACTTTCTCTCTCTCTCTCTCTCTCTCTCTCTCTCTCTCTCTCCAACCCCTCCTGCTACTCACCTGTCTCACGTTGTCCATCCCGGACTGGATCGGCGTGATGCCCGCGGCCTTCAGCACGTCGAGCACCCTTCCCGCGTCGTCGAGCGTGATACCCCGCAGCTGCACGCCCGCGCGCGTCGTCACGTCGGCGCACCCGACGTCGTCGCCGTAGGGCGCGATCGTCTGTCCGAGGGCGCGGAGCTGCTCCGCGGTGAGGTCGCCGTTCGGGACGCGGACGCGCATCATGAACTTGCCTGGGGTGCGCTTCCTGCGGTGGAAGAGGCCGATCCACTGTTGTTGGGTTGGGGAGTGAAACCGGAAAAGAAGGAAAGATGAGGGGGGGGAAAAACAGAAAGCAAAGGGTGCGAAAAACTCCAAAACAAATTCTGCTCATCACTCTCTCTCACCTTGAGCCTGACGTCGACGTCGTCCAGGTCCAGGTCCTCCCACGTGCTCTGCCCGCTCTTGAGCAGCTCGGCGAGCTCGTAGACCTCGGTCCACATCTGCGCGCCGGACTTTGCGTTCTTCTTCTTCTCGAACGGGTTGGCCTTGGGGTCGGTCGCGCGGGCGACGCCGGCCGGGCCGAGGTGGCGGAGGCCCGAGGTCTCCCCCGCTGCCGAGGGAGGGGCGGCGGCGGCAGGCTTTCGGGGGGGAGGGGGAAGGGGGGGGATTTGTGCGTGCGCGTGTTTGTTTTTTTCGTGTTCGATGTGAGCGTGAGGGAGAGCAAGAGAGGCGCGGAACGAGAGCGAGCGGAAGAGAGGGGGTTGAAAACGCTGGCCCCCAAAACCCAAGGGCTTGTCGCTCGTCGAGGAGGGCGAGTTCCAGGATTCGACCTTGTTCCGCTTCGAGCGAGCAAAGCTCGAGCTCCTCCCGCGACTGGCCACTTCTTTCCCCCCCCTGGAATCCAAGCTCGCTTTCATCTCCCCTCTTATGGATTCCAATCGAAACAAGAAAACAACACACCTCGACGGACGGCGACACGGAACTCGCGCGCAAAGGTGACGACGATGCTGCCGACGACCTTTTCGAGATCGACACCGACGGAAAAAGCCGAGCCGGCTGCGCGCGCATCGATGGCCTCTGGACACCGCTTATCCCCACAGAGGCCGAGATCCTGATCATGCTTGCCATCTGATCTGATCGAAAAGCGAAGGCGAGCAAAGGATTGCGAAATGGAGGGCGCTCACGTGAATGGTCAGCCGGGCGTGGAAGAAGAAGGACGAAAGGACTGATCTGACCGAAAAGCGCGTCGAACGATCGCCGCAGATTGCAAACCTTTTCTCGAGGCCTTCGCTTCCGAGTTTCTTCCTCCTTGGACCCGGGCGCGAGTTCCTACTCTCTGGCCCCTCGAAGCAGCTTGTTTCTACAAGTGGAAAGGGCGTGCTGAAGCGGCTGTAGGAGTGAAAGAGTGAGAGCCGCAAGAGAGAAAAATTCCAAAGAACAACGTACTTCTCGTCACAGTTCATTTCGCCCTCGACCGTTGACAAACACCTGACGGCTGCTTCCTTCCCTCAGTCACTTTCGTAGCTGATTCCCGTTGGAAAACCATGGCGATTAGCGCCTACTTCGGGCCGAAGACCCCTAAAGGTGCGTGGGCGAGTTTGCAACAGCGCGGAGCGAGAAGCGAAGCGACGGCGCTCTGCCCTAGATTGCATGCGTTTTTTCATCGAAATCGGCCATTCCCCACCTCCCCCCACGTGAAGCCTTTTCTCGCCGGCTCGCACGCTCGCGTTCTCCTCGATTGCTCTCCTCGTGGCCCCAATGGGTCGATGATATTGCGTCCTCGTCGCAGAAAAGCTTGGAAGTTAAAGCATCGGCGAGATCGGCGGCGAGAAAGGGCCCGGGATCGACGTCTCTTTTTCCTTTTTTCCCTCCAGCCAAGGAAGAGAAAGCCTCTTGAGAGCCACAAAAAGGGGCAAAACCCGCGTGATGGAAAAAGAGCCCCCCCGTAGTAGAACTTGGAGCCTCGAGCTTCGAGAAGAAGAACACGAAGAACAGAATCTCGACCTCAGCCTCAATTTTTGTTTCTCCCCCCTCTGAAATGGAAAAAACGTACAGGCGGCTTCGCCAACACGCCGGGCTACGACTCCGAGGGCAAGGCCCTCTCCATCAAGCGCGCCTTCTGGGGAAAAGCCACGCCTCACACAATCGCATTTCACCTCGCGTGGTTTGGATTCATGGTCGCGTTCTGGTCGTCGTTCGCGCCTGCGGCGCTCATCACATCGATCAAGAAGGACCTCAACCTCTCCAAGGGGCAGATCGCAGACTCCAACGTCGCCGCGGTGCTCGGCGGCGTCGTCGGCCGCCTGTTCATCGGCAAGTTCATGGACACGTTCGGCCCGCGCTACGCCTTCCTGCTCTGCCTGTGGGGCACGGCCCCCGTCGTGTTTGCGATCGCGGCCGTGCGCAACTTCACCGAGTACGCGCTCTGCCGCTTCTTCATGGCGTGGTCGCTGGCGGCGGTCATCCCGTGCATCCAGTGGACGACCAACATGTACAACGGTGAGCGTTTGTTTGTTTTTCTCTCTTTCTTCCCCAGGGGGGAAGAAAAGGGAGAGAGAGAGAGAGAAAGAAGAGGGAAGTTCTGTGGTTGAAAAGGGGGGGAAATCTTCTCACTTTTTTTCCCACTTAAAAAAAACTAATATAAAAAAACTAGTCGCCGTCGTCGGGACCGCCGGGGCCATCGTCGGCGGTTGGGGTAATCTCGGTGGCGGCCTCACGCACATCGCCATGGTGAGTAAGAAAAGCTTCGTCTTCCTCAGCCTCTTCGGCGCGAGCTTTTCAGTTTGAGAGAGAGAAAAATGGAGAGAGAGAGAGAAAATCTTCTTTCTCTTGCTTACTTTCTTCTCTCTCAACTCAAAAAAAAAAAAAACTTCTCAGCCCCTCTTCGACAAGGCCCTCATCGCTCGCGGCTACAACCCCGACATCGCCTGGCGCTACTCCTTCTTCCTCCCCGCGTCCATGCACATCCTCGCCGGGCTCCTCATCTTCTTCTTCGGGCAAGACATGCCCGACGGCTCCAAGCTCGCAGTCCGCAAGGCCGACGCGGCCGCGGGCAAGGGCACGGCGCTCAGCGCGCGCACCGACGTCGGGTGGGCCAGCTGGAGGGCCGCGGTGCTCAACTACAGGACCTGGCTGCTGACGCTGGTGTACGCAGTGACGTTCGGGGTCGAGATCTCGGTCGACAACGTGCTGTCGCGCTACTTCCAGACGCAGTTCAAGCTGTGAGTTTTGTTTTGGGTTTTTTGGGTTTTGAAGTTTTTGGAGTTTCGAGGCTTTTTTTCTTTCTCGAGCCCGCACACCCATCAAGAAACTCACCTCTCTTTTTTCTCTCTCTCTTCTCTTTTTTTCCTCTCTTCTCTTTTCTCTTCCTCGCAAACAACCTCAGCTCTCAGACCGTCGGAGGAGGCCTCGCCTCCATCTCGGGCCTCCTCAACATCGTCTCCAGGCCCTCGGGCGGGATCTTCTCCGACCTTCTGTCATCGCGCTTCGGCCACCGCTCCCGCATCTCGTGGCTCTTCGCAACGGCGTTCGGCGGCGGCGTCTTCATGCTCGTCTTCGGCCTCGTCCCCTCGCTGCCGGCGGCGATCGTCCTCATGATCTTCTACTCGTTCCTCTACGAGCAGGCCTGCGGCGCCACCTACTCGCTCGTGCCCTTCGTCTCCAACAGGAGCCCGGGGCTGGTGTCGGGCTTCGTCTCGGCGGGAGGCACCGCCGGGGCGGCGATCTGGAACGGGCAGATCTTCCGCTCGCAGACCCAGAAGGACTACCGCAACATGGGCATCATCATGATGGTCGTCTCGATGCTCTGCTTTTTCGTCGAGTGGCCCGCCTGGGGCGGGATGGTCCGCGGCCCCAGGCCCGGAGCCACGGAGCAGGACTACTACCGCAGCGAGTACACCGCCGAGGAGCAGGCGCAGGGCCTGCACACGCGCGCCATGAACTTTGCGCACGAGGCCTCGGTCCACGGCGGGTCCCAGCACGGCGGCTCGGCGTTCGGCTCCCGGAAGGGGTCGAGGGCCAACCTGAGCAGGGCCGCGAGCAAGGGGGACCTCGCCGGGTCCGTCCCCAAATCCGCGGACGACTCGGCCCGCGGCGGCGACCCCGCAAAGATTTGAAGGAAAAAACGGAAAAAAATCTCGGGTCTTTTCTTCCCCAGAGAACGAAAGGGAGGGAGCCAGGGAGGGACGAAGGCGATGGCAAGGACGACGACGGCGGCGGCGACGAATGATAAATTGGTGTCGCCGGAAGGGGCGGGAGGGTTTTTGATGAGGGGCGGCGCGCGGTCGCAGAGGCGTCTGCCACCTCGGTCGAAAGAATTCGTTTTCGCTTCTTTCGTTTTTCCTCTACTTCTCATCTTTTTTTCTCTCTGTTTCGTTTTCGTTGCGGTTTTGACCATCAAAAAGGCATTAATAAACTGTTTATTAATAAACGGCGAGGGGAGACGCGACATCCATGTCAAACACCGTCTCATTCCCTCAAGCGCCTGCCGTTCCCCTCCCGTTCCCCTCTCGTTCCCCTCTTCTTTATCCCTTTTCCTTTTCCCCAAGACGTGAACCTGGTTTCCGCCTTGATTCAAAGAAAAAAAAAACGCCTCCTCTAACTTTTACATCTACTCACCTTCGGCTTTTTCGTTTTGGGAGGGAAAGGGTAGCTCGCGCAGCGTCCGCCCCCTCTCTTATCGCTTGAGCTTTTTTGCGTTTGGGTTCTTTTTTATTTGTAGAAGTGGTCGCGAAAGAGAAAAAAAGGGGGGGGGGAATCGAGAGAGTCTCTCCGAGAGAAAAAAGAGCTGAACAGAATCAAACATCCAGGGTCGCCCTCACTCTTCTTTAACTCCGTTTTCGCGCTCGCGCGTCACTTCGATCGCAATCTTCCTCTCGCGAGCGCGGGGCGCTCCCTCGCAGCGTCGCTTCTGTGAATAAGAGGACTCGCGAGAGAGGCGCACGGGAGAGTGACAGGCACGCAGTTGCTCTTTTGGAAAAAAGAAAGAAAAAACAACTCCATTGAACCAAAAAGAAAACTCGACCACGACCAAGGGAAAATGCCTCCTCCTTCTTCTTCGGCCAACCCTCTCCCGGTCGTCCTCGTCACGGGCTGCTCCGCCGGCGGGATCGGCTTCGAGCTCGCCAGGGCCCTGGCCGCTTCGGGTGCCGCCAGGGTTATCGCCACGGCCCGCGACGTCTCTAAGATGGAGGGTTTGACGCCGACGACGAAACCCGGGAGCGGCATCCTCGCCCTGCTTCCTCTGGACGTCACCGACGAAACCTCCGTCTCCGAGGCAGCCGCGCGAGTTCTGCAGCTCACGGCCGGCAGCGGCGTCGACGTCCTCGTCAACAACGCAGGCATGACCTTCAAGGGCACGGTCCTCGACTCGGACGTCTCCGAGACGGCCCGCCTCTTCGGCACCAACGTCTTCGGCCTGTTGAGGGCGACGCAGGAGTTTACCCGCGCGATGGTCCTCCGCGGCCGCGGCCTCGTCGTCAACGTCGGGAGCGCGACCGGGTACATCCACCAGGCGACGAAGAGCTCTTATTCGGCCTCCAAGCACGCGGTGCGCTGTCTCACAGACTGCATGAGGGTCGAATTGGCGCCGTTCAACGTGCGCGTCTTCCTGGTCAGCCCGGGGTACGTCGCGACGCCGATCGACGACAAAGCAGGGGAGCAGGGGAGGTGGTTTCCTCCGAAGGTGGGGGCGTCTCCGTACGCGCCGCCGCCGAGGAGGCTCGACAAGGGGGGAGAGGAGGAGGCCTCTCCTTCTCCTCTTTCCGCTGCTGCTGGAGCTGCCGCTGCTGCTCCCTCTTCTTCGAAGCCTTCCTCCCCGTCTGAAGAGGCAGAGGGCTTCAAGAGAATCTGCACGGCGACGACGACGAGCATCTTCAAGTACGGTCCGGGGGCCGCCGCCGGCTCCATGCCCGCCGGCGCCTTTTCGGACAAGCTCGCGGCAGTCGTGCTCCGGGAGTGGGGGCGGACTTTCCCGGCCAGGGGGAAGGTGACGAGGCCCCCCACGGCCGGGGAGTACCTCTCGTCGATGGCCTGGCTGCCGACCGTGCTCGGAGGGCCCGTGCGGCACTGGCGAGAGGTAGGAAGAAGGAGGAGAGGGTTTCTTTCGTTTTTTCGAGGGGGTCGAGGGCGAGGGCGCCGGAAAATTCACCACTCGCTCCGAACCTCGAAACTAAAAAACAAAATCGAAAATGAAAATAAAAAACAGGCCCCCTACGCCTCGGTCACCTACTTCATCGGAGGGTTCTTGCCGCTATGGCTGCAGGACATGCTCCTCTCGTGGAGCGGCGGGCTGATCAGGTGAAGGAGAGCAGCGAGTGAGAGAGAGAGAGAGAGAGAGAGACGGGGTGGCCCCCTTTCTTGTAAATGAACGACCCCCTTTTTTTCGTTTTCGTTTCCGTCATCTTTCCCTCTCTTTCTTCCTCTTTACAGTTTTTTTTTCAGTCCCTGCCGGCGAGCACGGCCTCCGCCAGCGCAGACACGGCGGCGGCGGAGACCCCCGACCCGAAGACCGGGCAGGGTCCGAGCTCGGCCGAGAGCGCGGCCCTCCTGGCGTCCTCGCCGTACGCGGCGACGGCGCGGTGCGCCGCGGAGAGCGCGGCGTCGGCGAGCGCCGAGGCCGCGGCGTCGCGCCGGGCGAGGGGGGGCGCGGAGGAATAGCGGGAGGAACGAGAGCGGGAGCGAGAGAGGCCCTCGCCCTCCCCCTCGAGCGCGGCGGCGAGCTTGGCCAGGCCCGGGGGAGCGAGGGCAGCGCCGCCGCCGCCGCCGCCGCCGCCCCCTGCCGCCGTCCCCCACTCGGGCAGAGCCCCGGGCTCCGCCGCCGCCCCGAACGCGACCGCCGCGGAGAGCAGGGCCGACAGCACGCTCCCGAGGTCGGTGCCCGGGTGGAAGGAGGGCCGGGGGGAGCCGGGGCCGTCGCCCCCCCGGCGCTTGCCCCCTCCCGCGAGCTGGGCGACGCCCGCGGCGTCCTCCTCGGCGGCCGCGGCAGAGAGGGCGCCCAGGGTCCGCAGCGCCAGCGCCAGGTGCTGCCACCGCTGCCTGAGCAGGGCCGCCGCTTTTGCTTTCAAGACGGCCGGAGGGAGGGGAGCAGGGGGTTTCGTTGTCGAGGAGGAAGGAGGTGGAGGTGGCTTGGAGGAAGAGGAAGAAGAAGAAGGAGAGAGCAACCTCGCTGCCGCCGAGGCGAGCCTTTTCGCCGCGGTGAGAAAGACCGAGAGCGCTCTCCCTGTTCCTGCTCCTGCTGTCGCCGCCGGGGCACGCTCGTTCCACCTGGGAGGCGACGTCGCGGAAGCTGCAGCAGCAGCTCCTCCTCCTCTTCCAGACGCCGAAGCAGCACCCGCAACACCCGCAGCAGCAGCAGCAGCAGAGGCGGCTCCCTTGGTCGAGGCTGCGCCTGCAGCAGCAGCAGCAGAAGGCAGCAGCGCGGCCCCGACGGCGGCCAGCGCGGGGGCCAGCTCCGAGAGGCACAGCCCGCCGACCACGGCGGACCAGGCCCTGCCGGGGAAGGCGCCGGGGAAGGGGGGAGCGGCGCCGCCGCCGGGGCCGCCGCCGTCGCTTCCGACGCCGACGCCGTCGGCGAAGAGCGCCGCCCTCCTCCACGCGCCCGAGGAGCCGGCGGACGCCTCGGCGAGCGCCGCGGCGTCCGCCCGCACGGCGAGGTCGAACAGCGAAGCCTCGAGAGAGTTGGTGGGAGGCGAAGAAGAAGAAGAATCCCGCCTGGAAGCGGCCTCGACGATCGAGGCGACGAGCCCGTCGTTGGCGCAGGCCACCGCCCCCGCCGTCCCCGCGGATCTTCTCTGCGCCTGCGCCGCGCGAAAGGAGGACGACAACGACGACGCCGGCGCCGGCGCCGACGCGCCGCCGCCGCTGTCGACAAACTGCGTCCTCTCCCCGAACGCCGCGCGCACCGAGGCCGCCCCGACGAGCAGGGCGTGCGCTGCCACGGCTGCCCCGAGCAGGGCGACGGCGGCGGAGGCGAGGGAAGGAGCGGATCCCGCGCCTCCCGCCGCTGCTGTCCCTCCAGCGGAGAGGAGGGCCGCGGCGGCCGCGGCGGCCAGCGCCGCTGCCCTCCGCGCCGACTCCGCCGCGGCTCGCTTCACGGCGAACGCCCGCGCCCGCCGCAGGGCCGGGACGAGCACGACGTCTTCCCCGAGCCCGAGGTGGAGCAGCGCGTGCGCTGCCCCCACCGCGAGGCCCAGGGTCGGAGCCCAGCGCGGCGTCGACAAGAGCGGAGGCGGAGACCCTGCCCCGCCGTCGGCCGCCGCCGCCGCCGCAGAGCCGCTCCCCTGTCGTGCCATCCAGCAGAACAGCGGCACGATGGCCCACCCGGAGACGGCGCACGCCGTCACCAGCGCCAGGCAGGCCCTGCTGGAGGCCGCGCCGTCGAGGAAGAGGCGGGTCAGGGCCGCGTCGGCCGCCGAGAGCGTGGCCGAGAGGGCCGACGGGAGCCATCGCCGCCGCTGCCGGCTTTGTCGTCCCGAGAAGAGGAGCGGAACGAAAGACAGCGCCTTCGGGGCCAAGGGAGGGCACGCCCTGGCCGCGTTGCCCGTCGCCAGGACCGCGAGCGCCTGCGCCGCGGACATCAGGAGCGCGGCGACGGCGACGCGCGGGCTGAGCAGCGACGACCAGAGCGCCGCGGAGAGCGAGAATGAGAATTTCGGCGTCGACGCCATCGCCGACGAAACCGCCGCGAGCAGAAACGCCGCGGATCCGCAGGTCGCGACCAGCACCGCCGAGGCGTAGAGGCAGGCCCCAGCGAGGCGGAGGCGCTGTGCCTCTCGCCACTGGGCCTTGGGGCCGCCCGGAAAGGGAGGCGAGGGAGGACGCGGAGGCATCGTTCCTCCTCCTTTCTTTCGATTTTTTTTTTTCTCTCTCGTGATTTTTTTTGGGCGCCCCTCGAATCATTTCCTCTTGGCTTTAGAAAGAAACACAGAGGAGCGCGAAAAGAGAGAAGGCAACACTCCAGAACCCAGCGCGCTCTCTTTGCTCGCAAACACACCTTCGGAGGCGCCGGGTTTTTCTTTCCCCCCTCCTCCTGCTCTGCAGCCCCCCGCTCTCGCTTCGGGCTTCTGCGATTAAAAGAGAGGTTTCGGGACAAGGGAGGTTTAAGGGCGCCAATTTCACTTTTTTTCTATCTCCTTTTCCTCGCTTCGCCAAGGCAAAAAGAGCGAGCGACGACCCCTCTCGATAGACGAGAGACTGACATGCTCCCGCAGGCAGGCGGCTACGCCGCGTTCGGCGGCTACGGCAAGCTCGACGACGCGCGCGGGCTCAAGTAAGGCCTCTGTGTTTGGTTGAATGTGAATCGGATAAATGAGGAGAGAGGGAAGAGAGCAAGGATTTGGAAAGAAGAAGAAAGAAGAAGAAGAAAAGGAGGCGCC
>Ga0315283_10004898_pt1 | contig 11745 bp, 6 predicted proteins | sample YL17G09_0_MG_FD_204541 | JGI IMG/M metagenome (GOLD analysis project Ga0315283, IMG submission 204541) | Sediment microbial communities from Yellowstone Lake, YNP, Wyoming, USA - YL17G09_0 | ecosystem: Environmental > Aquatic > Freshwater > Lake > Sediment | place: USA: Wyoming | collected...
ACCTTACCCGGTTTACCGATTATCGCGACCCTAAGCCTCGTTCAAGACCGGTTTTTACTTTTTATCGACCGGAAACTTTTCAGGAATGGTTAAAGCGCGACAACTCTTTACGGCGGCGGGTATTGGATATTCCTGCTTTGCAAACCATTGGGCTGAGGGGTTGCCAGATCAAAGCGATCAACAAGCTGGAAGATTCCTTCCGCACAAATCAACCCAAAGCCCTCATTCAGATGGCCACGGGTTCAGGAAAAACCTTTACGGCCATCACGGCCATTTATCGCTTGCTCACGTATGCCAAAGCGAAGCGGGTATTGTTTCTGGTAGATACAAAAAACCTGGGCGAGCAAGCCGAGCAGGAATTCATGGCGTATATGCCCAATGATGATAACCGCAAGTTTTCTGAATTGTATGGCGTGCATCGCTTGAAATCAAGCTTCGTGCCTACCGACAATCAGGTGTATATCAGCACCATTCAGCGTTTATATGCGATCTTGAAAGAAAAAGAGTTGGATGAAAAAGCCGAAGAAGCCAATCCCAATGAAACCAAATGGGAAAAACGAGAGCCCCTTCCGGTAGGATACAATGCCAAATTACCCCCTGAGTTTTTTGACTTTGTTGTGATCGATGAATGCCACCGTAGTATTTATAACCTTTGGAAACAAGTGTTGGACTATTTCGATGCTTTTTTGATTGGTTTAACCGCTACGCCCGACAACCGCACCTTTGGCTTTTTCAACCAGAACATTGTGAGTGAATATACCCACGAGGAAGCCGTTACCGATGGCGTGAATGTGGGCAGTGATGTGTATCTGATTGAGACCCAAATCACTAAAAAAGGGGCCACTATCTGGAAAGGGCAGTATGTGGATCGCCGGGAAAAACTCAGCCGCAAAAAACGCTGGGAACAATTGGATGACGATGTCGTTTATTCCCAAACGGAGTTGGACGACAAGGTGGTAAACCCCAACCAAATTCGCACTATCATTCGGACATTCAAAGAGCACTTGCCGGAAATGTTTCCCGACCGCACCAACGAGAAGGACGAATTTGAAGTGCCGAAAACGCTGATTTTTGCAAAAACTGACAGCCATGCTGATGATATTATCCAGATCGTGCGGGAAGAGTTTGGCGAGGAAAACCGGTTCTGTAAAAAGATAACCTACAACAATAAAATCGAAGATCCCAAAAGCGTGCTGGCGCAGTTCCGTAACGACTACCACCCACGCATTGCCGTTACCGTGGATATGATTGCTACCGGAACGGACGTTAAACCGCTGGAATGCCTCCTATTTATGCGGGATGTAAAAAGCCGAAACTACTTTGAGCAGATGAAAGGCCGTGGCACACGCATCATCAATCTTGATGACCTCAAAAAAGTAACACCTTCGGCTAAATTAACCAAAGACCATTATGTGATTGTCGATGCCGTGGGCGTTACCAAAAGCCTGAAAACCGACAGCCGCCCCCTGGAGAAAAAACCCGGTGTGCCGCTGAAAGATTTGTTAGCGGCCATTACCGTGGGGGCAAGAGATGAAGATTTGTTCACCTCTCTGGCCAATCGCCTGACCCGTCTGGAAAAGCAACTCTCGGATAAAGAAAAATTGGCTTTTGTTGCCAAGGCAAACAGCAAAACCATTACGCAGGTTGTTAAGGAACTGCTCAACGCCTACAACCCCGACACATTGGAAGACCTGCATCTGAAAGTTGAGCAGGAAAATCCAGATGCGGCGCCTATTGAGAAAGAAGAAAAAATAAAAACGCTCGCAGCCTCTTTACAAAATCAGGCGGCCAGTACTTTCAACGACGAACTCAATGACTACATCGAAAACATACGCAAGGCGCACGAACAAATCATTGACTTGGTAAACCCCGATAAGGTAACCGCTGTGGGCTGGGAAAAAGACAATAAAGACAAAGCCCAGGAATTGCTAAAAACCTTTGCCGACTGGATAGCCCGGCACAAAGATGAAATCACCGCCCTGCAAATCTTTTATGACCAGCCCTACCGGAGGCGCGAGCTGACCTTTAAGATGATTAAGGAACTGGTAGATACTATTGTTGCCGATAAGCCCACGCTTGCGCCTTTGAGCGTGTGGCGCGCTTATGAATTGTTGGAAAGTGTCAGCGGCCAACCCAAGAACGAACTGGTGGCGCTGGTTTCCCTTATCCGCAAAGTGGCGGGCATTGATACCAGGCTCACCTCTTATGATAAAACAGTGGACAGGAATTTCCAGAATTGGGTATTTAAAAAACAGGCAGGCACTCTGAAATTTACCGAGGAGCAAATGCAGTGGCTGCGGATGCTCAAAGACCATATCGCCGCATCAATTTCTGTCGCTGCCGATGATCTGGACTACACGCCCTTTGATGCCCAGGGCGGCAAGGGAAAGATGTGGCAACTCTTCGGCAATGAGACGGAAAACATTATTAACGAACTCAACGAAGCATTAGCGGCGTAGGATGGGTGAAAGTAAGGAAATACCGAATGGATGGGCAACTGTTAGGCTGGGCGATGTGTGTTCTTTTGAATATGGAAAAGCACTAAAGGCAGAGCTCAGGCATAAAGAAGGTAAATTCCCCGTTTTAGGCTCAAATGGATGCGTTGGTTTTCATGACACATATTTAGTGAATGGTCCTGGAGTTGTTATTGGAAGAAAAGGAGCAGCAGGTGAAATATCTTTCGTTGGCAAAAACTTTTGGCCAATTGATACTACTTATTTCTTAAAATTGAACAAAGATTTATCACTATTATATTTCTATTTCTTATTAAAAAGTCTCCGATTAAATCAGTTTGAAAAATCAACAGCAATTCCTGGCTTGAATAGAAATGACGCTTATGACCAAAGAATCCCCCTTCCACCCCTCCCCGAACAGCACCATATTGTTGCCAAAATAGAAGAGCTGTTCAGCAGTTTGGATAAAGGCATCGAAAGCCTCAAAACAGCGCAGCAACAACTCAAAGTCTATCGGCAGGCAGTGTTGAAATGGGCCGTTGAGGGGAGACTTACGAATGAGAATGTAAAGGAAGGAGAATTGCCGGAGGGGTGGAAATGGGTGAAGTTAAAAGTTGTAGCTGATATAACTTCTGAACTCCTGACATAGGGACTCACTTTTGTGTAACATGGTCGTGCTCCTTGACGCCATAAACGAGGCGAAGCTTGGAACCAGGGAATAGTGTATTCGTTGTATTCAACTTCTCGCAGAGCGTTCCGATGGCTTTGCTACGATGTGGTGAACTCAGGGGATTGAGGGTAACTCGGAGCTCATTGTCAGTGACCTCCAGATTCCCCGATCCCTTTAATGCAGACTGAATGAGTGTCCTACCTTCATCATCGGTCCGGGCATACTCACTTCGAACAAGCCCAAGGAGATCACTGTCTGCCTGGTAAGCTACCATTTTGAGAAGGTCGGTGATATGTTTCTTTTCCTTTTTGAGCCTGTATGCGGTCTCGTTGCCAAGGGTCGCCTTGAGCGGCACTCTTGCTGGCGTCTTCTCATAGAGGGCCTTCAGTTCGAACTCTTGCTGCTCTAACGCTTCGATCTTCCGACGGACAGCACTGTTGGCGATTTTAAAGCCTCTCATGGTAGGTCTTCTCGCCTCTTCATTGTTGAGGGCTTTAAGGCCGTAGACCCGCTCTAATTCCTCAACCTCGGCATTGATCTTATTTCTTTGCCGGTTGATCTCTTTACGCTTCGGATTGGGTACCAGTCGCTCCAGGTCATCCTCTTCCACATCGTAATCCACCAATGCATCCAAGGCGTACTCCTCACTCATATACTTGAAGAAGTTCTCCTGTCTCCAGCGCTCAAACATACGATAAGCGATAGTTACCGAGGACAAGTCTTGACGGCTTGTAATGATGTGGGTCTGATGCCCTGAGGGGTTTGATCGGCTTACCTGTCTTAACCACAATTTGCCACCTAAAAATGCAACGCTTCGATCATGTAACCTGTACTCCACCTTTTTACCATCTATCTCCTCAGCCATGAGATAAAAGGACTCCTCCGGAATCGGTTCTGTCTTTCCCTTCCGATAGGTCACAATATCAACACCATCCTTGACGAGCTTAAGAAAGAGATTGGGACTCCATCCCCCACGGTCAAAAACAACGGTCAGACGACGCTCTTGGCTAATGAGACCCTTGATTTCCTGCAAAATAGGAACCAGCATCTTTACCAACCCCTCGTTGGCTGGGGCGGTGATTACAAAAATAGGATCTCCCTCTTGATCATTAATCCAGTAGTCAGTAGTAGCCGGCATAGCAAGACGCTTCTTGGTCACATAGGCTTTCGACAACTTGCGCTTTCCGTTGTAAACCCGTACATGGCCGTCCACATAGAGAAACCCAAAGCAGCCTTCTCTCTTTTTGAGACGTGTTTTCGCCAGCTCTTGACCAAAAATGTCGGCCTTTTTCTTGGCCGCCAAACAGTCGAGCTTTCGACGTAAGGTCTTTACTTCACAAACCCTATCAAGCCCTAAAAGATACCCCAGATCTACCGGAGAATATTCCTTTAAGCTCTCCGGTCGCTTAATGCGTAAAAGAGCCATCAGCAGCAAAATGAGCAGCGTTGTTCTTAATCCATAAAATGAGGCGCCAAGGCTGCCATATACCTTGCGGGCCGTAGTAAATATGCCGCTTTCAATTAGAACCGGTATCGCAATAAGGACTCCCACATCAGGAAGATTCTCTTTGTTCCTGAACACCGGAGAAGCGTCTTCCAGAAAACCTAAACGGGCTAAAGCACGGTCAACTGCTCGATTCGAGGGGTCAGTATCACAGCTGCCGATGGGTTCATTTTCCGAAAAGTCTTCTTCTCTTTCATCACTCTCTGCTTCCGTTATCGGTACCGGCGTTTGTTCTGTTTCTTTAACCTCAATGACAACTTCCTCACTTACACTCATTTCAGGAACAGCCGTTTCGGTAGCCCTTTGGTCCAACGGCAATGTCACCTCTTCGGCAGGTTTCGGCTCGGACCAGCCCATACGTTTTAGCGCCTTGCGAACAGCATCTTCCTTCAGTCCCAGGCGCGAGGCAATCACAACATGGGTCAACCCTCTCTTCTTCAATGCTACAATACGCCGAGACTTGGCCTTATTGATCTTGTGACCATCCTTAGGTCCTGTTTTCTTGGGAACTAGAGCGACCACTCCTCCTTTATCAAACTTCTTCTGTGATCTAAAAATAGTCAACCGAGAACAGTCGAATGCCGCTGCAACTTCCTGTTGGCTTGCAAGGCCGCTTTCAACAATCTGCACCATGCTATAGTGAGCCGCTGCCTTGTCCGCCATCGCGTAGTGAAATAGGGGAACGCCGTTGGCAAAAACCACCCTCATATCGCCTTCTTCACGGTAGTTGCATCTTCCGTTGATATGAATCGTAGAAGGAGTGCCCCCGGTCTCGTTTAGTGGAAGTGCTTGTTGTGTTTTCATGGGGGTATGATACCCCCGAAAGACACAAAAAGTCAAGCAAAATATGTATCATTAATTTTTCCGGATATGCTTTCCCAAAAACAATGATTTTACAAGGCATTAGAATGCCTATGTCAAGAGATCTGAACTTCGAGCAAAAGAATATTTCAACATGAATATGTTTCAAGCGGAATTCCTTTTTACAGAACTAAAGAAATTAAAGAATTAAGTGAAGGGCAACCTTTAAGTGTTGACTTATTTATTTCTGAAGCAAAGTATAATGAGATAAAATCTCGTTTTCCTATTCCAAAAAAGGGAGATGTTTTATTGTCAGCTGTCGGTACTATCGGTGTAAGTTATGTTATCAAGGACAATAAACCATTCTACTTTAAAGATGGCAATTTAATGTGGCTAAAAGATTTAAAAGGGATTTCACCTCTTTTTTTAAGTCACGGTTTGACATATTTTATTAGAAATAAAAAGGGAGCAAAGACTTCTGGTTCTGCATATAATGCATTGACAATTGAGACGATGAAAGACTTTGATTTTCCATTACCATCTCTCAAAGAACAACACCTCATCGTCGCCGAAATCGAATCTCGCCTATCGGTCTGTGATAAAATTGAAGAAAGCATTGAGGAAAGTCTCAAGCAGTCCGAAGCCTTGCGGCAGAGCATTTTAAAGAAAGCCTTCGATGGCAAGCTCGTCCCCCAGGACCCCAATGACGAACCGGCAAGCGTTCTATTGAATCGGATTAAGGCGGAGCGGGAGAAGCAAGCTGCGGAGCGGCGAAATGTCAATAGCACGCGCAAAACAAAAAACAAAACCAGCTCCGTAGGAGCGAAATATAAATAATATGTCAACCAATACATCGAAAAATATAGCTAATGATTTCGCTCCGCGGGAGCTAATATCTGAATTCCTTGATTTAGCTATTAACATTCCGCACCTTCGGTGCTGTCAAACATCAATAGACGCAAGCTGCGAAGCAGCGGAATATCAATAGCCAAAAACGTAAAATAAGAAAACCAGCTCCATAGGAGCGTAATATCAATAGCATCGAAATGTTAATAATATGGCAAATACCTACACCCAATTATACGTTCACGTAGTTTTTGCTGTAAAAGGCAGAACCAACCTCATTTCCAAAAAATGGAAGGAGGAATTGTATAAATACATCACCGGAATTATTACCAACAAAAATCAAAAACTGATGATTATAAACGGTATGCCCGACCATATACATTTGCTGATTGGCTTTAAACCCGATTGTTCCCTGTCAGATTTGGTCAGGGACATCAAAGCCAATTCATCCAAATTCATCAACGAAAAAAACTTTCTACCGGGTAAATTTGAATGGCAAACCGGATTTGGAGCATTTACAGTAGGTCAATCACAAATTGAAAAGGTCGTAAATTATATCCTCACCCAGGAAGAACATCACAAAAAGAAAACTTTCCGTGAAGAATACATCGAATTTCTGAATGCCTATCAAATTGATTTTAAAACCGAATATATTTTCGACGATATTGATGTCGCTCCTACGGAGCTTTAAATATGTTTACCAATTCTGCTATTAACATAACGCACCGATGGTGCTACACAGAGGAATAAAACGATTGGTGCTATATAGAGGAATAAAACAATATGAGCAACGAAACCAGCAATACATCAGGCATCATCAGTAAGGTTTGGAGCTTTTGTAATACTCTGCGCGATGATGGCGTAGGCTATGGCGATTATTTAGAGCAGCTCACCTATCTGCTCTTCTTGAAGATGGCCGATGAGTTCAGCAAGCCGCCTCATAACCGGAAATTGCCTGTTCCGAAGGAATACAACTGGGAAAGCCTCACCGCAAAACGCGGCGCCGAATTGGAATCACATTACACGACATTGCTTCGCGAGCTGGCGCATTCCAAAAGCATTTTGGGTCAGATATTCATTAAAAGCCAAAACAAGATTCAAGACCCGGCCAAGCTCTTCAAGCTGATTGATATGATTGACAAAGAGCAGTGGACCATGATGGGGGCAGACGTCAAAGGCAAGATTTATGAGGGTCTGTTGGAGAAAAACGCCGAAGATACTAAAAGCGGCGCCGGGCAGTATTTTACGCCGCGTCCCTTGATTAAAGCTATGGTTGCCTGTGTACAGCCGCAGCCGATGAAATCCTTTGCCGACCCTGCCTGTGGCACTGGCGGTTTTTTCCTGGCGGCTTACGACTACATTTCCGATCCAAAAAACTTCACGCTGACCAAAGAGCAAAAAGAGTTTTTGAAAAACAAAACATTTTACGGCAACGAAATTGTAGCAGGTGCGCGCAGGCTGGCGCTCATGAATATGTTCCTGCACAACATAGGCGATATTGATTCAGAGACATTTATACTGCCTACTGATTCACTTGTTGCCGACACTGGTTTGCGGGTGGATTATGTACTCACTAATCCGCCCTTCGGGAAGAAAAGCAGCATGACCTTCACCAATGAAGAAGGCGAACAGGAGAAAGAAGACCTTACTTACAACCGTCAGGACTTCTGGGCGACGACGAGCAATAAACAACTTAATTTTGTTCAGCACATCCGTACGATGCTCAAAACCAGCGGCAAAGCGGCGGTCGTATTGCCTGACAATGTATTGTTTGAAGGCGGGGCAGGCGAGACTGTTCGAAAAAAATTACTGGAAACAACCGATCTTCACACGATCTTACGATTGCCGACAGGCATATTTTACGCGCAGGGTGTAAAAGCCAATGTGTTATTTTTTGACAATAAACCGGCCAGTAAAGATCCGTGGACAAGTGAAGTGTGGATATATGATTACCGAACCAACATCCGTCATACCCTGAAAAAATCACCGTTGAAGTTTGAAGACCTCAAGGAGTTTATTGAGTGTTACAACGCTACAAACAGGCATAAGCGCAAAGAAACCTGGCATCCCGAAAGCAATCCCGAAGGGCGCTGGCGCAAGTTCACCCACGAAGAAATAGTCAGCCGGGACAAGACCAGTCTGGATATTACCTGGCTCAAAGATAAAAGCCTTGCCGACCTTGATAATCTGCCCGACCCGGATGTATTGGCCAACGATATCATCGAAAATCTCGAAGCAGGAATAGAAAGTTTCAAAGAGATCATGGTAACCATAAATGGGAAATAGAGAAATCAAGGGTAATACATATAGGGGTAGGGATTGGGGGACATCCCATAAAATTATAAATTACTTTCTGTCTGAGACGGGGCACTACTAAAGGTGTTGCCCGTTTCACAATGTTTTAGTCGAAAACCAAACTGACCCGTGCTTTAGAAACCGATTTGCGCCATTTTCCGGCGAGAAACTCGACAAAGAAAGCCACCACCCGCAAAACCCCCTGGAACTCCCATCTTTGACGGCGGTGGAAACAAATCTCAATAATTAAGTCTGACCCCAGTGACCCCCATTTCTCTGGTCACCGGTATAGAGATACTTAATGACATAAGAGTGCTCATACCCCTGCTTATTTCAAATACGGGTTCCAAGGGAGAAAGAGCATGATGAACATTACCGACCTGGTGGGGCGGAACGCCCGGCAGTATCCCGATCATATCGCATTTGTCGAGGTACGGCCCATTAGCAGGAGGCGGAAGGAGATCAACTGGGCTCTGTTTGAAGAAAGGACGAGCAGGCTGGCCCATGCCCTGCTGGAGAAGGGAATAAGGAAAGGTCAGAAAGTGGTCTTGCTCGGGAGGAATTCCATCAACTGGCTGGAGGCGTTTTTTGGAATCATGAAGACTGGCGCCTGCGCCATCCCATTGAACTTCCGTTTTACGGACGAAGATATCAAATACTGCGCGGAGATTGCCGAACCGAAGGCATTTATCGTCGACAAGGAGTACTGCGAACGTATCAATGCAATCCGGCCGGTGCTTAAGACCGCGACCGATTTCGTGGGGATTGGCGATGACCCGATCGACGGGATGGCGAACATGGAGAGTTTGATTAAAGGATCAGTCGCCGCCCCTCCATTCGTTGAGATCGGGGATGAGGATGACTGTGCCCTCTACTTCACGTCGGGAACGACAGGGGCACCCAAGGCGGTTCTCCATGCCCATCGAAGCCTGATGGTTGCAGCGATTACGGAATCGACCAATCACCGGTGGACGTGTCGGGACATCAATTTGATGATGGCGCCCCTGTACCATCTGGCCATAGGCCATCTTCTCGGTGGCGTGATCGTTGGCGCACGTAACGTGCTGCTTATCGAGCAGATCAGCCCGCAGATTATCATGGAGTCAGTCTCACAGGAGCGGGTGACCAAGGCGTTTCTGCTTGTGCCGTGGGCCCTCGATATCCTCCAGGCATTGGATAGTGGAGCGCTCAGGCTGGATGACTACGATCTCTCGAGCTGGAAACTGATGTACATGGGCGCCCAGCCCATCCCACCCAGTCTGGTGAAGAGGTGGAAATCCTACTTTCCAGAAATGAAACACAATACGACGTACGGTTTGAGCGAGGGTGGGGGTCCCGGCGTCGTCCACCTGGGGATCGAGAACGAACATAAAGTGGGTGCGATCGGAAAGGCCGGTCTGATCTGGGACGTACGCATCGTCGACGAGAACGGCAGGGACGTAAAGAACGGGGAGGTGGGCGAGCTTATCGTGAAGGGGAGCGGCATCATGAAGGAATACTATAAGAACCCGTCTGCGACTGCCCAGGCAATCCGTGACGGATGGCTCTACACGGGCGATCTGGGCAAGACGGACGAGGATGGATTCATCTACATCGTGGACAGAAAGAAGGATCTGATCATTTCGGGCGGTGAGAATATCTACCCCGTTGAGATCGAAGACGTGATCCGGCGTCACCCGAAAGTACGTGACGTTGCCGTCATCGGGGTACCCGATCAGAGACTCGGTGAGACGGTGTGTGCGGTCATCGAGCCAGTTCCGGGAGAAGAACTCACAACAGAAGAAATGGTTCTCTTTTTCAACGAGCATCTCCCACGTTACAAACGACCCCGTCAAACGGTTTTCGATCACGTCCCCAGAAGCCCTACGGGCAAGATCGATAAACTCAAGCTTCGCGATGCCTATGCGAAAGGAAACCTGATCCCGTGACTTTTCCGATAACAAGGAATCCTCGTGGTGTAGCACAAAAGTACCACCCTATTTCATGAGGTCTATCGAAGGTTTGTGAAGAGAGCCAACATTTTAAATATTGCGTTAAATATGTACAACACCACTCGTACCCAAACAGGAGGGCGCCCATGGAGAGGCTAAAGACGCTTGTGCCCCTAATGAGTGAGATGATGTGAAGGCCTATTGTAAGAAATTGATCGACGTGTGTGGAAAGGGTGGAGGGTTTATCATGGATGCCGCAACCAGTCTTGATGATGCAAAACCGGAGAATGTGCGAGCCATGTTTGAATTTACGAAGGAGTATGGGGTATATTAGGTATTCATTATTTGAATTTTGGATTTGGGTATTGTAATTTTTAAGAGTATGGATGAACATTCTCTCGAAGTGGTGGCCGCGATTCAGGCAGTCATCAAAGCATCGGCGCTCTGCCAAAAGGTGAGGATGGATCTGGCGGGGGGAGAATCTATCCTAAAAAGCGACAGGAGCCCTGTGACCATTGCAGATTTTGGGTCTCAGGCCATTATTTGTAAGATGCTGAGAGAAAGATTTCCTCATGATACGATTGTCGCAGAGGAGGATTCAGAAGAATTAAGAAAACCGGATCGTTCGAGAATCCTTGAACAGGTTACCCATTATGTCAATGGGGTCATTCCAAATTCCTCTCCTGAAGATGTTTGTTCTTGGATTGATTTCAGTTCCCATTTTGTGAGAGATCGGTTTTGGGCCTTAGACCCAATTGACGGAACCAAAGGGTTTCTCAGGGGAGATCAATATGCGATCGCCTTAGCCCTCATCGAGAATGGTTTGGTGCAAATAGGCGTAATGGCCTGCCCCAACCTCTACGTAGATAAGGACCGGCCCGATGGAAAAAGAGGGTGTCTTTTTTTTGCAATGAGAGGTAAGGGTTCATTCCAGATGGATATGGATGGAGGACAAAGACAAGCTCTATCCGTTTCAAGAGGTGAGAGTCCCTCGGAAGCCTTTATGACCGAAAGCGTTGAACCTGATCATGCTGACCATCTTATTCATCAACGTCTTGCAGAAAAATTGAACATTTTGAAACCATCTCTCAGAATGGACAGCCAAGCGAAGTATGGGATTGTCGCGAGGGGGGAAGCAACCCTCTATTTGCGGGTTCCTTCGTCCTCTGAGCCAGGTTATAGAGAAAAGATTTGGGACCATGCAGCGGGATCGATCATTGCTGAAGAGGCTGGAGGAAGGGTGAC
>Ga0315283_10004899_pt1 | contig 11744 bp, 9 predicted proteins | sample YL17G09_0_MG_FD_204541 | JGI IMG/M metagenome (GOLD analysis project Ga0315283, IMG submission 204541) | Sediment microbial communities from Yellowstone Lake, YNP, Wyoming, USA - YL17G09_0 | ecosystem: Environmental > Aquatic > Freshwater > Lake > Sediment | place: USA: Wyoming | collected...
AAGTTGGAGGGCCTTACGGCTGAGTCGGGCCTTGTTTGGAATAAGGGATTCATCCGGCCGCGGGAACCAATAGCGGCAGCCACGACACCAGATAGTATTTTTGGGAATCCTTTGGGGATTTAAGGTCAGAAACCACCGGCAGGCATAAAAGCTTTGAACCCCATCATTTTCAAACACCCGGAAGGGGATCAAATACAAGCAGGCGTATTTCTCAGTTAAGGCCGCTGGGATGTCACAAGAGAGGCAAGCAATGGGGATTTTTTCGAGGGCCTCTAAAATTTCCCCGCCGCTGGCCTCACATATCATCTCCCAGACTTCTCCCCGTGTGTCGCCTTTATTTGAAGAAGTCCGAATCACCCGAAAAGGGCATTTCATTCGGTCCGAATTATCTGTTGGGCCTTTGATCCCCATAGGGTTTCCTGTTTACATCGCTTTTCCCATCCGTTCGGCAATAATGAACATGGCTGCCTCTTCCCAGCTCCCGGCCAGCGCCAGGAGGGGCGCGGCCAGCATGTTGATAAGATACCTAATGATGTTGATGGCCCAGTATTTTCCCTTCCGGTCGCTGAGACAACCGGAAGGGAGACGCAGGACATATCCAATCAGCTCTCCGAATCCCGGAACGATCCCCACGACGGTGCCGCATGCCCCGAGAAGCGCCATAAAAGGCCCCATGACACTATGCGCTCCTTCGTTGATCAGATCCGCAAAGAGGTTCACCCCCCCATCAATATGACGAACATCATGGCGGACCGATGTTCCTCCCCGCCCGGCTATGCTCTGTGTTCATTAATCTTCCTTTTTTCCCTACCAGCGCAGATCGCCCCGGAATATGGCCTTGGCACCCAGTTCCTCCTCGATCCTCAATAGCTGGTTGTATTTTGCCAGCCGCTCCGACCTCGCCGGAGCGCCGGTTTTGAGCTGACCGGCGTTGGTGGCAACGGCAACGTCCGCCAGAAAGGAATCTTCCGTCTCGCCGGACCGATGCGAGAACAGGCACGTATAGCCCGCCTTCTTAGCCGTCTCCACCGTTTCCAGCGTCTCGGTGAGTGTCCCGATCTGGTTGAGTTTGATCAGCACGGAATTGGCGATGCCCTGCTTGATGCCTTCGGCGAGGATCCTGGGGTTGGTGACAAAGATGTCGTCGCCGGTGAGCTGGATCTTCTTGCCCAGCTTCTTCGTCAGGATGCGCCATCCCGCCCAGTCGTCTTCCGCGAGGGCGTCTTCGATGCAGATGATCGGATACTTGGCAACAAGCCCCTTGTAATAATCAACCATCTCCTCGGAAGAAAGACTGCTGCTATCCGCCTTCAGGAGATATTTTCCGTCCCGGTAAAATTCGCTCGCCGCCGGGTCCAGGACGATGGCGATCTGTCTGCCGGGCTTGTAGCCGCTCTTCTCAATAGCGGAGAGGATGATCCGGATGGCCTCTTCGTTGGAGGACAGGTTGGGCGCAAAACCGCCTTCATCCCCCACCGCCGTGTTCAAACCTTTTGACTTCAGGACCGTCTTCAGAGTCTGATACGTTTCGGCGGCCATCCGCAGGGCTTCCCGGAAAGATGGCGCGTCCACGGGCGCAATCATGAATTCCTGGATATCGACGTTGTTGTCGGCGTGCTTGCCGCCGTTCAGGATGTTGAAGAAGGGTATGGGCAGCCTTCGGGCGTCTTTTCCGCCGATATATTTATATACGGGTTTTCCTTGATCAAGGGCGGCGGCTTTCGCCACCGCTATCGAAACGCCCAGGATCGCGTTTGCGCCCAGTTTTGCCTTGTTCTCCGTCCCGTCGAGGTCGATCATGAACCTGTCGATCGCTTCCTGCTTTTCAGGGGTCATGCCTTTGAGTTTGGGGGCGATGATCCTGTTGACATTTGCGACCGCCTTTAGCACGCCTTTGCCGTGGTAGCGCCCCGCCTCGCCGTCCCGCAGTTCGACCGCCTCCCTGCTCCCGGTGGATGCGCCGGAAGGGACGGCGGCCCTTCCCAAGATCCCGTTGTCCAGGATAACATCTACCTCGACGGTGGGGTTTCCCCGTGAGTCCAGAATTTCCCGCGCCTTGATTTTCTTGATCTTTGACATGGCGATTTCCCCTTTCGTGAAGTGTTGTTTTTTCTTTTCAAAACCGCAGGGTCGCTTTGCAGCGTTTCGGCTTCAGCAGCAGGTCGAGGGCGTCGATGACATCGTGGACGTGGATGTCCGCCGCCATGAGGGCGTCGGTGGAACACCCCTCCGCCCCGGACACGGCGATCCCGAGCCGGGCCGCCTTCAGCATCCTCCGGTCGTTGCATCCGTTGCCGATGGCGACGACCTGTTCGGCCCCCAGATCCCGGACAAATTTCTCTTTCCTAAGATAGATGCCGGAACCGGAAACGATATGGGTAGTGCAGGGCAGCCCCTCCATCTCCGATATCGCCGTGCCGCACGTGTCCGCTGTGAGAATATGCACTGCCAGATGCCCGGATATCTCCCGGATCTTCTCCGCAACCCCCTGCAGAAGGATCCCGTCGCACGACAGAGTCCCCGTAAAATCGCACACCAGATGAGCGAGGCGGACCGGTTCGAATCCGGGGATATCGATTTCAATCATTTTTTCCCTCCTTCGTTGCTCAGGTCGGCCAGACGTTCCTGCAGGCCGGCGATCAGTTCCTGGATTTCCTCCGTCCGACCGCTACTGCCCTCAAGGAGGGCTTCGATCGTCGCGATTTCGTCTTTCACGTAGCCCGCCGCCTGCTTGCGCATCTCCTCGATCGTTACGTTGATCCGGCTCTCCCACTGGGCGCCGAGGCGCGAGAGGTTCATCTCTGCCGCACGCGGGATCAGAGCAAGAAAGTGTTTTTCAAACAGTTTGCGGAAAAGGAACATCGGGATCAGGAACCACAGAAGGTCGAAATGGAAGTCGAAGACGCGGATGAACCCGACATCCGGATGGGACGGTTCGGCCACTTCGATCCGCCAGTCGGCCTCCGCGAGCTTCAATCCCAAGACGGTTTCGATGTTCTGACCCAGGAGGGCGCGGAAGGAGAAGAGCGCCCGGTCGAAAGCGGCGCGGGATTTCTTGAGGGTTCCCAGGAAATAGCGATTTTCCGTTCTGGAGATGCTCTCCAAGGCCGCCGTCATGTTTTCCGTCAGCCATTCCTCGTATCGCCGGGTCAGCCGCCAGAGGTTTCCCTTCCATCGGGGAAGCTCCCCGCGCAGGTCTTCCGTGAGTTTCTCTCGTAGAGGTTGCTCAAGACGGCCGAGATGCTGCATGATGAAGGTCCGGGTCTGCCGGGAGTTTTCCCTGGTGATCAGCATCAGATCTTCCTGGATCGCGGTCAAACTCAGCCGTTCGTCGAGAATCCGCCGCCGGATTTCGTCACGCTCCCGGTCGGCCTGCAAGGCGCTCTTCAGGGCAATCTCCAGGTAGTTGATGCAGACGGATGCGAGGGATCTCACCTTGTGCCGCAGAATGTTTCGAAACTCGATGTCACGGTTTGTCGAGAGTTTGAGCAGGATTTCCATCTCGATGCGCCGGTTGTACTGCTCCGTGTCGACCCGCGTCGAGAAGCAAAAAACCGGGAATCGCTTGCCCAGTTCCTTCTCCAGTGTCTTTTCCAGGAATTGAACGACCTCCGTCCGCTGGTCGGGAAGCAGGAGGTCCACCTTGGTCAGCAGCAGGATGATGTTCGGTGTATGACGCGTCAGCTCTCGGATAAGTTCAAGGTCGTTATCGGAGAGGGGGCGATCCGAGCTGACGGCCACGATCGCGGCGCCGACCTCGGGAAGCCAGTCCTGCGCGATCTTCATGTGGATTTTGAAGACGCTTCCCATCCCCGGGGTGTCGACCAGCCTCAATCCCGGATAATCCGCCATGGCGGGGATATCGACGTCCACTACCTCCACATTCTTGATGTTGCCCGAATTCCCGGCCTCGGAGGTGAAATCGGCGAGTTTTTCCAGGGGAATTTCGACCCGCGATCCATCGAAATGGGTCACCGCCGCCCGCTCTCCGGGTCCGTACTGGAGGCGGGTGATCACCGTCGTGACCGGGACGACGCCGGTGGGAAGGATGGGTTTTCCCAGGAGGCTGTTGATGAACGAGCTTTTACCGGCCTTGAACTGCCCCAGGATCGCCACGTCGATCGGCGGATTCTCTTCGAGGAGCGCCGCGCAGATGTCGATACGGCGTTTCAGGGAGGCGATATGCAACCGATCGCAGGTGTCGCGGACGCCATTCAGAAGGTCCCGCGCCGGAAGGAAGGATTTGTTGTCTGTGCTTTCCGCCATAAAAACCCCTAACAGAACTTTTCTGATAGGAGTTATCAGCCCCGCGGCGGTTACGGTGAACTCCATCACCTTGTGAGAGAAAAAACCATATTTTATCTGTCAAGTCAAGGGGAATGCAAAAAGGGAATGCCGAAAGGAGGAACGCGATTCATACACGAAGCTTCACATTTTTACTTGACGCTGGCAAAGAAATGATGTAGTTACGCCCCCAACTGATGGGGATGGAGTTCCCCGCCGAAAAACGCTTTCTAATAAAGCTGATGACTCCTGCTCACGGGATCCCGTGCGGCGGGGCATCGGCTTTTTTTGTTTCTGCATCCCGCCCTGCGGTGGGTTTTTTTATGCTCAACACCATAGACAAAGGAGAACGTTATGACTGAAACTTTTACCATGGCCGCCTTGTGGCTTTCACTGGCCGTTGTCGCCACCATCCTGGCGAATCACCTCAAGGTCTCCATGGCCCTTACTGAAATTTGTGTCGGTGTGGCCGCGGGTTTTGTCGCGGATCGATTCTTTGGGCCAAACGTTTTGGGTGCAAACGTCGATTGGCTGAAATTCCTGGCCGCCTCCGGGGCGGTGCTCCTCACGTTTCTGGCCGGAGCTGAACTGGAGCCGAGCGTTTTGCGCGCCAAATGGAGGGAAGTGACGGTGGTGGGCCTCTTCGGTTTTATTGCCCCTTTTCTCGGCTGCGCGGCAGTCGCCCATTACCTGCTGGGATGGGATCCGCGTGCAAGTTGGCTGGCCGGGGTGGCGCTGTCAACGACGTCGATGGCAGTGGTCTACGCCGTCATGCTGGAGACCAAGCTGAACCGCACAGAATTCGGCAAAGGCATTTTAGGGGCGTGCTTCATCAACGATCTGGGCACGGTGATCGCCCTGGGGGTTATTTTTGCCCCGTTTACGTACAAAACCCTTATTTTCGGCGTTGTCTGCGCGGTCGTAATCGGGCTCCTTCCCTTCCTGACTAACTTGATCACTCGCCGGTACGCCCACCGCACCGCCGCCGTCCGGGCGAAATGGGTGCTCCTGGTACTCTTCGGACTGGGTGCACTGGCGCTCTGGTCGGAGAGCGAGGCGGTGTTGCCGGCCTACATTGTGGGGATGGTGCTGGCGGGGGCGGCAGCGGAAGACCGGCTGTGGGTGCGCCGGATGCGCACTCTGACCATCGGATTTTTGACGCCCTTCTACTTCATCCGCGCCGGCTCGCTCGTTTCTCTGCCCGTAATCGTGACCGCACCGCTGGTGTTCATACTGCTTCTCGGCGGGAAAGTCGCCAGCAAGGTTTTCGGGCTTTACCCGGTCGTCGCCAAGTTTCGCAACGAACGCAAAGAACGATGGTATTACACGTTGCTCATGTCCACGGGGCTCACCTTCGGGACGATCTCGGCGCTTTACGGATTATCCCACGGTATCGTGTCCCGCGAGCAATACTCCTTTCTCGTTGCTGCGGTGATTGCCAGCGCGGTGGTTCCCACCGTGATTGCCACTCTGGCGTTTCTGCCTCGGCATTTGATACCGCTGCCCTCTTCGGCCGGTCAGGTGCCACAACCTGCCGAGGTCTGCGCTCCGGATCTGAATGGCAATGGACAGGGGGATGGATTAGGCGACGAATAGCCAATTCCGTGAATGCATAAGTCGACGATTGACCCGATAGCCTAAACTCTGAACGGCAAGCCCATACCCTCGGCATGGCGCTGCCCGGGACCGCCCTGGTCACGCAGATGTTCAATGCGCTGATCGGCAGAGGCGGCGGCAACCAGGATTCTTCACAACTCGTGGAAGTGATCGAGGCCCTCTCCAAAACCCGGCTATAACATACCCGGCCCTCGCCGTCCGGGGGCATCCCCTTGGCGGTCAGGACCATTGGTGAGCGAGGAACAGAAGCGATTTTTTATCAAATGGTTGCCAACCCAGATATCCCAATCCAGATATCCCAATCCAGATATCCCAATCCAGATATCCAATCCAGATATCCAATCCAGATATCCAATCCAGATATCCAATCCAGATATCCCTTGACAAGCAAAAACAGCCCCCCTATACTTCCAGCCATCGAAAGCAATACCTTAGAGGCTCTTGCGAAACTCTTCCAAATATGTTCCCCCTCCCTTGACGGTAGGGGGTTAGGGGGTGGGTGTAATTGCAACATGCAGATTTCATGGCAACCTCCCCCCCACTCCCGTATCAGGTACGGGGCAAGCTCTAACCCTCCCCCGCCAGGGGGGGGAGGGAACTTATGGGTACTATTGCAATTACCTCCTTATCAAAAAATATCAAAAATCGTAGGAGGCATGGAAAACCTGAGGGGAACGGCGTTCGCGTCCTGCGCCCTGGGTATGGTCATGGCCGTGACGGCCTGGTTCTCAAGGCGCTCGTCGACATCACCCGGATACCGGGCCTCAATATGATCAGGGTGGACGGTCACAGAAAAGCAGGTTCTGATCATTTTTTCGGGTAAGGCAGAGGTTTAAGCCGCTCCCCGCGCAAAAGAGAGGTTATGCTTAAAAAAATCAAGCTGGAAAACGCGGTGGGGCTGAAACTGGCCCATGACCACACCCAGATCATCCCCGGGAAATTCAAAGGGGCCAGATTCAGGCGCGGGCACGTCGTCCGCAAGAGCGATCTTCCCGTGTTTTTGGATCTGGGGAAGAAAGAGCTCTATGTGCTTACGCTCGGCCCCGGGGAGGTGCATGAAGAGGATGCGGCGAGGCGCATGGCCCGGGCCGTTGCCGGCCGAAACCTGAAACTGTCTGCACCGCGCGAAGGAAAGGTGGACTTCATCGCCAAAACCTTCGGCCTGCTGAAGATCAAGGTTGGCGCCCTGGAGAAGATCAACCGGGTCGGGACCGCCATTCTCTCCACGCGCCATAACCACTCGATCGTGCGCGCGGGCGACGTCGTCGCCGGCACACGGATCATCCCCCTGTTGATCCGGGAGGCCAAGGTCGCCAGGGTCGAGGAGATCGGCCGCCGCCAGGGGCCGGTCATCGATCTCCTTCCGATCCGCACCAAGAAGGTGGGCGTCCTCGTTACGGGCAGCGAGATTCTTGAAGGGCGAATCCGGGACCGATCTGCCGACATCGTCAAGAGCAAGGCAGAAGCTCTGGGGTCGAAGGTGACAAGGACGGCGGTCGTCGCCGACGACCCTTCCCTGATTGCGGCCGAGATCGGCAGAATGAAGAAGGCCGGCTGCCAGGTGATCGTGACGACCGGCGGTCTCTCGGTGGACCCCGATGATGTGACCCTTGCGGGAATCCGCCGGTCCGGGGCAGAGGTTGTCTTCTATGGAACCCCTGTGCTGCCGGGCGCCATGTTCGCCTATGCCCGCCTGGGGAAAACGGTTATTCTCGGGGCGCCGGCCTGCGTGGTCCATGACCCGGTTACGGCTCTCGATGTTTTTCTGCCCAGGGTTCTGGCCGATGATCCGGTCTCCGCCGAAGATGTTGCGCTTCTGGGCCACGGCGGTTTCTGCCTGCGGTGCCCGGTCTGCCGATACCCTGTCTGCCCGTTCGGGAAAGGCGGATAATCCTTGACGGCTTCGTCAAACGGCCGGATGCTGCGTTGCGCTTCATCCTTCGTCGTTGCGGCGTACACCAAAGTACGCCTCGCTCCTCAGGGTTCGCGCGCCTTGCCTGCGGCCTTTTGACGAAGCCGTCCCGAATGCAAGGCTTTTGCGACTTATTACGAGGGCATCATCCTTGACAGAGAAGCGGTTAAAGGATCTGATCATCCTGATCAAAGGCGGCGGCGAAATGGCCTCGGGCATTGTTCTGCGGTTGGTCCGCTCGGGCTTTCGGGTCTGCATCACGGAAATTCCGCAACCTCTGGCGGTGCGCCGGGAAGTCTCCTTCTGTGAAGCCGTTTTCGAAGGGCGAAAAGAGATCGAAGGTTTGGTCGGGAGGCGGGTGTCCGGCCGGGAAGAGGTTCTACGCACCTGGCAGAACGGGGAGGTGCCGGTCCTCATCGACCCGGAGTGCGCCATCCGGAAAGTTCTGCCGCCTGATGTATTGGTGGATGCGATCCTCGCCAAGAGAAACACCGGCACGGCCCTCAGCGATGCCCCTTTGGTCATCGGCCTGGGACCCGGGTTCCGTGCCGGAAGGGATGTACACGTGGTCATCGAGACAAACCGCGGGCATCGCCTGGGCAGGGTGATTGAAAAGGGCGAGGCGGAGCCGGATACGGGCATCCCCGGCGATATCAGCGGCTACACATGGGAAAGGGTTCTGCGCGCCCCGGCCGGTGGACGGTTTCAGGGAATGAAGAAAATCGGAGACCGGGTTACGAAAGGGGAGGTCGTGGCGGAGGTGGGCGGCGTCCCGCTAAAAACGAGGATCTCCGGCGTTTTACGGGGGATCCTGCACGACGGCCTTACGGCGGAGCCGAACATGAAGATGGGGGACGTGGACCCGCGTGCGGCGCCGGAAAATTGCCTGACCGTTTCCGAGAAGGCCCGCGCCATCGCCGGTGGCGTGCTGGAGGCGATCCTGATGAAGTACAATCATTGAGAGTTTTGAAAAACATCCCACCTTGCCACTCCCGCGAGGCTTGTCCCCGCGCAGGCGGGGAGCAGGAATCAGAGAAGGTCTTGAAAGGACCGGATACCCGCTTTCGCGGGTATGACGACTTATTACGAGCTCATCCTGTTTGATCGGAGGAGGCGAAAACGATGGCGGATCTTTACGAGGAGATCTTGAAAATCAAAGCCGAAGGCGGGAGCGCAGCGCTGGCTACCATCATCGGCACCGAGGGCTCCACCCCCCGGGAAACGGGCGCCAAAATGCTTGTCCGCGAGGATGGGACCATCTTGGGGACCATTGGAGGCGGCTGCCTGGAAGGGCAGGTCATCGAAGAGGCCATCAAGGTCATTCGGGAAGAAACGCCGCGTACATTCCACTATGACCTGACGGGAGCGAAAGCGGCCGGGGTCGGGATGATCTGCGGGGGGGTTTTGGACATCTATATCGAGCCGATCATTCCCACCCCCACGGTCTTCATCTTCGGCGGCGGCCATATTTCTCTTTTCGTTTCGAAGATCAGCGCCATGATGGGGTTCCAGGTTGCGGTAATCGATGACCGGGCCCAGTTCGCAAGCACGGAGCGCTTCCCGGAAGCGGAGCAGGTGATCGCCGAGAAGTTCTCCCTGGCTTTTCCCCAATTGAAGGTGAACCGCTCCAGTTATCTGGTAATCGTGACAAGGGGACATGCCGGCGACCAGGAGGTCCTGGAGTGGGCGCTCACCACGGAGGCCCGGTACATCGGCATGATCGGCAGCAGGAAGAAGATCCAGACCGTTTATCAGAACCTGGAGGAGAAGGGAACCGCCCGGGAAAAGCTGCAGCGCGTCCATGCGCCCATCGGCCTGGAGATCGGGGCGCTGACGCCGGAGGAGATCGCGGTGAGCATCGTCGGTCAGATGATCCAGGTGCGGCGGGAGATCAAAAAGGGGAAAGCACCCGGTTCCTGTTGGTGAGCATCGCGGAGCCTGGGCGATGCTCTGGACGCGCTTTCTCCCAGGTAACAGTGTGGTCATGATCTCAGCAATCGTACTCGCCGCAGGAGAATCCAAGCGCATGGGCCGGCCCAAGCAGATGCTGGAATGGCAGGGGAAGACCCTGCTGCGGCACGTTCTGGAAAATCTAATCCACTCCAATGCGGACGAAATCATTCTGGTGCTGGGGCATGAGGCGGAAGCGATCAGAAAGAGTCTGGCTGAATTCCAAATCAAGATCGTGATCAACCCGGATTATAAACAAGGGATGGCCTCTTCGCTGCGGCAGGGTTTGCTGGCGATGGATCCGACAAGCGAGGCCTTTCTGGTTCTGCTGGCGGACCAGCCCGGCATCGGCCCGGAGATCATGAACCGGATGATCCGGGAGTTTCAGCAGGCCAATCCCAAGCGAGGGATCGTCCGACCCGTTTACCGAGGCTTGCGGGGGCATCCGGTCCTGATCGGCGTCCGGTATCTTCAGGAGGCCCTTCAACTGCAGGGGGACGTGGGCGCCCGTCAGATCCTGGTGAATCACCCCACGGATATATTAGAGATTGAAGTAGATCACGATGGGATCCTGAAGGATATCGATACGCCGGAAGAGTATCAGAAATATATGAACCGGGCGGAGCAGCGGATCATGACCCTGAGACAGGCCTTTTCCATCGGAAACCGGGAAGTGATCAGCCTTGTGGGCGGGGGCGGGAAGACCACCCTTCTGTATGCCTTGGGCAGGGAACTCTCAGCGCTTGGATGCGGGGTCATCCTGACCACAACCACGAAGATCCTTGAACCGGCGCCCTCCTCTTTTCTTTTTCAATTCCTTTCCAATGAACTTGGCGACATCAAAAAATGGGTGGCGGAAAATCTGAATCATCATCGACCTCTTCTGATTGCCCGAAAGAGACTGCCCAACGGCAAACTCGAAGGGATCTTTCCCGAATGGGCTGAAGAGCTCTTCTCCATGGACGGGGTCTCCACAGTCGTCAATGAAGCCGACGGTTCCGCCGGCCGGCCGTTGAAGGCCCCGTGTGACGGAGAGCCGGTGATCCCTCAAAATACGACCCTGCTCGTGCCGATCATCGGAATCGATGGAATGGGCTGCCCCCTCGATGAGGAAAGGGTCTTTCGTTCGGCCATCGCCTCCCGTCTCCTCAATCTGCCGATTGGAAGCATGGTCACGGAAGATGCGATCGCCCGCCTGATGATGGAATGGATTAAAAACGGCCCCGCCGGAGCGCGCGTTGTCCCCTTGATCAACAAAGTCGATATCCCCGGCGGCCTGGAAAAAGCCCGAAAATTGTCCCGATATTTACTTTCTGTCGACCCGACCCGAATCCGGAGGGTCCTCCTCGGTCAGTTACAACAATTGCCTGCAGTGAAGGAGGTCGTGCAGTCGTAACTCTTGGCAAAACTGCATGATTACAATAATTTATAATTTGCCTTCTTCCCAATCTCCCCCCGGCCTGTCTTTTCAGATGATTGCGCTTGACATCGTCTGGGCTTCTTGCTATTCGACCTCACAATTAAAGGGGAGTAGCAACCGGCAAAGGTTTCGCCGGGCCTCGTTTCGTCAGCACGGTGGAGGTTCCACCCGGGCGAGGCATCCCGACCCTCGTCAGGATCTCGCAAGACCTTTATTCACAGCATGTTTAACCATGCCGCGGGTAAAGGTTTTTTTATTGCCCGGCGGCGCCGACAAGGAGGAGTCATGATCGACTTAGGCTGGTTGGGTCATGTTGCATTCACGTGGGAATTTTTTGCGGCGGTCATGAGCATTGTCCTGATCGACCTGGTTCTGGCCGGCGACAACGCCGTGGTGATCGCGATGGCGGTCAAGAACCTGCCGGGCAGACAACGGCTGTGGGGGATCGGGCTGGGCGCGGGCGGGGCCGTCGTCGTCCGGGTGATCTGCACATTTCTGGTCGCCCAACTGCTGAACATGCCGTTTATCAAACTGGTCGGAGGGGCGGTGATCATCTGGATC
>Ga0315283_10004900_pt1 | contig 11743 bp, 10 predicted proteins | sample YL17G09_0_MG_FD_204541 | JGI IMG/M metagenome (GOLD analysis project Ga0315283, IMG submission 204541) | Sediment microbial communities from Yellowstone Lake, YNP, Wyoming, USA - YL17G09_0 | ecosystem: Environmental > Aquatic > Freshwater > Lake > Sediment | place: USA: Wyoming | collected...
CAGGACGGCGCTCATGTCCGTCTTCATGACCAATCCTTCGCGGATCTTGATGTCGACGAGGATGGAATCGAGGTCCGTGGGATTGACCCGGATCCTGGTGACCCGGCCGATCTCGACGCCCTGGTACTTGACGAGGGAGCCAAGGATGAGGCCCTGGACCGACGTGCCCCGGAAATTGATCGTGTAGATCTCCCCGGGGTCGCGGAGCTTGGGGACCACAAAGAAACCGGCGACGGCGATGAAGATGACCGTGGCCAGGGATAAAAAAACGCCCAACCGGGTCTTTTGTTCACGTGTCATCATGGCTGTCCTTCCTGAGAAAGAATGTCCGGATGAAGGCGTCGTCCGCCGCGGCCAAGTCATCATAGTCGCCCGCAAAGCGGAGGCCTCCGTCGTTGATAAGGAGGACCTTGTCGGCCACCCGCTCGATCGAGCGGAGCTCGTGGGTGACAACGACGAGGGTCATCCCGAACGTCTCCTTTAGCCGGATGAGGAGGTCGTCGAGGAGGGCCGAGGTGATCGGGTCGAGGCCCGACGAGGGCTCGTCGCAGAAGACGACATCCGGGTCGAGGACGAGGGCCCGGGCCAGGGCCCCGCGCTTCGTCATGCCGCCGGAGAGCTGGGCCGGATATTTGTCGGCGCTCCCGGCGAGCTCGACCTGGGCCAGGCTGGCGAAGACCATGTCCCGGACCATGTCTTCGGGCATCTTGGGATGCTGCATGCGGATGGGCAGGGCGACATTCTCGAAGAGGCTCAGGCCGTTGAGAAGCGCCCCGCCTTGGTAGAGGACGCCGATCTTCTCGTAGAGCAGGCGCAGGGAGACCTCAGACCGGTAGTCAACCGCGCCCCCGGCGAAATCAAAACCGCCGGAAAGGGGGGGCAGGAGGCCGGCGAGCGTTTTGAGCAGGGTGGATTTCCCCGACCCGCTCACGCCCACGACCGCCGTGATCCGCCCCTCGGGCACGGCGAAGTCCAGACCGCGGAGGATCTCGGTCCCGCCATACCCGACGGTCAAATCGTGCGCGTTGATGATATCCATGATCAATACAAGATGAACGAGAAGAGGCAATCAATGAGGATAATAAGGGTGATTGACAGGACCACGGATTCCGTTGTGGCCCGGCCGACCTCCTCGGCGCTCCGGCCGACCGTCAGTCCCTTGAAGCCCGCCCCGACGACGACCGCCCAGCCGAAGACGACCGTCTTGATGAGCCCCCAGCCGAAGTCGGTCCAGTCGACGGAAGTGACCATCTCGGTGATGAAGGCCGATGCGGGTGTTCCGAACTTGGCCCGGGCAACGACGATACCGCCGAAAATGCCGACAACATCGGCCATGGCCACGAGGAGCGGTACGACCAGGGTGATGGCCAGGAGGCGGGGGACCATGAGGAACTTCTCGGGGACGACCCCCATGGTCCGCAGGGCGTCGACCTCCTCGAGGACGGTCATGCTGGCCAGCTCGGCCGTGACAGCCGCACCAACCTTGCCGGCCAGGATGACGCCGGTCATCAGGGGCACGAGTTCCCGGAGCATAGCGATACCAACGAGGTCGGCCAGGTAGATGTCGGCGCCGAAGAGCTTAAGCTGGTTGGCCGAGGTGATCGAGATGGTCACGCCGACGAGGAAGATGAGCAGGCAGACGATGGGAAAAGAGCGGTAGCCCATGAAGAACATCTGGTTCCAGGTCTCGCCCGGGTAGACGCCCTTGCGCTCCTTGAGATAGACGCCGACGTGGTAGACCTCGTCGCCAAGCATGGCCAGGAACCGACCCAGGCTCCTTACCTGGAAGATGAAACGGTCGGCGATGGCGGCGAGCGTCCTGACGGCCGCGTTCCCGGAGGGAGGAAGTTCGGGCTCCGCGGCCGGGGGACGGCTGACGAAGCTCTCCGCGGCCCGGGCCAGGGCACCGCCGATATTGACCGCGGTCACGTTCGTCAGACGGTTCCGGACGTAGTTCAGCAAGGCCAGAGTGGAGCTGTCGAACTCTTCGACATCCTGGAAGTCGATGGTCACGGGACCGGATTCGACCCGGCGCCCGATGTCTTTGAGAGCGGTGACGACTTCGGAGGCCCGAAGGCGCTTCGGAAGGAGGACGGTTTCTGCAGTTATCGAGACTGCCTGGGGTTCGTTCATTTCGCCACCGGAAAAACGATGACGGTCTGGTTCAGGGTTGGAGCCGTGGCCGGGAAGCGGACGACCTGCCGATCGGCCTTCGCTTCGAGATAGTATTCGATGTCGGCGGCGGGAGCAGGAAACGTCAGGCGATAAACGCCGCGGGCGACGTTATCCAAGGGGACGGCTTGGAACGCGCCCCGGCCCATCTCCCGCCAGCAGAACGCGACGGATTCCGGCCGGCCCTTGGCCAGGACGAGGACCTTGAGTGAAAGCGCTTCGCCGGCTTCGAGGCTCGTCCGCACAGCCGGGACGATGACTCGCGGGGGCCCGGCATACTCCCGGACGAGAAGGACGTCCGGCGGCAATTCCCTGCCCAGCATCTTCGCGAGCTCGGCCTCCGGCCGCTCCCAGGCGCCCGGAAGGAGGTGCTGTTCCCAGTTGGCGATCGTCCCGAGCTCGCCCGTGTTGCTCACGGTGGCGAGAAGGGCGGCGAATATTTCGCGCAGGGCCGCGGCCATTTCGGCCCGGACCGGCAGGGCCTCGGCCTCGAGGATAGCCTTTTTCGCCGGTTCATCCGCCGCCGACTTGGCCTTCTTCACGGCCTTGTCGTAGACGGCCCAGAGGCAGTTGAAGCGGGCGACCTCGCGCATATAGCGGAAGTTCGCCAGCCAGTAATCATAACGCTCTTTATTCCCTTTCCCCTCGACGCGGGGGCCGAGCACGGCCAGTTCGTCGACGAAAGCATAGGCCGGCACGACCTCGTCCCACGGCCGGGAATCGGGCTGGATGTTTCCGGGTCCGCCGATCCAGGTGACGGGGACGGGGTGCCGGCCGTCGATGCGGGCGAAAACCGCGGCGATCTCCTCCGCTGCCCCGGCGCCGAATTGAGCCCGGCACCAGTCCTGGTAAAAATCGAGCGCGGGCAAGTGCCGCTCCGTCTCCGGCCAATCCGCTTCATAATCGAGGACGGCCGGGCCGCCGCAATTGATCTTCTTGACGAAGCCCTTCCCCGTAACGACGATGGCGGCGACCGCGGGGTAATGGATGCGGTCGGCGAAATCGACGGCCAGCCGGCCGTCGGCGACCTCGATCTTCTCGAACCTCAGATCGTAGGCCTTGAACAGTCCGACGGCGGCGAAGATATCGACTTTCTCCGCGGCCTTTCGGCCCTGGATTAGGACGTCGAAAACGCGGCCGCCCTTCTGCTTGATCTCGCCTTCGACAAACTGGAGCGTCACCGAGTAGATGCCGTTCGGAACGGGCAGATGATAGCCGAAGACGCGGTCGCGGACGTCCCGGTAAACGGCCGCACGGCCCCGCCCGGCACCGGCGATCTCTTGGTCCTTGAAAGCCACGTACTGGCCGGTGATCGGCCCGATGTCGTCGGCGACCCGTCCGGGCAGAGTGTTCCAGCTCTGGTCCCAGGCGGCTTGCGCCAGGGCCAAGACGTTCGCCGAGAGGATGCGCGTCCGCCAGTGGATGCCGAGGAGGCCGTCGCAGCCGTAGCGCAGGGCGTCGGCCGCGTCGCGGCGCATCCGGCCGGCCCAGAGCTGGGGCGAGGTGAGCGCGGGGTCGTCTTCCATCCAGGGGATGGCCCATAAGGACCGCCCCGAGATCCTCGCAAAGCCGGGGTCAACGGGCGCCTTGCCGACCTCGCGGTTGATGCAGCTCATGGCCACGTCCTTCGGCAGAGCCTGGTCGAAGAGCGTCCGGTTCGACGGCGGGCCGAGGACCCAGCCGCATGTCGCCAGGCTGAACGGCGGCGCGACCTCCTGCCAGGCTTCGATGCCCATGGCCAGGTCCGTAGTCACGGAGGCGATGGCCTCGGGAGAGGCGTCCGACCAGGTCCAGCCTTCGTTCGTCCAGAACCAGTAGTAATCAACGGGATAAGCGGCGGCGATCCGCTTGAACATCCCTTTATAGAGGTCCTTGACGACGGCCGGGTCCTTGGGGTCGCGGCCGGAGTCCACCAGCCGCTTTTTGACCAGGTCGGGAATGGTCAGCGCCGTTTCCGCGCCGACGCAGGTCTTGACGCCGAGGCGCCGGGCCAGGGTGAAGGCGTTCCGGAAAACGGCCGCGGCCCGGTCGAAGACTTCATTCGAGGCTTCGGGTGTTGCCGGATCTGGACTGAAGCCGTCCATCACATCGTTGCCGAAGTCGTCGCGCTCGAAGAGAAGCGCCGCGCCGAAGTGGAAATCGCCCGTCTTCTTGGCCTCATAGCCCCAGTTGCCGCGGGCCGTGTTCTGGTAGCTCGCGGGGTAGCTCGCGAGGATCTTCCCGTCAGCGCCGAAATCGCCCTCCCGGCCGATCCAGACCGTGGGCTCGGCGTTCGGGGTGGCCCCTTTTTCCTTGCTGGGATTCTCGGGGTAAGTGTGGAGGCCGAAGAAGTTCATCCGCAGTTTCGGGAGCTGGCCCAGGATGGCCTTGTAGTTCTCGAGCGTCCACCAGTCCGGGCCCTCGGCGAAATCGTGGAAGGGCTGAATGCCGCGGACGGCGAAGAGCGGGTGGCCCGTCTCGTCAAGGTCGAAGCTGAGGTTTTCGACGGTCCCGTCGGGGACGATGTCGCCCTCGAGGAAGAAACGGACGCCCAGCTTCTCGGCCAGCTGGTAGGCGCCGTAGAGGACGGCCGGGCCGCTGCCGCCGGCGACGATGACAAGCTGACCGGACCGGTGCGGGGCCGCCTTCAGCCAGTAGTCCTCGGACCCGAGGGCGGCGATCTTCGATGCAGACACGGCGTCGTCCAAGCCCCGGGCAAATGTCCCGCCCTTTTCCAGTATGGCCACGGCGCCCGGCGGGATGCGGGAGAACGATTCCGCTTCCCGGAGGGCCGGGAGATCGCCGGTCCTCAGGTAGTAATAGCGGCGGATCTCGGCCGCCGCTGCGCGCTCGTGCCAGGAAGCATCCTTGGCAATGACGATGTCGGGGCCCGTGCCCTTCCGGGCACAGCCCTGGAACGCCAAGAGGGCGATGGCGGAAAGAACGATAAAGGCTCGGCGGCTCGATCGGTGTTTCATCCCGGGCATCTCGGTCCTTGTGCCCCTCATTCTAATACAGGCGCGGCCGCATTTCAACGCGTTCTTGGGGCTGAGAAATTCCGCCGCTCCTGTCCGTCTATGTCAAGGAATGAAAATCCGTGATATTATTAAGAAGCTCAGGGAAGACGGCTGGTATGAGGTCGCCCAAAGAGGGAGTCACCGCCAGTACAGACATCCATCCAAGCCGGGACGAGTGACCATCGCCGGCCACGCGAAGGACGACCTAGCTCCCGGCACACTGAACAGCGTCCTCAAACAGGCGGGCCTGAAGGAGAACGAATAAGCCATGGCCAGATATCTTATCATTATCGAAAAAGCCGAAAATAACTATTCGGCCTATTCTCCAGACCTTCCGGGATGTATCGCTGCCGGAAAAACGCGGCCAGCCGCCGAGAGGAACATGAAGAAGGCCATCGAAATGCACATACGGGGCCTTCGACGTGATAATCAGCCGCTTCCGGAACCGCGCTCATTCGCCGAGTACATCCAGGTCGGCAAGGGGCCTTCAAGCTAATGACCGTCCGCGAGCGATTCAACAGGGTCTTCCGCTGGGAGAAGCCGGGCCGCGTCCCGGACATGGAGTTCGGCTACTGGGACAAGACGATCGCCGTCTGGCACGAGCAGGGCCTGCCCCGCGACTGCCGGACCAACGAGGACGTCGAGAGGCACCTCGGCCTCGAGGGGATCTCCATCCTCCCGGAAGTGCCCATCCACAAGGGGCTTTTTCCGGCTTTTGAAGAAATAACCCTCGAGCAGCGGGGCGAGCGGCGCGTCGTGCAGACCAAGGACGGCGCCCTGACCGAGATGCTCGACTACGACTCGTCCATGCCTAAGTTCCTCAAGTTCGCCATCGAAACCCGGGCCGATTGGGAAAGACTCCGGGACGAGCGGCTCGACCCCGGGCGGTCCGGCCGGATTGGAGACGTCCCAGCGGCAATCGCCGCGGCCCACGCCGCCGGCATGCCCATCCTCTTCCACTGCGGTTCGCTCTACGGCTGGCTCCGCGATTGGATGGGCCTCGAGAACCTGTCCATCGCGCTCATGACCGACCGCGCCTGGATCGAGGAAATGATGGAGCACATCACCTTGATGGACCTCGAGTTCATCGAGGAGCATATCCCGGCGGAGGGGGTCGACGTCGCCTGGTGGTGGGAGGACATGTGCTACAACCACGGCCCTCTCATGTCGCCCCGGCTCTTCGAGGAGCTCATGGTCCCACGCTACAAGCGGATAACGGAAGCGCTCAAGACGCGCGGCATCGGGGTCAACGTCCTCGATTGCGACGGCCGCATCTACGAGCTCGTCCCGGGCTGGCTCAGGGGCGGCATCAACTGCATGTTCCCCATCGAGGCCCTGCATACGGATCCCTTGCGGCTGAGGGAAGAATACGGGGATAAAGTCCTTTTACTCGGCGGCGTCGACAAGATGGCCCTGATCGCCGGCAAGGACGCCATCGACCGCGAGATCGAGAAGCTCCATCCCCTCGTCGAACGCGGCGGTTTCCTCCCCTGTGTCGACCACCGCGTCCCGCCGGACGTCACCTACGAGAATTACCTTTATTACCTGGAAAAGAAAAAAGCCATCCTCTGACCCGGTCCATCATTCCATCCGGAATTTCGCCTCGCGCGGCCAGACCTCGGCCGCGGGGTTGTCGAACTGCAGGAACTCGACCGGCGCCCCGTTGTCGACGATGAAAGCGACCACGATGCCGTCGGCCGGGCTATTGGGCGCGATGAGGATCTCTTTGCCCGCGATGGCCGCTTGGAGATCGTCGACGACGAAGGCGAGGTGCGGGACCGTTTTGACGAGTTCGGGCAGGGGGCAGTCCGGGTCGAATTTCATCCATTCGATGCCATAGGGGCTTTGGTCATAGCCCGAGGCGAACATCTTGTGCTCCGCAATATAGTCGTCCTCCGGCAGGGGGCGGTCCGTGGGGACGCCAAGGTGATGATAACGAAGTTCGGGCATGGGAAGCGCTCCTCTCTCCATCATTTAATAACGAGCGTGAGCCAGCCGCGGGTCGAGACCGTGTCCGTGCCTTCGGGAAAGACGACCGGTTTCGCCCAGTCCGGCGCGGTGGGAGTTTCGAGCCGAACGAGCCACTCATCCGAACCGAACTTGGATCGGCGTATCTGGAACTCGAAGCCATCATACTTGTAAAGGGACGCTTCCTGGGCCTGGCCGTTATCCTTTCCTTCTTTGATCATAGCCTGGACCTTCTTCTCGTTCCAGCGGATCTCGTTGGCGTACCAACCGGTCGTGTCGCCCCAGATAAATTCAGGATCATCGTCAGTGCCCGGAGTATCGTTGAGAAGGCGCTCGCCGAGCTGGGCCGAGACGTGAAGATGCCGGATCGCTTTCCCGTCGGGCGAGATGAAGAGGTCGACGACGGAGAGGGTGAACGGCGTATATCGGATACCGATGAAAATGAAGCCGGCGCTCTTTTTCAACAGAAGCTCGATGTTCGGTCTGATGGGGATCTTCAAGGCGTCGTCCCATTCCCCGGGAGAGAAGATGCCGTCCGTCAGGATGGGCTTTCCATTCCCTTCCGGGACGCGCACGGTCTGAGGATCCTGGGCGATGAGCGCGCGGGAAGCTAAGAACAAGGCCGCCAAAAGAAGAACCGCCGCTAAAGGCTTCGATCGACCCATATCAACCTCCGATCCGGAAGACTATGGCCTTATGGGCTGCAAAATCCGGGCCAGGAGACGATCCCGGCAGGATTCTTGCGGCGAAAAGATGAGCCAAGCGCAGATTCCGATTATCGTGTTTATTTTCATTTGTTTAGATGACATTTAGGGTCTGGCATCTCCGCTCGGGGAGGCTCGCCTCGAAGGTCCGAACCGTTACGGGAGCCTGAAGATCGTCGCCGCGGAGGCTACTTCCCGCCTTCGTTGTAAAGAAAATTACCGGACGTCCGTTTCCCCGCTAAGCCCGGGCAACCCGCTCCAGCCGCTTCATGATCGAGAATATGAAGGCGGCTGATAGGAGGCAGGCACCCGCGAGAATAGCCCACACCGCCCAGAGAGGCAAGCGCTCCCAGAACCAGGCGGTGACCCCGACGAGGGAGTTGCCGACGGCCGTCGCCGCGAACCAGCCGCCCTGCATCAGGCCCTTGTACTTGGGCGGGGCGACGCGCGAGACGAACGAGATGCCGATCGGGCTGAGGAGGAGCTCAGCGATCGTCAGCATGAAATAGGTCGAGATGAGCCAGTAGACGGAGACCTGGGACCCGGCCGGGGCGACGAGGCCGCCGAGGGCCTTCGGGCTCAACAGGCCGATCGAGGCCACGATCAGGATGGCGTAGGCCACGGTAGTAATGAGCATGCCTATGCCGATCTTGCGCGGCGCCGTCGGCTCCTTGCCCTTCCGGTTGAGCCAAGCGAATATGCCGATGACGATGGGTGTCAGGGCGACGATGAAGAAAGGATTGAAGTGCTGGAACATCTGGGGCTGGAACGGATTGACAGCGTCGTACCCGCTGTAGCGGAGGTAGGCCAGGACGCCGAATCCGGCGAACGCGACCCCTCCCAAAACGCGGGCCAGTTTTCCCGAGGCTTTCCTCACGAGGAAGACGAGCCCCAGAACGGACAGGAACACGGGCAGGAGGCCGGTCAGGTCGAACCAGAGGTTGGTCGCCTTGCCCACGCTCGGGACGGTGTAGTCCCTGGCGAAGAAGGTCAGGGTCACGGCGCTCTGGTGGAAGGCCATCCAGAAGAAGATGACGACGAAGAAGACGAGGCCGAGGGCGATGAGCCGCTCGCGCGTCTGTTCCCGGGTCAACTCGACGACCTGGGATTTGAGGGCCTCGGACTTGGCCTTCTGGCGCACGGACATGGCGGCCGTCTTGTAGTGCTTGCGGAAAGCCCAGAAGATGGTCATGGACACGATCAAGCTGAGGCAGGCGACGCCGAAGCCGAAATGGTAGGACTTGCTCAGGGTGTTGACGTAGTCCGTGGCGAAGCGGCCCAGCGTATCCAGGGTCACGGAAGCGTCCTGGCCCTGGGCGATGCTCAGGAAAGATGATGCGTCGGCCAGCTTGCCTTTGAGGAAATCGTTGGCTAGGGCCGGGATTCGGGCGTCGTAAACGAGATGGGACTTGCCCATGATCCAGTTGCACACCGCCATGGAGGCCGAGGGGGCGAACATGGCCCCGATGTTGATGCCCATGTAGAAGATGTTGAAGGCTCGGTCGCGCATGCCCGCATACTTGGGCTCGTCGTAGAGGTTGCCGACGAGGGCCTGCAGGTTGCCCTTGAAAAGGCCCGTGCCAAGCGCGACGACGGCCAGGGCGGCGACGATGAGGGGGAGACCGGTGTTCATCGCCGTCGGCAGGACCAGCATGACATAGCCGATGAACATGACGATGATGCCCAGGCTGATCGTCCGGCCGTAGCCGAGGTAGCGGTCGGCCAGGAAGCCGCCGAGCAGAGGGAACATGTAGACGCCGACCAGGAAGGTCGCGTACATGGAGCCCGCGGCGGCCGCGGACATGCCATACTTCGCCTGCATGAACAGGACGAAGATGCTGATCATCGTGTAGAAGCCGAAGCGCTCGCCCATGTTGGCGAAGAAGGCGACGAACAAGCCCTTGGGATGTCCTTTAAACATAGCTCACCGTCCTCTGAGGGGAATTTCGCGAATGACCGGTCGCGTTCAAGGCCCGGGGATTATAACAAAAACAAGAAGTGGGGCAAACTGGCTTTCTGCGCAAGTTGGCAAGGGGACGATCGAAAAGGCGGAAAGCTAAGAAGGGGTCAAACCTACCTTTTACACTTTTCGGGCCAAGAAGGGTGTAAAAGGTAGGTTTGACCCCCTCCGAAACCCCCTCCGAAAAATCCGCGCAGAAAGTCAGTTTGACCCCTTCTTATCGGCGGCCGCCGAGGATCGAGCCGAGGACGCCGCGGAGGATGGAGCGGCCGAGCTGGCTGCCGACCGAGCGGGCGGCGCTCTTGGCCATGGCCTCCATCAGGGTGTCCCGGGGACGACCGGCGGGACGACGCGGCGGCTGGGGATAATCAGGATAAGGCCGGGGGGCCCTGCCCTGGCCCGGCTGCGGCCTAGGCGGTGGCGGATACCCGTAGGGAGATGGTTGAACTTGAGCTTGGGCCTGCGCCGCCGCATCCCTCTCGGCCCGGGCCTTGAGCATTTCGTAGGCCGATTCCCGGTCGACGGCCTGCTCGTAGTGGCCATAAACGAGGGATCCGCGGATGACTGCCTGGCGCTCGTCCGGCATGACCGGTCCGATCCGGCTATGCGGCGGCATGACGAAGGCCCGCTCCACGATACCCGGCTGTCCTTTCTCGTCGAGGAAGGACACCAGAGCCTCGCCGACGCCGAGCTGGGTGATGGCCGTCTCGACGTCGACCTTGGGGTTCTGGCGGAAGGTCTCGGCCGCGGACTTGACGGCCTTCTGGTCCCTGGGGGTGAAGGCCCGGAGGGCGTGCTGGACGCGGTTGCCGAGCTGGCCGAGGATGACGTCCGGGATGTCGAGCGGGTTCTGGGTGACGAAGTAGACGCCGACGCCCTTCGAGCGGACGAGGCGGATGACCTGCTCGATCTTCTCCAGCAGGGCCGGGGGAGTGTCCGTGAACAGGAGGTGGGCTTCGTCGAAGAAGAAGACGAGCCGCGGCTTGTCCACGTCGCCGACTTCGGGCAGGCGTTCGAAGAGCTCGGCCATCAGCCAAAGGAGGAATGTCGAATACGCCCGGGGCGTCAGCATGAGCTTGTCGGCGGCCAGGATGTTGATGACGCCGCGGCCGCGGCCGTCCGTCTGCATGAGGTCTTCGAGCTGGAGCCCGGGCTCGCCGAAGAACTTGTCGGCCCCCTGATCCTCGAGCGTGAGCAGGCCGCGCTGGATGGCTCCGATGCTGGCCGGCGAGACCCGGCCGTATTCCGTTTCGAATTCGGCGGCGTGGTCGCCGGCGAACTGGGCCATGGCCCGGAGGTCCTTGAAGTCGAGGAGGTGAAGCCCATCGTCATCGGCGACGCGGAAGGCGATGCTCAGAACCCCGCTCTGAACGTCGTTGAGATTGAGGAGGCGCGAGAGGAGCAGAGGGCCCATGTCAGAAACAGTCGTCCGCACGGGGTGGCCCTGCTCGCCGAAGATGTCCCAGAAGGTCACCGGCGAGCCTTCGAAGGCGTGGTCGCCGAGCTTGAGGAGGCCGATCCGCTCCTGGATCTTCGGCGTGGCCGTCCCCGGCTGGCTGATGCCGGCCAGGTCGCCCTTGACGTCGGCCATGAAGACGGGCACACCGATGCGGCTGAAGCTCTCGGCCATGACCTGGAGGGAAACCGTCTTCCCCGTGCCCGTAGCCCCAGCGACCAGGCCGTGGCGGTTGGCCATCTTCGGAAGCAGATACAGATCTTTCTCGCCCTTGGCGATCAGAAGTCCTTCGGTTGCCATGGTTCCCTCCCCTGATCTTCCGAGCTCACCAGCTCAGACTCTCGCGAAAGAGGCTGGAGACGGTCTGCTCCAGGGCCGCCCGGAACTTCTCGACGGTCGAAGTCTCGTCCCCGGTCCAATAATCCCGTATGAAAAGTGGCCGGCCGACGTTGACCTTGATCGTCGCCGGTACTCCCCACATGATGTG
>Ga0315283_10004903_pt1 | contig 11738 bp, 11 predicted proteins | sample YL17G09_0_MG_FD_204541 | JGI IMG/M metagenome (GOLD analysis project Ga0315283, IMG submission 204541) | Sediment microbial communities from Yellowstone Lake, YNP, Wyoming, USA - YL17G09_0 | ecosystem: Environmental > Aquatic > Freshwater > Lake > Sediment | place: USA: Wyoming | collected...
ACCACAGTCCTCTGTTGTGCGCCGATAACCGCGATGGGTTTGTTTCTCAACGCGGGGTTGCACCGCTGCTCCACCGAGGCGAAGAAGGCATTCATATCAAGGTGCATGATGGTTCGAGGTTTCATTAATTACTTTCCTCAAGGGCGAGGAGGTGCCAGGTGGCGCTGTCAGTGCGGTAGCAAAGTTCATAGAGATTATCAGCCCCGTCAGTTATTGAGAAATGGTATAGGAGGGCGTGTCCCTCGCGGCTACTCCAGGTGTAGGTAATCTCTTTAATGCGGTGCGTGCTGCCTTCCCAGACGAACCACACCGGTCTTATCTTTTTCTTATCACCGAAGACCGCGCCCACTTTGATAGGGTGTGCTTCCTTGAGTACCATGGCTACCTCTTGATTGGTATAGCCTCTTCTCCGAGTTTTCTGATGATGGCAACCACCTTACCTATGATGCGCACCTCTGCCTCACCTTCCTTGATGACAAGCGGTTTCATGGACGGGTGCGCCGGCTCCAGGCGGATGGTGTCCCGTTCTTTGAAGAATCGCTTGATGGTAGCCTCGTCATTGATCAGGGCAACCACAATGTCGCCGTTGAGCGCAGTGGGCTGGGGTTTTACCAGCGCGAGGTCCCCCTCCTCGATGTGTGCCTCAATCATACTTTCCCCCGTAACCCGTAGCAGAAAGGCATTGTCCCACCTGGCGAGCGAGCGATCGAGGGCGAGGTTGCCCTCGATATTCTCTAAGGCGAGCAAGGGTGTTCCTGCCCGTACCCTTCCCACGATGGGAAGCCTCCTCACGGTAGAAGAGGAGGGGATATCAGTGAGTTCAATGGCACGAGAACTTTTTGCTACCCTGCGGATGTATCCCTTTCGTTCCAGCATATCCAGGAAGCGTTTAGCGCTGTGGGGACCTGCCATCTTAAGGTGATGTGCAATCTCCCTTACGGTGGGAGGATACCCATGGCGGCTAAGATAGTCTTTAAGAAAAGACAGCACCCTTGATTGTTTAGAGGTTAAACGTGTGCTTTTTAGCATGGTGGGTAGACCTCTTTTGGAATAGCATAATATGAATACCTGCTTAAAAATTTGTACATATGTTATACTTTTTAGCTTTTCTTTGTCAAGAGATTTCTTAAGTGCTTAGCAGTATCAGGGTGTTAATTGAAGGCAGGTTAGAGCTATAGAGGAAAGGGAGAGATACAATAAGCAATTCAATTAATTATTTCAAGGCTTACCCGGGATATTCCACTCAAGTGAGTGGGATTAAAGCCAGTCGGTTACTTCATTAATGGGTAGTCTCTCTCTGGGTAGCTGGTTTATGGGATTATCCTCTACGGGGTAACCCACGGCAACGCCATCAACTAATATGAGTTCAGCAGGGAGATGGAGTGTCTTTTTGATATATTCCTGGCAGATGGATACTGCATTCATCCAGCAGGTTCCTAATCCTTTTGCCGTTGCTGCCAGAAGAAAGTTTTCCATAGCCGCGATGGTTGACTTAAGGAAGTTTTGATCTTTCCAGGGGTAGGTTGCGAAAATAATTCCAACCGGTGCTCGGTGAAAATTGAAATTACCGCTTCCTACCTCTTGCAGGTTCATCCCTTTTTCTTTGAGGGTGGATATCATTTGCTGAAATGCGTGCTCTTTTCTTTTCCGCAGGGTGGTGGCTGCTTCCTCACTGAGTGGTGGTGAGGGTTGTGCCTCTTTCGTCTGAAATGCCTCCGCGTAATGTTCCTCAATTACCCTGATAACGTCTTTAAGTTTTTCACCGGTGAGCACAATGAATCTCCAGGGCTGTTGATTGGTAGGGTTGGGTGCCCAGCTCGCTGCCTCTAAACAGTCAAGGATGAGTTCTCGGGGTGGCGGGTCCGTCTTGAAACAGCGAATACTTCTTCTCTTGGTAATCAATTCAATGAAATCCATATCAGTCTCCTTAAGGTAACTTATGAATGGTCAAGATATCAAATCTCGAAGATAAAGTCAAATAGCATCTACACTTATTCTTTACCCACTAGTCATTCTATGCTACAATTCCCCAATTGAAATTTTGCCATTATGTGTTCATAGGGTGGTGGGCAAAGAACATTCTACACGACAAAAGAAGTGAGAGATATTTCGTGAAGCAGATGGTAAAGGATTTTCTTTCTGGTCTTGTGTTATCCATAGGTGTGCTTATCATCGTGTCAGTACTCCTGATTGCATTGGCTATGATGGCGGTGGTGCTCAAACTCATCACCATCCTTTTACTTCCCTTTGTATTAGTAGCACTCTTTATTGCCATTTTCTGGTTAATAGGATTTGTGTACAGGAAGGGGAGAGAAGGTGCGAAGGAGAGTGTGTAGTCATAGCGAACTATGGGGGAGTACATTCTCACCGATGGGGTTCATCGGCTGCGCTCTCTACCATCAATGGAGGTTGCACGCATGGGACTATTTACTGTTTTTGAGTTATTTCTAGTAGTACTTACCTTTTATGCCATAGTTAGATTTGAGGGGGGCACGAGAATTCTAGTTCCCATTCTGTGCCTGGTTGTGATATTTCTGCTGGAGAGGTTACAGGGAAGGTTACGGGAAGAGGAGGAAGCGAAGAGGAGATTATTGAGGTATGCGCGAGAAGATTTGAGTAAGAAGTTGTAGAGAAAGTTTGATTATAGTGAGCAACTTTAATAAATTGACATAAGGAGTGTCATTACGAGCGGAGCGAAGTAATCTCATGAGGGTGCTTCGTCGTCTGGCATTATCAAGGACTCCTCGCAATGACAACTTTCTTTAGTCGTTTACTATAGTAACATGAGTTACCTCAGTGGTGATCGTATGCTACTCAACGGTGGGTCTAAGAGCGCATTAAACAAAAGGTGACACCATTTAATGGGTAATAATCTTGAGAAAGAAGAGAGAATATGACTGACAAAGATTCTGCTCCCGTGCCAAACTTTATCAGAGCTATTATTGAAGATGACCTTAAAACTAACAACTATAATGGGCGAGTGCACACACGCTTTCCTCCTGAACCTAATGGCTATCTTCACATCGGTCATGCCAAATCCATTTGCCTCAATTTTGGTCTCGCTGCCGATTACCGAGGCCTCTGTAATTTACGATTCGATGATACCAATCCCAGCAAAGAGGAAGTGGAGTATGTGGAGTCGATCATGGAGGATGTGCGGTGGCTGGGATTCGACTGGGAAGACCGGCTCTTTTATGCATCAGATTATTTTGAGCAGCTCTACCAGTATGCCGTGCAGTTGATCACAACAGGAAAGGCCTATGTGTGTGACTTGAGTGTTGATGAAGTCAGGGAGTACCGTGGTACCTTGACTCAGCCAGGTAAGAACAGTCCCTGTCGCGACCGTTCAGTTGAGGAGAATAGAGACTTGTTTGAGCGGATGCGGGCGGGTGAATTTGTGGATGGTTCCCGCACCCTCCGGGCAAAGATTGATATGGCATCTCCCAACCTGAATATGCGTGATCCAGTTGTCTACCGTATCATGAGGGTAGAACACCACCGGACGGGAAACAAGTGGTGTATTTACCCGATGTATGATTTTACTCACTGCATTTCAGACTCGATAGAGCGGATTACCCACTCTTTATGTACACTGGAATTTGAAGACCATCGTCCCCTCTATGACTGGTTCCTTGAACAGCTGGGACTCTACCACCCCCAGCAGATAGAGTTTGCCCGTCTTAATCTCAACTACACGGTGATGAGTAAGCGAAAGCTGCTGGAACTGGTGGAGCAGGGCCAGGTGAGCGGATGGGATGATCCGCGAATGCCTACCATCTCAGGGTTACGAAGACGGGGATACACGCCGGAGTCAATCAGGAACTTTTGCGAGCGCATCGGCGTGGCTAAACGGGATAGTGTGGTTGATGTGGCTTTGCTTGAGCACTGCCTCCGTGAGGATTTGAACAAGCGTGCCCCGAGAGTGATGGTGGTGCTTCGTCCACTCCGGGTGGTTATTGATAATTATCCTGAGGGTCAGGTGGAAACACTTGAGGCAATAAACAATCCGGAAGATCCCGGTAGGGGAACCAGGAAGGTTCCTTTTTCACGGGTGCTCTATCTTGAGCGTGATGATTTTCGTGAGGATCCCCCAAAAGAATTTTTCCGTTTGGCCCCCGGACGAGAGGTGCGGCTGCGCTATGCCTACTATATTACCTGTGTGAATGTGGTGAAGGATCAAAATACCGGTGAGGTAGTTGAATTGCACTGCACCTATGACCCTCAGACACGGGGTGGTGACTCGCCAGACCGGCGCAAGGTTAAGGCTACCTTACACTGGGTATCAGCAGCTCACGCACATGAAGCCGAGGTACGGTTGTATGACCATCTTTTTAGCAAGGCTGACCTAAGCGGTGAGGAGGTGAGTAGTGATTATAAGGCGTTTTTGAATGCGAGCTCGCTTGAGCGGTTGACCCCTTGTTATGCGGAACCGATCCTTGCGGGGGCACAAGCAGGAAGCACGTATCAGTTTGAGCGGCTGGGGTATTTTTGTGTAGATCCTGATTCAACTAAGGAAAAACTTGTATTCAACAGGACAGTAACGCTGCGGGATACCTGGGCAAAGATTGAGAAAACGATGAAGGAAGGTAAATAGAGAAGTATAACGTGCCCGAAGTGTAGTCGTAGCAAGAGCCAATAGTATTTTAAACTCTATTTTTTATTCAGCTCTTTCATTGCTTCTGCAATCATCCGCTCAACCTCAGCATCATCCCCTATCTTTAAAAAGCTGCGGGTCATCGTAGCGCTTACCATATTTATTACATCGGGACAGTGTAGAGTAAAGGCGAGGAGCCCCGCATTACGGGGAAGGGGTGAATATACTACCATTTTCAACGTGACGATCTCCTCTAGGAGGCTGTCGGAAAAAGTCCATCTGCTGTGTTGCACTCATCCTTCGTCATTGCAGCGTACTGCACAAGTACGCCTCATTCCTCTGGATTTCGTGCGCCTTGCATCTGAACATTTTTCAACAGCCTCCATACAAGTGGGTATTCCGACAGGCTTCTAGGGATTTCTTCACCACAGCGCTCTTGCAAAGTCAACTCTATTGACAGAGGTGTGAACAATATGATACCTTATATGTAAGTAAGTACTTACATTAATTGGCTTGCGTGTCATGACCACCACCAGGGATAAACTCTTAGAGTCCGGGATGAAGCTTTTTTCAAAAAAGGGCTATCTCGGGACTACCACCAGAGATGTCGCTGCGGATGCCGGCATTGCCGAAGTGACGCTCTTCCGCCACTTCCGGTCAAAGGAGAGGCTGTTTGAAGAGGTCATCAACAGGTTCTCATTCCTTCCTGCGCTCAAAGACCTTATTCCCCACATTGCAGAGCTCTCTTATGAGAAAAGCCTTATCGCCATTGCCGAAAAATTTCTTGAATCGCTGGCGCAGCGGAAAGACCTCATCAGGATCATGCATTCTGAAATCGCCCAGTATCCAAAAGCAATTCAGAAAATCTATCACGCCCTGATTGATGAAGTCTTAAAAACAATTGCACTATACTTTGTGCAGTTGCAAAAAAAGGGGATCCTCCAGGTGTTTGATGCTGAAATTGCAGCCCGTGCGTTTCTGGGCATGTTTTTCTCCTACTTTAATGCGGAGAATTTTTTAATGCGTAAAAGTAGAGGTCGTATGACCAGGGATCGGGTGCTGCGGGAATTCGTTGCTCTGTTTGCCCGGGGGACAATGAAGTGTACTTCTCTGAGGAGCAATCGAAAGGCAACGCACATTCACCGGTCTCTGCCTGATCAACAAGAACCACTGCAGGGGAAATGAGATGGCACACTTTAAGAATACTCTATCTTTTTTTAAATGCTCCTTCACCATAGGCACAGTAATACTCTGGTGCCTGGGGCTCACCGCATCATGTTCTTCTGAAAAGATGAACAATGCATCGCGGCCACGGGCCCGTCCGGTTACTGTTGCAGTAGCTGAAAGAAAAACCGTTCCAGTACAGATCCAGGCAGTGGGCAGTGTTGAGGCGTATTCGACGGTTTCAGTCAAGGCCAGGGTCGGCGGAGAATTGCAGGAGGTTAAGTTTACGGAGGGAGACCGTGTGAAGAAGGGCGAGCTGTTGTTTATTATTGATCCGCGTCCCTACGAAGCTGCGGTAAGGCAGGCTGAAGCGACCTTGGCACGAGACTCGTATCAGGAGAAGAATGCTGCGGCTCAGGCGCAAAGATATGCCTCTCTGCTTAAGGAGGGTGTGACCAACAGAGAGCAGTATGATCAGATGCAAAGCACCGCGGATGCGCTCGCTGCTTCGGTCAGGGCTGACCAGGCAGCGCTTGACCATGCACGGCTGGAACTTGAGTACTGCTTCATCAGATCGCCGATTGACGGTAGTACGGGGAACCTTATAGTGCACCAGGGCAATATTATCAAAGCAAATGATACAGACTCACTGGTGGTCATTCACCAGATCATCCCGGTCTATGTTTCTTTTTCTGTCCCTGAAAAGGAGCTGCCCGCAATCAAAACACACATGACCACTGGAAAACTTCCGGTTGAAGTGCGGATTCCAGAAGGCGATGCTGCACCGGTCAGTGGAGAGCTGTCATTTATCAATAATGCAGTCGACACCGATACCGGTACCATCATGCTTAAAGCACTTTTCCCCAACACTGATACCAGGCTCTGGCCCGGCCAGTTTGTTAATGTGACACTCACCGTAGCCCAGCAGCCAGATGCGGTTACGGTTCCTTCCCAGGCGGTACTGACCGGGCAGTCAGGCCCCTATGTCTTTGTAATCACACCTGATCATACGGCAGAACTCAGGATGGTTACATCGGGCATTGCCCACGCAGGAGGAGTGGTGATTGACAAGGGTTTGCAGTCCGGAGAAACAGTGGTTACCGATGGGCAGCTTCAGCTTTCGCCGGGCGCAGCAGTGGAGATAAAAAATACCCCCGTACCAGAGGACGGAGGCAGATGAGTATTGCTGAGATTTTTATCCGCAGACCGGTCATGACCATGCTGGTGATGCTGTCATTTCTGATTTTTGGTATTACCGCTTATCTGCGACTGCCGGTGAGTGATCTTCCTAATGTGGATATGCCCACGATTCTGGTCAGTGCATCGCTTCCCGGTGCCAATCCCGATACCATGGCATCCGCAGTGGCAACCCCCCTAGAGCGAGAGTTCTCCACCATAGCCGGGCTTGACTCCATGAACTCAATCAACGCCCAGGGCATCACCCAGCTCACCCTCCAGTTTACCTTGAACAGAAACATTGATGCTGCCGCCCAGGACGTTCAGGCCGCAATTTCCAGAGCTGAAAATCAGCTTCCTACTGATATGCCCAGCCCGCCGTCGTATAGAAAGGTTAACCCTGCAGACCAGCCCATTATGTATATAGCGGTCACCTCGCCTGCGCTGCCCCTCTATATGATCCATGAATATGCCGATACCCTCATGTCCCAGCAAATCTCCATGGTGAGCGGTGTTGCCCAGGTGCAGATTTTCGGGGCACAGAAATACGCGGTGCGTACCCAACTGGACCCTCTCGCGCTGGCAACTAGAAAAATCGGGATTGACGAGGCTGCGGAAGCGATCCGACAGGCGAATGTCAAGCTCCCGCTGGGGAGTTTCAATGGACGCTATCAGTCCTTTATTGTGCAGGACAACGGCCAACTGCTGAATGCTGCAGCATACCTGCCAGTGATGATTGCCTGGCGTAATGGTGCACCGGTGAGGCTTAGTGACGTGGGAAGGGCAATTGATAGTGTGGAAAATGACAAGGTTGCAAGTTGGTATAACACTTCAACCAGTTCATCGCGCGCCGTTATTCTTGCGATTCAACGGCAGCCGGGGAGCAATGCGGTGGCGGTTGTTGAGGGCGTAAAAAAACTGTTTCCCAGATTCAGGGAACAACTCCCCTCATCGGTTGCATTCCATATCCTGTATGACCAGTCTGTATCCATCAAGGATTCGATCCATGATGTCAAGTTTACGCTGGTGCTCACCGTGTCCTTGGTGGTACTGGTGATCTTTCTTTTTTTACGCAACATTACTGCAACGGCGATTCCCAGCGTTGCCCTTCCCCTGTCCATTATAGGAACCTTTGCGGCCATGTACCTTTTTGATTTTAGCGTCGACAACCTTTCTCTGATGGCGCTCACCCTGTCGGTCGGGTTTGTGGTAGATGATGCGATTGTAATGCTTGAGAATATTATACGGCATGTGGAACAGGGAGAAACAGTGTGGGAGGCTGCGCTTAAAGGTTCCAGGGAGGTCGGGTTTACCATTGTTTCCATGACGGTTTCGCTGGTTGCCGTGTTTATCCCGGTGCTATTCATGGGTGGGGTGGTGGGAAGGCTTCTGCATGAATTTGCCGTTACCATCAGTATGGCTATTCTGATCTCGGGGTTCGTATCGCTGAGCCTCACCCCCATGCTGTGCAGCCGTTATCTCAGACCGCAGTCTTCAGAGAGACATGGCAGGTTTTACACCCTCATGGAGCGTTATTTTAACAGTATGTTTTATGGCTACCAGAAGAGCCTTGAGGTGGTGCTCAGACACCGTGGAGCTACCATGACTGCTTCGATCATCATTTTAGTGCTCACCGTCTGCCTTTTCATAGTGATCCCCAAGGGGTTTCTACCCTATGAGGACCGGAGCATGATTTTCGGCTTTACCGAGGCTTCCCAGGGAATATCGTTTGACTCAATGGTTGAGCATCAGCAACAACTTGCAGACATCGTCAGGCAGGAGCCGACCGTAGAACAATTCATGTCAAGCGTCGGTGCAGGAGGACCAAACCTTTCAGGAAATACGGGCCGCATATTTCTTATGCTTGCGCCGCGCAGCTCACGTAGGTTAAGTGTTGATGAGATTGTCCAAAGGCTCCGTCCCCGGCTTGCCACGGTACCTGGGATTCGGGCATTCTTGCAGAATCTTCCCACCGTGCGGATCGGTGGTCAGCTCACCAAAAGCATGTACCAGTTTACCCTGCAGAGCCCCGACCTGGAGGAGCTTTACCGGTATGCCCAGATGCTGGAGTCAAAACTGCAGGAGCTCCCTATACTGCAGGATGTGACGAGCGATCTGATGATTAAAAACCCCCAGGTAAATATTACCATTGACCGGGACAAGGCTCACTCCCTTGGCGTATCCGCTCAACAGATAGAGGATGCGCTGTACTCAGGATTGGGCACCAGGCAGGTCTCAACCATGTATGCACCCAACAACCAGTACAAGGTGATTATTGAACTTGAGCCCCGCTATCAGGCTGACCCTGAGACCTTGTCGTTGCTTTATATCCGTTCGTCACACGGAAGCCTTGTTCCACTGAGCACGGTGGCATCCATTGACCTCAGCACAGGACCGCAGACGATTAATCACCTGGGACAGTTGTCGGCAGTCACCCTGTCATTTAACCTCAGGCCGGAGGTATCATTGGGAGAGGCGGTGGAGGCGGTCAGTAAAACTGCCAAGGCGCTCCTCCCTTCAGATATTCACACCAGTTTCCAGGGCACGGCACAGGCGTTTCAGGCATCGGTGCGGAACATGGGGATGCTCCTTTTCTTTGCCATACTGGTGATTTATATCGTGCTGGGCATTCTCTATGAAAGCTATGTTCATCCGCTCACCATCCTCTCAGGGCTTCCTTCGGCAGGATTCGGCGCGCTGCTGACGCTTATGCTTTTCAGAATCGATCTCAACATTTATGGTTTTGTCGGCATCATCATGCTCCTGGGCATTGTAAAGAAAAACGCTATTATGATGATTGATTTTGCCCTTGAGCGGCAGCGGCACCAGGGGAAAAATCCACACGATGCCATATATGAAGGGTGTCTGGTACGATTCCGTCCCATCATGATGACCACCATGGCAGCCCTGATGGGGAGCCTGCCCATCGCCCTTGGCTTTGGTGCAGGTGCAGAGGCACGAAGGCCGCTGGGGCTTGCCGTTGCGGGAGGTCTGCTTTTTTCACAGCTCATTACCCTCTACATTACCCCCGTGTACTTCACCTATCTTGATTCACTCCATCGTTCGATCAGAAGACTTACGACTTTCCGGTCACAAAGATGAAAGGCACATTTGTTCTGAAGCGCCTTTAGTTGCACGCTGGCTGCAATTCTAAAAAAATTATCTTAAGCATGTTGGTGTCGGAGGGGAATTAATTATCGATGGTCTTAGTGAGTGCTCATTTTTGACCCTTATCGAAGATGAGTTTATCAGCCTTGTCTTCGAGAGACTGCCCAACCTACTTACTGGTTGTGCAGGCAATTGATTTGGCTTACAGCTCAGAAGAAGATATGCGCAACGTTAACCTACCCACTGAGGTTGAATATTTATGCTTACCTTTATAGATGCTATTGACCACCTCGGACAGGCCACGCAAAGTAATCACCAGTTTTATAGTGACCGTTGCTGTAACCATCAAACATACGGATGACCCACGCGCCACCAGTATGTGATGTATAGGTAGTGGAGGACCAGTAGTAATAAGATTCAAGATCCGTCTGCACGTTTATAAACGGATGACCAGGAGGTAGCGCAGGTACATCTTCACCAAAATCTATCAAGCTACAGAGTTCTCGAATGTTGGGGAGCCTCCAGTCCTTATAGCCAAAAGTTCCTGCGCCCCCGTTCATCCCTGCGATATAGTCCATTGCCTCCTGCCAATTCCGGGGAGTTCCTGCGAGATTAGCATTCTTGGTCCACATGAGCCCGGTTAAGGTATCCGTTATCGTGCCATTCCCATGATCTATAAATTTCGGATTGGGCCACGAAACACCTTTTTCGAAATCTCCATCATCGCGAGAATAATATGACGTCTTTTGTCCTGTCTTGGGTAATGGTGCAGGGGTGCTGGAGGGAGGTGGACATGGATTATTGTATTGACTCCTTCCAAAGTCCTCTAAGAATACTGTTACATCAGCTGCATCAACATCCTGGTCATAATCGAAATTCCCCTCACACGGTTCTTGTGCGAGTGAGGTAGAGAGTGAAATAAAAAATAGACACGCGGTTAATACTAGTCCTTTCACTAATGTTTTTCCCTTCATTGTTTTACCCTCATTTTATAAAATAAACCCCAACCTCCTCATAATCTAGAGAAAAAGTAAGGCGCTATCTGATAATGGTTTAAGGCGAATACCCTAGTGGTATCATGTTCCTTATTCTATGAAAACCTTTATCTGAATTCTGACTCCTGATCGTTAATTTATCATGCATAATTGCTTTTGCTGTTCTCTGCCCCTGCAGTCTGAACTCTGCCTGACCCTGTTTCCTGATCCCTGACCCATCTCTTTTATTGGTACACACACCAATTTCCTGCTTCGCATACAGGACAGGGGTTGTTGAACTGACTTCTCCCGAAATCTTCGAGAAACTTGATTACATCATATGCGTCTACATCACCATCGCACAGGAAATCCCCATAACAGGGGTTTTGAGCGGTACAGGGTCTATTGTACTGGTTTCTACCAAAGTCAGCAAGAAAAGCATTCACATCAGTTGCGTCCACATCATCATCACAATCAAAATTTGCTTCACAATCGCACGCATCCCCTATACCGTTACCTTGGGGAGGATAGCTGTCTTCCTGGCTGGGATTGGGTGTAAGGGGGCAGTTATCGCACATAGTTCCTACTCCATCGGTGTCAGTATCCTCCTGACCAGGATTGTAGTCGTTAGGACAGTTGTCTTCATTACTGCATTTACCGTCTCCATCTACATCGTTGCCAGGGTCTTGAGGGCAGACATCGCATGCGTCTCCCGGTCCGTC
>Ga0315283_10004904_pt1 | contig 11737 bp, 6 predicted proteins | sample YL17G09_0_MG_FD_204541 | JGI IMG/M metagenome (GOLD analysis project Ga0315283, IMG submission 204541) | Sediment microbial communities from Yellowstone Lake, YNP, Wyoming, USA - YL17G09_0 | ecosystem: Environmental > Aquatic > Freshwater > Lake > Sediment | place: USA: Wyoming | collected...
CACATGCCCGAACGGCGCGTTCGCGACGTAGTCGTCTTCGTCGAATCCCGGCAGCGGGGTCGCATCACGGCGCGAGAAACGCATGGCGCGGTACGCGAAGACGCGCTCGCCGTCGTTCAAGTGTCCGGCGAGTTCCCGGATGCTCCACTTGCCGGCCGCGTAACGGAAGTCGGCCCGCGCCGCCGGAACGGCGTCGAATGCCGCGCGCACGACGGCGATCTGGTGGTCGAGTGCCGCGACGATATCGGTCTCGGGGACCGCGGCAACGTAGCCCGAATACCACTCGGCATACTCATCGGGTCCCGGACGCTGGTTGAGAGCCGCCGCCATGACGCTGCTCCTTGCTTGGGTGATCGCCGGACACCATCCGGCCACTCTGCAGGACGATGCGCACCTGCCGCAACGCACTGAGATCGTACAACGGATCGCCTTCGACCGCGATCAAGTCGGCAATGTAGCCGGGCGCCACCCGTCCCAGGTCCTGGGCACGGCCCAGAACCCGTGCGGCAGTCGCGGTCGCGGCCTGCAGCGCCGCCGCCGGTTTCATCCCGTACGCGCCCATGAGTTCGATCTCGTGCACATTGTCGCCGTGCGCGAACACCCCGGCGTCGCTGCCGCAGGCAATGGGGACGCCCGCACGCAACGCGCGCTGAAACGTATCCCGGCCGTCGCGGATCCGCGCCGGCTCCGGTAGACCCGGCTTCCATCCCGCGTAGCGGCATACGGCTTCGTTGGCGGCGAGCGTCGGGCAAAGCACGACGCCGCGATCGCGCATCAGCCGCAGGACCGCGTCGCTTGCCCCATAGCCGTGCTCGATCGTGGTGACGCCCGCAAGCACCGCACGCCGCATGCCTTCGTCGGTGGCGGCGTGCGCGGCCACCGGGCGCCCCGCGCTGCGCGCTTCGTCGACCAGCGCATCGAGTTCGCCTTGCGAGAACGTCGCCGTCGCGGGCGCACCGCGCACGCGGCGGTAATCCGCATAAACCTTCACCCAGTCCGCTCCCGCGGCAATTTGCTCGCGCACCGCGCGCCGCACCGCGTCGGCCCCATCGGCTTCCTGCGCGCCCTTCGGGACGGTCCAGCGGGGATCGTATCCCGAGGGGCCATAGCACCCGGAAGCGACGATGGCCCGAGTAGCGGCGAAAATGCGCGGCCCGGGGACGATACGGGCGGCGATCGCATCGCGCAGCGCCACATCGGCAAACCCCGCGCCCTCGGTGCCCAGTTCGCGGATGGTGGTGAATCCAGCCGCCAAGGTAGTGCGCGCCGCGACCGTGGCCCGTACGGTCCGCAACTCCAGCGACTCCCGCAGCACCTGGTCGTCCCACGGCATTTCGTCGTAGGGATGCAGGAGCAAGTGCGTGTGCAGGTCGATCAACCCTGGTATGAGCGCCAGCCCGTCGAGCTGGATGCCGGCGGCGCCAGGGTGAGCTCCAGGGCGTTCGGTTTCGATCGCCACGATGCGTTCGCCGGCGATGAGCACCGCGCGCCCCTCGAGCCAACGCTCGCCGGTCGGATCGAGCACGCGCGCGCCGGTCAAGAGCAGCGTCTCTGCCGGAGCCGGGACGGCCGGCTGGGCAGCGCTGCGGCCCGCCGGAAGGAGAGCGAAGACCAGAAGAGCGGCGCGCGCCCAGGGCGGTCGACGGTTGCTTCGGGCGGTTCGCGCTGCCGCGGCCCGGCCGGCCCGCACCACGGGTGCGACGGCAGCCCGCACCGCCTGGAAAGCACGTCCGTTCATGTTGAAACTCCGCCGATTCGCAGCCCGTTCGCGACTTGCACTCGCACAGCGTGGCCCGCTGCGGCATGATCGTCAAGCGGCCTCGCGAAGGGCCCGGAACGCCTCGGGAAACGGAGCTGCGATGCTGATCGGTCTTGGCACCCGCATGGTGACGCGCGCGGTGTTGTGGGCAACACGCCTGTTCTACGACGTTAGCCGCATCGGCCCGCGGCTTCCGGGCGGACCGGTGTTGGTGGTGGCCAACCACCCCAACAGCATTATCGATGCGCTTGTGGTGTTCTATGCCGCCGGACGCAAGGTGCATCCGCTTGCACGGGCGCCGCTCTTCGAGCGGCCGGTGATCGGCCAGGTCTTGCGCGAACTCGGTGGATTACCGGTCTACCGGCCACAGGACGACCCGGAATTGGTCGGGCGCAACGCCGCCACCTTCGATGCCGCGATCGCCGCGCTCGTGAATGGCGACGCCGTGCTCATCTTCCCCGAAGGAATGAGCCACTCCGAACCGGAACTCGCGCCACTGCGCACCGGCGCGGCGCGCATCGCACTGCGCGCCGAAGCGGCCGGTGCGTGGTCGCTGGGTTTGCAGATCGTACCCGTGGGGCTGACGTACCGGCGCAAGACCCTGTTCCGCGGCGAGGCCGCCGCCTACATCGGCGCACCGCTTCGTATCGGCGCGTGGCGCGGACGCTGGGAGACGGCGGACACCGACACGGTGCGCGATCTGACACGAGAAATCGCCGCCGCGCTGGAAGGCGTCGTGGTGGAATACAGCGGCCGCGACAACGAGCCTCTGTTGCACGCCGCCGAGGCCATGTACCACGCCGAGCACGCGGGGACCAACGGCGCGCCGGAGTCCGATGACTTGGCGCAACGCATTCCGCGTCTGCAACTCTTCGCGGCCGGGATGGCGTGGCTCGAGGCCACGGACCCCGCGCGTCTCGCCCGGTTGCGGGGCGCCGTCCGCGTGCTCACCCAGCGCTTGGCGCGCTTGGGTCTCGAGCCCGGCCATCTGCCCGCCAACCCGCGGGCCCGTGATACGGTTCGCGTGTTGGGCCTGGATGCCTTGCTCGTTGCGCTGTCTGCACCGGTCATGCTGGTGGGAATCGTCGCGTGGTACGTTCCGTATCTGTTGCCACGGTTGATCGTGCGCCTGCGACCGCCGGCATACGAAGCCCTCGCCACCGTCAAGCTGGTGAGTGCGTTGGTGATCTTCCCGCTGGCGTATGCCGCGTGGATTGCGTGGGCGGCACACCGTGCCGGGGCGTGGGGCGCGGTGTTCGTGGCGCTGCTGTTGCCGGTTGCGGGCGTGGTCGCCCTCTACGGACGCGAGCACGCGCGCGAGTTCCGCTCCGGACTGCTGTTCCGGCTGCGGACGCTGGTCCGGCCCGGGTTGGCGGATTTTCTCCGCTTGCGGCGCCGTGCCATCGTGCAGGAAATCGACCGCATTGCCGACGAATGGGATGCGGAACGCGGGCGCCGCTGACGGCCGTGGTGTTCCGGGATCGGGAGAGATCATGATGCTGCGTCCTGAACCCGCCGAACTGGGCGCGCGGCATCCGTGGCCGGTGGTGGTCGTGGGATGCGGTGCGGCCGGAATGCTGGCGGCGCTGTTCGCGGCGCGTGCCGGCGTCGAGGTCTTGCTGCTGGAGACCCGGCCGAAGCCCGGCGCGAAGATCCGGGTGAGCGGCGGCGGGCGCTGCAACGTGCTGCCGTCGCTCATGACCCTGGACGACTATCACAGCAGCGGTTCCCGCAACGCGCTGCGCAACATCTTGTTGTCGTGGCCATTGTCCGCCGTACGCGACTTCTTCGAGAGTGACTTGCACATCCCGCTCAAGACCGAACCCACCGGCAAGGTGTTCCCGCAGAGTGAGCAGCCGCTCGACGTCGTCGAAGCGTTGCTCGATCGCTTGGCGCGCGCCGGGGCAAAGCTGGCGGCTGGGGTGCGATTGACGCGCATCGACCGGGTGGACGGCGAACACGGAACGCGCTTCGATCTCGTGACCGCAGAGGGCCGGATCGTGCATGCGGCGCGCGTCATCCTGGCCACGGGAGGGATGTCGCTGCCCAAGACCGGCAGCGACGGCGCCGGCCTGGCGATGGCGCGGCGCCTCGGTGTGGCGACGGTCGCGACCTCGCCCGCTCTGGTCCCGCTTCTCACCGCCGAGCCGCGTTGGAAGAGGTTGGCGGGTGTGGCGCTGCCGGCCCGAATCCGCGCCGTGCAGGGCGAGCATTGCGTCGACGAGCGCGAGCGCGAGTTCCTATTCACCCATCGTGGATTCAGCGGCCCAGTGGTGCTCGACATGAGCCGCCACGTGACTGCGGTGCCGGCAGCGGACGCGCCGGCGGCGCGGCTCCTGGTGCGCTGGGGAGGCGGCGACGCGGGCAGTTGGGAAGCCGCGTTGCGCTCGAGCGGCAAGCGCCTCATTACGACCGTGCTGCGCGACCGGCTGCCGGAGCGCCTGGCCGAGGAGCTGGTCGCGATCGCCGCTGTGCCCGCGGCCCGGCGGGAGCACGAGCTGACGCGTGCCGAGCGCCGGCAACTGCTGCAGGCGCTCGACGCGTTCGAGTTGCCGGCGCACGGGAACGAAGGTTACGCGACCGCGGAAGTGACCGCCGGCGGTGTCGCGCTGGAGGCGATCGAGCCGCGCACTCTGGAGTGCCGCGCCGTGCCGGGCCTGCACGTCTGCGGTGAGATCGTCGACGTGGTCGGACGCATTGGCGGCTACAACTTCCTGTGGGCCTGGGTCAGCGGCCGCCGTGCCGGCGAAGCGGCAGCGAGCCTGGATCGGAGCTAGACTCGCGTCGGCCAAGAAAAACGCGCGGTGGGGAAGCCCACCGCGCGTTTTTTCAAGAAGCGGTCATCCCGGCCCGGCTCAGCGCGCGAGCACGATCTTGGCCGTCTTCGAGTAGGAACCCGCCTTCAAACGCAGGAAGTACACACCAGCCGCCAGGTCGCCGATGCGGCCGCCGCCGGCCGTCACCTGGCCCGAACCGAACGTGACGCTGTACTCGCCGGGGCTCTGCTCGCCTTGCACCAGGGTCGCCACACGGCGGCCCTGCAAGTCGAAGACTTCGAGCAGCACGGCGCTCGTCTTCGGTAGGCGGTAGCGGATCGAGGTCACGTCGCGGAACGGATTCGGTCCGTCGTGAGCCAGCCCGTACGTGGTGGGCAGGTTGCCCACGTCGCTGGGCGTCTGGCCCTCGCCGACGGCGCCCACCGTATGCGGCGAACCCGGGGCATCGTCCACGAACGTCAGCGTCGCCGTATCCGCACCCGGCGCCGACGGCGAGTACGTGACGTTCAAGTTGGCGTTGCCGGCGGCAGGAATCGACATCGAGGTGACCGCCGGAGCGACTTCGGGGTTGTCCGACGAAATCGCGGTGATCGACAGCGGCGCGGTTCCCGGGTTCGTGAGCGTCAGCGTCTGCTGGGCGCTCGAACCCACGTTCACCAGGCCGAAGTCGATGTGGGTCGTGGATGCCGAGAAGAACGGCACCGTGATCGCGAAATCCAGGTCGCTCTGGTCGGCCAATCCGCCGCTCACTTGCGACACCCGGACACGTGCCGTCGCCGTCGGGGCATATGGAATCGACCACGAGTAGGTGTACGGCGCCGCCGGGACATTGTCCGCGATCAAGGTCCAGGCGCCGGCGGGCGCCGTCTGGTACTCGATGCGGACCTGGCCGACGACCACGCTCGACCATTGAATGCTCTGCGACGAGCCGTACTGCCACGCTTCGCCGCCGTTCGGCGCGTCCAATTGCAACGCCGCCGCCTGCGTGCCTTCGCCCGCGAGCGCCGTCGTAGTGGGCGCAGCGTTGCCGGTGACGTCCAGCGAACCGGTGTACAGCTGGACCGCGCCCGGCGAGAACTCGACGTCGACGTTGACCGACGACGCGGCGGGGATCGACAGCGCGGGGCTGCCCACGAGCGCGAAGCCGGCACCGCTGACCGCGGCGCTGCCCGTGAAGGCCACGCCACCGGTGTTTTGCACCGTGACCGACAGCGTGTTCAGCGTCCCGACCGCATGCGGGCCGAAATCCAGCGTCGCTGCGGCGTTGATCTGTGGCGCCTGGATGGAAAATGCCAGGTTGCTGGTGTCGGACGGATTCGCGTCCCATGCGTCGCTGACGCGCACCTCGGCCTGCGTGGTGTTGTCCGCAGGCACGGTCCAGTTGTACGAGCCCGCCTGACCGTCGACCAACGCCACTTGCTGCCAAGCATCCACCGGACTGCGGCGGAATTCGATCTTGGCCAGCCCTAGGTTCGACGACGTCCAGGTGATCGCGTGCACGTCACCCGCGTTCCATACTTCGCCGCCGTTCGGCGACACGACCGCGAGCGGTCCCTGGGTGGCGGTGGCGGACACGGTGTGGGTGAACGCCATCTTGTAGACGCCGCCGCTCTGCAACGAGAAGATCGTGGCGCGGTCGGGCATGTACAGTGAGTAGTTGGAACCCGTGACCGCCGTGGTGACGAAGGTGCCGGATGCGCCCGCGTCGAGCGACAGATAATCCAGTCCGCCGCTGTACACCCCGTACGCCATCACGTTCGGGTCGTCGTCGGCGTAGTCGCAACCCCATGCCGAACCGGTGGTGGCCACCTGCGGCCAGTTGGCACCCATGTCCGTCGTGCGGCGGCACCCGCCGGCCGACCAGTGCGTCGAGAAGCCGGCATTCGGATTCAAATGCGTGCCGGCGATCATTGGGATCTCGGAGCTGGCCGCCGTGTAGATCAACGAGAAGGTCAGGCCGCCGTTCGTGGAGCGGAACATCTGGCCCGAACCAATGCCGGTGACGCCGTCGCCGATCCAGATCACACTGTTGTTGTCCTGCACGATCTGGATGTCGCAGGGGCTCCGGAATCCGGGCGTCGAAATCGTCGTCCAGGTGGCGCCGAAGTCGCTCGAGCTGTACAGCTTGCCGTCCTCGGGCCCGAAGAGGAGGTTATTCGGGACGTCGCCGTTCATCTCGAGCGGCACACCATATTCGGTAAAGTCCACGGCCAGGGTTTGCGTCCACGTGGCGCCGCCGTTCGTCGACCGCATGATGCGATCCGGTGCGCCAATGGCCACGACCATCAAATTGTCGTCGGCAGGGTGCACGTAGAAGGCGTTGGTTTTCGTGCCGCCGCCGGAAATCGTCCCGATCTGCGTCCACGTTTCGCCGCGATTCGTGCTGCGGTACAACGTCGTGGCCAACACCACGAAAATCGTGTTGTTGTCGACGCCGCTGACGCACAGCGAGTTGCCGCGCACCGAGCCGCTCACCAGCGTCTGCTTGAGGTTGAAGGCGCGGGTGACGGTGCCGGTGCTCGTCCAAGTGGCGCCCGAATCCGCCGACCGCGAGATCGAGCGGTTGGTGGCGTGCGCCACCCAGCCCTTGGTGCCGCCGTTGGTGTAGAAGAAGTCCGCCGACTCGGCCAGCACCGGGTTCTTTTGGAACGCCCACGTCGCGCCGCCATCGGTGGTCTTGCGGAGGAAGCCGCCACCGCCGGTCAGCGTGATGTTGGACAGCGACTCGATCCACACGCCGCTGACGTTCACCTTGGAATCGAGCTTCAAACTGACCGGCGTCCACACGGTGCCGTCATTGGTGGCCACCGCGGTGGCATAATCGCCGACGATCCACACCGTGGAGCCCAGGTAGTCGACGGCGCGCAGGTTGCGCGCGCTGCCGACCGTGACCGGCGTCCAGTTGGTGCCGCCGTCGGTGGTGTGCAGTACGGTGCCCGCGGCGCCCACCGCCCAGCCTTCGCTGGCGCTGCGGCAGCGCACTGCGTTCAAGCGCTGCGCCGTGCCGGAGGTTTGCGGCGACCACGAGGCGCCGCCGTCGGTGGTCTTATAGATGGCGCCGGCGTCACCGACGATCCAACCGGTGCTCGCATCCGCCATTTCGATGGCGCGCAGATGCGACGCGCCGGCCAGCGTTTGCAGGGTGAAAGTCCCGCCGTTGTCGGTCGAGCGCCGGAGTTCCGCGTCGTCCGAAATCACCATGACCACCAAGCCCTGGTGCGCAACGCCGTGCAAGGGTTTGGCGCCCAGCGTCTGCGACAACCAGGTCGCGCCACCGTCGAATGAACGCCACGCGGTACCGGCATCGCCCACGGCCCAGACGTCGTTCCCATTCTTGGAGTAGACGGATTGGAAGCCTTGGGCCCCGGCGGCAGTCGCCAGACCTGTGACCACCAAAACCGCGGCCATGAACGCGAAGCACGATTTCCGCATGCGGTTCCTCCCACCGACGCGAGGGGTCAATCTTCGAGCACTCGAGCGATGGTCTCGATCTCGGCCAGCCCGGCGCAGCGGCGGCGGTTGACGAGTCCGGAAACTCGGAGTGGCGTGATCTCAATCGTATCGACACGGACCGGATCGCAGTCGACCCGGGTTCCAGCGGCGCTCAACAAACGTCGCACCGTGAGCCGCTTGACCTCCCGGCCTTGGTGCCGGAAAACGATCCCGGTCTCGCGGATCCGAACGTTCGTCCCTGATTGCGTATCCGTGCTGACAGCGTAGAGTACGAGGCCTTTGACTTCAATTGGGACCTGCCAGGTGAGCCGAATTTTTCCCGAATCCGCCTCGGCGGCCGCCCAGCCGACCTGGTCCACGGGGCCCCGGGTCCGCCGGTCCACGAGGTTCCGGGGGGCTCCGGTGGCTGCCGAGGAGGTCCAAACCTGGGCGGAAGGCGCGATGTTGAACCACTTCGCCCGCCAGTAGTTGCTGGCGGGCTCGATGACCGAGTGGCCGGTGTGGCAGCCGACGCACTTGGTTCCTGCGCCGAGCCGCGCGAAATTGTATCCCCCGCCATGGGCAGGACCGCGCGCCGACCGCAGAACCTTCCCCCGCGCGTCGACCAACTGCTCGAACATCGGGGTCTCGGCGGCCATATCCTCGACGTGGACGGCACCGCTCGCTTCCACCGGCACTTCGTACAGAAGGAGCAAACTGTCGCCGCCCGCTGCCGCCGGACGCGCCACGGGGGTGTAGAAGCGAATCCGCAGATCCCGCTGTGCCGGCGGGGCGTCGGGGATCGCCGCATCGACGTTGGCGTTGGTGAACACGTTCAAGCAGTCGAACCGGAACGTCGTCACGCTGTCCCGGGCCTGATGCAGCGTCGTGTTCGGGACGTCGTGAGAATTCTGGCCGGTGAAATTCTCGGGAGGCACCGGCGGCCGCGGCCGCGCTCCAAGAACCGCGGCATCCAGTTCCAGCGTGCCCGCGAAGTCGAGCACCCGCGCCGGCCGCCGGCCGTCGGGGTTCACGACATACAAGCCGAAGTCGCCGTCGCCCAGCGGGTCGCCGCTGAACACCACACGCCCATCGGGCAGTGCGGCCGGATCGCATGCCGGACCTGCGAACGCGCTCCGCGGTCCGGTCAACTGAATTGCGGGCGAGATGCTGGGTGCAAAGCGCTGCAATCCCACGAATCCCGGCGCGGGCGACATCGCACTCTCGGTTGCCCAGGTGGCGACGATCGAACCGTCGGCAAGCCGCACCGGTTGGTAGGCGCGCAGTCCGGCCCGCACGCGCGCGTCGCCCGCCGCCAGTTTCAGGGCTTCACCATCCGGCGCGACGGTGCCTGCGGTCCATTGATTGATGGTGTCTTGCGGCACGGCGCGGGCACGATCCAACGTGACACCGGGCGTCGCTCCCGCCTGGTCCGGCGGATCCGCCGGCAAGAAGCGATTGAACCACCAGCGCGAGTACAGAATGTGGCCGTTCCGTGGGTCGACCGACAACTCCTCGGCACCGTTGCGCTCGGACGTGATGCGCAACGGGCGCGCCCCGTCGAGCGTCGCCACGAATAGATTCGTCACCGGGATGGCGGCGAACTGCGCGCGTTGCGGCCAGCAGGTGCTGGCGAATGCGATCCGGTCGTCGGCGAGCCAGACCGGGTCGAGATCGTCGTAACGCGCCGGCAGGGCGAGCGCGAATTCAGCGTGGCCGGGCCCGAGATGGCGGTCGTCGAACGTGACTTGCACCAGGTCCGAACCGTCGCCATCGACGCGCCACAGCCGCCACGGTGCGGTGGCACTGGGCGTGGCCGCGAAGACGATCCGTTTGCCGTCCCACGCAACGCATGGATCGGCGACGTCGAAGAATCGGCCCTCCGGAAGCAGGGCGCGAATGCGGCCGCTGCGTTCGCGGACCAGCAACCGGCCGCCGGTCGCGAGTGCGCGCCCGTGCGGGCCGAAGCCGGGGATTTGTCCCGGGCTCAGACTCGCCGGCTGCCGCGACACGAAGACCAGTGCGGGAACATCCGCCGCCCGCCCGCGCACCGGCGCGAGCGGCATAGCCGCCAGCGGGGCGCCGACCGCCAGCCACAGCGCCACGAGTGGAGGGAGTGCGGGCAGCATCGCCGGCCTTTCGTTTTGGGAAGCGGCTCGACTCAGAGAATTCCGGGCCGCAAGTGTACCAGCCGGGCGTGCCCGATGCGCCCGGTGCGCCGGCGCCCGCCAACCGGGTTCACGCCCGCGGATGCACGGCCCACGCCGTGCACACCAGGAACGCCAAGGAGTAGAGGATCTCGAGGACGCCGACGCGGCGCAGGCTGACGGTCCGGGCCGGATACCGGAGCGCCCACGCCGTGCGTGCCAGGATGGGTCCGAATCCCACCACCAGCAACCACCCGAAGGTATGCCGCACGACCAAGGCGGCGACGCACCCGGCGAGTACCAGGTGATAGGCCGCGGTCGCGCCGCGCAACGTCCGCTGTTGCGCCGCCCGTCGCGGCTGCAAATCCGCGACGCGCAGTTTGACATAGAAGACGCTGCTCGCGAAGTACAGCGCCGAGAGCACCCACAGCCAGGCGGCGGTGGCACTCCATCCGCCACGCGCCACACAGAAGGCCGCCGGTGCGGTACTCGTGAGGCCGAGGATGGCGAGAATCTCGGCGCTCATCGTCCGCTGTTCGCGCCGCCGCAGTTGCACGAATTGCACGCTGAAGAGCAACGCGGCGAAGGCGCCGAGCGGCAAGAGCTCGAGGCGGTGTTCGCGTCCGGCGAGCACCGCGCCGCAGGCCGCGGCCAACAAGACCTGGATCGCCAGTTGGCGTCCGAGCTGCCCGGGATCCTGGCGTTGCCGGACGGCGCGCAGCCACAGGACCATGGACTCGCGGGCGATGAACAACAGCGTGACGGCCGCCAGGAGCAACAGCAACGTCCACGGCACGTGACGCGCCGCGGCCACGCCGAGAACGAACGGCGTGTACAACATGGCCCAGGCTCCGTGCTCTTTCGGCACCTTCCATCGCATGGGCGGGATTGTACGGGTAGAGGGGTGGAATGTCGCGGCCGGCGGCGAATGGCTGGAGCCGTCAGCGTACGAGCACGAGCCGTTGCGATGCCTCGCCGCCCGCCGTCGTCAGGCGTGCGACGTAGACTCCCGAAGCCACACCGGCGCCCTGGTCGTCCTGGCCGTTCCAGGTGAGGCGGTGGGTGCCGGCGTTCAGCGGCGCGGACCACAGGGTGCGCACGATCCGGCCATCGACACGCAGGATGTTCAGGGTCGCCGGCCCCGGGCGTGGAATGTCGAACGCCAAGGTGGTGGTGGGATTGAACGGATTCGGCGTCGCCGCATGCAGTGCCACCCGGGGTGGCGCCACCGCCGGCAATGCAGCATCCACCGACACGGCCGCACCCGTGACCAGCAGGTCATAAGACCCGTAGGTGTGCGCATCGGCTTTGCGTTTGGCGCGCAACAACACCGGACTGCTCGCGGGCGCCGTCCAGGCGATTTGCGACGACACATCGCCGGCGGCACGATTGTCGTTGCTGGCGATCAGCGTCGTCCCGTCGGCGGCGAACAGGTCCAACTGGGTGTCGGCGCCACTCAAGAGGTTTTTCGTTTCGAAGACATAGGGCTGGTTGCTCACCACACCCACCTTGATCCAGTCTTCGTCGCCCACGCCGTACAGAGTATGGTGGTGCGGGGAGTTCGCGACCACCGGGCGCGCCTGTGTCCAGGTATCGTCGCTTTCGCTGCTGTCGTCGAAGTA
>Ga0315283_10004905_pt1 | contig 11735 bp, 11 predicted proteins | sample YL17G09_0_MG_FD_204541 | JGI IMG/M metagenome (GOLD analysis project Ga0315283, IMG submission 204541) | Sediment microbial communities from Yellowstone Lake, YNP, Wyoming, USA - YL17G09_0 | ecosystem: Environmental > Aquatic > Freshwater > Lake > Sediment | place: USA: Wyoming | collected...
CTCGGCTTCTTCGAGGTCGTAGATCGTCGCGCCCATCTGGAGGGCCACCGCAAGGGCACTGATTCGCTTGTCCACCGCCGGTCCGTCCTCGCCGAGCGCCTGCGCCCCGAGCAGGCGGCCGTCGGATTTGCGGAAGATGACCTTCAACCCGAGCATCTTGGCGCCCGGGTAGTAGCCGGCATGCGAATTCGGGAACAGGTGGATCTTCTCGACGTCCTTGTCGCCGAGCTTCTCGAGCGTTTTCTCGCTGACACCGGTCCAGGCGGCGGCGCCCCCGAACAGCCCGATGATCGAAGTGCCCTGGGTGCCACGGAAGCGCGAATTGCGTCCGGCGATCACGTCGGCCGCAATCCGGCCCTGCCGGTTCGCCGGTCCGGCCAGCGCGATGAGGCTCCACTGACCCGTGACGAAGTCCCTCACTTCAATGGCATCGCCGACGGCGAAGATGTCCGGGTCGCTCGTGCGCATGTGGTCGTCGACGCGGATGCCTCCGCGTTCGCCGATCGCGAGCCCGGCCGACCTGGCCAGCGTCGTGTCCGGCCGCACGCCGAGCGCGAGGATCACGATGTCGGCCGGATACGCGTTGCCGGACTTCGTTTGCACCTCGAGCGCGCCGCCGTCCCGTTGCTCGAAGCCGGCCACGCCGTCATTGAGCGCCAGGCACACGCCATGCCTCTTCAGGTGTTCCTCGACCAGGCGGGCGAATTCCCGGTCGAGGGGGGCCAGCACCTGATCTAGCAGCTCGATCAGCGTCACTTCGAACCCGGCATGGATCAGGTTCTCCGCCGTCTCGAGGCCGATGAAGCCGCCGCCGATCACCACCGCCCGCCGCGGCGGCTTTACGAATTGCATGCCGGAGTAGTTGTACATTCCGGCGAGGAACGTGGTGCCCCGCTCGATCCACTCGCGGATCGCCCGCGCGTCCGGCACGGTGCGCACCTGGAATATTCCGGGCAGATCGATGCCCGGCAGCGGCGGACGGACCGAAGGCGCGCCGGGCGACAGCACCAGCTTGTCGTAGGACTCGGTCGTCACCTCGCCGGTGGCGACGTTGCGCAGGTCCACGGTCTTGTTCTTCGGCGAGATGGAAATCGCCTCGCAGTTCGTCCGCGCATCGATGGCGAACTGCGCGCGGAACAACTGCTCGCTCGCGACCATGAGGCTCGACTCCTTCGCGATCACGCCCGAGATGTGGTAGGGCAGACCGCAGTTCGCGTACGAGACATACGGCCCGCGCTCCACCATGACGATTTCGGCCTTCTCGTCCAGCCTGCGCAGACGCGCTGCGCACGACGCGCCGCCGGCCACGCCGCCTACGATGACGACCTTCATGATTCGTTTCCTTTCCCGATGTGGTCAGTCGATGACACCGATCCAGGGGGCTGCCGAGCAATTGCCGCTCATCAGCCGGTCAACACCGGCTGCGTGCGGGGTAGACCTTGACATTGGTCGAGATTGGCGATCACTTGGCCGCCGGCTTCGGCGCCGGCTCGACCGAGAGCGCGAGCGCTTCGGTGTAGGTGACCTCGACCTGGTCGCCCTTCTTGACGACCTTGAACTGGTCGGGGTTCTGCACGGCGAGCGCCACTTCGTTGCCCCTCGGTCCCTTGAGCGTGATCGTGCTGTTCTTCGGATCGACCGCGACGACGTCGGCGATGGCGGTGACCTGCCGCGCGCCGGCGACGGCCGGCCGCTCGCCGGGCTTCGCCTTCGCGGCTTCCTCGCGCACGGCCGGGGCGCCGGCACCGGCCTTGGTCTTTCGGAGCTCGAGCGTCAACGCCTGGGCGTAGCGCGCGACGACCAAGTCGCCGACCTTGATCTGGTCGAAGTTCTTGACCTCGTCGCCCGCGACGATGTCGACGGCGTTGCCCTTCGGCCCTTTCAGCGTGATCGTGCGCGTCGCCTTGTCGATGCCGACGACCTGGGCGGACATCTCCGCCGCGCGAACGACGGCCGCCTTGCCCGGCTCGCTGGCGACGGCAGCGCCGCCCGTCACGCCGGGTTGCTGCGCGAACGCGGTCGCGGCCAAGGCCGCTGTAATCAGTGCAAGCGCAAATGTCGATTGGGTGTTCATCGGAGACTCCTGTATTCCATGGAAAAGGGGGCGACGGGGCATCGGGCGGCAGACGGTCGCCATCCTCGGCGCGCTGCCGGCCCATCTTCTGCAATTATCGCTGCGGCCCGCGAGATCGCTAGTCTCTTTCGGACATTTATTGGACATTTTCGGACAATTTGGGATACCCTGTTTGCGTGAAATCAACAAAGCGACATTCAGATGGTGCAGGACAGCGAACGGCGCGGCGCAGACCCGCCGAAGCGACGCTCCGCATCGGCGCCACGGTGGCCCTGCCGGCGGTTCTGCGGAGCCTGGGCGCAAACCCGGCCGACGTGTTGGCCGAGGCGGGGTTCGACCTCAGGCTGTTCGACGACCCCGACAATCAGGTTTCCTACGCGGCCCGGAGCCGCCTGCTAGCTCATTGCGTGGCCAGGACCGGCTGCCAGCATCTCGGACTTCTGGTCGGTCAGCAGGGCGGCCTGCACTCACTGGGGCTCATGGGCTTGCTGGTGAAGTACTCGCCGGACGTAGGGACGGCACTGCGCAGTTTCGTGCGCTATCTGCATCTTCACGTCCGCGGCGCAAGCGCGACCCTCGCAGTGGACGGCGACTCGGCGATGCTGAGCTACAGGATCCATCAACCGCTGGTCGAGGCCACCGACCAGGTCGGGGACGGAGCAGTCGCCCTGATGCTCAACGTCATGCGTGCCTTGTGCGGCTCCGATTGGAAACCAGCCGCGGTCCGGTTTGCCCACCGCAAGCCCGAGGATGTGGGGCCGTTCCGCCGGTTCTTCCGGGCACCCCTGCGCTTTGACGCCGAGGAGAACGCGCTGGTCTTCTCTGCCGCCTGGCTGAATCGTCGTTTGCCCGATACCGATCCCCAACTGCGCCGCCTGCTGCAGAAGCAGATCGACGCGATCGAGGTGCGCCACAGCGACGACTTCCCGGAGCAGGTGCGCAGTGTGCTGCGCTCGGCGCTCGTCACCGGTCACGCCAGGGCCGAGCAGGTCGCCACGCTCTTCTCGATGCACAATCGCACGCTGAATCGGCGCCTGAATGCCTTCGGCACCGGCTTCCAGCAACTCGCGGACGAAGGCCGCTTCGAGATAGCCCGCCAGATGCTCGAAGGCTCGGCGATGGAGGTGCGCCAGATCGCCACGATGCTCGACTATGCCGACGCGAGTGCCTTCACGCGGGCATTCCGGCGCTGGAGCGGCACCACGCCGGCCGTCTGGCGAGCGACGCGGGGCCGCGCTGCCTTGTTTCGATAGCGCCAACGAACGACCGCGGGCGGCTTCGCGCTACGGCTGCGGTTTGCCCTTAGGCGAAGTCGGCGACTGACCGCTTCCTACAACATTACAATACGATTCGCAAGTCTCTCGCGGAATTGCCGTTGGCATCGTCTCAGCCCTACCCGTAAGTCGATTCCAGGAAACGAATCCAACCAATTCGCACGGAGATCTCCAGTGAAACGCAGCAAGAACGACTCGCTTTCTACGGAACATGTGCGACTCGCGCCGGACGACGGCGTGTTCGAACTGACCGGCACCAAGCCCGCTTGGCTATGGGTGCACACTTGTCCCGAGCCGGCGTGCGAATGCCGGTCCGCCCTGGTACTCGCAACCCATGAGGGGCGTGAACGGTTGCTCGAGCGCGGGGCCGCCGTCCGCGAGGCCTGGAATGCTGGAACCGGCTATTCCAAAGCCGCCGCGGCGCTCGACGACCTGATTGTTTTCCACGTCGATATTGACACGGTCGAGATCTCCACGCCGCCCGACGACGAACCGTTGGACCTGGCGGCCTATCCGCGCATTGCCGACATCGCGGTGCGCATCGATGGCGAGCTGCTCGAGAAGATTGGGCATCTTTGGTATCGCGGCAAGGGCTGGCCCGACGCAGAGCAGAAAGCACTTCTTGCCACGGAGATCAAGGTAGAGGGCTGGCGGCGCGGTGAAATGCTGGCGTGGAATGACGTTTGCACGGGCGTCCGGCAGGATTACTACGTACTCGATCGCCGGCTTTACGAGGCCGATGAAGTGTACTGCCCGGTGCCTGATTGCGACTGTGGAGAGGTCATGATCCATTTTGAGACACTGATGCCGCGAGGAGCGCCCTCTTCAGGACATGTCGTCGTCAAACCGTCTGGCGCGACGAAGATGCAGCCGGCCAAGGACGGACGTGATCGGCTGGAGCAGCTTTGGACTGCGTTTCGGCAGCGGCACCCGAACTACCTTGCGCGTTTCGCGCGCCGCTATCCCGTTATGAAGCGCATGGGCGCGCTGATCGTGGGGACCCCAAGGGCGGTGTCAACCAAGGCAGGCCGCAACGATGCTTGCCCCTGCGGGTCAGGCAAGAAATTCAAGAGGTGCTGTGGCGCAAACTGAAAGACCGATCGGGCATGAACAGACCTGTACCTCGGTGTCAGCTGTCGGCGACGCGGCGGCGGCAGCGTTCGGCCCTACAGCCCCGCTCCGCACTTCCAGCAGAGCTCGAACGTCGCCGGATTCTCCTCGCTGCAGGCGCGACAGAAGAGAACGCCCACGCGCTTGCACGCGGCGTTGTGGTCGCGCAGCACCGCGGCCGCCCGCGCGTGATCGGCGTCGTCGTCGAGCCACACCTGCGGCAGCGCGACGTCGGGAGGGACGTCGCCGACGATGCTCGACATGTGCTCGTTGAAGACGTGCGCCTTGATGCCGTGATGCGACAGGACGTCCCGGATCACGTAGGCCTGGATCCGGTCGTTCGCGCGGAAGAACAGCAGCATGGCGCAGGCGGGTCAGGACGTCACGCCGGACGCCATGCGGCCAGCGCAGCGACCAGCCGCTCGAGCACGGCGGCCAGCGGCGCCGCGCGCGCCGCATCCCAGCGAAAAGGGGGCGCTTCGTCCATGTAGGCGCTCTGCGCAATCTCGAGCTGCAGCGCGTGCACCCGCTGCGCCGGCCGCCCATACGTGCGCGTCACGTAGCCGCCCTTGAAGCGGCCGTTGACGACATGGGTGAAGCCCGCGGCCCCGGCGAGCACGGTCGCAGTGGCCTCCTGCAGGCCCGGCGCGCAGCTCGCCCCGTCCGCCGTTCCCAGGTTGAGGTCGGGCAACCGCCCCGCGAAGAACCGCGACACGCGCGAGCGGATCGAATGGCCGTCGAGCAGGATCGCGTAACCATGCCGCGCGCGGACGCGCTCGACCTCGGCCGCGAGCACAGCGTGATAGGGATCGAAATACGCGGCGCGCCGGACGGCTATCTCCTCCGCGCCGGGGACGTCGCCATCGCGATAGATCGCTTCGTTGTCGAACGTGCGGGTCGGACACAGCTCGGTATTGTCGGCGCCGGGATAGAGCGCCGCGCCGGACGGGTCGCGATTGAGGTCGGCTGCGATGCGCGTATGGGTCGCGACCATCAGCGTGGCGCCCGCGGCGGGTGCGAACGCGTAGAGCTTCTCGACATGCCAGTCGGTGTCGGGGACCGCGCGCGCGGCCGGCGACAGTCGCGCCGCGAGGGCGGGCGGCAGGAAGCTGCCCGCGTGCGGAACATCGACGACGACCGGGGAGTCACCGCGATACAGCAGGTGCAGGTTCATGGCGCGGTCCCGCGTACGAAGGCGACGCCGCGAGTGCCCCCCGAATGGAGAGCACCAAAAAGCGGAAGAGCGATCGTAGCGACCATGGGGCGCTCAGAGGCTGAGAGTTTTTCGAGCGTGCCCGAGCAGCGCGCCAGAAGGCGGCCGATCGAGGCGCAAAGCGCAGCCATAGCTCGGGCTATGGCGAGCATTGGCAACGACGAGCGGGCGTCTTCTGGCGTGATGAGCGGGCATGATCGAAAGACTCTCAGCCTCTCAGGCGGCCGCCAGGCGGGCGAGCGTGGCGCGATAGCCCGCGAGGGCATCCTGTTCGTTGGCGTGCCTGCCTTCACGCACCACCCAGCGACCCGCAACCATCACGTCGCGCACGGGCATCCGCGACGGACCGAAGATGGCGGCGTCGAGCACATCGTCGATCGCCTGGGCGGCCAGCGCCGGATCGTCCGTGTTGAGCACCACCAGGTCGGCGCGTCGCCCGACGGCAATCGCACCGGCGGGCAGCGCCAGCGCCTGCGCGCCGCCCGTGGCCGCGAGCGAATAGAGGAACTGCCCGACCGGCGCCTCGTTGCGCGCCAGCACGTTGCGCTCGAGCCTCGACAGGCGCTGCGACCACTCGAGCTGGCGCAGTTCCGCGTAGGGGTCGATCAGGGTATTCGAATCGCTGCCGATCCCGAACGCGCCGCCGCGGTCGATGAACGTGCGCGCCGCGAACGTGCCGTCGCCGAGATCGGCTTCGGTCGCCGGCGCAAGCCCCGCGACGGCGCCGCTCGCGGCGAGCCGTCGCGTCTCGTCGGGTGTCATGTGGGTCGCGTGGACGAGGCACCAGCGGGTGTCGAGCCCGGCGTGGTCGAGCAGCCAATCGACGGGGCGCGCGCCCAGCGCGGCGCCGCAATCCGCGACTTCCTGCGTCTGTTCCGCGGCATGGATGTGGATCGGTCCGGTCGCCGGCGCCAGCGCGACGATCGCCCGCAGTTCGTCGGGCGTCACCGCGCGCAGACTGTGGGCGGCGACGCCGACCTTGTAGCCGCGTGCCGCCGCGTCCGCTTGGAGACCGGCGACCAGCCGGGCGTAGCTGTCGACCGTGTGCACGAAACGGCGCTGCCCCACCAGCGGCGGCGCGCCACCGAAGCCCGAATGCGCGTAGAACACCGGCAGCAGCGTGAGTCCGATGCCCGCGTTTTGCGCGGCGGCGACGATCCGGTGGGCAAGCTCGGCCGGATTGGCGTACGCCCATCCCTGCGGATCGTGATGGACATAGTGGAATTCGGCGACCGCGGTGTACCCCGCCTTCAACATTTCCACATAGGCCTGCAGGGCGATCGCTTCGAATGCGTCGGCGTCGACGTGGTCTATGAACGCGTACATCGCGGCCCGCCACGTCCAGAAGCTGTCCCGGCCCGAGCCTTCGGGGGTCCGGCGTCCCGTCCGCCCCGCGAGCGCGCGCTGAAAGGCATGCGAATGCAGGTTGGGCATGCCGGGAACGAGCGGGCCCGCCGTGCGCATTGCGCCGACGGCGGTCGTGCCGACCCCGACGTCGGCGATCATGCCGTCAGACCCGATCGTGAGCGCCACGTTGCGCTCCCATCCCGACGGCAGCAAGGCGTGATCGGCGAAGAGCCTCATGCGCGCCGCCTCTTGGCAAGGGTCGAGCAATGCGTCATGCGGCCGGCTCGATCCGGACCACGACTGCGACTGCGTCGGCCGTCCGCGGATTGACGGCGAGCGCCATCGGCGACGCGGGATCGTCCTCGACCAGCAACGCGTGGTCGCCGGCGACGACCCATGGTGGGTGGCCCGCAAACCGGCATTCGCAGGGGCCGATCGCGGCGTAGCACAGACGAAACCGCGCGGGCGCAATGTGCGCGGCGGCGCCGCGGACGATCGCGACCTCGCCGGTCACGCGGCCGCGGCGCAGCATCAGGTTGAAGTCCCGCACGGGTCCGTCCACCAGCGCGCAGGCGATGGCATCGTCGCCGCGGAACGAATGCGGTGCATAGGGGGTGCGCAACAACGTGGAGCGGCCGTCGCCGTCGAGGCACATCCCGGCGCCCGCGAGCAGGACGATCGTGCGATCGACACCCGCGAACGTCGAAAAGGGTCCGTCACTGGCGACGTCGGCGACGCTGATGCGCCAGTCGAACGCGTCGAGCGCTGCCCCGGCCGGGTGCGAGGCGATTTCGGTCGTTCGCCCGGCACCATTCTTCCACGGCATGCGGCGATAGTCGGCGGGGGACAGGACGCGATGGCGGATCATCGGATCGTCGGAATTGCGACGCAACGCAACGGACGCGGAAGGAGGCGGGGCACGATGCATGATTGTAGATTGATCTGCGGCATGCGCCAACGCAAATGGAGCGTGATTTTGCGTCGCTCCATTCGGCGACATCCGCCTGCACTCGCGTCGCCGCCGCCATGGCGCAGCCCGGTGCCGTTGACAATGTGCGCGGTTCGCCCCTAGAGTTCCCCGTTTACCTCGCCCAATCCCAGGAGCAGTGCATGAAGCCGTTCATCGCAGGACTTGCCCTCGTTGTTGCCGCCGTCGGCGCCGCCGGCGCCCAGGAAACCAAGGTCGCCATCGGCTACAGCGGCTGGACCGGCTTTGCGCCGCTGACGCTCGCCAAGGAGGCGGGGATCTTCAAGAAGAACGGCCTCGACGTCTCGCTGAAGAAGATCCCGCAGAAGGACCGCCACCTCACGATCGCCTCCGGCGACGTCCAGTGCGCCGCAACCACGGTCGAGACCTGGATCGTCTGGAATGCGGGCGGCGTCGCGACCAAGCAGCTGTTCCAGCTCGACAAGAGCTACGGCGCCGACGGCATGGCCGTCCGCAACAACGTGCAGAGGATTTCCGAGCTGAAGGGCAAGACCGTCGCCGCGTCGGCACCCGGCACGGCGCCGTATTTCACGCTGGCGTGGTTCCTGAAGAAGAACGGGCTCAGCGTGAAGGACGTCACCGTCGTCAATCTGGAGCCCGCCGCCGCCGCCCAGGCGTTCGTGACCGGCCAGAACGACGCGGCAATGACCTACGAGCCGTACCTGTCGACGGTGCGCTCGAATCCGCAGGCCGGCAAGATCATCGCGACGACGCTCGACTACCCGATGATCATGGACACGTTCGGCTGCACGCCGAAGTTCATCGCCGACAATCCGAAGGCCGTCCAGGCGATCGCGGACAGCTATTTCGAGGCCGTGGCGATGATCGCCCGGGAGCCGGCGAAGAGCTTCGAGATCATGGGCGCCGACGTGAAGCAGACCGGGGCACAGTTCGAGGCATCGCAGAAATACCTGCGCTGGCAGGACAAGGCCGCGAACCAGAAATTCTTCGCCGGCGAGTTCCAGCAGTTCAGCAAGGAAGCGGCCGAACTGCTGCTGGAGGTCGGCATCATCAAGAGCGTGCCGGACTTGACCGCGATCGTCGACACCCAGTTCATCAAGTGACCCGGGCGCGGGCGCGGCCCGTGCCTGTCCGGCCTGACAGGGGGCGCCGCGTCGCGGGTACCGGCGCCGCCCGTCCCGTGACATGACGCCGCTCAAACCCATCCCGCCGCGCCGCAAGGCGGTGCTCGGCATCGCCTTTTTCGTGGTCTTCGTCGCGGTATGGAGCATCGCGACCTTCGGCGGCTTCGTGTCGAAGGTGTTCCTCGCCGACCCGGTCACGATGCTGAACGAAGGCTGGCAGCTCTTCGCCAAGTACGGCTTCCACAAGGACATCGGGATGACCGTGTGGCGCGTGGCCGGCGGCTTCCTGCTCGCGTCGATCGCGGCGGTGCCGCTCGGCATCGCGATGGGCGCGTACAAGCCGATCGAGGCGCTGTTCGAGCCCTTCGTGTCGTTCGCGCGCTACCTGCCGGCCTCCGCGTTCATCCCGCTCCTGATCCTGTGGGCCGGCATCGGCGAAATGCAGAAGCTCCTGGTGATCTTCATCGGCTCGTTCTTCCAGATCGTGCTGATGATCGCGATGACCGTCGGTGCAACGCGGCGCGACCTGGTCGAAGCCGCGTACACGCTGGGCGCGAACGCATCCGGCGTCGTCCGCCGCGTGCTGCTGCCGAGCTCGGCGCCGGCGATCGCCGAGACGCTGCGGCTCGTGCTCGGCTGGGCCTGGACCTACGTGATCGTCGCCGAGCTGATCGGCGCGTCGAGCGGGATCGGCCACATGATCACCGACAGCCAGGCGCTGCTCAACACCGGCCAGATCATCTTCGGCATCATCGTGATCGGGGTGATTGGCCTCGTCTCCGATTTCGCGTTCAAGTGGATGAACCAGCGGCTGTTTCCGTGGAGTCTGGCGTGAGCCGCCCGGCGCGGGGCCCCAAGCAGCGCCTGGGGATGGACGGCAAGGCGAATCGCGGCCGCGGCCGACAACGGACGCTGCCCATGTTTGACGGTGCCAAGAGGCCGCGGCGGTGAGCCAGTTGGCCGTCGAAGGCGTCGCGCGCCTGTTTCCCGGCGTGCGCGGCGGCGCCAGCACCATCGCGCTCGAGCCGGTGTCGCTCGCGGTCGCCGACAACGACTTCATCACCATCCTCGGCCCATCGGGCTGCGGCAAGTCGACGCTGCTGCGCATCATCGCCGGCCTCGACACGCCGACGTCGGGGCGCGTCCTGCTCGACGGCGCGCCGGTGACCGGCCCCGGCGCGGACCGCGGCATGGTGTTCCAGAGCTACACGCTGTTCCCGTGGCTCACGGTGCGGGAGAACATCTGCTTCGGGCTGCGCGAAAAGCGCATGCCGCTGCCGCAACAGGACGAGATCGCCGCGCACTACATCGCCCGTGTCGGCCTCGCGGGATTCGAGCACCACTATCCGAAGATGCTCTCCGGCGGCATGCAGCAGCGCACCGCCATCGCACGCGCGCTCGCCAACGATCCCAAGATCCTGCTGCTCGACGAACCCTTCGGCGCGCTCGACAACCAGACGCGCGGGCTGATGCAGGAACTGCTGCTCGGCATCTGGGAGGCGGAGACCAAGACCGTGCTGTTCGTCACCCACGACATCGAGGAGGCCATCTTCATGGCGGGCCGGGTCGTGGTGATGTCGGCGCGGCCCGGGCGCATCAAGGCCGAAGTTGCGGTCGCGCTGCCGCACCCGCGCCACTACACCGTCAAGACGACCCCCGAATTCTCGGCGCTCAAGGCGCGGCTCACCGAAGAGATCCGGGTCGAGGCGATCCGCGCGACGGAGCGGCGTGCCTGACCGCAATCCCGGATCACATCGCTCGTCGCGCCCGACGTCGACGGTCAGCAGTGCCGCCGGGGCCGGGCCTCGAAACGGGCGCTATGCCGGCGGATGCCAGCCCGCGTCGGCCCACAGCTCGCCGCTCACGGCCGAGTTGGTGAGCATGAAGCAGATCGCATCGGCGATCTCCTCGGGGCGAATCAGCCGGCCCAATTGCGTGAAAGGCAGGATCTGCGTGTTGATGTACTCGTCGCCCATCGCGCGCACCATCTGCGTGTCGGTGAACCCCGGGTGAATCAGGCTGCAGCGCACGCCGTAGAAGACGGCCTCCTTCTGAATCGTGGCGGCCGCGCCCTCGAGGCCGGCCTTGGTGCTGGCATAGGAGATCTGGCCGCGGTTGCCCTGCGAGGACACCGAGCCGATGAACACGATGGCCCCTTGCATCCCTTCGGACGGCAACCAGCGCTTGAGGCTGCGCGCGGCGCGATCCTCGGCAATGCGCCCGATCATCTCGAGCGACCAGTAGACGGGCGCCACGAGGTTGACGTCGACGACCTGCTTGAACCGCTGCACCGGATAGATCCGCGCCTTGCCCGTGACCTTGTCGACGCGGACCGCGAGATCGTCGCGCGTGATGCCGGCGGCCGGCACGCACATGGTGACGATGCCGAACTGCGCCCCGATCGAATCGAAAACCGAAGCGCGAAACGTCTCGTCGGTCGTATCGCCGCGATAGGCGTAGGCGACCTGCCGGCCGGCCTCCGCGTTGACTTCGGTCGCGACGGCGTCGATCGCCTCGCCCATGTCCACCAGCGCCATCGCACGCACGTCACGATGCGCCATGGCGTTCGCGACCGCCCGCCCGATGCCGCTGGCGGCTCCGGTGATTACCGCAACCTTTCCTGCAAATTCCATGGAGGCTCCTG
>Ga0315283_10004906_pt1 | contig 11735 bp, 7 predicted proteins | sample YL17G09_0_MG_FD_204541 | JGI IMG/M metagenome (GOLD analysis project Ga0315283, IMG submission 204541) | Sediment microbial communities from Yellowstone Lake, YNP, Wyoming, USA - YL17G09_0 | ecosystem: Environmental > Aquatic > Freshwater > Lake > Sediment | place: USA: Wyoming | collected...
GGCTTCGAGGACAAGATTTCGGCAGACATGCGTTCTTTTACATTAGCAAAAAAATACGTTCAGACGGCGTAGACCGCGGTCTGAGAGGATTCCTCATCACCGAAAAGAAGCCAGACATGTCAAAGACATGGAAGTGTCGTCGCGTTCGTGCAATCCCAAAGCCATGGGATTGGTGGCTCTTCAGTTAGCGCTGCTGTTTGGAAGTGTCTGCGCTGCAAAAGCTCATCCGTCATACATCAAGAGACTTTCTTCCTGGCCCGGCGTATTGGCAAGCTTCATTTTCATGGTCATAGGAATTTGGGGTGTCACGAGCCGACGCTGCGAAGTTGCATCATGGATCTGCTTCACAATGGGTGTGCTCATCATGGGCTTACAACTCGGTCGATACGATAATGAGGTTTTGAAGCGTAGCATCATTCAAGCGAGCATCTTGCTTTTTATCGCATTGATAATAGCGCCTTTCGTTAGTTATTATGCTGGCCTCGGCGGAGCGCTCTTTCTCCTGACACTGGCTCTTCTGATTGCACTCTTCTTTTCTATGATCTGGCCCAGCAAAAAACTGGACGTCATTCTTTCTGCAGCAGGTGGAGCCCTTTTCGCAATATGGACAGTTCATGACGTCGCGGCGAGGCCTTGTGAATCTCCATGGCTCAAGAGCGTGGAAGTTTTCCTGGATATCTTTAACCTTTTGGCATTTTCGGTGCAGTGAAAGAAGATTTCCCCAGCCGGTCTTCGCGATTTGAAGTTTCACCCTCCTGCGGATGGTTCTCGCCAAGAAATCTCATGCAGCGCACCAGCAGATCCTGTCTGCGCTTCTTGGTGAACTTGCGTCCATCCGCCAACTGGTACACATCGGGGTTGTATCGCAAGAAGTACGTCGCTCGCTGCTCCGCTTGGCCTTGCTTTGAACATGTCGGACAGAATAACAATGCATTACATAAATGTCTCAGGGACGCTTCAATTCCTCATACGCTCCTCCAATCATCATTGAAGAGCAGCATGCAAACAGCAAACACAACATAAAATTAATCATGCTATCTTTGCTAATGTTGCTCATCTTGGAAATTATTGTAGTCGGAGGGAGTTTCGTATTGGTGTACATGCAAAAACCCCCGGCTAACATCGATGTTCCGGCTGGCGAAACGGCCTACATGCAGCTCTGGGGGGAGCAGACCACGTCTCTACCGGATCATTTTACCGTGCAAGACTCCATCGATAAAATGCGGGCATACTCTCTTTCTTTTCTCTGGGATACGTATCCGAAGCTCGAAGAAGTTGACGAGGCCGAAAATCTGGCGTTCAAGTGGCCTCCCCGTAGAGGCACCCGCTATCGCCTAGCAGCCTATCCCTTCGTTCAAGCCTCCAAAGATCCCGTTCCGATCGCCGTTGTCAGAGCGATCTTCCAAATGACGAACAAATATGCGGACCAAGCCACGCCGCCCGCATGGTACGTTTCGGTTTATGATGAGTCCGATTGGACGCGGCAAAACATTTTCATGCCTCCTAATTCGTTAACAACTACCTCTACGAAGGACTCTCAGTCAACCCACATGAGCCGTCGCTGTTCCGAGATTTTCGCTCCTTTTAAGTGGGTAGAAGTCGTACGAACCTGTTATCCTGTAACCCCAAACTCATATCCTTTGTGTGATGATGGGGGCCAATGGTTTTATCACACGCCAGGCTCGGGGACGTGGTTTAACATTGGAAATTGCCTCGTACGATACAACAAGATCGATGCAGTCATATACTGTATGGCCCTCTTGGGCGTCGTGAGTTCGGGTGCTGCGATGAGTCAGGTCTTTCCGAACGGTATGCTGGACGATGTGCAGCAGCCCCTTTTGCCTGTTAAGGACAAAGACACATACGCCAAAGTTTATGCAACGGTTCTGGATACACCGGGCTGCGTCCTGGACGACTACCAGGGAAAAACAACATGGCAGGATTTTTGGGGCGTGGCGAAGATGCATTTCGTCAAACGTCTCAAAAACAATCTGGGAGAGAAGTCGTTTTTTCGCACCATTTGGAAGCTCGTGAAAAACTCCAAGTCTCAGTCCGACGGCTCTTTGGAGCTGAGCGGCATCGTCCCTTTTCTTGCATTCTTCAACAAAGAAGGCGCTCCTTTGAAGGGATACCTCGAATTCATGGCCGTCATCGCAGGACTCATATCCATGCTGCTGGCCTTTATCCTGACTCTTCTGGCGTGCCTTTTCGGGCAGTGCAGTGTACTTCTCCCTCTTCTGGCGTTGTGTTTGGCAGGCGGCGCGGCGTGGTTCCTTTGGCAGTACGGAATCGACGCCTTTCTCTCTTCGCGCGGCGCCAACATGCTCGAGCGAGGTCTTGAACTCTACTCTACGACCGTCGAAGAAGTAGTCGATTTTTGCGTGGAGCCAACTGTCGGTGCTTTGGATACGGAGAAGCAGCAGTTTTTCAGCGGTCTTCCGAGCTCGTGGATTGCGGACATGGGCATCGAACTCTTTTCAAGCATGCTCGGCTTTGACACCGTCATCATGCACACGCAACCAAATAAGTCAGGTACATATCTCGTGGAGATGTGCGACGTTACGAAGATCAAACTCGACTTCGGTCTCTCTCCGGGGCAGCCAGACTGGTGGAAAGGCGGCACATGCGGCAACGAGGACGCTTCCGATGAGTTCGCATGCGACAGCTGCCCTTACCCAGGCGCTCGCAAAGATTTGCTGACGACGCGGGGGGGTCTCTGCTTCAAAAAGCTAAGCGTCGCCGGCTTCGACAGCAACTACATGACCATGAACTGGACGCGTGTCGGCGCCGGCGGGTCGTGGCCCGGCCCTGCCGCGGATTCGACCTTTTACACAAAAGGTTCGGTGGATCCATCGTCTGGCAATCTGACGCCGGCTGCAATAACAACCATGAAAAACTGGCTCAATAACTACAACGCGACGCCGTGCGCGTGTCGTGAGAGCGAGAAAGCGCTATGCATCGGCTGCGAGGGACAGATCTCGGACATTCTGTGCAACTGGGCGCAAAGAGCAAATCTCGCTCCCACAGCACCCTGAGGCGTATCCTCCTCTCTGAAATCTTCAAGGACCTTCGAGCGGATGCACCTTGAGCCGCATGGCAATGCCTAGGCCGGCGAGTTCCTGGCTCAAGAGCTTGAAGGCGTAGGGAATGCTGACATGAGCGATGTTCTCCGGACCGCTCACCCGACACCCGCGGCAGAACAGGCGGGAATGCACGGGGGCCACCTCTTCCGGGGACACCTCTTCCGCGATCAGGCCGCATCTCCGACAGACGCAGTAATCGAAGGCGTCCGCCTGATGGAAGAGCCTATCCAGCAGCATCGCCGAAGCTCCATGCGCCAAGATGCAGTCTCGCTCCATCTCGCCTACACGCAGTCCTCCGTCTCGACTTCTGCCTTCGAGAGGGCTTCTCGTGAGCAAACTGCGGGGGCCTCTGCTCCTCCCGTGCACCTTGTCTCGCACGAAGTGTTTGAGTCGCTGATAGTGCACCAGACCCACGAAGACCGTCGTTTCCAACGGCTCTCCTGTCGTGCTGTCGAAAAGCTGCTCGTTCCCGCGGTCGTGAAAACCATGCTTCCGCAGTTCCCCTCCGACGTGGTCGACGGTGACGCCGGAGAAGGGAGTGCCGTCGCCCGTCTGCGCCTCCATGCAGCAGAGTTTTCCGAGGAGGCACTCCAGCATCTGCCCCACGGTCATGCGACTGGGCAGGCCGTGCGGAGACACGATGATGTCTGGCACGATTCCGTCCACTGTGAAGGGCATGTCGACTTCGGGGAGGATCATGCCGATCACGCCTTTCTGGCCATGGTGGCTGCTGAGCTTGTCTCCTATTTCCGGGACTCGCACGGCATCGAGGCAGACGCGCGCCAGTCTCGCGCCGTCTTTGTTGGAGGAGACGTAGACTTTGCGGACGCGCATGGGCTCGGAGCTCTTCAAGACGGTGGAGTGGTCTACCTGGATAGTTTTCTTCTTTCGGTCGGAGCCGAGTTGAGAGGCCGCCATGCGCTTGCTGATTATAACATCGCCGTGGTTTACGAAGGAGCCGAGGGAGGGTAGGCCGTCTTCGTCCACCTTGCAGTAGTTGGCCTTGCGAGACCCCACGGCCGCCGCAGCGACCTTGCCGAAGCGCTCCACGTCGGCGCCTATCCCCTTTTCCTCGTCTTTGAAGCACTTGTAGATGCTGCTGCGGAAGAGACCTCGATCGATGGCTCCTTTGTTCACAATGATGCTGTCTTCCTGGTTGAAGCCTGTGCGGGAAAGCACCGCGACAACGACCGTGGCTCCGCTCGGCATGTCCGCCGTGCCCACGACGTCGTGCACCATCGTCTGCACCAAGGGCTGCTGCGGGTAGTGCATGGCGTGCGATACGGTGTCGACGCGCTCCTCGAGCGCCAGAGAGAAGGAGCCGATGGACTGCTTCGTCATCGCAGCTTCGTAGATGTTGCGGGGTGCCTGGTTCATGTTGAGGAAGGGTATCATGCCTGAGCACACCCCCAGGATGCAGCACTCGTGCAGATCGATGTGCGTCACCCCGATCTGGACGTGTCTCTCCTCGTTTTTGTCTATGAACTCCAAGGTGCCGGAGCTCAGCATGTCTTCCCAGAGTTGGCTCGGAGGAGAAGACGTCAGCAACCTGCGGAAGGCGGTCATCTCGGAGACGCGCAGCATGGGGCGCATGAGACAGCCCGAGTCCATGTCGACAAAGACCGCGCGGAGTCGTTCTTCAACGAAGATCGACGTGTCGCACGGAAGGGTGCAACAGCGGCGCCAGACACGAAGTCTCTCCGCCAACGCCGGGCCGTCCACGCAGTAGCCCTCGATGGACCCATTGAGCAGTATCTTCCAGTGACTCTGCTTCATGTCGCCGAGGGGAAGCATCTCCTGGTTCTTGATCAGCATCTCCACAAAAGGCCCCCCGTCGCAGCCGAGACGTACGTGCGCGATGAGCGACAGGTTCTCGACGAGACCACACGCCTGACCCTCGGGGGACTCCACGGCGTCAAGTATAGCCATGGAGGAGAGAGCAAGCTGACGCGGCTTGGGGAGCTTGCCCTCGCGGTTGATGGGCGTGTTGACACGGCGGAGATGCGACAGCGCGGACACCGCATTCATCCTGGAAAGTATCTGGGCGACCCCGTGCTGGGAGGTCGCTTTCATCACCCCCCATTGGCCGGTGCTGACGGCGTACTTCACGCCGGCGGTGATTCGCTTGGCGTTCAAGCAGTCGATGACGGAGAGCGCCTTGCCGTTCTCTACGCACTTCGCCACGAGGGTGCCCATGCCCTTGAGCAGCTGTCTGTAAAGCTGCCGCGTGAGAAGAGCGAAGAGCTGCCCGGTGGACTCCACGCGTTTGAGCGCGAAGTCGTCCCTGTCGTCGGGAGGCATCGCTCCCATGAAGACCCGCACGAGTTTGGTGACCACGACTGCGAAAAAGGTGCACTTCCTCAGGATGACTTGCTTGGAGGCTTCCATGCCTTGGTGGGGAAGAAACTCGTTTTCGATGATGTGTTCGATGTACTGCAGTCTCCGCTCGATGGTGGCCTCTTTGGTGCCCTGTCGCCCGATGTCCTCCATGATGTCCGAGCGAGACTTCGCGATGATCTCGGGGACGTTGAGCGCCCGACGCAAGATCTGCAAAGTCTTTTCCTGCTCCGGGCCCGTGCCGCAGTGAGACTCCATGAAGGACAGCATCTCCTCCAGATCTTCGAAGCCGAGGATCTTGAACAGCGCGCACGCCGTCACCTGCACTTCGATGAACGGCAGGCTCACCATGAGCACTTCTCCCAGCTGTCCGGCGCGGGAGCTGAGATGCACCTGAAGCGTACTCGTGCTCCTAGTTTTAGAGGCGTGAAGACTGCGGACTTCTGCCGTGAAGGCCGAGGGCCCCATGGCGCGGACGAAGACGAAGTTGGTGCGCATCTTTTCCTGCGCGATGACGACCTTTTCCTGCCCGTTGCAGATGAAGTAGCCCCGTGGGTCCAGGCGGCACTCTCCGGAAGGGAGCGTCATGTGGCGCGTGCTGCAAACGGTGTTGCACGCCATACAGCCCACCATGCACGGCAAGCGACAGAGCATCACCTCGCAGAAGAGCTTCGTCGTGACGACGCCGTTGAGAAGCTGCTCCTGGAGAATGTTGACATAGACGGACAAGTTGTAAGAAAGGCCTCTGACGCGGCATTCGTTAGGGGATAGTTCGCGATACGTGCCGTCCGCTTCCCGGAAGCAGGGGCTGCGAATGTATATTTTTTGGAAGGTGCATTTGGCCGACGCTGTCAGGACGCCGTTGCGCTTGATCTGGTGCTTGATCTCGCTGTTCTCGAGAACGATCTCTTGAAGTTTAGAGCTGATGAAGCGGTTGAAGGACTCGATCTGATGGCACGCGAGTCCTCGGAAAGCCACCCAGGACTCCAGGCATCGCGCGGCTTCAGCTTGCGTCAGGCGCTCGAAACAGGCGGGATCTTGCATTGCTTGAGCCGATGTGGCTGCGGTAAGGTAAAGCTGAAAAGGATCTTTGAAATAACAGAGACGAAGACGCGCAGCGACTGAACGTGGTGTTAATTGAGTGCATACTTATCTACTTTAAACGCTAACTTTTTTTTTACTTTTCAGACGCGCTCATAGCCTGGGGTTGTACTTAAAGCGTCTTGGGGAGTTTTAGGACTTTTCAGACGCTCTGATAGTTTACAAACAAAATTATCAGACGGTGTGTAAAGCTATGGGCCTCGCGGCTGCCGCAGTTCTTATCGCCTTCCTCGTGGTGGCAGCGGTCATTGCATGGGTCATCTTCACACACCCCCCGCCCCCGCCCCCGCCCCCGCCCCCGCCCACGCCCCCGCCCCCGCCCACGCCCACGCCCACGCCCTCCGGCGGGACGAACACGGATCGGCTTGTAGGCTGTTCGAGCATCTCTGTCGTCACGGCGGCATCGCAGTGGCCGACGCCCTGTGACACCGAGGCGGACTGCGAGTTCAGCACCGAGCGGCGCGCCGTCCTCGTCCACGCCGGGGCATACAGGGGCACGGTCTGGGTGGGCTACTACGAGAGCGTCCTGGGGCTCTCGCGCCTCGGCGTCGAAGGGACGCAAGCCACGTTCGAGACCATCCAGGTCAAGGCCGGCACGTGCCCGGAACCGGGATCTCTCAACGCGTTCTGGCGGAGCGTCGAGAATCTGCAGGTCACGACTCTGAACTGGTACGTCAGCCAAGCTTCCCCCTTCCGCAACATGCGGGTCACCGGGCAGACCAGCGTCTTCTATTACGACCGGGACCATGGACAAGGCTGCTTTGCCTCGGGAGGCTTCGGAAGCAACAGCGTGCTCGGCGGAGACATGGTGCAGGGCGGCAATCAACAGTGGCTCCTCGTGAACTGCTCCATCGCAGGAACTTGGAAGACCAACATGTGGAACTCGGTAGGGGTCGATGTGAAGGGGGTCATGACAGGGGACGGCAAACCCCTCGACGCATGCAGCAACTTCCTGATGAACACCAATGACCCCCCGCTGAATGGACGCGTGCCGACGTGCCCCAAGCCCTTCTTGGCCTTCGATGACATCGATGGCGTCTACGGCCTCGTCGTCCCTGACCTCTCGGCCGGGACGGGAGCGCTGGGCCCGGTGTCTCTCCAGGGCGCGCCGTGGCGCGTCCTCGACGGTGCGGACGTCTTCGTGGTCCTGCAGACCGACTTCGACGCCGCGAAGTGTCAGAAGGTGCTGGACGCGGGCGGCTCCTTGGTCTTCACGCCGGACATCTTCAAGTTCGTCACTCCCTTGAACGTCACAAGCGCCAAATCGGTCGTCATGGGCCTAGGGCAAGCCACGCTGCAGGGCAACCCCGCCCTCATCGTGACCGCCGCCGGGGCGCGGATCTGCAGCCTCCTCTTCGAGTCCCTGCCCGCGACGAGCGCGGAATGCGTCCTTCGGTTGAGTCCGGATTCGAGCGCCAGTGCCACCAAGAGGACCGTCGTGCAGGACGTCTGGATCAAGCACGGCAACATGACCAAAGACTACAGCGGAACGCTGCCGCCGTTGGACGCCCTCATGGTGGTGGAGCAGAGCTACGCCTTTCTGGAGTCCGTGTGGCTCTGGCGAGCCGACCATCTTAGCGACGTCTCCGGGGGCATCGGCAACAGCCTGGCCCCGGCGACGCACAACCTCTGGGTAAAGCCGGGCGCCATCCACGTTTGCGCGCTGGGGTTGCAGACGGAGCACAGCCTCGCGGAATGCACCTTATGGGATGGAGACTACGGCACCCTTGTCTTCCTGCAGGTGGAGACCAACTACGACAGACAGACGAGCGACGATACCTCGGGCATGCTCGTGACGGGGGCGAATTTCGTGGGCGTCGGCCTGGGCGTCTACATGTACGCCCCGCGCTGCTCAAACTGCCAGATCGAGTGTGGCGTGAAGACGACGCGCGAGGACGCGACCCTGCAGCACGTCGGGTCCGTGTGGCTCAACGGGCCCGAGGGAGCCACGTCCAGCATCCAGAACGTCGGGTGCGTCGGCGAAAATCAGAGCGGCAAGCCCAGCAACATCCAGACCAAGGGCACGATTCAGAACGCGTATTGTCCCCAGGCGAAGCGGTGAAAATGTATATGGTACGCGCCGCCAGAACTGATGGCGAGCCAAATAAGCCGTATCCACGGCCTTCTTATTTGGCCAGGCCAATCCAAGAATGAAGGGGCATTATTTAAACCTGATGACCAGCCCTGCTGGCTTCACACCTGCAAGGTCCAAGACCTGGTTTCACAACCGCTTTTGCAATGACATAATGTCTCGCAGGTGCCTTCACCTCCACATGTATACACAAACATTGTGGAGTTAACTGTCGTTTGAATTCTTAGACAGGCTGTTACACGCCTCTTGAAGCAATGTGATTCGTCTCACTCGCAAATGTACATCAGCTGGAAACGCTCAGAACATCTGAGGGGCTTCACGCTCGCCATAAATTTAGTTTCGGGCGCGTTTACAGTGGGCCCGATCGCAAATCCAACCTGCCCATTCGGTAATATCTCGATGACCACGTTCGCATCATCCATAGTTTTTTCTTTACCACCTCGCTTCTCGTTGAAAAAAAGCGCCACTGGAATCGTGAGATGTATCAAGAGCTCTTCAGGACACAAAGATGCCAGGATGCGTGGAATGGTCTTGGGCACTAGCAAAGTGCAGTTCTTCGGGAGCTTTTCCACCAGTTCGGCCAGTGCTGCGGCGGGAACAAATCTCGCGTGGGACTGAAGGAGCTCTCCGAGTGCAGGGTAGACATGTTCCTTGGACTCGGAGACCGCTTCGATTTCTACGTGCAGCGTGTACTTTACGGGGAGAAGAAGCCCCATAGAGATCATCTTTTGCCGAAAGCCGAAGCCCGGCAAGAGTCGCAGCTCTCCGTTGTGTATGGAGAGCTTGTGCATTCCGTTTGAGCAGTCCACGTGGAGATCATTGCCTGCGCAACAGACGAGAGTTGCCACGCCATCCGCTTCCATGTCTACCGTCATGGTGTCCAAAAAGCTGCCGCCATGAGGCGTCCTGGATTCTGCTCTCAAAGTCAAACCCTCACGCGTCTTGTTGACGAGCACGATCAGGCACGGGTCGGTCGCTGAAAGAGACGGAGTCGCGGGATGAACGTGCGTCGTAGAACGAAACACACCTGGACCTCGGACTCCTTGCTGAACAAAAGGCCTCTGCGTCATGTTTGCCATGCCGGCTTCAATTTTTCAAGGCTCGTTGAACACGCGAGGGTCGTCGCTAAAAACCATTGTTTACGATGCTATTGACGCCATAATTGGAGCCAGTCAGCAGAGGATTGACGTTACCCTGAGGCTGAACGTTGAAGGAAGCCCTCTCTCTCGAAAAATAGGCCGCCGCCCCAATGGTAGGACAACAGGGGAGATCTGGCGGGGGAACCGCCGGAAGTACCACCAAACCAAATGCTTTCTTGGCAGCTGCTAAATCGAGCTTTTCCACATACTTCGGCGCAGGCAACAAAACTCTGGAGGGAAGCGTCGCGAACACCGGCATTTCTGTCGTGACATTCGTCAAGGTGGGTTTGCCCGCTCCTACGATGAGAATTGCTTGGACCCCCCTGACACCATTCCCAAGTCGGTCCACGCCTCGCACCCAGGACGTGACTTGAGGCTCGTAGTCGGGCTGCTCGCCGGTGTTGATGCGGAAGCCTCCTGCATCAGTGATGAAGGCATGCTGCGGCTCGTCCAAAGGCGGGTAGAAGCCAAGACGCAGTCTTCTGGAGCCGGTGCGCCGAAGAAGGTACCATTCGGGCAGCACTTCTCCGAGGGCTCCGGTGGCTTTGGAGACGGCGTTTGTAAAGGAGCCCACGCCAAGCAAAAGACTGTGCTCTCGAAAGTTCATCGTGAGCTTCAGCACTGAAACATTTTCCAAGACCACTCCGTAGCCGGAGTTCGCGCTGACTTGGTACGGGGTGTCGTGTGCGGCATCAGGTACGATGTCGATGCCCACCACATGCGACGTTTCGGCGAGCGGGAGGTTGTCGGAAAAGGTCTGCCACGCGCGCACTTCGGAAGGCTTCAGTGCACTGCCGTAGAGAATCAATTCGTAAAGCTCTTGAGACATCGTGGCGAAGGAGCTGAGGTTTGGCCCTATGACGCAGCCAGAAATCGTCAGCCCCTGCGGAGAGTAAGAGAGAATTCCCTTTTCGAGAAAGTTGGAGACGGACAGATTCGTCACAGCTCCTGCGACACAGGCCGCTTCGAATAGCACCCCTATGCAGCACGTCATCAGGTTCCCGTTAGTGAGGGTGAAATTCTTCACACCCGCCGCGACGTGCACCAAGACCAGTCCTCTGGAGTGCTCCGTAGAAGCGGCCAAGGTGAAGCCTTGGAGGTCCAGCGTGACGTTGTCGGCGCGCACTGATATCGCACACGGTCTTTCCAGCGCGAAGACCGTCCAGTTCGATGCGCTAGGAAGGGCCGGCACCGAAACGAACAGCGTTTGCTGCAGAGTGTAAGTTCCCGGCTTGCGGATGATGTAGCCCGTAGAGATCATGCTTTCGGTGATGTTCATACTTTTTCATAAACAAGATCCTCGGAGTCACTCCGGGATTTCGAGGTCGTGATGAGCGCAGAAGGCCGCCACGTCTTTCCAAAAGTAGACGCTCATCCGTCGGAAACGTGGATCCACTGGGTTGTTGACGCGTCCGGCTCTGAGGTGGATGAAGGCGGACTCCGGCAGGTCGAGCGCTTTACGCACGGACGCGCACGTCATGATTCGGTACTCCGGTCGCGAGCGACAGGTTTCGCAGAGCGTCTGTTTTGTGCACACGCGCAAGGAGGCTTCTGGAGCTTGGCACGCTTCACATCGCGTGACCTTCGTCATCTCTTTGTTAAAGGTCGCAGCTGGACCTCTTACTCTACGGCGCGTCGCCGCTGCCAAACACACACACACACACACACACACACACACACAGACACACACACCGTTTCAAGAGGACACGCGGCGCGTGTTTTTAAGCAGCGCGTTTTGGTTCAAGCGAGTGTAAGACTTCAAGTTTCTAAGCGTGTCGAACTGCACACCCGACACCATGCCGGTGGTGTAAGGAACCATGTTCTGAACGAAGATAGGTGTCGCGTCGCAGGTGCCTGATCGAGTCAGTCTTCCTCCAAGCACGCATTGTCCGTCAGGGTTCGACGTGCCGGAGATGGAGCCGACGCATGTCTCCGGCATCAGTGCGCTCTGACCCATGGCGGCGCCGATAGCAAAGTCGAGCT
>Ga0315283_10004908_pt1 | contig 11732 bp, 12 predicted proteins | sample YL17G09_0_MG_FD_204541 | JGI IMG/M metagenome (GOLD analysis project Ga0315283, IMG submission 204541) | Sediment microbial communities from Yellowstone Lake, YNP, Wyoming, USA - YL17G09_0 | ecosystem: Environmental > Aquatic > Freshwater > Lake > Sediment | place: USA: Wyoming | collected...
AGCGGTTCCTCGCCAACCCCGTCATCGAAGACACCTCGATCGCCATCACCGCCGAGGCCGGAGCACCGGCATGAGCGTGCGCATCGGCGTGGTGCTGTTTCCCGGGTCGAATTGCGAGCAGGACGCCCTCGAGGCGATCGACGATCTCGGCGGTGCCGCCGAGGTGTTGTGGCACGGCGACGACACCGTGAACGGCGTCGATGCCGTCGTCGTCCCCGGCGGGTTCGCCCACGGCGACGCCCTCCGACCCGGAGCCATCGCCCGCTTCTCACCGGTCATGGCGGCCGTCGGTGCCTTTGCCGCCGCCGGCGGTCCGATCGTCGGTATCTGCAACGGCTTTCAGGTGCTGACCGAGGCCGGTCTGCTCCCGGGCGCCCTGCAGAAGAACCGCGGCCTCAAGTTTCTCTGCACGACCGTCGACGTCCGCGTCGATTCGACAAATTCGGTGCTGACCTCAGGCACGAAACCGGGCCAGGTCCTGCGCATTCCGATCAATCACTTCGAGGGCAACTACACATGCAGCCCCGAGACCCTGGCCCAATTGCAGGCCGATGACCGGGTCGTCTTGCGCTATGTCGCCAATCCCAATGGGTCGATGGATGACATCGCCGGCATCTGCTCCGAAGGCCGCAATGTCGTGGGCCTGATGCCCCATCCCGAGCGAGCGGCCCATCATCTGCTCGGCAGCACCGACGGGGTGCCACTGTTGCAGTCGTTGCTGGATGCCGCGTCGGCGCCCGTGCCGGCCTGACGCAATACAGGCTGATGCAATACAGGCTGATTCGCTTCGGCTGATTCAGTCGGCGCGGGTGATGCCGGCCTGCTTGAGCACCGCAGTCGGCACGCCGAACTCGCGCCACGCCGCGAAGGTGATGCCCTTGCGCTCGCCGTAGGCCTTGGCCGAGCCGGCGAACTGCTTCTCGAGGGCGGCGAGGTCGACGGTCTGCTCGGCGGCCTCGAGCTCGTGCTGCAGATCGAGGCGCTCCTGCGTGAGTTGCAGCCGACGAAGCGCATCGACATTGGCGTAGTCGGCATCGATCTTGGCGAGCCGCTTCTTCATCGATTCGGGGGTGCGCTTGCGCCCCCGCTTGGGCTTATGGGCCTCGAGCACCTCGAGGTAGTTACGCACGGCCCGACCCTGGGACCGGCCTTCGGCGAGAGCAGCCTTATGGGCCGGTGTCATCGGGGTCTTCTTGCGCTTGGTGGTTGCCATTCGTCAATGCGACCACATCTATAGGCACAAATCAAGGCGCGGCCATTTGCGTGATTCGATCCGCGCAACTGAGCCACGGGAATCGGCTTCGAACGCGTGGGACGGCTCAGCAAGGGTCCGGCCGAATCGGGCGCCCGGCGTGGCCGGTGGCCTCGGGTAGCGTCGGGGCATGGCTGAACCCCTCCACCGCGCCCTCGGATTGACCGACGACGAGGCCGCCGATATCGAACGGATCCTGGGCCGCGGGCCCAACCATCTCGAGTTGGCCATGTTTGCCGTGATGTGGTCCGAGCACTGCTCGTACAAGTCGTCGCGGGTGCACCTCAAGCGGCTGCCGTCCGACGGCGAATGGGTGCTCGTGGGGCCGGGGGAGAACGCCGGGGTCGTCGACGTCGGCGACGGCATCGCCGCCGCGTTGCGCATCGAGAGCCACAACCACCCGTCGGCCATCGAGCCCTATCAGGGCGCGGCCACCGGCGTGGGCGGCATCCTGCGCGACATCTTCACGATGGGGGCGCGACCCATCGCCCTCATGGACCCGTTGCGCTTCGGGCCCCTCGACGACGCCCGTAGCCGGTGGATCGCCGAGGGCGTCGTGAGCGGCGTCTCGGGGTATGGCAACTCGGTCGGCGTGCCGACGGTCGGTGGCGAGACCGTCTTCGACGAGACCTACGCCGAGAATCCGCTCGTGAACGTGCTCTGCCTGGGCACGCTGCCCACCGAGCGCCTCGTGCTGGGGGCCGCCACCGGCGTCGGCAACCTGGCGGTGCTGCTCGGCTCGAGCACCGGTCGCGACGGCATCGGCGGGGTCAGCGTGCTGGCCTCGGCCGGGTTTTCCGACGAGGCGGCCGACGCGTCGAAGCGGCCGAGCGTGCAGGTCGGCGATCCCTACGAGGAGAAGCGGTTGATCGAGGCATGCCTGGCGCTGCTCGATGCCCGACTCGTGGTGGGCATCCAGGACCTCGGTGGGGCGGGCCTCGCCTGCGCCACCAGCGAGACGGCCTCTCGTGGAGGCATGGGGATGGACGTCGACGTCACCGCCATCCCGTTGCGCGAGAGGGGCATGGAGCCGTTCGAGACCATGACGAGCGAGAGCCAGGAGCGGATGTTGGCCATCGTCGAGCCCGGCGGGCTCGACGAAGTGCTGGCGATCTGCGCCAAGTGGGATGTCCGGGCATCGGTGATCGGCCGGGTCACCCCGGGGCCCGCCACCGGTGACGCATCGGGCGGCCGGCTGCGCATCCTCGACGGGTGGGACGGCGAGGTGCTGGCCGACGTGCCCGCCGCCTCGCTGCACGAGGACGCTCCCCTCTACCACCGTCCCATCCAGGCCCCCACAGAGTGGGACGAGGCCGGTCGCACGCTTGGTGGCCCACCGATGCCGCCGGCCGACGACGTGGCGGCCGATCTGCTCGACCTGCTCGCCGACACGTCGTGGGTGTGGTCGCAGTACGACCACCAGCTCTACCTCAACACGGTCGAGGGCCCCGGCGGCGACGCCGCCGTCCTGCGGCTCAAGCATCCTGTGACCGGCGACGACACCGGTCGGGGCCTGGCCCTGACGACCGACGGCAACCATCGCTGGTGCGCGGTCGATCCCCGCCAGGGCACCGCCCTCACCGTGGCCGAGTCGATGCTCAACCTGGCCTGCGTCGGGGCCCGCCCGCTCGCCGTCGTGAACTGCCTCAACTTCGGCAACCCCACCCACCCCGAGGTGATGTGGCAGTTGTCCGAGGCGATCGACGGCATGGCCGAGGCCTGCCGGGCGCTCGGCACCCCTGTGGTCGGCGGCAATGTCAGCCTCTACAACGAGTCGCGGGGCGCCGACATCGATCCCACCCCCGTCATCGGCATGCTCGGCCTGGTCGATCAGCTCGACCGTCGACCGCCCGGTGCGGTGCTCGTCGACGGCGGACGCCTGGTGCTGATCGGCTCGACCGAGCCCGAACTGTCGGGCTCGGCGTGGGCCCGCCGCCACGGTCACCGGGGTGGCCGTCTACCCACGCTCGACCTGGCGTTCCATACCCTGGTCGCCGGGGTGGTGCGCTCACTGGTCGCCGACGGCCTGGTTGCCGGCATCCACGACGTCGGTGCCGGTGGTCTCGGCCTCACGCTGGCCGAGATGGCGGTGCGGTCGGGCGTGGGCTTCCAGGTGGCCCGGGTGCACGACGCCGCCGAGTTGTTCAGCGAGTCGCCGTCGCGCGTTGTGGTCTGCGTGGCCCCCGACCAGTTGCAACCAGTGCTCGATGCCTGTGGGCTGGCCGGTGTGCCGACGGCCCGCATCGGCGTCGCCGGCGGCGATCGCCTGTCGATCAAGGACCTGCTCGACATCGCCCTGGTCGACGCCGTCGACGCCTGGCGTGGCCGCCTGCCCTCGGCGTTGGGCGCCGGCACCACCCAGGGTTGATCGTGCCGATCGGTCGGTGGGTGCCCCCGGGTGCCGGGCCTAGACTGCCGTCGTGACCCCGCCGCTTCTGCAGTCGTCGTCGCACCCGGTCCCGCGGCCCGAACCCGCTGTCGAACTCGTCGGGGTCGACGCCGGTGCCGACGACGACACCCCGAAAGAGGCCTGTGGCGTCTTCGGGGTGTACGCCCCCGGCCAGCCGGTCGCCCACCTGACCTACCTCGGTCTGTACGCGCTGCAGCATCGCGGGCAGGAGTCGGCCGGTATGGCGGTCAGCGACGGCGAGACCATCACCGTCGTCAAGGACATGGGTCTCGTCTCGAACGTGTTCGACGAGCGCACGTTGGCCACCCTCACCGGTCATCTGGCGGTGGGCCACAACCGTTACTCGACGACCGGTTCGAACACCTGGCGCAACGCCCAGCCCGTCTACCGCGATGTGGCGGCCCACACCTTCGCTCTCGGCCACAACGGCAACCTCACCAACACCGAAGACCTCGCCACCGAAGCGGGCATGCTGCCCGGCACCGTGAGCAGCGACAGCGATCTCGTGGCCGAGCTGATCGCCACCGAGTTGGGTCGCCATCCCGAAGCCAGCTCAGATGGGCGGGCCCTCGAGCGGGCCCTGCTCGTGGTCCTCCCCACCTTGAAGGGTGCGTTCTCGTTCGTGCTGATGGACGAGGGCCACGTGGTCGGCGTTCGTGATCCGAACGGCTTCCGTCCGTTGTGTCTCGGCAAGCTCGACAACGGCTGGGTGCTCGCGTCGGAGTCCCCCGCGCTCGATGTGGTCGGCGCCCATTTCGTCCGCGAGATCGAACCGGGCGAGATGATCATCATCGATGCCAGCGGCCATCGGTCGGTGAGCGTGTTCCCCCCCGACGAGGTCGATCCCAAGCTCTGTCTGTTCGAGTTCGTCTACTTCGCCCGACCCGACTCCACCCTCTACGGCCAGAGCGTGCATGCCGCCCGGGTGCGGATGGGTGAGCAGTTGGCCGAGCAGGCTCCGGTCGATGCCGACCTCGTGATGGGCGTGCCCGAGTCGGGCATGCCCGCGGCCGAGGGCTACGCCCGGCGCAGCGGCATCCCGTATGGCCAGGGCCTCGTCAAGAACCGCTACATCGGCCGCACGTTCATCGCCCCCAATCAGGAGATGCGGGCGCTCGGGGTGCGCATGAAGCTCAACCCGCTGCGCGACAACATCGCCGGCAAGCGACTCGTCGTGCTCGACGACTCGATCGTGCGGGGCACCACCAGCCGGGCGTTGGTGAGCATGCTGCGAGAGGCAGGCGCTACCGAGGTGCATCTGCGGGTGTCGTCGCCGCCCTACCGCTGGCCGTGCTTCTACGGCATGGACACCGGCGAGCGAGGTGAGCTCATCGCCGCCAACATGAGCGTCGACGAGATCCGCGCCTACCTCAACGTCGACACGCTCGCCTATCTCTCGCTCGACCGTCTCGTCTCGGCGACCGGCGCGGTCGGGGCGGGGTTCTGCGATGCGTGCCTCACCGGTTCGTACCCGGTCGCCATACCGGTGGGCCTGGGCAAGAGCGTGCTCGAGATCGGTGAGCCCGTCGAGGTCGCGTTGGCGCTGCCCGGCATGGCGCTGCTCACCGCCGACGAAGTCTCGATGCCCGCCGCCGACGCCGCCCGGCGAGAGAGCTGACCTGCGGCATGGGTGAAACCTACGAGCAGGCCGGCGTCAGCATCACCGCCGGCGAGGAAGCGGTCGAGCGCATCAAGGACAAGGTTCGGTCCACGTTCCGTCCCGAGGTCATCGGCGACATCGGCGGATTCGGAGGCCTGTTCGGCTTCGACGCCGCCCGCTACCGCCAGCCGGTGCTGGTCTCATCGACCGACGGCGTCGGCACGAAGGCGCTCGTGGCCCAGGCCGCCGACCGCTTCGACACGATCGGCATCGACCTCGTGGCCATGTGCGTCGACGACATCGTCTGCCAGGGCGCCGAGCCCCTCTTCTTCCTCGACTACATCGCCGTCGGTCGACTCGACCCCGACCACATCGAGCAGCTGGTCGAGGGCGTGGCCGAGGGCTGCCGACAGGCCGGGTGCGCGCTGATCGGCGGCGAGATGGCCGAGCACCCCGGGGCCATGGAGCCCGGCGAGTTCGACCTCGTGGGCTTCGCCGTCGGCGTCGCCGAACGTGACCAGATGATCACCGGCGAGCACGTGCGGCCGGGCGATGTCCTCATCGGGCTGCCGTCCCCGGGCCTGCGGTCGAACGGGTACTCGTTGGCTCGCCGTGTGCTGCTCGAGCGCGCCGGCCGCAGCCTCGACGCGCCGGCCTATCCGGGTGCACACATCTCCCTCGCCGAGGAGCTGCTCAGGCCGTCGGTCGTCTACGCCCCGTCGATCGCCGCCCTGATCCGGGCCGTCGAGGTGCGGGCCATCGCCCACATCACGGGTGGCGGCATTCCCGGCAACCTCAACCGGGTGCTGCCAGCCCGGGTCGACGCCGTCGTCGAGCGCAGCTCGTGGGAATCGCCACGCATCTTCGGCGAGATCCAACGCCTCGGTGACGTGAGCGACGTCGAGATGGCCAAGGTGTTCAACCTGGGCATCGGCATGATCGTGGTGGTGGCCGAGAGCGAGACGTACAGGGCCCTCGACGTGCTGCGCTCGCACGATCAGCGCGCCGTGGTCATCGGCACGATCACCGAGGGCAGCGGCCAGGTCCAGCTCCGCTGAGGGCGCCGGTGTCCACGTCCTCGATTCCCGTTCCTGTGGCGATCGCGGTGCGAAATCCGCCCCCTACCGCAGCAGGAACGGCGTAGGTTCGACCCCGTGAGCCACGCCCAACTCGTCCAGCACCTGCTCGATCATTCCGTGCGCACCGGCGATTTCACGCTCAAGTCCGGTCGCCGGAGCGGGTGGTTCATCGATTCGAAGCAAACGATGTGTCGGCCCGACGGCGCCTTGCTCGTCGCCGACCTCGCCCTCGAGGTGATCCCCGACGACATCGGCTCGATCGGTGGCCTCACGCTCGGCGCCGACCCGGTCGCCTACGGCATCGCCGCCATCGGCGCGACCCGCGGTCGACATCTGCGGTCGTTCGCGATCCGCAAGGAGGTCAAGGATCACGGGGTCTCGGGCCGACTGGCCGGGGCGCTCGAGCTCGGCGACAAGGTCGTCATCACCGAGGACACGGTCACGCGGGGTGCCTCGCCCCTCGAAGCGGCCCGGGTGGTCCGCGAGCTCGGTGCCGACCCGGTGATGATCCTGGTCATCGTCGATCGGGGCGGCACCTGTCGGGCGCTGGCCGACGCCGAAGGCATCGGCTTCCACGCGCTCGTCACCGCACCCGATCTCGGCTTCGACTACGAGGGCGCCTGACCGGTGGTCGCCACGACAACTCGACCGGTGGTCGCCACGACAATCTGACCGGTCGCCGTCATTCGAGTGGGGCGCACATCGCGGCCGCGGGTAGCGTCGCGGGCTATGGCCGATACCCCCACCGCTGCATACTCGCTCCGCATCCGGGTTCGCATGGCGAATCAGCCCGGCGATCTCGGGCGACTGGCGGTGGCGATCGGCGCCGCCGGCGGCAACATCGCCGGGCTCGACGGCTTCGAGGCCAAGCAGGCGTTCCTCGAAGAGGACATCGTCGTCGACTGCCGCAACGAGGCTCATCAGACCGAGATCCTCGCCGCCATCGAGGCGCTCGAGGGCATCCATGTGCTGGCCAGCGAGGACCGCACGTTCGCCATGCACAAGGGCGGCAAGATCGAGGTGCTGCCCCTGGCTCCGGTCGGCGACCGCGACGACCTGTCGATGGCCTACACGCCGGGAGTGGCCCGGGTCTGCAACGCCATTGCCGCCGACAAGCGCCTCGCCCATGAGCTCACCATCAAGAAGAACACGGTCGCCATCGTCACCGACGGCACCGCCGTTCTCGGCCTGGGCAACATCGGCCCCGAGGCCGCACTCCCGGTCATGGAGGGCAAAGCGCTGCTGTTCAAAGAGTTCGCCGGCGTCGACGCCTTCCCGATCTGCCTCGATGTGCGTGACGCCGAGGAGATCATCGAGACCGTCGTGCGCCTCGCCCCGGTGTTCGGTGGCATCAACCTCGAGGACATCGCCGCACCGCAATGCTTCGAGGTCGAGGAGCGGTTGAAGGAACTGCTCGACATCCCGGTCTTCCACGACGACCAGCACGGCACCGCGGTCGTGGTGCTCGCCGCCCTCGAGAACGCGTTGAAGATCGTCGACAAGAAGATGGCCGACCTCAACGTGGTCATCGCCGGTGTCGGCGCCGCGGGCATGGCCATCAGCAAGATGTTGATGGAGGCCGGCGTGCCCCATGTCATCGGCACCGATCGCCAGGGGGCGATCTGGGACGGTCGCACCGAGCTCAACCCGGCGAAGCAGTGGTTCGCCGAGCACACGAACTCCGAGCGCAGCCAGGGCTCGCTGGCCCAGGTGCTGCGAGGCGCCGACGTGTTCATCGGTGTGAGCGGGCCCAACCTCATCACCGCCGACGACCTGCGCACCATGGGCACCAAGCCGATCGTGTTCGCCATGGCCAACCCTGATCCGGAGATCCGGCCCGAAGAGGCGGCCGGTATCGCGGCGGTCATCGCCACGGGCCGCAGCGACTTCCCGAACCAGATCAACAACGTGCTCTGCTTCCCAGGCATCTTCCGGGGCGCGCTCGATGCCGGTGCCACGACCATCACCGAAGGCATGAAGCTGGCGGCGGCCAACGCCATTGCGGCGGCGGTCAGCGAGGACGAGCTCGCCGCCGACTTCATCATCCCGTCCGTGTTCGACAAACGGGTCGTGAGCCTGGTCGCCAAGGCCGCGGCCGAGGCGGCGATTCGCGAAGGCGTCGTGCGGTGACTCGCCCGATCGGCATCTCGACCGCGCGACGGTGATCCGCCGGGCGCTCGACGCCGTCACGTTTGATTTCTGGGAGACGCTGGTGCATACCAGCGGTGGCGAGACGCGCCAGGCCCGGGGCCGAGCGATCACCACCGCGCTCGGCCGACACGGCCGCGAGGTCAATCCCGGGGCGCTCGACTCGGCGTTCGAGGATGTGTTTGCCATCTTCAACGAGGCGTGGGCGGAGAACCGTCAGTTCACGGCCGTCGACGGGGGGTCCCTCGTGGTTGATCGCCTCGGGCTCGACCTCGACCCCGAGGCGCGCTCGGCCGTGGTCGCGGCGTTCGTCGATGGTGCGGCCGACCTCGACATGCGCCTGACCGACCACATCGAGGAGGCCCTCGTGGCGCTCAAGGAGCGGGAGGTCCGGCTGGCGATCATCTGCGATGTGGGCCTTACGCCTTCGCCGGTGCTGCGGGGCTACCTCGATGCCCACGGAGTGCTCGATCTGTTCGACCACTGGTCGTTCTCCGATGAGGTCGGCAGCTACAAGCCGGCCCGGGCCATCTTCGATCACGCCCTGGCCGGGCTCGGGGGCGTCGACCCCGATCGTGCCGCCCATGTCGGTGACCTGCGCCGCACCGATGTGGCCGGCGCGCAGGCGATGGGCATGACGTCGGTGCGTTATCGGGGGGTGAACGACGACCCCGTCGGCTCCGACACGGTCGAGGCCGATCATGTGATCGCCGATCATGCCGACCTGCTCGGCGTGCTCGGTCTCGGCTGACTCAGCGGCTCGTCGTCGCCGGGAATCGCCCCCGACCTGTCCTCGGGAGAGGGCAGGTGCTCGATGCGTCGAAGGGGTCGAGGTCAGTATCCGTAAGGGCCTTTCGTCGTGTTCGGGGTGGGCGCGGTGGTCGGCGGGGCGGTGGTGACCGGAGCCGTGGTCACGGCGCCGGTGGCGATCGTCGTGGCATCGCCGGCTGAGCTGATGCCCGAGTTCGTGTCGGTCAGGGTCTTGGTCCCGCTGCTGCTGCAGGCCGTGACGCCGAGGGCAACCCCGGTGGCCACCAGCGCCACCCGCCATGCGGTGCGGGACCGCCGGAGGTCGAGCGCCTGACGGGCAGAGTCCGGACGTCGCGAACTCAACGGGCTCGACATTTCTGTCTTCCTCTCCTCGGGGACGATCCCCCAGGACTACGAGAAACTGGGGCCCCGGGTTCTTCCCGGACCTTCCGTACCGGGTCGAGCCCCACCGCCAAACCAGGCCGCCACAGCGAACCGAAAGACCGCCAGGTGCGTATGCCGAGGTATGTCTTGGCGCGCGCGGTTGCCGGTTCACGCCCTTGGGGTTGCCGCGTCGATCGGTTCCGTGCTGCTGGCCGCGGGGTGCGGTCCGGCGTTCACGGCAGACCGGGGCTCGGCCAGCGGGGTGACGGCGGCGCAGGTGGATGCCTACGTTGCCCAAGTCGAGTCCGTTCGGCTCTCGGTCAATGATTTGCTGGAGGGGGCCGACCCGATCCTCGAGGCCTACCGATCTCACGAGATCACGCCGGACGAGGCGTCGCGGCGCATGGGGGATCTCGAGGCGCAGTTCGCAATCCAGCTGACCAACGTCGAGGCCATCGCGCCCCCTCAACCGACCCTCGAGATGATCCACGGGCCGTACGCGCACACGTATCTTCTCGAGGACAGTTACCTGAGTGCGTTGACGGCCAGCCTTCCCCACGGCGATTTCGAGGGATTGCCCGACACGCAGAACGAACAGCGCCAAGCCATCATCGAGTGGCGAACACAGCTCGAGGTGCTCGCCCGTCAGACGGGCGCGGTGCTACCCGACGACCTGCAGCAGGCCGGCCGCGGCGAGATCGCCCCCTCACCGACCGAGAGCTGAATCGCGAGAGGAAACCGCCGACGTCGTCGCGTCGTATACGTACCCGACTCGGCGACACCCGTCAGTCGCCCCCCGGTCCGACACCCAATCGAGGTACCAGATGCGATCCCTATCCCGTCCCATCGCCATGGCCCTGCTCGTCGCGGTGCTCGCTCTGACGTTCATCGGTTGCAGTTCGTCGAAGAGGGTCGGGACGACCGACTCGGGCGGGGGACCGGGCTCGACCCCGTCCACGGCCAGTAGCAAGGGGTACGGCTACTAGCGCCGTGACCAGTGGGGCCCGAGGCGTCGCTGCACCGCGCCAGGCGGCAGCCCGACGAGACATGACTATTGCCTCTACCAGCGCCGGCCCACGCGCTGGATGCTGACCTCAGCGTGGCCGAAGCGTGGCCGTCAAATGGTCGGTCGAGTCGCCGCGGAGGACATCTCCCATGGAACCAATCGAAGGAATTGCCAGCCTTCCACCGCCACCCGCGCCAAGGACGCGGAGGAGCCGGAAGCGCACCGTGGCGATCCTTCTGCCGATTGCGATGGTCCTCCTGATCGGTGGGTTCTTTCTCGGTCGGTCCCTCTGGTGGAGTGTCCGACCCGCGCCGGACTTCCCCTCGCTGGCTACGACGCCCGACCCCGGACGGCGCGGAACCGTCGCCTATATCAAGCCTTATCCGCACGACAACTGCGTCTTCGTGGTCGCCGCGTCGGGTGGGCCACCGAAGGAGGTCGGGTGCGTCGAGGGTGCCGCGACCGATCTGAGATGGCTGCCCGATGGACGGCTGGAAGGCTCTCGATTCGAGCGTGGTCCCGGCATGACCGTCAACCGCCGCTGGATCGCCGATGTTCGCGCCGGCACGATCGAGGACGTCCCGAACTCCGAGAGCCCACCGATGAAGGACCTCCCGGAATCGGTGCCGGGACCGCACGGCGAAGAGGTCGTCGCCACGTCTGCGCGCGGTCGATTGACCGTGACGCTCCGCTCCGACGAGGGCACGAGGACGCTGCTGTCGGTGGACGCGCCCGAGACCTACACGCTCGGTCAGCCGGCCTGGAGTCCTGACGGCACCTGGTTCGTCGTGAAGGACGACCTCGATCGACTCCTGCTCGTCACGACGGCTGACCCCTCGCAGACGAGCGAGCTGGTCGACGGGGGCTGGGGGCAGGCGGCCACGGATGCCGACCTCCTCAACGGCGCCGAGTGACGAGCACCGCGGCCGGGCATGCGGCCGACCGAGGATGCGAGGGCGCACCCGGGCCCGCTCGACGCGGTCGACCCACCGGAGGTGGCCGAGAAGGAGATGCGCTTCCTCGACCATGAGGAGGTGGCGTGTCCGGCCGAGGCGGTCGGTGATCGCCATCGGGCCTTCGTGCTCGTGGCCGCCTACTGCGGG
>Ga0315283_10004911_pt1 | contig 11731 bp, 7 predicted proteins | sample YL17G09_0_MG_FD_204541 | JGI IMG/M metagenome (GOLD analysis project Ga0315283, IMG submission 204541) | Sediment microbial communities from Yellowstone Lake, YNP, Wyoming, USA - YL17G09_0 | ecosystem: Environmental > Aquatic > Freshwater > Lake > Sediment | place: USA: Wyoming | collected...
GCTTTCCATGGGGATACGCGCGAGCACGTCGCCGGCCTTCACCTCGTGGCCGTGCTCCACCGACAGGATCGCATCCACGGGCAAGAGGTAGCGCGACTCGCCGCCGCGCGAAAGCTTGCCGATCTTGCCCTTCTTGTCCTTGAGCACCACGGCTGGCCTAAGATCGACGCCGCGCGGACTGGCGCGCCAGTCGACGATGACGCTGTTGGTGATACCCGTCGACTCGTCCTTCCGCTCGCTGACCGAAACACCTTCGACAAGGTCCTCGAAGTCGATGATGCCTTCGATCTCGGTGAGCAACGGACGGGTATAGGGATCCCATTCAGCGAGCCGGTCGCCACGCTTGACCTGGGCGCCCTCGTCCACGCGCAAATGCGTGCCGTAAGGCAGTCGGTGCACCGCACGCTCGGTGCCGTCCGGATCGGCCACGACGAGCACCGTGTTGCGGCCCATGACCATGAGGCGCCCTTGCGAATCCTTGACCACGTTGCGCTGCTTGATTTTCACCGTGCCGTCGAAATTGGATTCGAGCGAGGACTGATCGACGACCTTGGAGCTCGCCACGCCGCCCAAATGGAAGGTGCGCATGGTGAGCTGGGTGCCTGGCTCGCCGATCGACTGCGCGGCGATCACGCCCACCGCCTCGCCGAGATTGACCGGCGTGCCGCGGGCGAGATCCCGGCCGTAGCATTTGCCGCAGATGCCGTTCCGCGTCTCGCAGGTGAGCGCCGAGCGGATGCGGATCTCCTGCACGCGAGCGGCCTCCAAAGCCTCGACCTGCTCCTCCTCGATCAGCTCGCCGGCCTTGACGATCACCTTGCCCGTGCTGGGGTTCTTCACGTTCTCGGCCGGGGTACGCCCGAGCACGCGCTGGCCGAGCGAGACCGTGACCTCGCCGGCCTCGAGTAGCGCACGCGCCGCGATGCCCGCGGTTGTCCCGCAATCATCCTCTGTGACGATGCAGTCCTGCGCCACGTCGACGAGCCGCCTCGTCAGATAGCCCGAGTTCGCCGTCTTCAACGCGGTATCGGCGAGACCCTTGCGGGCGCCGTGAGTCGAGTTGAAATATTCGAGCACCGACAGCCCCTCCTTGAAGTTGGAGATGATCGGCGTCTCGATGATCTCACCGGACGGCTTGGTCATCAGACCGCGCATGCCGGCGAGCTGCTTCATCTGGGCGGGCGAGCCGCGCGCGCCCGAATGCGACATCATATAGATCGAGTTGATCGGCTTCTCCCGGCCGGTCTTGGCGTCGCGCTGCACCGAGGAGATGCGCTTCATCATCTCCTTGGCGACCTGCTCGGTGCACTCGGTCCAGGTGTCGACCACCTTGTTGTACTTCTCGCCCCGGGTGATCAGGCCGTCATTGTACTGCTGCTCGTATTCGCGCACGAGATCGGACGTCTTCTGCACGATGGCGTCCTTGGTCTCGGGGATCACCATGTCATCCTTACCGAACGAGATGCCGGCACGGCAGGCATAGGAGAAGCCGAGGCCCATGATCCGGTCGCAGAAGATCACCGTCTCCTTCTGACCGCAGTGGCGATAGACCACGTCGATCATGTGGGAGATGTCCTTCTTGGTGAGCAGGCGGTTGATCAGCTCGAAGGGAACATTCGTGTTGCGCGGCAACAGATCGCCCAACAGCATGCGCCCGGGCGTCGTGTCGTAGATGCGCGACAACGGCTTGCCCTTCTCATCAACCGTCCGGAAGCGACCCTTGATCTTGGTGTGTAGGGTCAAGACCTTGGCGTCGAGCGCATGCTGGATCTCGGCGATGCTGCCCAAGGCCATGCCTTCGCCGGGCTCGCCGTCCATGGCGATCGACAAATAGTAGATGCCGAGCACGATGTCCTGGCTCGGCACGATGATCGGCGAGCCGTTGGCCGGGTGCAGGATGTTGTTGGTCGACATCATCAGCACGCGGGCCTCGAGCTGCGCCTCCAGCGACAGCGGCACGTGCACCGCCATCTGGTCGCCGTCGAAATCGGCATTGAACGCCGCGCAGACGAGCGGATGCAGCTGGATCGCCTTGCCCTCGACCAGCACCGGCTCGAACGCCTGGATGCCGAGGCGGTGCAGCGTCGGCGCCCGGTTGAGCAGAATCGGATGCTCGCGGATCACCTCATCGAGGATGTCCCAAACCTCGGGCTTCTCCTTCTCGACGAGCTTCTTCGCCTGCTTCACGGTGGCGGCGAGGCCCTTGGCGTCAAGCCGTGAATAGATGAACGGCTTGAACAGCTCGAGCGCCATCTTCTTCGGCAGGCCGCACTGATGCAGCTTGAGCTCAGGACCCACCACGATCACCGAACGGCCGGAATAGTCGACGCGCTTGCCGAGCAGGTTCTGGCGGAAGCGCCCCTGCTTGCCCTTGAGCATGTCGGCGAGCGACTTGAGCGGCCGCTTGTTCGCGCCGGTGATGACGCGGCCGCGCCGTCCATTATCGAACAACGCGTCGACCGCCTCCTGCAGCATCCGCTTCTCATTGCGGATGATGATGTCTGGCGCGCGGAGCTCCATCAGCCGCTTCAACCTGTTATTGCGGTTGATGACGCGGCGGTAGAGATCGTTCAGGTCCGAGGTGGCGAAGCGGCCGCCGTCAAGCGGCACGAGCGGTCGCAGCTCCGGCGGGATCACCGGCACCACGGTCAGAATCATCCACTCAGGCTTGTTGCCAGACTCGATGAAGGCCTCCACGACCTTCAACCGCTTAGCGAGCTTCTTCGGCTTGAGCTCGGAGGTCGACTCGGCGATCTCGACGCGAAGCTCGTCGCGCGTCTTCTCGAGGTCGAGACCTTTGAGCAGCTCGCGAATCGCCTCCGCCCCGATCGAAGCGGTGAAGCTGTCCTCGCCGAAATCTTCTTGCGCCTTGACGTACTCGTCCTCGCTCAGGAGCTGCAACGGCTTCAGCGCGGTGAGCCCCGGCTCAAGCACGATGTAGTTCTCAAAATAGAGCACCCGCTCAAGATCCTTGAGCGTCATGTCGAGCAAGAGCCCGATGCGGGACGGCAGCGATTTCAGGAACCAGATATGCGCCACCGGGGCGGCGAGCTCGATATGGCCCATGCGTTCGCGCCGGACCTTGGCCAGCGTCACCTCGACGCCGCACTTTTCGCAGATGACGCCCTTGTACTTCATGCGCTTGTACTTGCCGCATAAGCACTCATAGTCCTTCACCGGGCCGAAGATGCGCGCGCAGAACAGACCGTCGCGCTCCGGCTTAAAGGTGCGGTAGTTGATCGTCTCCGGCTTCTTGATCTCCCCATACGACCAGGACAGAATCTTCTCCGGGCTCGCAATGCCGATGCGAATCTGGTCGAAATTCTGCTGCTGGCTCTGGGTGCCGAAGAGATTGACGATGTCTTGGTTCATTCTGGTGTCTCCCACCGGGCGTCAGGGACGCCCTACGGTTGATCGCAATTCGCTTTGCAGTTCGGCTCGGTCTATTCGGCAGCCGGACGCTGCGGCAGCCTCGCTCTGACCGGTCGCTCTTCCGGCCGCGGCTGCACCAGCTCCACATTCAGGCCGAGCGCCCGCATCTCCTTGACCAGCACGTTAAAGCTCTCGGGGATGCCCGCCTCGAAGGTATCGTCGCCGCGCACGATGGCCTCGTAGACCTTGGTGCGGCCGGCAACGTCGTCGGACTTGACGGTCAGCATCTCCTGCAACGTGTAGGCGGCGCCGTAAGCTTCGAGCGCCCACACCTCCATCTCGCCGAAGCGCTGGCCACCGAACTGCGCCTTGCCCCCCAACGGCTGCTGGGTGACGAGGCTGTAGGGCCCGATCGAGCGCGCATGGATCTTGTCGTCGACCAGATGGTGAAGCTTCAGCATATAGATGTAGCCCACCGTCACCTTGCGCTCGAAGGCCTCGCCGGTGCGCCCGTCATGCAGGGTCACCTGACCGGAGCCGTCGAGATCGGCAGCTTCGAGCATCGCCGTGACATCGCCTTCGTGGGCGCCGTCGAACACCGGGGTGGCCACGGGGACGCCCGTGCGCAAACTTTCGCTCGCCTCGATCAGCTGATCGTCCTTGAGCCCGGCGACCGTCTTGTCATCGCCATAGATGGATTTGAGCAAGTCCTTTAGCGGCTTGGCCTTCTTCGAAGCATAATAGGCGTCCAGCGCCTCGCCGATCTTGCGCCCCAAGCCCCGGCACGCCCAGCCGAGATGGGTCTCGAGGATCTGGCCCACATTCATGCGGCTCGGCACGCCGAGCGGGTTGAGCACAATATCGATCGGCGTCCCGTCATCAAGATAGGGCATGTCCTCGATCGGCACGATCATGCTGATGACGCCCTTGTTGCCGTGGCGTCCGGCCATCTTGTCGCCAGGCTGGATCTTGCGCTTCACGGCGACGAAGACCTTGACCATCTTCATCACGCCGGGCGGCAGCTCGTCGCCGCGCTGCAGCTTGTCGACCTTGTCGACGAAGCGCTGCTCCAGCCGCTTCTTGGCGTCTTCATATTGGCGGCGAATGGCCTCGACCTCGGCCATGGCCTTCTCGTTCTTGAGCGCGATCTCCCACCAATAGGTGCGGACGACCTCATCAAGCAACGCCTCGGTGATCTTGGCGTCCTTCTTGATGCCCTTCGGCCCCTTGGCCACGACCTTGTGCATCAGCACGTCTTTGAGACGGCCGTAAACGTTGCGGTCGAGGATGGCGAGCTCGTCGTCGCGGTCCTTGGCGAGACGCTCGATCTCCTCCCGCTCGATGGCCATGGCGCGCTCGTCCTTCTCCACGCCGTGGCGGTTGAAGACGCGCACCTCCACGATCGTGCCCGAAACGCCGGGCGGCAGCTTGAGCGAGGTGTCGCGCACGTCCGAGGCCTTCTCGCCGAAGATGGCGCGGAGCAGCTTCTCCTCCGGCGTCATCGGGCTCTCGCCCTTCGGCGTGATCTTGCCGACCAGAATGTCGCTCGGGTTAACCTCGGCGCCGATATAGACGATGCCCGCCTCGTCGAGGTTCTTCAGCGCCTCCTCCGAGACGTTGGGGATGTCGCGCGTGATCTCCTCCGGCCCGAGCTTGGTGTCGCGGGCCATCACCTCGAACTCCTCGATATGGATCGAGGTGAACACGTCGTCGCGCACGACGCGCTCGGAGATCAGGATGGAGTCCTCGAAATTGTAGCCCATCCACGGCATGAAGGCGACGAGCACGTTGCGCCCGAGCGCAAGCTCGCCGAGATCGGTGGACGGACCATCGGCGATGATTTCGCCTTCGCTCACGGCATCGCCCACGGTCACCAGCGGGCGCTGGTTGATGCAGGTGTTCTGGTTCGAGCGCTGGAACTTGCGCAAATTATAGATGTCGACGCCCGACTTCGAGGGATCGGTCTCCTCGGTGGCGCGGATGACGATGCGGGTGGCGTCGACCTGGTCGACGATACCCGTGCGCCGCGCACCAATGGCCGCGCCGGAATCGCGGGCCACCACCTCTTCCATGCCGGTGCCGACCAGCGGCGCTTCGGCCGTGATCAGCGGCACCGCCTGGCGCTGCATGTTCGAGCCCATCAACGCGCCGTTGGCGTCGTCGTTCTCGAGGAACGGGATCAGCGCGGCCGCCACCGACACCAGCTGCTTCGGCGACACGTCGATGAGGTCGACCTTGTCTGGAGGCATGAGCTCGACGTCGCCGGCATGCCGGCAGACGATCAAATCCTCGGTGAAGGTGCCGTTGGACGACAGCTTGGCATTGGCTTGAGCAATGATGTAGCGCGCTTCCTCCATGGCCGAGAGATAGACCACCTCGTCGGTGACCTTGGCCTTGACCACGCGGCGGTAGGGGCTCTCGATGAAGCCGTATTTGTTCACCCGCGCATAGGTCGCGAGCGAGTTGATGAGACCGATATTCGGTCCCTCCGGCGTCTCGATCGGGCAGATCCGGCCGTAATGGGTCGGATGCACGTCGCGCACCTCGAAGCCGGCGCGCTCGCGGGTTAGACCGCCCGGCCCAAGCGCGGACAATCTGCGCTTATGGGTGATCTCCGACAGCGGGTTAGTCTGATCCATGAACTGCGAGAGTTGCGAGGAACCGAAGAACTCGCGCACCGCGGCGGCGGCGGGCTTCGCATTGATCAGGTCCTGCGGCATCACGGTGTCGATATCGACGGAGCTCATGCGCTCCTTGATCGCCCGCTCCATGCGCAACAGTCCCACGCGATACTGGTTCTCCATCAGCTCGCCGACGGACCGCACCCGGCGGTTGCCGAGATGGTCGATGTCGTCGATCTCGCCCTTGCCGTCGCGCAAGCCCACAAGCGTCTTGATCACGGCCAGAATGTCTTCCTTGCGCAGCGTGCGCACGGTGTCCGGGCATTCGAGGTCGAGACGCATATTCATCTTGACCCGGCCGACGGCCGAGAGGTCGTAGCGCTCTGAATCGAAGAAGATGCTTTTGAACAGCGTCGCCGCCGCCTCCGCCGTGGGCGGCTCGCCGGGGCGCATGACCCGATAGATGTCGAGCAGCGCCTCATCGGGGTTCGAATTCTTGTCGACGGCGAGCGTGTTGCGGATGAAGCCGCCGACATTGACGTGATCGATATCGAGGATCGGGACCTCCTTGAGGCCGAGTTCCCTAAGCGTGGCGACGAGCTTGGCGTCGAGCTCCTCGCCCGCCTCGCCATAGATCTCGCCGGTGTCCATATTGACGATGTCCTCGGCGAGGTAGCGGCCAAAGAGGTCCTCGTCCTTCACGAGAAGCTCCTTCAGGCCCTCATCGGCGAGCTTCTTAGCCAGCCTGGCCGTGACCTTGCGGCCGGCCTCGATCGCCACCTTGCCGGTCTTGGCGTCGATCAGGTCGCTGGTCGATTTGATGCCGCGCATCCGGTCGGGCCGGAACGGCATACGCCAGCCTTCCTTGGTCGCCTTCAGCACGATGCGGTCGTAGAAGGTGGCGAGGATCTCCTCATCCTCGAGCCCGAGCGCATAGAGCAGCGTGGTCACCGGCAGCTTCCGCCGCCGGTCGATGCGCACAAAGACGATGTCCTTGGCATCGAACTCGAAGTCGAGCCAGGAGCCGCGATAGGGAATGATGCGCGCGGCGAACAGCAGCTTGCCGGAGGAATGGGTCTTGCCGCGATCGTGGTCGAAGAACACGCCGGGTGACCGGTGCATCTGCGAGACGATCACGCGCTCGGTGCCGTTGATGACGAAGGTGCCGTTCGAGGTCATGAACGGCATGTCGCCCATATAGACGTCCTGCTCCTTGATATCCTTGACGGAACGGGCGCCGGTCTCCTCGTTCACATCGAACACGATCAGCCGGAGCGTGACCTTGAGCGGCGCGGCGAAGGTCATGCCGCGCTGCTGGCACTCGTCGACGTCGTATTTCGGCTGCTCGAAGGCGTAGCGCACGAACTCGAGCTGCGCGCGCTCGCCGAAGTCCCGGATTGGGAACACCGAGCGGAACACCGCCTGCAGCCCTTCATCGAGACGGCCGCCCTCCGGCTCGTCCACCATCAGGAACTGATCGTAAGACTGCTTTTGCACCTCGATGAGGTTCGGCATCTCAGCCACTTCATGGATGCGGCCGAACATCTTCCGCAAACGCTTATGACCATTCGTAGTCTGCTGCGCCATGTGGTCCTCTCAAAGCTCGACGAGACGGCTCACCGGAGGTTCCGCATTGGGTTTGCGGAGACTCTGGGGAAGCGTCACGTCACAATTGCTGGGTTTGCCCGGGCGGAAACCGGAAAATTCGATATGGGGTCCGCCCGGGCGCATTTCAACCCAATTACTTCAGCTCGACGGTCGCGCCTGCGGCTTCGAGCTGCTTCTTGAACTTCTCAGCCTCGTCCTTGGTCACGCCTTCCTTCACGGCCTTCGGCGCGGCCTCAACGAGGTCTTTGGCCTCTTTCAGGCCGAGGCTGGTGATCGCCCTCACCTCTTTGATCACATTGATCTTTTGCGCTCCGGCGGAGACCAGGACGACGTTGAACTCGGTCTTTTCCTCAACGACGGCAGCCTCGCCGGCGGCCGCGGCCATCATGGCCACGGGCGCCGCAGCCGAGACACCCCATTTTTCCTCAAGCATCTTGGCAAGCTCTGCCGCCTCAAGCACGGTGAGGCCAGAGAGCTGGTCGACGATTTTCTGCAGATCAGCCATTAGAATATCCTCGTAAGTTCCTAAACTGGTTCAATTCCGGCAGCTCACGCCGCCTCACCTGTCTTGCCGTAGGCCGCAAACACGCGCGCCAGCTGACCGCCGGGCGCATTGATCACGCGGGCGATCTTGCTCGCCGGCGCCTGCAGAAGACCGACCAGCTTCGAGCGAAGCTCGTCGAGCGAGGGCAGGTTTGCGAGCGTGCTCACCCCTTGGGCATCGAGCACCGTCGTTCCCATCGCGCCGCCAAGAATGACGAACTTGTCGTTGGTCTTGGCGAATTTGACGGCGACTTTCGGTGCCGCCACGGGGTCGGCGGAATAGGCGATGCAGGTCGGTCCCCGCAGCAGATCCGCAATACCCTTGGCGTCGGTCCCTTCCAGGGCGAGCTTCACGAGCCTGTTCTTCGCCACCTTGACCTGGCCGCCGACGCTTCTCACGTCGCGGCGGAACCTGGTCATGGCTGCGACCGTCAGCCCGGCATAGTGAGCGACGACGATCACGCCAGGCTTGGCGATGACGTCGTGAAGCGCCGCTACCACTTCGCGCTTCTCAGCTCTATCCACAGCTCACTCCGTCAGTTGCGGGATCGAGGCAAACACCCTCGAACCCTTCACCTCACCTTGCCGCAAGAAGTCCCAGGGCAGACGGCAAGCCGCGCCCCGCTCTTTCAAGCGGCGCTCCGTTGCCTGTCCCGCTCGCACGCGAACAGCGATAGAGCCACTTACGAGGTTCAAACCGATCTCCAGGTCGCGGAGCTTCCGAAACCTTTGTACCGTTCGTCTCCCGTCTCATGCTGGCCCAAAAGGCTTAAGCGGTCGCCCGCACCCGCAATCTCGGACAGGTTCGGACCGCTTCCCACGAAGCGGCCCTTCCGGGACCCTAAGAGGTCCCGAAAACTCTCAATGCACCCCACTCGCCACGGTGCCGGGCTCGACTTTCACGCCCGGTCCCATGGTGGACGTCACCGCCATACGCTTGACGAAGGTGCCCTTGGCGCCGGACGGCTTGGCCTTCATTACCGCATCCATGAGCGCGCGGATGTTCTCGACGAGCGCCGTCTCGGTGAAGCTCGCTTTGCCCACCCCGGCCTGAACGATGCCGGCCTTCTCGACGCGAAACTCGACCGAACCACCCTTGGCCGCCGCGACCGCTTGCGTGATGTCGTTCGTGACCGTCCCGACCTTGGGGTTCGGCATCAGCCCGCGCGGGCCCAAAACCTTTCCGAGCCGCCCGACAAGCGGCATCATGTCCGGCGTAGCGATGCAGCGGTCGAAGTCGATAACGCCCTTCTGCACCTGCTCGACGAGATCCTCGGCGCCGACGACATCGGCGCCGGCCTTCTTGGCCTCCTCAGCCTTGGCGCCTTTGGCGAACACGCCGACGCGGAGCTTGCGCCCCGACCCGTTCGGCAGCATGCAGACGCCGCGAACCATCTGATCGGCGTGGCGCGGATCGACGCCGAGGTTGAGCGCCACCTCGATCGTCTCATCGAACTTGGCCTTGGCCGCATCCTTGACGAGCTTCACTGCCTCCTCGAGCGAATAAAGCTTGTCGCGGGCGACCGTCTCACGCGCCGCGCGAGTGCGTTTGCCGGGTTTGCTCATGACTACTCCTGGACCTCCAACCCCATCGAGCGGGCGGAGCCCGCAATGATCTTCATCGCCTGCTCCACCGAGTTGGCGTTCAGATCCTTCATCTTGACCTCGGCGATCTGGCGAAGCTGCTCCTGCGTCACGCTGCCCGCCCCCGTCCGTCCGGGAGCCGTCGAGCCTTTGCCGATTTTGGCCGCCTTCTTGAGCAGAAACGACGCCGGCGGCGTCTTCATCTCGAAGGTGAAGGAACGGTCGGCATAGACCGTGATGATGGTCGGGATCGGCGAGCCTTCCTCTAGTCCCTGCGTCGCCGCATTGAACTGCTTGCAAAACTCCGGGATATTGACCCCTCGTTGACCGAGCGCAGGACCAATCGGCGGCGATGGATTCGCCTTGCCCGCCGGCACCTGCAGCTTGACATATCCGTCGATCTTCTTCGCCATCGTCTACTCTTCCCGCGCCTTCCGCTTAAACTTCTTGAAGCTCAAAGCTTCTCCACCTGGCCATATTCGAGCTCGACCGGCGTCGCCCGGCCGAAAATCGAAACCGCCACCTTCAACCTTGCCCGCTCCTCATCGACTTCCTCGACAAGCCCGTTGAACGAGGCGAACGGCCCGTCGGCCACGCGCACCTGCTCGCCGATCTCGAAGGTGACGGAGGGCTTCGGCCGTTCCACGCCCTCCTGCACTTGCTGCAGGATGCGGCCAGCCTCCTCGTCGGTGATCGGGATCGGCTTGTTGTCGGTACCGAGAAAGCCCGTCACCTTCGGCGTGTTCTTGATCAGATGGTAGGTCTGATCGTTGAGCTCCATCTTGACGAGCACATAGCCCGGGAAGAACTTCCGCTCGGAGCTGACCTTCCGGCCGCGGCGCATCTCCACGACCTCTTCCATCGGCACGAGCACTTCCTCGAACTTGTCCCCGAGCCCCGCGCCGACGGCGCGCTCTTTGATCGAGTCGGCAACCTTCCGCTCGAAGTTCGAATAGGCGTGGACGATGTACCAGCGCGCTGTCATTGGATCTGCTTGACCTTTACCGGCCGATACCGAGTACGACGGTCACGAGAAAGCTCAAGACCTGATCGGCGACGAGAAAAAAGAGCGCAGCCATCACCACCATCACGAGAACCATGATGGTGGTGATGACCGTCTCTTTGCGCGTGGGCCACGTGACCTTGGAGACCTCGGTCCGGACCTGCTGCAAAAATACAAATGGATTCGTCCTCGCCATTTCAATTCCTTGCTCGGCGCAACCCCTTTTGGTCACGCCAACCTCGCCTCCTGCGACCCATACTGGCAGGAGTGGAGGGACTCGAACCCCCAACCCCCGGTTTTGGAGACCGGTGCTCTAGCCAGTTGAGCTACACTCCTATCGCCTGCTCCATCTGAAGCGCATCGCCTTCGCCAGCTCGCGTCTCGGGCCTATCCTGCGAGCGCTGCATTCTGGAGCGGGTGAAGGGAATCGAACCCTCGTCCTCAGCTTGGAAGGCTGCTGCTCTACCATTGAGCTACACCCGCATCCATCGTCTCCGAAGGAGTTTGCGTGGTGGAGGGGGTAGGATTCGAACCTACGTAGGCATAGCCAACGGGTTTACAGCCCGTCCCCTTTAGCCACTCGGGCACCCCTCCTTTGGAAGATGGATTATCGATTGGTGGATTCAACCAAGCCAAAACACCCCGCCGTCGGCCGGCAGGGTCCGCCTCTAACGGGTTTATGGTAAGCGCGCCTATCTATGTCAACTCAAAATCGGGCTGTGCTTTCGCAAAACCATTTAACCTTGCAAGCTTTTAGGCCATCTAGGGACCCTCGTCCAAGTCTTCGAGAGGCCAGTTTTGCCATGCCGCGATCCAAGAACAGGCCATCCAAGCCATCTCTGGCCTTTCGCGGCAAGCCGGCTCGCCCGCGGTGGGGCCCGGAATCGGAACACCTCCTGCTTTATGGGGTGCATGCCGTCGAGGCCGCCCTTGCCAATCCGGCACGGCCGATTGGGAGGGTGCTCGCCACCGAGAGTGCCGCGCGGCGGCTCGAGGCGCC
>Ga0315283_10004913_pt1 | contig 11728 bp, 6 predicted proteins | sample YL17G09_0_MG_FD_204541 | JGI IMG/M metagenome (GOLD analysis project Ga0315283, IMG submission 204541) | Sediment microbial communities from Yellowstone Lake, YNP, Wyoming, USA - YL17G09_0 | ecosystem: Environmental > Aquatic > Freshwater > Lake > Sediment | place: USA: Wyoming | collected...
ATCGAGCGGCGGCTCCTTCAGCGCCAAAGCCAGCACAGGCGCCAGCGTGGACGGGGGGACCAAGGCGGAGGTAAAGGGCGCCATGGTCAGCATCAACGGCAGTGGCATCACCGAGGTCAAGGGCGGAATGGTCAAAATCAATTAGGAGACCGCTATGCCAAAACCGGCGGCCCGTATGGGCGACACAACGGCTCATGGTGGAACGATCATGCTCGGGTCGCCGAACGTGCTGATTGGCGGCATGCCAGCCGCGCGAGCAACTGACATGCACGTCTGTCCCATGGTTACCGGAATCGTTCCCCACGTGGGTGGGCCGATCATGTTGGGCAGCCTTACCGTGTTGATCAACAATATGCCGGCGGCGCGCATGGGCGACATGGCGACGTGTGTCGGCCCGCCGGATACCATTCTGGCAGGCGAGATGACTGTGCTGATTGGCGGATGAAGGGCTTGCCGCAGGCTTGATACGGAGAGAGCCTTATGACTCATGAGTTCTTGGGCATTGGCTGGAATTATCCCATCGAATGGGAAAAGGCAGGAGTCAAACTCGCCGAAAGCGAGCAGGATATCCAGCAGGCCATCCAGATCATCTTGGGCACCGCGCCCGGGGAACGCATCATGCGTCCCGATTTCGGCTGTGGCATTCATGACTATGTGTTTGCGCCCAACAACACGCGCACCATGGGGCTGCTGCGGTTTGCCGTCGAACAGGCGCTCACCCGCTGGGAGCCGCGCATCGAGCTGGAAGAGGTGACGGTGGAGGCCGACCGCAAACACGCCAATGTTTTCCTGATCAACATCGACTATCGCGTGCGCACCACCGACAGCCGCTTCAACCTGGTCTATCCGTTTTATCTGCAACGTGAGGAATTGTCATGAGTTCCGAGGCGCCTAAGCTGTTCGACGATATCGTGGCGGGCATCTACAAAGTACCCTTGTTTAGCCCTGACTCGGGGTCTGCGGATGAACTCATCAAGCAACTGGATGCATCTCAGCTGTCCAGGTTGCGCAGTGAGTTTGTAAAACATTCCTGTCCTCTGACCGGTGAAGCCAAGGTCAGAGTCGAAAAGTCGGGTAGCAATTGGACAATTGACGATGGCGCCACGCAGTACTTCATTCGAAATGAGAAGCATACGCTCAGGGTCTACCGCAGGCAGAAAGAGACTTTGCGTGAGACAGTTGCGGACACGATCGCGGATGTGGTTGACAGCAAGCTTAAGAACGAGTTTCCAACGCAGGCAAATGAGCCTGGTTGGGCGCTCGTGCGGCTTTTCGGCCGCCTTAGCGAACTGATCGTCGACCGGCTCGAGCAGGTTCCGGACAAACATTTCCTGTCTTTTCTCGATCACGCCGGCATCGATCTGCTCCCGCCCAGGCCCGCAGAGGTCGATCTAGGCTTCGATCTGGAGCTGAAGCCGGATGCTCCCTACGACAGTGTGCTGATGCCCAAGGATACACGCGCCGCAACCTTGGCAACAGAAGCTCGCCCTGAAATCGTCTTTGAAACGCAAGAGGATCTGACGGTCGTTGCCAACGAGTTGCAGAAATGCATCACGTTCGATCCGGTCAATTATGCAGACCGAACGTCGTTGGTGACGAATGTCGAAGCGAGACCTTTCCGCGTCTTTGAGGGCGCCGAAAGGCGCGAACGGGTGCTCTACCTGGCTGCAGACAGGCTCCTGGATTTCACTGATGATGCCAGCCGCCTGGCAGCTACGATCACATTGAACTTCGAGATTCCTAGCCGTACGGGCTGGGTGTCAAGGCAAGGTGAGGACAAACCAAGCCCCCGAAGGCCCTTGTTTGACATTGCCTACAGGTTCGTCAATGAACTGGATGCACGCCGGTTGTCCAAAGAATTGCGCGAAGAGTTTCAAAACCACGGCGAACCGTTGACCACTACCGCTAAGGTAGCGGTGGACGAGACTGGAAAAAAATGGGCCATTAGCGATACTGGCGCCAATTCCAGCAGGCATTTCATCATCCGAAATGAGAACCAGGCACTAAACGTGTACCCCGTGGAAATCGAAGTGCGTTATTGGAATGGTACCGGGTGGCAGCGCATTGCAGAACTATGTGCCGAAGACACCACGAGGGGGTTTTCGCGCAGCGGTAAGGTGGAGATCAAAAACCGTCCATTGTTCAGGATAGACCCCAGCTCTCTCAGCGGGCCGGACAAGGCTAAACAACTGTCCGAGGCGCTACGCGCTCTGGACAAAGCTGAACTGTCCGAAGCGCTACGCGCGCAATTCATGGTCGAAGGAGAACCACTCACACTCGAAGCCAAGGTGACCGTGCAAAAGCCAGGAAGCACGTGGTCGATCGACGATGCCGGCATGAGGTATCTTGTCTGCAATGAGAACCCAGTGCTGGCCGTGTACAATGTGCCTCTGATGGCTAAGACCACTGTGGGCGGACCTCAGATCTCCGATGGGTTCCTATTCAGCATCGACGCACGACCCTATATCGATCTGGATCCGGATCCGTTCAAGAAAGAGCTAGTGGATGCATTGGACAAGGCCGCCCAATATCACCATGTCGATCTCCAGGCGCCGCTCACTCTGACTGTACAACCGGGCGACGCGAAGACGCCGATCTGGGAGTTGAAGGATTGCGCAGGAACAACCTTGAGCGTGGCCCAGGAGGAAATGAAGTTCAACGTCTCCCTCGCCCAGGAGCCACAGACCTGGATCGCGTTGGCGCTGACCGGTTTCGATGAACCCCGGGAATTCCCGGCAATCGCCAGTATCTCGGCAGCAAAGAGCGTGCACATCACCGATCAACAAACCACGGGAGATAAGGCATTTAGCGCCGTGCCAGCCAACGACGCTTTCGTTCCTCTGACCTTAACAGACGAGTTCTTCCCCCTTGGCCAACGACCTGCCCAACTCGACACCTTCTATCTGAATTCGGACGAGGCGTTTTCAAAGCCTGGCGCGACGGTGTCAATTGACGTTGAGAGCCTGACCGGTGTAGACGACGACGCCCAGAGCAACGCACTCGATGCTGTCGAAGTCATCTGGGAATACTTCAGCACCAACGGCTGGAGAAGGCTTGGCGCCAGCAAGCGCAGCCGGTATTTGTTTAGCGTTGGACCGGAGTTTGCCCCGGGGTATGTCGACGAGCTGGACAAGGGCAAGGTGTCCACACTAGGGAAGGAATTCGAGCAAAACGACTACGTTTTTGTCTCCAAGAAGCCAAAGGTAGAAGTAATCAAGCCCAAGAGCGCATGGCAGATCGTCGACGACACCAGTATCTATGTCGTGCGCAGCCAAGCCGAGACACTCAAGGTGTACCTTCGCGGCAAAGTGGCTCGACATGAAGACGATCTGCCAGGTTTCGAAGATACCACGGCTGCCTTCACAGCCCCGCACCTGTCCGAAACCGTCAAACCGCACGTGTGCTTCAAAGTGCCATCCGGCGACACAAAACAACCTGGCTTCAAGCAAACCACCGTAAACGATGTGACCGGATACTGGATCCGTGCCCGCCTGGTCGCCGGCGGCTATGAGGTTCCACCCAAGATACCGTCGCCCGGGCTCTTCAGACGCAACTTCGATCCTCAGCCGGCGAAATTCTTCGCACCACAGGTCAAACGTCTGCAAGTTCACTATCGCGATTACTCTGATGTCACCGAGGTGCCGGCCAAGGAGTTCCGGTGTCTTAGCGTGGTTGACAACATGCTGCGCGTTCACACATCCGCCCTCAAGGCAGGAAGCGACTTCCACCCGTTTTCTGCCAAAGCCGAGGGGCCGGCTATGTACATCGGCTGGGAGAGGAGTTTTCCTGCCGGCAAACAGATCGATTTGCTGCTGGATGTACAGGAGCAAGCTCTCGAGGTGAAAAGCCAGCTTGTGTGGGAATATTGGAGCGGTCGGGGTTGGACGACGCTACCGGTTGTGGACAAGAGCCAGAGCCTGACCCGCCGTGGGCTGGTCAGTTTTACCGCACCGCCCGATCTACGCCTCGCGAACGCCGACCTGCGTACCGCCGCCACTGACCACAGAATCAGCACGGAGTTTGGCAGGAACGCGTTCTGGTTCAGGATTCGACCAGGTTTTCCTCCAGTTGCTCGAGCTGTGGCAAGCCAGACTGAGGATACGTTCAGAGTAACTCTCGATGCTTCTGATTCCAGAGCTTATGACGACCAGAATATCACCCGCTACCGCTGGCGTCGGAGTTCACCCGAAACCAGGCAGCACGTAAAGGTGTCTCTGTCTCAAGATGACACGTCTATGGCCATACTCGCACCTCTTGGCGACGAGTGGATACTTGAACTGGATCCCGCCGTCGCCAAGGTCAAGGTCGTGCTAGAGAATGAAGCGGGCGGGGTAAACAACGACCGGCCCAGAAACCTCATCCAGAGCAGGGTCTCATCACTGGGCTGGCCAGATGATTGGAAACGCCTCGTGCTCAATTCGATCCGCCTAAACAATGTCAAGGCGCTGAATACTACCACCATCGTGGAGACCATCATCGGGTCGAGTAATGGCGAACGCAACCAGACTTTCATGCTTCCCGGTAAACCGGTGTTGCCCGACGTGCAAATCGCCGTACGTGAGCCCGACAGACCGCCCAAAGAGGAATCGCAGACGCTTGAACAGCAACTTCAAGAGACGGACACTGACGCAGTGGCTTTGTTGCCTGCTGATTCCAAGGATTCGTCTGGACAAGGACAGTGGGTGCGCTGGCACAGGGTGGATAGTTATCGCGACTCAAGCGCCACGAGCCGACACTTTGTCATTGACCCCATTGCTGGTCGAGTGTGCTTTGGCGATGGAAAGTTCGGGCGAATCCCGCCGGCCGGCCGCAACAACATCAAAGCGCTTCGCTATGGCACACACAACGGCTTCGCCGGAAATGTCGGCCCCGGTGTTGTCACTGTACTGCGCAATCCGAAGGATGCGCTCGCCAATATCCGCAGCGTGACAAACCCTGAACGCTCGGTGGGCGCCTCGGATGCGGAAACGGTGCAAGAGGTAAAGCAACGCGGGCCGGAAGCGCTGAAACATCGCCATCAAGCCATCACCGCAGGCGGGTTCCGGTGGCTGGCCATGGAGAGCACATCGGAAATCGCACGCGCCTTTGCCATGCCGGCACGCAACCGCCAGGGTCAGGTGGAACCGGGTTGGGTGACCGTGATCATCGTGCCCGAAAGCCCTGCAGGTACGCCTCTTCCCTCTTTGGAAAGGACACAAGACGATCCCGCCGTCCGACCCTATCCGGAGCCAAGGTTGACGCGTCTGGTCAAGGAATATCTGGAACAAAAGGCGGCGACCAGCTTGTTCAACAACCAGGGCAACCCCTTCAGCCACATCTTTGTCAGTGGTCCGGAGTATGTGCGCATTGATGTAACGGCTCAAATCATAGCAAAGAAAGAACCACCTTTCAATGCCAATGAGGTGTGCGAGCGCGTCAAGAAGCGTCTGACCGAATTCCTGCATCCTGTGTCCGGCGGCTCAGATCGACAGAACCGTGCCGGCTGGCAGTTTGGCCGGGATGTTTTCCTGTCCGAGATCTATGCCGAGATCGAAGATGTGCCTGGCGTGGACCGCGTAAAAAGCGGCGAGCTACGAGGCTCGATTGACAATCTACGGGCATACATCTCACAGCCTCAGTCTTCTGATAAACAAAGGATCATGGCAGTTCCAGCCGGCAGCATCATCAGCACCTTCGACTATCGTCTCAGAATGGCCCTGGCCGATCCACCAGTCATGGAAATGGTGAATGCGCAGATGGGTGTACCACTGTTTGGATTCAAGGAAAGAGACCGGGTGGAGCTCGTGAACGGTCATGACGTTGTGATACTGGACGGACTGGAGATCGAAACCTTCCACGATGACCCTGATAAAGAGCTAGGAAAAGGGAGCGTGACGCTGCGTGCGCAACTGGGGTGGCCGGCAGGCTATGCCCTCACCGGGGTGATGCGGGAGTGCGACGGGTTGCGATCGCCGGACGGGCGGCTGCGGCTGCCCCTGGACGAGAAATGGTTGACAAGTATCCGCGGTGGACTGATCATCCTGCAGCCTGACATCCACGGCAATGTCCGGATACAGGTTCAAAGGTTGCGTCCCAAGACTGACGAAATTTGCCTCTGGAAAGAAGGACTGCAAGAGCCAGTATTCGTATCAACAGTGAGAGAAGTCCGGCAGCCTACGGATCGGGTCTTTGTGCCTGAGGGACATCTGGTCTACCCCGGCAAACTCACTATCGCACCGGCTGTGAAATGAGCTGACCATGCCTATCCCTTTGCCGCAGTTGGATGATCGACGCTACGACGACCTGGTCGAAGAGATGCGGGCGTTGATCCCGCGCTATGCGCCTGAGTGGACCGACCACAATGCGTCTGATCCTGGCATCATGCTCGTCGAGCTCTTTACCTGGTTGACGGAGGCGATCATCTACCGGCTCAACCGTGTTCCGGTGTCGAGCGAACTACGTTTTCTTGAATTGTTAGATCCCGAAGTGTATAAGGAGATAATCAGCAAGCAACCGTCCGCCGAACAGCAGGAGGAGCTGGCAAGCGCCTTCAACCAAGCCACACGCAAGATTCACTCACCGTGGCGGGCGGTCACCATCAAAGACTTCGAGGACATAACTAAGAAGCACAATGCGTTTTTGTTTAGCATTGCCCTAAACTGCGACTACGCTTCTGAATTAGACGAAGGCGATGTGTCCAGGAGCTTGAGGATGCAGTTTCAGCGATATGATAAGACCCTGAGTGCAAAACCTACAGTAGAACAGAAGCAACCTGGAAACAGATGGAAAGTTGTCGATGGTGTAGTAGTCAACGACCTGGTTGAGAAAGTTGTCGATGGTCAAAAGAACTACTTCATCCTCAAAGAAGACCAGAAGCTAAATGTATACCACGAGTGGGTCAAACAGCCGGTCGCGCGTGTCAAGTGCTTGCCCGAGACAGACCTGACACTCTGCAACGGAGAGTTTGCTTGCGTAGGCAATGTGAGCCTGATTGTCGTCGAGAACAGCAGCGTCGAAGATCCAGTGGGGCTGCTGAAGAAACTCAAGCAAGAAGTGAACGAGCGCCGTCTGATCAACACGCGGCTTCACGTGGTCGGTCCAAGATATGTACCCATATTCGTGGAGGCTGAAGTCGTGCTCACGGCGCGCGCGAAGCCGGAAACCGTGCGCGGCAGCATAATCGAACGATTGGTACGTGGTTTCGATCCAGGCAAAAGCGGCCCTCGTCCGGGGCAGGTAGGATCCGTTTCAGGACAGAGCGGCTTCGAGCCCTGGCAATTTGGCAGACCCGTAACAAACTCGGAGGTGTATCAGTGGATCGACGAGACCCCAGGCGTGGACTATGTGAATGCGCTGCGCTTGTGGGGACGCCGTTTTCTGTTTTGTGTGGCGGTGTCCATCGCCAAACCGCCAGAAGACGCTCCGGATGAGGTCCGGCAACTGCGCTTGGGGCAATTGCCCGTTAAACTATGGAAGGCACTAAAGAAACTGGATCGTAACTTACCACCGGCCGAATCGTTTCTGGTCACAGAGGTTGAGGGCATTGCGGGTAATGAAAAGTACCGGATCTTCAGAAAGAACTCCTCGAACGCATTCGACGACAAGGAAGCCTATGAGGTTGTCTGGAACGGTGGACTGCCCGACGAAGGTGGACTGCTCGACGTTTATGACCGCTTTGCGCCGGCTGTGCAGAAAGATGGAATTGAGCAGATCGAGCTCCCCATCGACGGCTTGGTGCTCTTCGACAAAGACTTAACGGACAAAGACCTAACGGTGATTACTCCCCGGATTCTTCGTTAGGACGTTTGACATGAAGACGGAATCCAAGAGATGATCGAGCCAACCGAAAGCAGCTATCTCAAATACTTGCCAGCGATCTTTCAGCAGCCAGATGGCGATAAGCTGCTCTCTGCGTTCTTGTCGCCTTTCGAGCAGGTGCTGTCCGAGTTTGAGATTCTGCTGTCGGGCATCGATCACTATTTCGATCCCAGGAACACTCCGGAACAGTTCTTGCCCTGGCTGGCGAGTTGGGTGGCGCTGGAACTTGACGACAAGTGGGACCAGGAGAAAAAGCGGGTTCAAATTGCTAAAGCCATCGACCTCTATCGGCGGCGCGGCACCGTGGAAGGCCTAAAGCAGTCGATTGCTGTATACGATCCGGATCTTCAGGTTTCTGTGGTTGAGCAGGCCATGCTGGGTGGGATGCAAATCGGCGTGGCCTCGCGCATCGGAAGGTTTGACAAGGGGAATTTGTCTGGCGAGTGTATGCTTGTACAACAAGTGGAGCGCAAGGAACCGGTCTATTACGATTACTACGTCGTGGAACCGGGGGCTCAACCCGATCGAGCTGGGCAGGACGATCCAATACGCTTCTACTATCGGACCGATCACGTGGATTGGGTTCGTAAAGGCCAATCTGACGATAAGGAAAACTACGTCTGGCTGAAGCTCACAACGGGCGAAGTGCGTTACCATGAGCCGGCAACTGTCAGTCGTCTCCACGCCGTAGCCGATACGCGGTATTCGCTTACTGTCGACGATACGACCTGTCAATTCGTGGGTGATACTCTCCTGCTTGACCATGCAGAAGACCCGTTTCAATTCATGGTCGACATAGGCATACCCACGGGCTGGCTGTTTCGGTTCCACATGGATATATTTGACTCCAAGCAGCCTTTCCTCGAGCAGACACTGGTCAAGGCAATTGGAGAATTGCTGGACGCCAATGTGATCAAGATCGAGCCTGACAAGTCCGGGCGCAAGTGGAAAGTAACAACCAAAGGAGGAGAATGCAATGTCGAGCGCACCGGATGGGCACTTCATATGGACGGAAAGCCGTCCGAGGCGCCTATGCTCATGCTGCAGGTTCATGATATCAACTTCGAGGCTGTCTGTTTCACCTTGCAGCAGAAACTCGTCGCCCAAGGCATGCCGTTTCCGTCCGATCCCAAGCCTTGGTGGGAGCCTGAGAGCCATCAATGGTTGATGATCGGCGACGCAAACAAACCGCCGGCATATCTCGCAGTGCGTACTGGATCCAGGCTATCTGTATACCAGTTTGTGGGGGACGCCAAGTGGCGGGGAGTTGGGGGAGTTGCGGAGACTCACAAATTGGCTGAGGACGGTGGCCAACTACATAGCGAGCCACCCGACGTTAGCCGCGCCATCCATGCGATCGTCGACGATGTTAAGCCATCCCATACGCAATATACGCTCAGATTCAGGCCAAAGGCGGGTCCCGCGCGGCTGCCGCCGTTGCCGATAGAGAAGCGGTTCATCGCTCGCTTGAGAAAACTCACGATGCCGCAAGCAGACGATCCTGTACATGTACCAGAGGACCTGAAGGATGAGCTCGCAAAGCACAATATCCTGCTTTCAGATAGTTCCACGGTGAGAAACGAGTCAAAGAAGTTGTGGCGGATAGATGATTCAGAGAAGTTGTGGCGGATAGATGATGGAGATGCTTACCCGCTATACATTACCACCCGGCCCGACGAAACATTGGACGTTTTTCAGTGTTCCCTGATCGACGAGACCCTGATCATCGGTTGAAGGTTCATGAAAGGAGCGATCATGACAGACGACAACACATTCGAGCGCTTGAACTTCTTTTCCGGCATGTTCACAACTGCCGACGATTGGAACGACGGCGAGGACTACCACATCAGAAGGTTGAAACTGCATCACCGGGGGCTGCATAAACCGGGAGTGATTCTTGGATTCAGGGACAAGTTAGAGGTGAACTGGCTGTCCCTTGAAAATGGGGTGTTCGAGTTTGAGGTGTGCCCTGGTGCAGCGATTGACAGCGATGGAAACATCATCTATCTGGCCTCGCGCAAGACGGTCCCCTTGAAGGCACCCGAGGATACCTCAAAATGCTCCTACGTTTGTATTCGCTTCGGTGAGAAACCATATCGATTCGTGGCCAACGACGTACAGAACGACTACAGCGGGCACACACGGTGGGCGGAAGACCCCATTGTCGAAATTTGCGACAACATGCCGGATAACCTGAATCTTCTGGAGTTGGCGCGTATCCGATTGAGCCCTGACGCTACGAGAATCGATCCGTACAAGGAAGGCGAGAGCTCAGGCGAGAATCAGATCGACCGTATAGGTGTGCAGTGGTCACTTTCTACGAAAGAGCTTGAGGAACTCCTGAAAAAGCTGGACAGCCGGCTCCAGACAGAGGAACACACGTCCCACGAGCATGGCGAGCACCTGGCTAAGCTGGACCACCGTGTGGGTGAAGATGAAGCCAGGCTCACACGGGTAGAACACACGTCCCACGAGCATGGCGAGCACCTGACTAAGCTGGACCACCGTGTGGGTGAAGATGAAGCCAGGCTCACACGGGTAGAACACACGTCCCACGAGCATGGCGAGCACCTGGCTAAGCTGGACCACCGTGTGGGTGAAGATGAAGCCAGGCTCACACGGGTAGAACACACGTCCGACGAGCATGGCGCGTGCCTGGATGGACACGATGCAGCCTTGGGAGAACTGGATACGCGCCTGGCTACGGAGGAGACATTTTCCCTGCAATTAGACGCAAGGTTAGTGGACGAAGAGACGCGATCCACGGAGTTCTATCAGCGCCTTGAGACGGTAGAACGCAGGTGCGACAATCTAGAAGCGAATCTGGGCGTTCTTGCCGACTATGGCCGGCTTCACTACCGGGGTTCACACACGCTTGGGGTCGTGCCACAAGAAGGCGAACACCTTCAGGTGAAAGCGGCCGGCGGCCTCAACGTGCGCGTTCTCACCGGCGCTGCCCTGGACCGTGCTGGGAATACGCTTATCGTTGCCCAGTCGCGTACGCTCACCATCGATCTGGATTCACTGCACTTGCCGCAGTTGGTTTTCATAGCTGTTCACTACGATGCCGCCAGGCCGGAAAACGCCCTCCTACACGTGCTCACCAATCTGCCTGCACACGAACCCTGGGTGGAACTGGCGCGCATCGACTTGCAGCCTGGCGTTACCCATATTACTGATCCCGCAGATCCGGCCAGTCCGGGTGGCAATCAGATCGACCGGCGCAGCGTGCCCAAGTCCGGGGCCATCGCTGTGCGTGAACAGGGAATGTCTGTCACCGTGGTTCAGCGCATCGTGCAGGTCATGGGGCGCTCCAGGCGTTCATTTGCGGATCTGGATATGCAGTTTCCCACGCCATCGGTCAGCGATGCGCGCCATGTCTGCTTGACAGTTGAGACCATGACACGTGTCGGCAGATTGCGTCTCGAACAGTTGGCAGACCTTATGACCACGGCGGCAACCATCGAGCAGGATGTCAGCCGAGAATTGAACTCCAAGTATGGAAAGCTGCTCAACACCACGGTAGAATTCGACGCATATATGAGAGCGGTCCGAGACCTCCAGTTTGCTCTCCGAAAGCACGATGTAGACGCAATCCTCGCAGCGCAGGATGAGATCGCTGAGGCCGCCCACAATCTCTCTCTTGTCGCGATCGAGGCGCCCACTGCCAATGCTGGCCGCGACCAGGAAGTGGTTACGTACGATGATCGGGTTGTGGTCATCTTGGATGGCTCAGCCTCGCAAGGGCGCGGGGGGCGTACAATCGAGCAGCACCGATGGACGGTCAGTGCATCCTAAGACGTCACCGAATGGTTGGTTTCATCTTGTCGAGTACAGCCAGTCTAAAAGGAGCAACACCCATGCCATACAAACTTGATGATTTCCCCATCGAGACCAGCGAGCAGAAAATCGAGGTGGAACTTCCGGCCGG
>Ga0315283_10004914_pt1 | contig 11727 bp, 12 predicted proteins | sample YL17G09_0_MG_FD_204541 | JGI IMG/M metagenome (GOLD analysis project Ga0315283, IMG submission 204541) | Sediment microbial communities from Yellowstone Lake, YNP, Wyoming, USA - YL17G09_0 | ecosystem: Environmental > Aquatic > Freshwater > Lake > Sediment | place: USA: Wyoming | collected...
GAAGCGCTCGGGAATGCCCTCGAGGCCCGCATCCCACAGGCCTCGTAGCGCGAGGCCGTGCTTCGCCAGCACGTCGTCCGCAGTCAGCCGCGACATGTGAGCACGATGAAGGCGTCGGGCGACGCGAGCTCAGTAGTTCGAGGAACACAGATCCGGGGCTTCTCCGATGCGGAGTGGCCCGACCACGTGGGAGGGTTGATCACGGACAGCGCGACGCGATACGCGAGCCGCGCGAACGAAGGGAGAGTCCGTATGTTCACCTACATCGGCCTGGTCAAGGTCACACCCGAGGGCAGGGAGCAGTTCGACAAGGCCCCCGAGTACCTCGAGAAGATCGCCGAGATCATCAAGCTCGAGGGCGGCATCCTCGAGCGGACGCTCGCAATCATGGGGCCGTACGACTTCCTCGCGATCGTCAAGTACCCGGACAACGAGACCGCGTTCCGTGTTCTCGCGAAGATCGCCAAGCTGGAAGTCTTCGAGACGGAGACGTTCCCGGCAGAAGACGTTGCCGTCTTCGTGAAGGCGCTCGTCTAGGGAGAAGAGCTCCTCTAGGGGAGGGAGTCAGCGAGGCCGCCCAGCGCGGCCTCGCTGCTATTCGGCGACGAGCTCCCGACGCCGTCGCTCCGGCTTCGCCGGCGGCACCAGCGTGCGCCAGGCGGTCGCCATCGCCACGGCGCCGATCGCGCCGAGGTACATCCCGAGCGCCCACGGCTGGGTCGTGTCCGTTCCCGCCATGATGCCGTGCACGACCATGGCGGCGAAGATGCCGTACGTCGCCCAGTGAAGGCGCCGCCAGTTCTTCGCGCCGATGCGCTTGCGCTGCGAGAACGACGTGTATACGAGCACCAACAGCTCTGCGGCCACGACTCCGACCCCGACCCAGAGCGGACGGTACGGCACGAAGCCGGGCACGAGGAGCCCGGCGATGCCGATGTGAATCGTCGAGTCGAGCACCAGGGCCGCGCCATGGATCCCGGTCGCGCCCAGGCAAAGCAGGGCGAGAAAGCGATGGGTGTCGGTCACGGTCGCGGGCTTCAGCGCTTTGCCGAAAGGCCGCGACTTGAGCACGAGTCCCGCGATCACCGACACCGTGAGCAAGGCGAAAGCCAGCATTCCGGACGCACGGGCCTCGATCCAGAAGGTCGGGTCGGAGCTCACGCGAGCCCTCCCGCGAGGACGACCCGCCCGTCGTCGGTGACGAGCACCGCGGCGATGCCGAGCGCGTCGGCTTCGATTCGTGCCGCGTGCTCGCCGGCAAGCAGGAGCGCCTTCGCCGTCACCTCGGCGCCGACCGCGCTCTCAGCGAACGCCGTCACGCGCAACAAAGACGTGACCGCCGGCAACCCCGTCGCCGGGTCGACGAGATGGTGAAATTCGGCGCCGCCTCGCCGCCAGTGTCGGTGATCGCGGCCCGAGGTGGCGAGAGCGCCGCTCCCGAGCCCGAGAGTCAGGGGTGCCCCGGGGACATCTACAGCGACGGGCCAGACGCCTTCCTCGGGCGTGCCGTGGATAGCGAGGTCCCCGCCTGCGTTGACGATGCACGGCCCGGCGTCCGCGAGCAGAACGCACGCCCGATCGGCGGCGTAGCCCTTTGCGATGCCGCCGAGATCGAGCCGGTACCCCGGCTCGATCTCGATCGTCGAGCCGGCGATGGTGACCTGGCCGCCGCAGGCGGCTCCTGGCGAGATCGCAAGCCCGTCGGGGGCGATCTCCTCGAACGTGCGGTCGTAACCGGCCGCGACGACCGCGTCGTGCACTGTCGGGTCGAAGCGTCCACCGGTGCGTTCGCGCGCGTCGAGTGCGAGCAGGGTCACCTCCACGAGCTCTGGCGGCGCCTCGAGCGTGCCGGCTGCGTTGAGTTGTGACAGCTCCGACGTTGGCAGAAAGCGTGAAAGCATTCGTTCCAGCCGGTGAATCTCGCGCTCGGCGGCAGTGAGGGCCGCTTCGACGCCATCGGCTGCACCGTCGAGGATCAACTCGACGGTGCAGCCCATAGCGTCGAACGTCCGACGTGTCAGCGGTCGGGCCATCTGGTCGTGGGTGAGGGTGCTCACCTCTTCTTCGACGGCTGCGTCGTTGTCACCGGCGGCAGTGCCACGACCTGCACCGGCGCGGGCGCTGCGACCGGGGCTGGGGCCGGCGCAGGAGCCGGGGCGGGTGCTGCTGCTGCCCGCGCGGGTGCTGCTGCTGCCGGCGCGGGTGCTGCTGCGGCGGGTGCGGGTGCTGCCGGCGCGTTGGGGGCTCCCGGTGCAGCGGGAGCTGCCGCAACTGAGTTGCTGCCGGTGCTGGGAGCACTGCGCTTGCCCGTCGTCGCGGGCTTCGATGCGGCTGACGGTGCTGCTGACGGTGCTGCTGACGGTGCTGCTGACGCCGCCACCGCGGTCGTCGAGCCGGCAGCCTGGAGCTGCTGATTCGCCCAGGCAACGACGCTCGCCGCGTACGCGCGCGCCTGCGCGGTCTGTCCGACGGCAGCCTGTGCAGCCCGTACGGCGGCTGCCTGCGATGCCTCCAGTTGCTGCATGTGTTGTTGCAGCGCGACCGCGTTCTGCCATTGACGGTGCGCCGAGCGCTTCTCGTAGACCGCCCAGCGTCGGCCGACGACACGGTTCACCGCGGCGGCTCGCTTCTGCAGCTTCTTTTCACGGTGGGCAAGCGCCATGAGGCGCGGATCCTGCGGCGTCACCTGCTCGGTCGTCGCCCACGGGTGGGCAGCGACTGTGGCCCACAGCAGGAAGAAGACGACGATGGCCCCTGAAGCGGTATAGAGGCGTACGAGATGATTCTTCACCCCGTCTTCTCCGCTGCCTGCTTGAGCGCCTCGCACTGCTTCTCGGCGTCCTGCTTGGCCTGCTCGCCCTTGCCTTCGGCGGCACGGAAGAGCAGCCTGCATTGCTGCTCGACCGACAGCGTCGTCGGTGTCGAGGACGGTGGCGACGCTTCGTGCTCGTCCGCGTGGTTCTCCTGCGTCGCCGCGGGTGCAGATGCAGGTGCGGCCACGACCAGCGGTGCCGGCGCACGGGTTGCCTGCTCCTGCTCCGGCTCAGCGACGGCGACGGGTGCCGCAAGCTTTGGTGTACCGGCCGGCCTTGTAGCCACTGCGACTGCCACTCCGGGCTTCGGCTGCACCTCGGCCACCTGTCGCGAGGGCGGCTCCGCCGGCTGCACCGTCTTGCGGGGAGCGACCGTGGTGGGCAGTGCGGCTGCGCCCGGACCTGTAACGAACGCAACAGCCGCATACCGGTTCAGCGGTGTCAGCGCCGGGGGCCTGGACTGCAGCGCCTTCTTCAGCGACGCCTCCCAGGAGTCGAGCTTGTGCGCACGCTTCGCGATCTGGCGGCTCGTCATCACCTCGGGCTTCGTCTCGGCGTTGCCGAGCTGCGCGGTTCCGATCACCGCGTAGGCGCCTGCGGCGGCGGCTGCCCCGAGGAGCAGCGAGAGAATGAGGCCGTGCGTACGGGAGATCATCGGCCCGCCTCCCCGCAAGGGAGTGGGATACCGATGGGCGGGATCGCCGCGACGGCGGCGAGCGAGATCCGGCTCATGTCGACCTTTCGTTGGGCTGGCGGTATACCCAGGTAAGAGGGCATCGGCGCAAGAAACTTGCGGCAGCTCACTCGTGCGAGTGATCCGGGAGCCTCGCGAGTAGGCTTCGGGGGATGTCAGAGATCGGGCTTTTCCCCCTCGGGCTCGTACTGCTCCCGACCGAGCAGGTGCCCCTGCACATCTTCGAGCCGCGCTACCGAGAGCTGATCGAGGAGAGCCTCGAGCAGGACGTGCCGTTCGGCGTCGTCTACGCCGACGAGGACGGTCTCCGCCAGGTCGGGACGCTGGCGACCGTGACCGAGGTGACCGAGCGGTTCGAAGACGGTCGTCTGAACATTCTCGTCGAGGGGGGAGAGCGGTTCCGTCTGCTCGAACTGACGGAGGGCCGAACGTTCGTGACCGGCCGCGTGGAGATCGTCGACGACCAGCACGATCCCGCCGAGCCGGCAGATATCGAGCGAGCGCTCACCCTCTTCGGCCGACTCGTCGAGCTGACCTCGTCGGGCGTCGAGGCGCCGACCGCCGAGTCACGCGAGCTTTCATTTGCAATCGCCGGCTGCTTTGACTTCTCGCCGGATCTCAAGCAGGAGCTGCTCGACGAGAGCTCCGAGCGCGTGCGGCTGATACGCCTCTCCGAGCTTCTCGCGATCGCAGCCGACACCGTCGAACGTCAGCAGGAGATCGCCTCGCGCGCCCAGACGAATGGCAAAGTCCACCCGCCGGGTTGACGAGGCATCCACCGGAGCACTGTTAGCCTCGCTCCGGTGACCACAGCAGGCCTGTCCGAAACGGAGGCGGCAGCGCGCCACGCTGCGCGAGGTGAGCCGCGGGAGCCCGTCGCGAGCCGATCCGTGGCCGCCATCGTCCGGGCGAATGCGATCACGCCGTTCAACGCGATTCTTCTCGCGCTCGGCCTCCTGACCCTCGTCTTCGGCGACTGGCGCGACGCGCTCTTCCTCGGGATCATCCTGGCGAACACCGGAATCGGGATCTGGCAGGAGCTGCGTACCAAGCGGAAGCTCGACGAGCTGGCCGCCCTCGTCGCGCCGCGAGCGACGGTCGTCAGGGACGGAGAGCCGAGATCGCTCCATGTCTCGGAGATCGTGGTGGGAGATCTCGTCCGACTCGGCCCCGGAGACCAGGTCGTCGCCGACGGCCCGCTCCTCACGAGCGTCGACCTCCACCTGGACGAGTCGATCCTGACGGGAGAAGCGCAGGCGATCGCGCGCTCAGTAGGTGACGAGGTTCGGTCGGGCTCGTTCGTCGTCGAGGGGACGGCCTCGTTCGAGGTGGCTGCCGTCGGTGCGGACAGCTATGCCGAGCGCATCACCGGAACCGCGCGCGAGTTCCGGCATCCGCGCTCGCCGCTCGAGCGAGCTATCAACCGCCTCCTCTACCTGCTCCTCGCCGTGATGGTTCCCCTCGGCGCGATGCTGATCGTGGCGCTGTGGCAGCAGGACGTCGGGGTCGGGCACGCCGTCGACACTGCCGTTGCCGGAATGGTGACGTTGATTCCCGAGGGCCTCGTGTTGCTCGTTTCGGTCACCTACGCTGCGGCGGCCCTGCGAATGGCGCGTGCCGGCGCCCTGTCGCAGCAGCTGAGCGCGATCGAGTCGCTCGCGTCCGTCGACACGATCTGTGTCGACAAGACAGGCACGCTGACCGAGGCCTCCCTGCGCGTCGTCGCGCTACTGCCTGCTGCCGGAGTGACAGAACAGGAAGTTGGTGAGGCACTGGGCCGGTTCGCAGCCTCTTCCGAAGCCCGAAACCTCACTCTCACCGCGCTCATGCAATCATCGCCTGAGAGTCCCGAGCCCGCCGATGAGGCGATCCCGTTCCTCTCCCGGCGGCGCTGGAGCGGGCTGCGGATTGGCGGCGTCCGCTACGTCCTCGGGGCGCCGGAGCTCTTCCCGCTCGGCGATCTTGGAAGCCCGGCCGCCGCGCACCAGGAAGCCGGGCGCCGGGTCATCGGTTTCGGCACCACCACTGCCCGTTTTCCCGCTGATCCGGACGACGGCCCGCCGCCACTTCGAACGCTCGGCCTCGCCGTGCTGGCCGAGGACCTCCGGCCCGACACGAGGAAGACCGTTGCCTACCTCGTCGAGCAGGGAGTCGAGATCATCGTGCTCTCCGGCGACGCTGCTCGGACCGCCGGCTCGATCGCGAACGACGCGGGCATTCCGGAGCGTGGGCCGCCGCTCGAGGGCGACGCCCTTCCTGCAGGCGATGCAGAGCTCGACCGAGTCGCCACAGGTCTCTCCGTCGTCGGGCGGATCTCACCGGAGGGCAAGCGCCGCGTGATCGAGGCTCTCTGCCGGCGCGGGCGCTACGTGGCGATGGTCGGAGACGGCGTCAATGACGTACCTGCGCTGAAGGCGTCGCGCCTGTCGATCGCGCAGGGCTCCGGTACCCAGATGGCGAAGGCCGTGGCCGACATCGTGCTCGTGAACGGCGACTTCGCGGCGATCCCGGGCATGGTTGCCGAGGGCCGCCAGATCCTCCGGAACATCCAGCGCGTCACGAAGCTCTTCGTGACGAAGTCGGTGTTCGCGGCGTTCCTGATCGTGGCGATCGGAATTACGCCTGCCGACTATCCGCTGCTTCCGCGTCATCTCACGATCGTCGGCACCCTCACGGTTGGCATCCCTGCGTTCTTCCTCGCGCTCGCACCGAGTGAGGGCCCGTGGCGAACCGAGGGCTTCCTGCGGGAGATCGGGCGGTTTTCGGTGCCGGCGGGCGTCGCCGCGGGCCTCGGTGTGACGACGGCCTACCTGATCGCACTGAACGTCTTCGACCTCGGACTGCTCCAGTCGCGTACGGCCGCGACCTCGACGCTGATCATCATCGGCCTCTACCTCGTCCTCGCCCTCGAGGCGACGAGCCTGCGGCGGGCTCGGCTGGTCGGCATCCTGTGCGCGAGCCTGCTCGCGGTCTACAGCGCCATTCTGGTCGTGCCCGGGCTGCGGCGCTTCTTCGAGCTCGCGGTGCCGAACCCGGCGGCGCTTGCTCTGATCGCGGTCGGGTCGGCTATTGCGATCGGTTTCCTCTGGCTGACCGACGATCGCTTCATCCCGCTGCGTAGCGGGTCGGATTGACCCTCCCGGGTACCATGGAGTGATGGTCGTCAGCACCTCGAGCTCCCTCGACACTGCCGCTCTGCGCGCGGACTTTCCTTTCCTCGAAGAGCTCGTCGGTGGCAGGCCACTCGCGTACCTGGACTCGGCCTCGTCGACACAGAAGCCGCGGCAGGTGCTCGACCGGATGCGCGCCTTCTACGAGCACGAGTATGCGAACGTCCATCGCGGCGTCTACCGGCTGGCCGAGCGCGCGACCGAGGGGTACGAGGGCGCCCGTCGCACGGTCGCCACCTTCCTCAACGCTCCATCAGAGCGGGAAGTGATCTTCACGCGCAGTGCGACGGAGTCGATCAACCTCGTGGCCTACGCGTGGGGCCTCCAGAACCTCGGGCCTGGCGACACCGTCGTGATCACCGAGCTCGAGCACCATGCGAACTTCGTCCCGTGGCAGTTCATCGCGAGCCGAACGGGTGCGAGCTTCCGCCACATCCCGATCGACGACGCAGGCGAGCTCCAGCTCGACGCGCTCGACGACCTCGCACGCGAGGGCTCGATCAAGGTCGTCGCGGTCGGGCTCGTCTCGAACTCGCTCGGAACGATCAACCCTGTCGAGCGGCTGACGGCCTGGGCGCACGAGCAGGGCGCGATCATCGTCGTCGACGCTGCCCAGGCAGCTCCGCACCGTACGATCGACGTGCAGGCGCTCGGCTGCGACTTTCTCGCTCTCTCATCGCACAAGCTGTGCGGACCGAGTGGCATCGGCGCCCTCTGGGGGCGTCGCGAGCTGCTCGAGGCGATGGCGCCGTTCAACCTGGGCGGCGAGATGATCCGGTCGGTCGGTCTCGATCGCACGACGTTCAACGAGCTCCCCTACAAGTTCGAGGCGGGCACGCCCGCGATTGCGGAAGCCGTTGGGTTCGGCGCCGCGATCGACTACATCTCGGAGATCGGCCTGCCTGCGATCGAGCGGCACGAGCACGAGCTGACCGTGTACGCGATGGCACGGCTCGAGGAACTGGCATGGGTGCGAATGTTCGGGCCGCCTGCCGAACGTCGGGCGGGGATCGTCTCGTTCGACGTCGAGGGCGTTCATCCGCACGACGTGGCGCAGATTCTCGACTGGGAGGGGATTGCGGTCCGTGCCGGTCACCATTGCACCCAGCCCCTGATGGCCCGGCTCGGTGTCGCTGCCACGACCCGCGCGAGCTTCTACCTGTACTCGATCGCCGAGGAGGTCGATCGTCTCGTCGACGGTCTCCACAAGGTGAAGAAGAGCCTCGGATGAGCGAGTTCGAGCAGCTCTACCGGGAGGTCATCCTCGATCACTACAAGACGCCCCGGAACCACGGCCTTCTCGACCCGAGCGACGCCGTCGCAGAGGGTCAGAACCCCCTGTGCGGCGACGAGGTGACCGTCTCGGTCCGCTTCGGCGAAGGTGACGTGATCGAGGGAGTCGGATTCGAGGGGCGAGGATGCGCGATCAGCCAGGCGGCAACATCGATGCTCACCGATCTCGTGAAGGGGCGGACAGCGCAGGAAGTGGCGTTGATGCCGAAGGAGGAGCTGCTCGACGAGATCGGTATCCCGCTGAGTCCGGTGCGTCTCAAGTGCGCGCTGCTCGGGCTCGGCGTGCTCAAGGTCGCGCTCCATCGGTCGAAGGGCACGCCGCTCCCGGAGGAGTGGGGAACCTCGAGCGGCTACATCTCCGTCGAGTAACCGTGCCCGAGCTCGAAGTTTGCCACCTCGAAGAGTTGCTGCCCGGCACCGTGCGGATTGTCGAGGCGCGGCCGCTCCTCACGATCGGCATCTACAACTGCGACGGCAAGCTGTTTGCGCTCGAGGACAGGTGCTCGCACGATGACGGCCCCCTGTGCGAGGGCGATTTCGACTGTGCCGAACGGGTCGCGGTCTGCCCGCGTCACGGTGCCCGTTTCGACATCGAGACGGGTCGAGCGCTGACGCTCCCGGCGTACATCGCGGTCGAGACGTTTCCGGTGCGCGTACGCGACGACGGCGTGGTGGTGGTCGACGCCTGAGCCGGAGCCCCCGAAGGTCGGCGCTCGATCGGGCTTGCCCTCGTCCACTCCGCCCGGTATACATTCGAGCTACCGCGGAAAGGAGGTGGTCCGGACGTGACAGATTCCAGCAGTACCGGCAGTGGAGGTACCAGCGGGTAGGGGCGTGTTCCCGAGACCCACAGGGGAATCGCCATAGCCGAGCGTAGGGAACGCGCGTTCCGCGCCGCCGGTCGCCTCGCCTCCGGGTGAGGGGCCAGGCAGGAAGCGCCTCTACCAGTTCAACGCTGGCTACCGGGATCGAGGGCCGCCGCAAGGCGGCCCTCGCCTTTTCTGCGGCCGTTCCTCAGTCCGGTTGCTCAGTCCGGTTGCGTCAGAGCGCGCTGAAGTTGCTCGTCGAGAGGCAGCAGGTCGTGGAGGCCGAGCGCCTCCATGCTCGCGCCGCCGTCCGAGACGATGTTGTCGCCGAGCTGGAGCATGCGCAGCTGGTCGCGCGTGACCGGAGGGCTCGGGAACCGCTCGAGAATGGCGGCCTGTGGGCGCATGAACCAGAACGGGAGGTGCAGGGCCGGGCGGCGCGTGCCGAGCGCCGCCTTCAGCCGCGACCAGAACTCGTTCCAGTCGACGACGTCGGGGCCGCCGAGCTCCACGAGGATGTCCCTGTCACTTCTCACGGAGAGCGTGACGGCGCGGGCCAGGTCGTCCGCCCAGATCGGCTGCAGGCGCTGCTTGCCGCTACCGATCACGGGCGTCACGGGCGCGAGCCTGGCGATCCGCGTGAACTGCGACAGGGCGCCGCCGTCGCCCGCGAACACGAAGCTCGGCCTCAGGATCGCGTGGCTGAGGCCGGAACCGCGGACGGCCTCCTCCATCGCCCACTTGGCACGGTAGTACGGAACGGTGTCCTTCGTCTCCTCACTCGTGCCGAGCGCACTCATCTGCACGAAACGCACCACACCTGCCTCGGCGGCGACCTCGAGCAGGCTCATCGTGCCCTGCGTCATCACGCGCTCGAAGTCGGCAGGCCTGCCGACGAGGATGGCGACGAGGTGAACGACCGCCGTGCAGCCCTCGACGGCTGACCGCAGGCTCTCGGCGTCGGTGACGTCGCCGCGAACGAGCTCGCAGTCGACGTCCTCGAGTGTTGCCGCAGCGCGCGCGTCCCGCACTAGCGCCCGCACCCCCTCTCCGGCTCCTGCGAGCGCGCGGACGACGTGACCACCGACGAAGCCGCTCGCCCCCGTGACGAGGATCACGGTGTCTCCTCGAAGTTCTTCCAGTAGCGGCTCGGAGTCGGCCCGCGCTGCCCCTGATACTTAGAGCCGAGCCCACTCGATCCATACGGTTGCGCAGCCGGCTCCGACATCTGCACGAACGACAGCTGGCCGATCTTCATCTCCGGGTAGATCGTGATCGGCAGATTTGCGACGTTCGACAGCTCGAGCGTCACGTGCCCGTCCCAGCCCGGGTCGATGAAACCGGCGGTCGAGTGGATGAGCAGCCCGAGCCTGCCGAGCGAGCTCTTCCCCTCGAGCCGCGCGACCAGATCATCGGGCAGCGTCACCCGCTCGAGCGTGGAACCGAGCACGAACTCGCCCGGGTGCAGGATGAACGGTTCGCTGCCCTCGATCTCGACGAGCTCGGTCAACCCCTCCTGCTCACGTTTGACGTCGATGTAGGGATAGCGGGAGTTCCGGAAGACCCGGAAGAGCCGGTCGACGCGCACATCGAGGCTTGCCGGTTGCATCAGGGAGGCGTCGAACGGGTCGATCACGATCCTGCCCTCTTCGATCAGTCGTCTGATCGCTCTGTCGGAGAGAACCATGCCACGATCCTAGCCTCTGGGGGGTCGAAATCCGACGTCACGAACGCTCGAATGCGGTACGCTCGATGGTCCGGTGTCCATGCTGTACGGACCAATGGACCCGAACGAGCGTTTCCGCGCTCGGCGGGACCAGACGCGTCGGACGAAACGGCGTCGCAGGGCCGCGGTCCTGGCGCTTCTGCTCCTTGTTGGCATCGCCATTGTCATGGGTGCCCGTTTCGTCGGCGAGAACCAGTCGGCAGCGGGGCAAGGGGCTGAGCCCCCGGTAGACAGTGCGCCTCTAACCGTCGCGGGGAGCCCCCGCCCACTTCCCGTCGAGATTCGCGGCGTCCACGTGACGGGCGCCCTCGCTTCCCTCCCCGGGAAGTTCCGGGAGTACGTGGGGTACAAGCGCTACGGCCTCAACACGATCGAGCTCGACGTCAAGGACGAGGGTGGCGAGATCGGGTTCGCGCCGTCCGATGTTCCACTCGCGCGCACCGTCGGCGCGACGCGCCGCTTCTACAACCCCAGGGCTCTCGTCGCCCTGGCACACCGGAACGGCATCTACATGATCGGTCGAGTCGTCTGCTTCCAGGATCCGAAACTCGCCCAGGGCCGTCCAGATCTGGCGATCCAACGCGCCGACGGCAGTGTCTGGACGACGAACGCGGGCATCGGCTGGGTGAACCCGTACGACCGTCGCGTCTGGGATTACTGCGCCTCGATAGGAGAGGCAGCCGCCAAGGCGGGCTTCGATCAGATCATGTTCGACTACATTCGTTTTCCGTCCGACGGCGATGTTGCCGGCGCCGTGTATCCGGGCAAGACGAGTGTTTCGCGGGGCCGTGTGATCGCGGGCTTCGTCGGATACGCGAAGAGGCGCCTCGAGCCGCGCGGCACGAGGGTTTCGACCGCGCTCTTCGGTCTCTCTGCCACACGTGACCTGGGAATCGGCCAGGTGCCGCGCTGGATCTCGAAGAACGTCGACAGCATCTCGCCGATGTCCTATCCGGTGCTTTACGGCGGCGGTGAGCTCGGGCTCGTGAGCCCGGCCGCGCAGCCGGGCGAGACGGTGTTCCGGACACTGACCGACTTTCGCCGGCAGGTGAAGGGCTCGCGCGCTCAGCTCGTACCTTGGGTGCAAGACTGGAACTACACGCCGCAACAGGTACTTGCGCAGATCGCCGCCGCCCGGCTCCAGGGTGCGAAGGGCTACCTGCTCTGGAACGCGTCGGGGCTCTACACGACAGCTGCTCTGGCACCCGCGGGCGTGAGGATCGAA
>Ga0315283_10004915_pt1 | contig 11727 bp, 10 predicted proteins | sample YL17G09_0_MG_FD_204541 | JGI IMG/M metagenome (GOLD analysis project Ga0315283, IMG submission 204541) | Sediment microbial communities from Yellowstone Lake, YNP, Wyoming, USA - YL17G09_0 | ecosystem: Environmental > Aquatic > Freshwater > Lake > Sediment | place: USA: Wyoming | collected...
ACATCTGGCCGGTTTCGCCGTTGGCTCCCCAAAGATTTCCCCTCAATAAATGGTTAAGCGACCCAATGTGATCTTTGGTTCATCGCATCCATAAACAAAATTTCGTACGAGATATGGCTAAATACATATATCCTTAATATTCCTCGCTTTCATCACACTGGGACGCAATTATTATTATCCCGATTCAATCATGAGTCAAGGATGAAATGTAACATTTATGACAAACTCATTTGGCGATCTCTTCTTCCACCTGCACCTTAAGGTTCTCCAGCCCGATTTTCGTCTCCGAAAGTTTACTCTGAACTTGCTCCAGCTTACTTTGCTCTGCGCGCACAAAGCGTGAATAGGGGGCAATCGTATCCTTGATATTTTGCATCCCACGTTCCATCTCCTGCTCGAACTGGGTGCGTAATGATTGGGTAAGCTGCTCTCGTAGATTTGCGATCTTCCCACGCAGCTCGGCTTTGGCCTGACGCTTCTTTGCAGGGATGATGAACAGTCCCAGCAGAGCAATTACACTGGCCAGGATGATCCCGGTGGCGTCTGCGGCGGCAGTGGTAGCGAGGATGGCGATGAGGGCACCCAGGCTAATTGCGCCGATCTCGGTGGCAGCCAGGGCAGCTACTGCAGTTTGGGCTCCCTCCGCCATGAGGCGTGCCTCAGCTTTTTGGTCATAAGTATCGACCACACGCTGGGCTTCACGCCCTACACCTTCGATCAGCTGCTCACGGTCGTAGTGGAAGCTACCACCTGCTGCATCGCCAATGATGCGTTCCTGGTGCTGGCGTCTGCGGTCGGAGAGATGCTCCATCACCGCCTGCCACTGGCGCAGGTTGGCTTCCACCAGCCAATCGATCATCTCATTCACTTTGGTCTCAATCCGCTGTGGGACATCGGCAACCACCCTCTGTTCAAACTCTTTTTGGATGCGGGTTTTGTTCAGCAGGTCGAACACGCGTGGTAGGCGCAGGGTCTCATCAAAATAGTCCTGGCCGCGCTGCTCCATTTCGAACAATACTTTTTCAATATCCGACATGCGGAAGTCAAAGTCGCGCCGCATATCCTGATGGTAGAGGAGAAGCTGTGCGTCCACATCCGCCAGCATGGTAAAATCCGTTTTCAATAAGTCCATCCGGGAATTGGTCACCTGTAGGTACTTTTCCACCAGGTGAGTGCCTACCCCCAGGGGGTTCATAAATTTCAACGTCAGGCGACCTTTGTCATCCAGCGTGGTTTGGATGTATTGTTCCAGTGCTTCAAACCGGCTGGTTTGCCAGAACTCAGGCTCTCCCAGCTTGGAGCGTAATGCCAGACGGGCGCTGATGGGAAGAATTTCAGGAGAGATACCAAGCAAGTGACGTGCATTTTCATTGATAAAGGCGATCACCTGGTCCAGTTCTTCACTGCTCTGGAACAGGTCAATCTTATTCAGCACGATGAGCACTTTTTTCCCCCAATCGCGGATCCTCTCCATAAAAGCACGCTCGCTTTCGGTGAAGGGACGGTCCGCGGAGGTGACAAACAGCACCAGATCGGAGCGTGGAACAAACTGCTGCGTGATGGTTTCATGCTGGCGGATAATGGCATTGGTACCGGGGGTATCGACGATATTCAGCTCTGCCAACAATTCCACCGGTGCGGTGAGGGTGTGCAGGCTCTCGCTTTCCACGCGGTGTTCCTGTGTCTCACCATAGCGCAAGACGTTGATCTGGGTTGTGGTCGGTGTGACACCTTCTTTGAGGATCTTCTGCCCCAACAGCGCATTGATAAAGGCGCTCTTGCCTGAATTAAACTCACCCACCACCACCAGCAAAAAGAGCTCGTCCAGCTGGCGGATGGATTGAGCCAGGGTCTCATGGTCCTCGGAGGCCGCCCCAAATTGGATCAGGGAAGCACGCAGATCATTCAACAAACTACGGGCATCTTTGAGCAGGTTTTCCTGGGCATCGGTCAGAATATGCATAATTCTCTCTCCTCAAGCCTGATTATAGTTGATTAAACCATATGCGGCGCACATGTTGGAGAAAAAACGGATCCAGCAAATGCGCCGCATGAAGCTCATCAAAACACGGTTGATTAAGAGTAATGTCCTTCAAGCCTTGACAGTACCGCAGCTTGAGCTGGGCTCGCTGCTGAATGGTAAAATGTTGCCATTCGAAAGCCTGAGGGCAAAGGTGGAGATTTTATGGATTAAAGGTCACCTCGACCGTCATACCCCAGCGGAAGGCGGGATCAGGCTGAGGTACATGCAGGCGTACCTTATAGAGCACGTCACCGGCTTGCACGTAAAACCTATCGGCGATCTTGGTTACTTCAGCTTTCGCTTGCAGGTCAGGTAATGCGTCAGGTTTAATATTTGCTCCCTGGCCAATAGAGATCTTGGTGACTTCTTGTTCGGTTAGATCGCTGGTCTCCACGTACCATTCGGAGAAATCAGCCACCAGCACTGCCCACTTGTCTGCGCCAACCAGCTCGCCCACGCTGACGTTCACATCCACTATTGTCCCACTGAATGGAGCCTTTATGTCCAGGTTGTCCAAGGCGGCCTGGGCGGACGTCTGATGGGCCATGGCAGTATCCAGGTTCATTTGAGCCAGTTTTAGCTGGTCGGGGTCTGGCCCTTGACGGGTGGAATCATAGTTCGTCTGCGCTTTTGTTTCCAGAGCTTGTGCCAGTTGCAAGGAGGCTTCCGCCTTATTTTTATCGATGATGAGTTGGTCTCGCGCATAGACTGCAGAATCATAATCATCCTGAGCGGTGTTGAGTGCTGTTTCGGCTGTCTTGCGGGTCGGGTTGTCTACAGCCAAATTGGCATACTTATCAAACTCTGTTTGGGCGTCATCTAAGGTGGTTTTGGCATCGGAAACCTTGATCTCTGCATCATCGATCTGTTTCTGGTAATCTGCGGTGTCCACCAGGTTCCAGGCAATTTCTGCCTGAATGACAGCCTGCTTGGCGTCTTCCAGTGTCAACCATGCATTCGCGGATGAGATGTCGGCATTTTTATTGAGATGATCTAACGCCTGCTGGGCATTTTCTACTTCCAGTTGGGTAGCGGTCAGATTCGCCTGATATTGTTGCCGGTCACCCAGGCTTGCCAATACCTGCCCTGCGGTTACCTGGTCACCTTGCTTCACCAGGATTTCTTCAATATGTCCACCGGCTGGAAATGCCAGATACATATAATCCATAGGTACCAGGTTGCCCTGGCTGATGACGGAGCTGCTGGCTTGCACGGTGGGGATAGGGGTGCTCTCCGGTGTGCTCTGTGTGCCAAATACGCTACAGCTACTTAGCAGAAGTGCAGTGAAGATAAAAAATGAGAAGAATATCAAATTGCGTTTCATAGGTCACCTCATGTTATTAATTGCTATTCATATGCCAGTACCTCGCGGATGGTCAACCGGGCGGCGTTCCGTGCCGGTAACATGCTGGCCAAGGCTGATAGGATCAAAACCAAACCCAGCCAGATTAAAAACCCTTGCGGATTAAGCACGAATTGGCTGGGTGAGTTAAATATTGCCAGGCTGATGATGCGCGATAACAGGAAAGTAATGGGGAAGGAGAAAATGGCTCCCAAAAACCAGCTGATCAACCCGATGAGCATCCCCTCAACGATCACCGTTTTCATGATCTGCCCATTTGTTGCGCCGATGGCGCGCATCACGCCAATCTCACGTGTACGTTCCAGGACGTTCATACCCATCGTACCGGTCAGACCAATACTACCGACCAATGCTGTAAGCAGAGCCATAATGAGCAAGAAATTGATCAGGATTGCCAGGGAATTCGAGGCGGTTTCAAGTGTAGACAGCCCAGCCTGGGTTTCGCTGACGTGATAACCAAGGTCACGCAGATAGCTATCGATCATCGCACTCATTTGCTTTTGATACTCTAATGAGTGTTCATCCGTGACAATACGGTAAGATATTGACTGGTTGGGTAGGTTTTGCAGCTCTGACACGTAATCGTAGGTGGCGTAGGCGATAATCTGGTCACGGCTGATAAAGCGGAAGATTCCAACCACGGTCCATTCGTCCTCCTGACCGTGGATCTTTAGCTTGAGCTGATCACCCGGCTTTAGATCAGGGTATTCGCTCCAGATGGCTTCACTGACGGTAATGGCAGTCTTATCACCCGGTTGGAGCCAGCGACCTTCCAACATGATCGGTTGAATCAATTTGCTATCCACGGGCGGAGCCAGGATGGTCAAATAGTCGGCAACTCTACCATCAGGGCGGATGATATCCGCTGATGCGAATGACCAACCTTCGACATTCTGTACATGCGGGATGCCCATGACGACATTGTTGATCTCATCCACACGGTAAGGTCGATCAAAGCTCAGCGTCACATCGGCAATGAAATATTTTCCAATCTGTGCTATGTAATCATACAAAGAAAGCTGAACATTGAAAACAGCGATAAATATTGCACCACCGATGGTCAGGGTCATCAAAGTGAGTAACAAGCGACGTTTACGTCGAAAAGTATTGCGCAGCGAAATCAGCATCGGCCGTGAAAGCCATTTCACACGGCTTCCGATCCGTTCCAGCCAGCCGTAGGAAGCTTTACCTGCACTTAATCCACCTCCGCTGATGGCAGTTTGCACCTTTACCCGAGAACCATTATTGACAGGGATAAATCCGGCTGCCAGTGGGACCAATAAGGCAACGATGATCTGCAAGATATACGCTAATGGAACAATGCGGTAGCCTTGCAAATTAAAGTTCATCTTGCTGGCAATTAATTCATAGAGGGCGTAGGCTGCCTGCCCACCGGTAGGCAGGGCAATCAGCAAGGCAATCATCCCAAAGGAAAGGATAAGAACGATGTACATGCCGAAGATTTGTTGGCTGCGTGCCCCGATCAGCTTCATCACGCCGATATGCGGTAGGTGTTGGGTGAGCAATGAGTTGAGCGTATTGGCGATCAATGAACCGCTCAAAAACACAATCAAAAAGCCCAGCGCACCCAGGATTCCTAAAATCGCCTTGACAGTGGAAGCCATGGGGTGTTCGTTGGTTTGATTTAATTCGGTACGGTAAACCTGGCGATTACTTTTCTCGACCTTATCTGAGACGGTCGTCGAAACCTCACGAATATTCTCGATGTTGTTTGGATCACCCGTCACCGTGACTAGCAGGCGGTTGTAATCGTTTGGTTGTCCCAGCCAGGGTAGTGTGTCACGTGACACGTAGGCCAATGGAGGCGCCAGGAAATCGCCAGCGCCGGTAGTTTGGTCTTGCACGATACCCACTACGGTCATCGTCTTGACATTGCCATTTGAGAGCTGGAATTCGAGGGGATCCCCAACATTCACTGAAAGGTCATTCAATGCTTTACTTTCCAGTATCACCTGCTTATCTGCAGGGATTGGGCTGCCCTGCACTGGCAACAATAGATTGATGTGGGTATCGGTAAAGTCATTGATCGCCACCAGGTCCAGGTTCGTCCATTCCCCACCGGGTATACGGGTGCGTATAGAAAAGAAACGCCGACCTTCAGCCTGATTAACACCCTCCAGGTTGTTAATTGACTCTAATAAGGGCTGATCAAAATTTTCGGTGCGCATGTCAATATTCGCCGGATTAGCAGAGGCATAGCTGGCACCCATGTCGTGCGAGATAATCTCATATGCTCCAGCGATCATACCGATAGAAAATACACCCACTGCAATGGATGCCACTACCAGCAGAGTACGTAGTTTGTTATCCCATAAATCGGAGAGGACTTTGTGCCAGCGCGGGCGCATTATTCTACCACCATCGATTCCTGCGATCTGCCGTGCGGTTCTCCCTAAGGCGGGACTGGACAATATGGGAGATGGATTCTTCTGTGAGCGGGGAGCCAACCAGCATATCGGTGAAATCCTTACGATGCAAGGCTGCAAGCTTTACCGGACCATCAGGAAATGCGCGCACGCTCGCGATTGAATTACCACCATGGACCAGCTCTACCTCACCGAAGAATTCACCCTCTCTTAGACGAGCGAGGGTAACCTCAGTACGCTTGGGTGGTTGCAGCACAACTTCCACTTCACCCTGGGCGATCATGAAGAAATAATCAATGTGCTCACCCTTGTGGATGATCGTGGCACCAGCAGGTATTTCCTTATGCTCGAGCAAGTTGGTCACCTTGAGCATTTGGTTATGGTTGAGCAACGGTAGTGCCTGGGCAACGGTCTCATCAATGATCATGCCATCCTCAATGATTAATGTTCGTGTTGTGCGCTTGGTTATTGACGCGTCATGTGTGACCAGGATGATGGTTTTGCCCTGCAGGACCAGCTGGTTGAAAAGGTTGATGATCTCTTCTGCGGAGCGTGAGTCGAGGTTCCCGGTGGGTTCATCAGCGACAATGATGGGTGGGTCGGTTGCCATTGCCCTGGCAATGGCTGCAGCCTGTTGTTGCCCGCTGGAAACAGCTGCCGGGAGCTTATGTGCCATCTCCTGTAAACCGACCATCTTGAGCAGCTCCATGGCACGCTGTGGACGCTCCGATAGAGAAAAGGCATTACAGTAGTCCATTGGAAGCATTGTGTTTTCCAGCAATGTGAGCATGGGTAACAGTTGGAAGAACTGGAACACAATCCCAAGATTATGCCCACGGAATAACGACCTTTCACTTTCACTCATTTTATAGATATTCACCCCATTCACCAGCACCTCACCGGAGGAAGGATGATCGATGCCTGTGATCATGTTGAGCATTGTAGACTTACCGCTGCCGGATTTGCCAACGATAGCGACGAACTGACCAGCCAGGATTTCTACATCCACGCCTCTCAGCCCGATATATTCACCTGCTGTGGTCTTAAAGCGCTTCACCACCTGGCGTAGCTGGATCACTGGAGCGACAGTCGTATCGTTCATCGTTGCTCCTGGATGGGTGTCAGATGGAATCCTGAATCGGCTGTGATCAATCCATCCGCAATCTGCAGACGGTGGGTGAAGCGCGGCGCTAGATTATTGTCGTGCGTGACCATGATGATCGTGCGCCCCTGTTCAATAAGTTTCTCGAATATCTCGAAGATGGTTTCTGCTGTGAGAGTGTCGAGGCTACCAGTAGGCTCATCTGCGACGATGATTGGCGGGTCATTGGCGAGTGAACGAGCGATCGCAACCCGTTGCTTTTGCCCACCCGAGATGTAAGCTGGCAGCTTATAGGCATGGTCTTCCAATTCGACAAGCTTGAGTAGCTCGATGGCGAGCTCTTTGCTGACTCGCCGCTTGTAACGACCACTAAAATCCAATGGCAGCATGATGTTCTCCACCAGGTTGAGCATGGGCAGTAGTTGAAAAGACTGATGGATGATACCCACATTACGCCCGCGCCAAACAGCCAGGGAGTTCTCACTCAGCTTGTGGATGGAGACGCTCTTCCCATCCGAGGCATTGAAGATAACCTCACCGGAGGAGATCATGTCTGCCCCAGTGATCATGTTGAGCAAGGTGCTCTTTCCCGCCCCCGACTTGCCAATCACACCCACAAATTCACCTGCATAAATATCAGCATTGATGCCTTTGAGCGCGGTGAAATCACCTGCGGCTGTATTGTATACCTTAGCCACCTCGGATAACTGGATGAGAAGCTTGTGGTTGTTAGCCGGGCGAGCAGAAGAGGAAGAAAGGAAAGTATTCATCAGAAAGCGGCACTAATGCAAGGGGTCATCTTTTTAACGGCTGATGATTTTACCATAATAAAATCTCGTGAATCCTTATAGTCACCTTAAGCAGGATTGATTTTCACCCCTGCCATAACGCAAAACGAGAGCAAGGAAAACACTCTCGAGCGTTCTTATACGCAGCTTCACCTGATCTGCACTGCACCCCGCCCAGCGCAAGGAGAATTAATAATAGGCAAGGTCACCGTCCAAGGGATCAGATGATCCGATGCACGCATGGCACCGGTAAGCGATCGACATGTACTGGGTGAAAGTAATAAATTCATTGCATTCACCCGGGGAAGGGTGCACTTTTAATGCCAGCCCAATGCTAGTATTCGATGGATGAAACTGATTAAACTCTAATGTAACTAGAACAAATGTTCTGATATAATAAGAATATGAACACGAACGCACATCCTGCTATCGGCTATGGTAGAAATATAGATGATCCCCTTCAGCTTTCCCCCCGACAACTCCACCTTGTGCTGGCGCCACACCGAGCCCAGCGTCAGATGATGACCGTCTTGACCGCACGCCTGGCACTGACCGGCAGAGTGCGCCTGGTGGATGCCGGTAACTGCTTTGATGGTTACGGGCTGGCACGCCAGCTACGTCAGCAGACGTCTTACTGGCAGGCTGCGCTGGAACGCGTGAGCGTGGCACGTGCCTTCACCTGCTACCAGGTGGAAACGCTGCTGACGGAGTCAGTCTCCGACTTCTCACCCGTCCTGGTGCTAAACCTGCTGGATACCTTTTATGATGAGAATGTCAGGCTGCCAGAGCGGTTGCGCCTGCTGGATGTGAGCCTGGCTGAGCTGCGACGGTTATGCCGGGTGGCATCCGTGGCAGTGAGTGCCAGTTTTCCAACCCGCGACCAGCCGGGAGAGCTGCTCGAAGTATTGACTGGTGTAGCCGGACAGGTATGGAGCTTTGAAGAGCCGCGACCTGCCGAGCCGCTACGCCTATTTTAAGGAGGTTCTTTATGGGACGTACACTTCCATCTGCTACTCAAGTTTTTCTGCAGGAACAGGAGTCTTTCCTGCGTTTCCGGCGTGCCCTGCGCCGTAGCGACCAGAAAGCACTGGATGACCTCTTCGCGGCTGCTCACAAACACCTGGCAGCAGCAGCTTATGCTTCACATGCCCTGCCTTTTGAGGTTTTCCTGCTGTCGATGTTGCTGGAAGAGCACAAGCAGGTGCTGCGCATGCGTTATCTGCTGAACCCCAGCGATGCAGCTGCCCTGGAGCAGCTTGAGCAGGGTGATTCCACTGCCTATCTTGATTCGCTCGCGGCCGCGGTGGAGGCGGGTAACCCAGCCTCTCTTCCCGTGCCTGAGGAAGCAGAAACTCCTGCATCAGCTCCTGACCCAGTGGGACCGGAACCCCAGGCTTCAGCTCCAAACCTGATCGACTTTCATGGCTGAGCTCAAAGGCTGGCTGCTGGACCTGTTTGCCGATACACAGAGCGGGATCGTGCTCTGGCTGATTGGCGAGGACGGGCAGCGCCATCGCCTGACCCAGGATTTTCCCATCACCTTTTATGCGGCTGGTGAGCCTGTGCGCTTGCGCCACTTGTGGCGTTTCCTGCAGTCACAGCCGGTAAAGGTGGAGCTGAAACGCACCGAGCGGCGGGATATCTTCTTGCCCAAGCCAGTAGATGTGCTGGAAGCCCGGGTCACTCAAACGGCAGCCCAGCCTTACCTTTTTCAACGTGTTGCCCGCGAATTCCCTGAGCTGCCCTATTACGACGCTGACCTGCCCATCACCACGCGCCATGCGGCCATCTACAACACGTTTCCGCTGGTGCACTGCCAGATAGAAGCAGACGAACGGGGCGTCGTGCAGGCTCTGAAGGTGCTGGATACGCCCTGGGAGCTTGACCCCCCGCCACCCCCTCTGCGCCTGCTGGCGATCGAGCCGGACGTCGACCCTGCGCATGCCGCCCCCACGGCACTGTACGTGCGCTCCATGAGCGTGTCTTATCGCTTCAGCCTGCAGCATCCCCGTCCATTGCTGATCAACCTGCGCGCCATCCTCGAGCGCCAGGACCCAGACGTGCTGATGACAGCCTGGGGTGATACCTGGTTGCTGCCGTATCTGATTGACCTAGCCGATCAATGGCACATCTCACTACCCTTGAACCGTGAGCCGGGCAGGGAAGTCATCCGGAAAGATGAACGCAGCTACCAGGCATACGGGCAGGTGATCTACCGCGGTAAGCAGGTGCACCTGTTTGGGCGCTGGCATATCGACGGCTGTAATGCGATGTTATTTCACGAGTACGGGTTGGAGGGGGTGTATGAGTTGGCACGCGTCACGGCTTTGGCAGGGCAGACGGTGGCACGCGTTTCACCGGGCAGTGGCATCTCTGCCATGCAGATGGTGACCGCATTGCGCCTGGGGATCATGGTGCCCTGGCACAAACAGCAGGCAGAGCGTCCCAAGAGCGCCCTAGAGATGATGCAGGCTGACCAGGGTGGACTGGTCTACCAGCCCCTGATTGGTTTGCACCGCGACGTGGCTGAGGTGGATTTCATTTCTATGTACCCAAGCATCATGCGCCACTTTAATATCTCGCCCGAGACGGTGGCAGACCCGAACACGATGGGTCGCGACCAATACGCCCGGTTGGAGAGGGTTTCGGAGCTGGGTTTGTGGATCGACCAGGAGACCTCTGGCCTGATCCCCCAGACGCTGGCACCACTGCTGGATAAACGGCTGGAGCTCAAGCTGCGCCTGGCAGAACTGCCCGCCTGGGACCCGCGCCGCCAGACCTACCAGGCGCAGGCTACCGCGCACAAGTGGCTGCTGGTGACCTGTTTTGGTTACCTGGGTTACAAGAACGCCCGCTTTGGACGTATCGAGGCCCACGAGGCAGTTACCGCCTACGGTCGCGAGATGCTTCTGCGCGCCAAGGAAGCTGCCGAAGATATGGGCTACACCGTATTGCATATGTACGTGGATGGTTTGTGGGTGAAAAAGAAGGGATTGGCGGAGGTAAAGTCGTTCCAACCGCTGCTGGAGGAGATCACCACCCGCACCGGGTTGCCAATCGCCCTGGATGGTATCTACCGTTGGGTGGCGTTCCTGCCCTCGCGCGTAGACGAGCGTGTGCCAGTGCCCAACCGCTATTTCGGTGTTTTTAAGGATGGCAGCCTGAAGATGCGCGGCATTGAAACCCGCCGCCATGACACGCCAGCCTGGGTATCGAATGTGCAAATGGAGATCATGGATACCCTGGTGCATGCTTCCAATGTGGATGATCACTCCACCTACCTGCCAAAGATATTAAAGTCGTTGCGCAGGGCGTTGACTAAGCTGCGCACTGGTGGAGTGCGTGTGGAGGATCTGTTGATTTCACAGACTTTGAGTCGTGAGTTATCCGAATACCGCACACCATCGCCCGCTGCCAGGGCAGCCACACAACTGGCAGCGGTGGGTAAGAACCTGCGCCCGGGGCAGCGGGTAAGGTTTGTATATACATTGGGTGAGCCGGGTGTGCTAGCCTGGGATTTACCGCAGTTGCCTGACCTTCGAAGCATAGATCAGGAGCGTTACCGTGTTTTGTTGTTCCGCGCCGCAGCCGCCATCCTGCAACCGTTTGGCATGCAGGAGCAGGACCTGAAAACCCGGGTAATTGCTAATGCAATGGATGTAACCTTTTTTTCTCCCGTGTATCTAAAGAGTTAAATACACAAGCAAGCATTGTAAATTCTAATAAATTGAGTGTCAAAAAAAGGAGAAAATTATGGGTTTTGCACGCTTTATGTCTTCGTTGGCTGGTCGTTTGATCCGTATCGTGGCGGGAATTATACTTATCATTGTTGGTTTGACGGTGGTCCATGGAACCGGTGGGATTATCCTGGCAATGGTTGGATTGGTGCCTCTGGTCGCAGGGATATTTAATTTTTGTGTCTTTGCACCCTTGTTTGGAGGACCCTTCTTACCTAAAGATATTAAATAACATTAATCCACTTTTCACCTGACGGGCAGCATACGCTGCCCATCTTTCAATTAAACTAGGGTAAAATAATTCACCAGAATGGAGGCAACCATGAA
>Ga0315283_10004918_pt1 | contig 11723 bp, 2 predicted proteins | sample YL17G09_0_MG_FD_204541 | JGI IMG/M metagenome (GOLD analysis project Ga0315283, IMG submission 204541) | Sediment microbial communities from Yellowstone Lake, YNP, Wyoming, USA - YL17G09_0 | ecosystem: Environmental > Aquatic > Freshwater > Lake > Sediment | place: USA: Wyoming | collected...
CAGTTTCAGGTTCAACTTTCGCATTAGGTAACACACTTGTAACTTGCACAGCAACTGATTCAAATGGAAATTCTGCAATACCTGTAACATTCAATGTTAATGTTGTAGACACAACACCTCCAGTAATCGATGCAATGTCTGACATCATTGGTGTGGAAGCAACAGATGCATCAGGCGCTGTTGTTACTTACATAGATCCAGCAACTAATGATTTAGTAGACGTTCCTGGAACAGCATCTTGTGCACCAGTTTCAGGTTCAACTTTCGCATTAGGTAACACACTTGTAACTTGCACAGCAACTGATTCAAATGGAAATTCTGCAATACCTGTAACATTCAATGTTAATGTTGTAGACACAACACCTCCAGTAATTTCATTATTAGGATCAGATCCAGTTACGATTGAAGTTGGTAGTTCATATACAGATGATGGGGCAACTGCTTCAGACATCTATGATGGAGATATAACTTCAAGCATTGTAATTGTAAATCCAGTTGACATTAACACAGTTGGTTCATACACAATTACTTACGATGTAGATGACTCCAATGGTAACTCTGCTACGCAAGTTACCAGAACGGTTGATGTTGTTGATACAACACCTCCAGTTATAACTTTGCTTGGAAGCAATCCACAAACAATTGTGGTTGGACATGCTTATGTCGAGCTTGGAGCAACCGCCTTGGATAACTATGACGGTGACATAACTGCAAGCATAATAATTGATTCAAGTTCAGTTAATACAAATTCAATTGGACCATACATAGTTACCTATGATGTAACAGACGCAAATGGCAATGTAGCTATACAAGTTACTAGAACTGTTGAAATTGTAGCAAACTCAGTTTCAGGTTCAGGTGGTAGCCCAGCTTTACCATTACCAATTACTGTAACATTGGATTTAAGGAATTTAGAAAAACAGACACTGATTGTTGGAGATACAGCAAAATTCACAATAAATGGAGAATCACATGCAGCAAAGATCATAGCATTGAGTTCAACATCAGTTACCATCCAAATAAGTTCAACTCCATTCATTGTAGCAATTAATTTGGGCGAAACAAAGAATGTTGATGTGAATAGTGATGGAATAGCCGACCTTTCAATAACATTAGATAATGTTGAACTCGGAAAAGCATCCTTGACGTTTAATAACTTAGTACAACCAGAATCTAATGTTGCACAACCAAATACTCAATCACAAATAAATACCCCAACAGAATCGATTACTGGAAATTTGATTATGCCATCAGTATCAGGCGGAAAATTAGTACCAATAATGTCAATGATAGTGTTATCCTCATTGGTTGTTGTTGCTATAGCATATTTAACATATAGAAAGAGAATCTAAAAACAAACCCTTTTCTTCTTTTTTTATTTATTAGAACTATTTATAAATCTAAATCGAGTCTAATAGGTATTAGGGATCTTTGATGGGAAGGTTACAGATACGGCTATTTATCTTACCAGTGATTGTGCTCGGACTATTACTAATAGTATTCTTAAATATTGGACCTGCTCCAGCAAATTTCTTTAATTTTAGTGGAGATGAATATGACTTTACAACAGGGTTCGTGACAAAGGGCGCCCAAAGCAATGATGTTACAATTAGGAATGAGATTCAAGACCTTGAAGCTGAGATTTCAAGCATTAAGACTAATTTACCAATCTACGAAATTCCAAATGAAAGCTTTGTCCAAAATACGACAGATGAACTAAAAATACTGAGTGTCCAAGAAAAAATTGCCAAAATATCCTCCGAAATAAAAGAAGATGGATATTCAGACGTGATTGTTACACTCGCGCCTAATTCAACGCTTTTCAATTCAAATGGATTGGACATAGAGTATAGCTTCATTTCTTCAAATTCATACAAAGTTAAATTGACTAAAGATGGAATTAGGGCTTTGTCAGAAAACCCAAATGTTAGAACGATTTCACCTGACATGAAAATTCCACTTTTGCTTAAAGAGAGCGTTCCACTTATGAGAGCTAACCAACTTTGGAACATAACTGTTAATGGCACAAATATAACAGGAAAAGATGTGGCTATTTGCGTAACAGATACTGGTGTAAATTATACTAATGAATTTATTTCTCATGCATATGTAGGCGGTTATGACTTTGTCAATGATGATTCTGATCCAATGGATGATCATGGACATGGGACTGCTGTTTCTGGAATAATTGTTTCGAATGATACAACTTATCGTGGTGTTGCTCCTGATGCAAAACTGATGATGGTAAAAGTTGCTGATGCAAGTGGTGGTGCATATATCACAGATATGGCTGCTGGCATTGAATGGTGCGTTCACAATGCAACTAATGCAACAGGTTATACCCCTTCAGCAATAAGCGTTAGTCTTGGCTCAGGGTGTTTACCTGTAAACTGTGACGGCACTGAACCTGTATATGTAAGCGCGATAAATGATGCTGTAGCACACAACATATCTGTTTTCATAGGCTCAGGAAATGGCGGAAACAAAGATTGTATAGCATGGCCAGCATGCATATCAAATGCAACTTCAGTCGGTTCTGTAGATGATGGATCTGGTTATTTTTACCAAGATTGGCGAAATGCGACAATGCCTATTGGGAACAGCCAAACGTTTTTGATAAGAAATGGCACGTATGGTTTAACTGGGCAGAATTTTACAGTAACACTTGTAAGTATTAATGGAACTGTAAATTCATCAACAGTCCAGGTTACGTCAACTGACCCTAATTTCACTGCGTTCAATAAAACATATTTTTTTGGCGGTGGTGAGAATGTTTCGTGGAATCTTTTCGATTTTAATCATGATGGCGTAAATGACATGGAAATCTGGCTTTATATGAAACCATCAGAATGGCCAACAGCAGCCACATACATACTTTATGCATACTACAATTTCAGTATCATCGCAGATCAGGTTTCGTACTTTACAGACAGAGGCCCGATACTTGATCTATTAACTCCAGGTAACAAAATATGTACAACTTCTATAAGTGGAGGAATTCCTCTTACAAATTGCGGTGGAGGAACATCATATTCAGCACCGCATGCTGCAGGAGCAGCAGCTTTGCTTATACAATATTACAATTTGACAAAAGGACATATGCCAACTACATATTTCATAAAAAATACCTTCAAGGACACAGGGGTTCCAATAAATGATTCTCCGTCAAATTTTGTATACCCAAGAGTAGATCTTATTAATGCTGTAACTGAAGCAAATAATAAGGTAAGATTTGTTGAACCGACTGATGAAAGAGGAATATTGCTATACAAAAATAATATAAATTTTAGTATTGAAACTGATTATTCTAATACAAGTAAGATAACAGTAAGACTTTACGATGAGGACGGACTCCTTAATGTTATAGTTTTAACAAATAGATCATATAATGGTAGCTTCACAAACCTAAAATCTGGAAATTATTACATCGATGCAACAGCACACAACATTTCTGGCGAAGAAAGCACAACGCCAAAAAGAATGTTTAGAGTAGTACTTGGTGGATGTTTTAACGAAGATCCATATGTTACATCACATCTTGTAGCCACATGTGGGAATACTATTATACAAAATTGCAATCTTACAGAGGATATTTATGCAAGTGGCAACTGTTTCAAGGTTGAACATAGTGTGATGGTCATCCCGACTAGCGATGGAATAACTATAGATTGCCAAGGACATAAAATAATTGGTTCGTTCAATGATGACATGGGGGGAATTTATACAACAAATACAACAAGCGTAGTGATCAAAAATTGTACATTTGAGAATTTCAATAAAGGAATATTTATTGATGGTTCAAAAAATTCTTATATACTCGATAATATGTTTACATCAAACAATTATGGGGTCTATTACGAAAATTACAGCAGCGCATCAATCAAGAATAATAAGTTTGTAAACAATGAAGAAGCTGTTTATATAAACAATGGAGCAGGATTTAGTCAATCCGATAATCATTTCTGGTATGCGAGAGAAACACCTGATACAATAACTAATCTAACAAGAACCATTGACTTAAGAAGTGCTGCAAATGCTTCATTCAAGTTTGATGTACTGTATGATATTTACTCCTGGTATTATGATTCTTATTGGGGTAATGTATATTTTGATTGGTTTGCGTTTAAAGTAAATAATACAGAACTGGATAGATTAAGCGGAAGTAGCAATGATACATGGATAACTCATGAATATTCTCTTAATAATTACACTGGAAGTATTGTAAATGTCACATTTGACGCAGTTTTTTACCCATTTGTCGCGCATCCAGGAGTATACCTAGACAATTTCGAATTAATAATAAATAATACAACAGTTTGGACAGATGATGTTGAGAATGGAACAAATGGATGGAGTTCAAATGTTTATATATACACTTATTGGGGATGTAATCTCCCATCCTACTGTCCGCCTTGGGTACGGCACTTTACAAGATTAGCTTGGAACATTACACGTTATGACATCTCTGATAATGAATTCTATAATAACAATATAGGACTACATAATTACAGATTAGCTAATGTGAACATCATAAATAACAGTATACATAACAATGATTATGTTGCAATACAATTAGAATCATCTGATAGCGGATTAATCAATATTAACAATATCTCCTACAATAGAGTAGGAATTTCAATTGATAACTCAAAATTGAATTCAATTGCTAATAATATCATCAAAGAGAATTCAAATTATGATGTTGACATAGCAGCAAGCGATGTTTCTGCGTGCAACAATGCAATAGAGAATAATACTGGCTCTGGTGATAGAAATATTTACTATTATAATGATTCTGTCAGTCTTAACAATGTAGCTAATATTTCTGAATTGATATTTTGTAATGCTGATAACTCTAACATAAGAAATGTCACAGTTAAAGGATCTGATTCTCTAAAAAACAATGGAATAATTGTGTTGTTTACAGATGGAATAAATATTTCGAATTCACTAAGCTCAGAAAATTACATTGGGTTACATATAATAGATTCCAGCAATAACAGCATTGTTAGCGATACGTTCACAGGAAGCATCAAAGGGATTTATCTCGAGAACTCAAACAACAATAGCATAAACTTGACCAATGTCTCAAATAATGTAAATGGTATAGAACTAAACCTTGACTCAATCGGAAACATAATTTTTAATAATATCCTTAAGGAAAATGAAGAATACGATTTATTACCGTACTCTTGTAGCAATAAGATAACAAATAATATTGGTTCAGGAAACAAGCAGATACTTTTTTATAATTCAACAGTTAACCTTGTTGGTCCAGCTGAAATGTCTGAGCTGATATTATGTGGCGTAACAAATTCTATAATTGAAAATATTACAATAGAAGGTTCTGAAACATTGCACAACAATGGTCTCCTATTAGTTTATACTAATAATACAAATATCTCAAACATTAACAGTTCAAATAATCTAATAGGAATTAATTCGTTATGGAGCAATTCGAATAGAATTTTAGATAATATCCTACAAGAGAATAAAAATTTCGATATGTTCATATTTGAAAGCGTCAATAACATAATCTTAAATAACAATGGTTCAGGGAACAGGCCAATAATTTATTTAGAGAATACCACACAATCAATAAATGAGACCTTGTCTGAATTAATTCTTCAAAACATCAACAATGCTGTTATAGACAATGTGACTATAAACGGCTCTGATACACTTAGAAATAATGGGATCATACTGATAAGAACTAACAACACAAACATTTCAAATTCAGAAAGCATTGGTAACTATTATGGAATTTATGAATACATATCATACAATAACAGATTTTTTAACAATATTCTTTCAGACAATATTGTTGGTTTGGGTTCAATATCATCATTTTCAAAATTGTATAATAGCAAAGTTATAGATAATATTTTAGCTGGTATAAACGGAAGCAGCAGTGATGTAAGCTGGTTCATCAATGATTTTTCTATATGTGCAAACAATAATGTCTCGATAGGCGGAGAATTTACCTTAAATGCGGATGGATTATACAATTGGGAAAGACGTAATTGTACTATCATTGTTAAAGGAAAAGATGTTGCCTATACTCAGATTGGTTACTATTCAGATCATATTAATGTTCTAGCTAATGCTGATGTAACAATCGGAGGAAAAGACCATATTTTTGAACTTGTGCTAAGAAATGGTCCAAATGAATATAATGGCACGATAGACATAGCATCATACAGCAAAATTCCTAAGAATATTACTGGATATAGGGCATTTGCGCTTGGGACCTGGATTAATATAACTTCAAAACCCGATATCGACATTGATTCAGCCACAATTAAGATTTATTATAATGACAACCAATTGAGATTGGGTAGATTCATAGCGGATTCTCTTTATATAAAATTAGTTAGTAAAAGGATGTGGGAGAAACCAAGTGGCGGAGTTAATATTACCGAGGGATATGTCTGGGCAGATATAACCAATCTTTCAGGATTTGGAGTATTTAGTGATACACTCAATGTTAGCGAAATTGGTGGAGGCGGAGGTGCTGGTGGCGGAGCTCCAAGCGGACAGAGTTACGCAATAGATATCTTACAGCCTCAAACTAAAACTTTAGTTACAAAAGATATAGTATCATTTTCAATCTCAGAAGAATCGCATTCAGCAAAAATAATTTCGATAAGTTCAGATTCAGTTACGCTTGAACTTAATTCAACCCCGTTCAATGTCACGATTTATGTGAACGAGACAAAGAATGTTGATGTAAACAGAAATGGTTATGATGATTTAGCTATATCCCTTGAAAAAATATATATCGGCAAAGCATACATAACATTCTTAGCAATAGCTGAGCCAGTAATAGAAAAGCCAGTAGAAAAACTGCCTGTACAAGAAATACTTAAAGTCCCAGAGATAATCGAGCCACCACCATTTACGCCTGAAAGAAAAGAAGAGCTCTTCAGATCAGTACCAATAATTGTTGCATTTGCAGCAATGGCTGTAACAGGAATATGGATGTATGCCAAGATGATGCAGGAACTTAAAAGAGTTTAGGATCATAATCAATACTGATAGTTTATTAGAACTATTTATAAATCTAAATCGAGTCTAATAGATGTGTAGAGGTATCTAATGAGAATGTTACAAATACAAATGTTTTTTTTACCAATAATAATACTTAGCTTATTGTTAGTCATATTCTCAACTATAGGCGTACAAGGTCTTTCAAACAATATCGAAGATTCAATAACAGGTTTTTTTACAAAAGAAAAAAAGCCAGCATATATAGAAAACGAATTAATCATAAATGAAGAAATTATTTCCTCAGAAAATCCTATAAACTCTATTTCCCCAGAAAATCCTGTAGAGCCTCTTTCTTCAGAAGTTTTACAACCAAATTATGAAGGTATTATGATTGCAAATGTTACAACTAATATAACTCCAAAAATGCTGATTTCAAAAGAGAATGAAACAATCCTTATTAGTAATGGTTTTTCAACTACAGAGCCAATGATTTTGTCTTATACTACAAATCAAACAGCACGAGTTATAATATCTCTTAATGTTGATACGTTTGCTTCACATGCAAAAAGAATCCTTTCTGAAGATTCTATACAAGTTAGCGATATCCAAGTAGAACGCCAAGCGTTTGCTTTAGCAAAAGAAGAAGTTACTTCAGCTATTAGTGACATAGCTGTAACTGGCGATTTAAAATTAATAAATGCTATATCTGCTGAGGTCCCTCTTGAAAAACTGGCAGAATTAAAGGAAATGCCTGCTGTTAAAAATGTATGGTCAGACAAGGAAGTTCATATTTTAATTAATGACAGTATACCTATGATAGATGCAAATGATGTTTGGAATATGACAGATTTTTTAGGTGGTTCAGTTAATGGATCAGGCATAGAGATAGTTATTATTGATACTGGGATCGATGTCAACCACCCAGATTTGAATGATTTGGACGATAATTCCTCAACTAATGACCCAAAGGTTGTAAGGTTCAAGAATTTTATTTCAACAAATCAGGTTCCAAAGGATGATAATGGCCATGGCACGCATTGCGCATCGACAGCAGCAGGTACAGGAAATGCATCTGGTGGCAAGTTCAAAGGAGTTGCACCAGGCGCAAAGCTATGGGGCGCTAAAGTTCTTGATTCCTCTGGTTCTGGTTATTATTCTGATATAATTGAAGGTATTGAATGGGCTACTGATCCAAATGGCGACGGTAATTATTCGGATAGGGCTGATGTCATAAGCATGTCGCTTGGTGCAAATGATAATGGGGATGGCACTGACCCAATGGCTCTGGCGCTTGATGCTGCTGTTGATAGGGGGGTTGTAGTTGCCCAGGCAGCAGGCAATATGGGCCCTAGTTATTATTCAATTGGCGTACCTGGTGACTCAAAGAAAGCTATAACAGTCGGGGCAGGAACTAAAACAGGAGGTATGGCTGTTTTCAGTTCAAGAGGCCCGACTACAGATCTTAGAATTAAACCAGACATTATTGCACCGGGCGATCATATATGCGCTGCAAATGCTTCGAATGGAATATTCTTGGGCGGAGAAGATTGCGGTAATTCACGTTATCAGAAATTGTCAGGCACTTCAATGGCAACGCCGCACGTAGCTGGTGCTGCTGCCCTGTTATTACAAGCGCATCAGAATTGGACGCCTGATATAATTAAATCAGCATTTATGAATACAGCAAATACAGACGGTTGGCCAATCTTCAGTTGGGATCGAGGCGCCGGAAAATTAAATGTGTTAAATGCAACAATTACTTCTGCAATTATTACACCAGGAAGTTTAAGTCTCGGTTTAGTTAATTTAAGCGAGGGCTTGTGGAATACAACACAAGTACTCATAATAAAAAATATGGTCAATTATACAGTTGAATACAATTTTTCATATACCAAGACGTCTACGTCAAATGTTGTAATCACATTCAATGCAACTAATCTTTCTTTAGCGCCAGGTCAAGAGATTGCGCTTGAAGTAAACTTTACTGTTAATACTAGCAACACATCTTTTGGACTTCATGGAGGGGAACTTAATTTTAATTCACCATCAGGACGGTTGCACATCCCATTTGGATTTGTCAAATCTATTGTAGTTCGTGCTACCTTTTCAGAAAATCCATGGGTAGTAATGATTTGCAGCAGAACTGCTGATTGGTGCGTTGGGGATACTTATCCTGGTACAAGTGCAACATTTTTCGTTGATACGCTAGGTGATTATGATATGAGAACAATATTCATTGGCTACGGAGCATTTGACTATCCATTAATATCAATTGTGATGAGAGAGAACTTTTCGTTGTCTGGAATAGTTAATATGGCCATAAACAAATCTGAAGCAACTAATATATTGAAACCAGAACCAAAAGATCAATTAAATAATACTTTAACAGGATACAAGATGCATGATACCATGTTCTTTAAGTCAAAAGTAAGCAGTATTTGGTTTATGATATCCACTTTAGTAGGGCACGTAATGATTTCAAATGTAACTGATTACAATGTTAGTTGGATAACACAATTACGGCCACAAGGACAATATTCCCAATTAATGTATCGAACAATAGGAACTTCAGACTCTGGAATTCATGCAGATACAAACTTAACAAATAGTCCGGATATGAAACATATAGTTTATTTTTATGATTTCCCAACATCATCAGTAACGTTACAGCATTGGGAATGCATATTATCAGGTGGAGCTTATTGGTCATGCATAAGCAAAGGTACAGATGGCAAAACACTTACCTCCAGCTCTGCAATAGAAGACGCATGGTATTCACCAATGCCTTTCCCAAGTTTTATGATCATGCCAAAAGTTACAATGTCAGGATATGATGCGCCGATATTCAGAATAATAAACAATAAAACAATAATAATGGATTACATTTTTTATAGAGACATAACACAAATTAATGATACAGTAATAAAGCTTGGTACTGAGCCGCAGATGTGGGCTGGAAAAATGTATAGCACAGATAGTACCTTCAGATTATATTCTTCAGACTACCATTTCTTCTTTTTTATTACACAAAACAATATGGGGGGTCATGGTTCATTTAAATTTGAATTGTATAATGCGGCGGGAATTGTTTACAATCAATCCATACCTCAAGGATCCAGTGGTATTGATGCACCAATTGTGCCAGGATGGCATTTTCTTAAAGTTAATCGCAGTTATTGGCATGACGGACAACTTGTTATGGCACAAATCTTTTCAGAGTTTAATACCTCTAAATCTGATGGTGCTCCACCTATGTTTGATTCAAAAGATCCTTTAAAATTATTTGTAAACGGTAAAGAGCGTGAAATTGTTGAGCCAGGTGCTACAGTAACAGTTGATTTCAACATGTCTGATTGGGGCAGTCCATTCACCGTAAATTTGTCCTTCCGAGAAGATAATGAACTATGGCAACAGGCAAATCTAACCTATGTTGATGGAAGATGGAAAGCAAACATTACTTCATCAGCGAATAATGTTTCATTAAATATAACTGCTACTGACGATGATGGAAATTATATCACAGACTTAATGCAACCAGCATTTTTATTAAGAAGCACTCATAATATTAGCGCAATATCGTTTGAATATCCAGACCAGTTTATCACTTGGAACGAATCTAATATTTCTACAATGTTTTTCAATGGGGGCACAGAAAAAGAAACAATCATTGTTGATCTTATAATCGATGGAGTCGCAATTGCTAATAAAACTGTTGAGATTGAACAAGAGGATGTACAATATGTTATATTTAACTGGACACCTCTAACAAGTGGGCCTTATACTATCACAGTATATGCTAGACCTTTACCAGGCGAAGTAAATACAGCTGATAATATTAAAACTGTATCGACTACAGTATTTGCTTATGCACCGGATATCCGCGGCATAATTATTCCTCCGTCTGGTGTTTACGGTGAAAATGAAAATATCAGCACTCGTATATACAATCTTGGTGTGGTTGATGCGACAGATGTATGGGCCGCTATGTATGACATACAGCCCAATGGGCGACAAATCAATCTAACAAATGTAAGCATAGGATTTCTTGCAGCTAACTCTCATACAGATGTTGAATATATGTGGAGACCTGTAATAGGTACTCATACATTAAAATTAATTGTTAATTCGACTAATGATTCTTATCCATATAACAATGAATATGTCATTCAAGTAGATGTTTCTTATGATATTATTCCTAGTGGTGGTGGCGGAGGTGGTGGAACTGAATCAGATGTATACATACTCAATCTTTCAAAACCACAAACTAGAACATTGCTTACTGAAGATAGCGTCTCTTTTACAGTTTTAGGAGAATCGCACTCAGCAAAAATAATTTCGATAAGTTCAGATTCAGTTACGCTTGAACTTAATTCAACCCCATTTAATGTTACAGTTTATGTGAACGAGACAAAGAATGTTGATGTAAACAGAAATGGTTATGATGATTTATCTATACTTCTTGAAAAAATATATTTTGATGAAGCGTACATAACATTCTCAGCAATTGCTGAACCAACCATAAAACCTGCGACGCCTATAGCACCTGTAGAAAAACCACCTGTACCAGAGATAATTGAACCGCCCCCATTTACGCCTGAAAGAAAACAAGAGCTCTTCAGATCAGTACCAATAATTGTTGCATTTGCAGCAATGGCTGTAACAGGAATCTGGATGTACACTAGGATGGTACAGGAACTTAAAAAAGTCTAGGATTATTAGAGAACATTAATGAT
>Ga0315283_10004920_pt1 | contig 11722 bp, 5 predicted proteins | sample YL17G09_0_MG_FD_204541 | JGI IMG/M metagenome (GOLD analysis project Ga0315283, IMG submission 204541) | Sediment microbial communities from Yellowstone Lake, YNP, Wyoming, USA - YL17G09_0 | ecosystem: Environmental > Aquatic > Freshwater > Lake > Sediment | place: USA: Wyoming | collected...
CTCGTCTACCCGCCCGTCGACATCGACACGTTCCGCCCCGACGGCCGCCCGCCCGACGATTTCTACCTGCTCGTCGGCGCCTTCGTGCCATACAAGCGCGCCGATCTCGCGATCGAGACCTTCGCGTCGCTCGGCCGGCGTCTGGTCGTCGTGGGAGACGGACCGCTGCGCGCCGCGCTGGAGCGCCGCGCGCTCCCGGGGATCGACGTGCTCGGGCGGGTATCGGAACCCGAGCTGGCGAAGCTGTACGCGCGCTGCCGCGCACTGGTGTATCCGCAGGAGGAAGACTTCGGGATCGCGGCGCTGGAGGCGCAGGCGTCAGGGCGTCCCGTGATCGCGTTCGGACGCGGTGGTGCGCTCGAGACCGTGCGCCCGCTCGCCGGGCCGCCTGATACTGCCGCCCACGCAACGGGCGTCTTTTTCGCGGCGCAGCGCCGAGAGGCGCTCGTCGAAGCCGTCCGGCGCTTCGAAGCAGCCGAGCCCTTCTTTGACGCCAAGCTGATCCGCAGCCACGCCGAGCGCTTCTCCGCTGCGCGCTTCCGCGACGAGTTCATGCGCGAGGTCCAGGCCACCCTCAGCGAGCGCGTGCTGGACGCCGGCACGGGCGGCGGATAGCGTGCCGCGCCCATGTCGTCACCGCCTCGCGTCCCCGCTCTCGACCTGCGCGCCCAGTACGCGACGATCCGCAACGAAGTGCGCGCTGCAGTCGATCGCGTCTTCGAGAAGCAGGCGTTCATTCTCGGCGAGGAGGTCGAGTCGCTCGAGCGAGAGCTCGCTGCATTCTGCGAAGCGCGCTTTGCGATTGCCTGCGGCTCGGGTTCGGACGCCCTGTTGCTCGCACTGATGGCGCTGGAAATCGGTCCCGGCGACGAGGTGATCTGCCCGGCCTTCACCTTCTTCGCGACCGCGGGCGCGGTGTCGCGGCTCGGCGCACGTCCCGTCTTCGTCGACATCGATCCCGCTAGCTACAATCTCGATCCCGCCGCGACGCGCGCAGCCGCGGCGCGCTGTACCCGGCTGCGCGCGATCCTGCCGGTGCATCTCTATGGCGGAGCTGCCGACCAGGATGCACTGCTGGCGCTGGCAGAGGAGCACGGCGTGCCGCTCGTCGAGGACGCTGCGCAGGCGATCGGCGCGCGTGATGCGAGCGGGCGTCGCATCGGCGGACGCAGTCGCGTCGCGTGCTTCTCGTTCTATCCCACCAAGAACCTCGGTGGCGCCGGCGAAGGCGGCTTCCTGAGCACCGACGACGCCGATCTCGCCGAGCGCCTGCGCCGCCTGCGCGTGCACGGCTCGAGCCGGCGCTACGTACACGAGGAACTCGGCATGAACTCGCGCCTCGACGCGCTGCAAGCCGCGGTGCTGCGCGTGAAGCTGCGCCACCTCGACGCCTGGAACGCGGCGCGCTGCCGCCACGCCGCAGCGTACGACGAAGCCTTCGCGCGCGCGGGTGCGCGGCCGAGCACGCTGCCGCTTGCAGCCGGCGGTCTGCCGCTGCGCACACCCGCGCCCGTCGCAGTCCCGGCGCTCCACGTCTACCACCAGTACGTGATCCGCGTGCCGGCCGCACTGCGTGATCCGCTTCGCGATCACCTCGCGGCGCGCGGCATCGGCAGCGACGTCTACTACCCGCTGGGTCTGCACCTGCAGCAGTGCTTCGCGAGTCTCGGCCATCGCGAGGGCGACCTACCGGAGACGGAGCGCGCCGCCCGGGAAGTCGTGGCTCTGCCGATCTATCCCGAACTCAGCGACGCGCAGCGCGAGTACGTGGTCACGTCGGTCCTCGACTTCGTCGCGCACTGAAAGAGTGAACCGGGATGGATCCGGTCTCTCGGAAGCCGACGCGGGGGGAGCGCATCGGGAAGCTGCTTCACGCCCGCGCCCGCCCCTGCTTGCGACGGGCACCCCCACCCTCGTGCTCCAGCAGCTCGAAATCGATCCAGCCGCGCACGAGGTTCACCTGCGAGACCGAGACGCGGACCCGATCGCCGAGTCCGAAGCGCTCGCCGCTGCCGCGCGCGACCAGCGCAAGGCTGCTCTCGTCGAACTCGAAGTGCCCGCGCAGCGCGCGCAGGGGTACCAGTCCGTCGACGAAGAAGGCGTCGAGCGTGGCGTAGAAGCCATGCCGCGCGACGCGCGTCACCGTCGCGTCGAAGCAGTCGCCGAGGCGCTCCCGCATGAACACGCACTTCTTCAGGTCGATCGCCTCGCGCTCGGCTTCCATTGCAGTGCGCTCGCAGAGCGACGTGCGCACCGCCCAGGCCGCCATCCGCTCCGCTCGCGTTTGCGCCAACGTACGCGCTTCGGCGTCGTCCCTCAGCGTGTCGCGCAACGCGCGGTGCACTACCAGGTCGGCGTAGCGGCGGATCGGCGACGTGAAATGCAGATAGGCGTCGAAGGCCAGCGCGAAGTGTCCGAGACAGCGCGCGTCATAGCGCGCCGGGCGCATCGAGCGCAGCGCCGTGTAGTGGACGAGCCTCTCCTCGGGACGGCCACTGGCGCGCTGCACGGCCGCGGCGATCTCGCGCGAGCCGAACGGCGCGTCGCGCGGCAGGTCGAGCAGTCCGAACGCGTCGAGCAGCGTGCGCAGCCCCGCAAGCGCAGTGGGCGTGGGCGCCTCGTGCACGCGGTAGAGCGCGGGCACTTCAGCGGCGACCAGGCGCTCCGCCACCGCGCGATTGGCGAGCAGCATCGCTTCCTCGATCGCGCGATGCGCCAGCGTGCGCGGCGCCTCGACGATATCGGTCGGGTGCCCCTCGTCGCCGAGCACGATCTCGGCGCTCGGAAGATCGAAGTCGATTGCGCCCGCGGCGAAGCGGCGCTTCGAAAGCTGCAGAGCCAGGACGGCTAGCCGCTGGAGCTGTTCGGTCACTTCGCCAGCCGGCACGTCGGGCGCTGGGTTGCCCTCCATGACCTGGGCTGCGGCATCGTAGACGAGCCGCGCGCGGCTGCGGATCACGGCTTCGTGGAAGCGCGCGCCCTCCATCGCGCCACGCGCGTCGAGCGTCAGCTCCACGGCGAGCGCGAGCCGGTCGACACCGGGCCGCAGCGAACAGAGTTCGCCCGAGAGCCGTTCGGGCAGCATCGGGATCGCGCGGTCGGGAAAGTACACGCTGTTACCACGGCGCCGTGCTTCCAGATCGAGCGCGCCGCCCTCTGGCACGAAGTACGCGACATCGGCAATGGCCACCCAGAGCCGGAAGCCGCCGCGTTCGAGCGCCTCGACACACACCGCGTCGTCGTGGTCGCGTGCGGTGGCGGGATCGATCGTCACGAACGGGAGCCCGCGCAAGTCACGGCGTCGCGGGATCTCGGCGGGATCGAGCGAGTCGGCCGGTGCAGCGGCCTCGGCGACGGCGTCCTGCGGGAACTCCCGGGGCAGGCGGTGGCGCCAGGCAATCGCGCGAAAATCGGCCTCTGGCGTACCGGGCGGGCCGAGCACCTCCACGACGCGCGCGAGCGGCGCCAGCGCGCGACGTCCCTTGGGAGCGCGAGTTCGGCCGCGCTTCGGCTGCCTGCGCTCGAACGACGCGAGCGCCACGACTACGTCGCCAAACCGCGCGTCGAGCCACGCGCCGCGCGGCACACGCAGCTCCCACTCCACGTCGTCGCGATACGGCGTCACCACGCCGTCGCGACCGGCGCGGCCAAGAATTCCGATCCACTCGCGACGCGCGCCGCCGATGGCGCGAGCGACCTCGGCGCGGCGGCGTTGCGGCCCAGCTTCGAGCGGCTCGAGGAGGACGCGTTCACCGGGCAGCGGAAGCGCGCCGCTGATCTCGTAGGCGTTGCCCGAGTCGTCGACAGCGACTTTGGTTCCGTCGCGCTGTGCCTCGTATACCGCCTCGACGAGGCCAGCTTCGCGCGCCACGCGCCAGCCGCCGCGCACGCGTTCGACACGACCATCGCGCTCGAGCTGTCGCAGCACTTCGCCGAGCGCGCGCGTGCCGCCGCGACCAGCACGGAGTGCGCGCGCCAGCGCGAACGTCGCGAGCACGGGACGCTCGCGGCGGTCGAGGAGGCGCAACACGCTGTCCGCCGAGATCGGCATGAGCGCGACAGCGTAGCGGCGAGGTGATCGGTAACGCGGAGTGATTTCGCGGCAGCTACGGACGCGTTGACGGGCGTAGCAAGCCGACCTAGGTTCCGCATCCTTCAATTGCCCGGGTGGCGGAATTGGTAGACGCGCTAGCCTCAGGAGCTAGTGAGGGAAACCTCGTGCTGGTTCGAATCCAGTCCCGGGCACCACGCGTCTAGCGCTTCACACGCAAGGCGAGACGGGTCGGCCCTCGGCGCGAACCGCGCTGGTCAACCGTTTCGCCCCCTTGTTCCATTCTTGCGTTGCTAGAAGCGGCTCCAGGGAATCAGCTGGCTTGACCGGAGCGCCACTGCGCTTAGGGTTGCGGCTCTCTCTTGGGTTCCATCTCCGGGGGTCACTTGTCTGAAGAAGCGCGGCGGGTGGTGATCGGAGCGGGCGGCGAGCGCATCGAGGTTGGGGAGGTGCTGCCGCTACTGCCCGTACGCGACGCAGTGGTGTTCCCCGGCGTGACGCGCCCCCTCGCGATCGGCCGTGCCAAGTCGCTCGCGGCTCTCGCCGCAGCGGGCCAGGGCGGACTCCTCGTGATCGCCAGTCAGCGCGAGGCAGAGACCGAGGATCCCCGTCTCGAAGATCTCCATCCCGTCGCGTGCATCGTGCGCGTGGCCCGCGTGATCGACGCGCGTGGCGACGGCAAGCAGGCGATCGTAGTCGGTGTCGCGCGCGCCCGACTGGTCGATGCGGTCACGAACGAACCCTGTCTGCGCGTGCGAATCGAACCGCTGACGGAGATCGACGAACCGTCGCCTACGCGCGATTCCGCCTGGAAGCAGGTGATTGCCAAGGCGCAGCGCATCATCGATCTCCGCGACGATCTCCCCGAAGAATGGAAGAACTTCGTCGCCGGTCTGCCGAGCCCCGGCCTGCTGACCGATCTCGTCGCCTCGACACTGCCGCTCGCTCCGGAGGAACAGATCGCGCTGCTCGGTGAGCCCAGTGTCGCGCGACGTCTCGAACGAGTGACCGCGCACCTCGATCGCGAGGTGACGATTGCGGAGACACAGCAGCGACTCGCCGAACAGTCGGGCGCGGGTGAGGGCGATCCGAAGCGACGCGAAAAACTGCTCCGTCGGCGGATGCGCGAGATCCAGTCGGAGATCGGCGAAGGCGACGCAGGATCGCAGGAGGTGGACGAACTCCGCGAGCGCATCGAGACCGCGCAGCTTCCGCCGGAGGCCTCTGCCCAGGCCGAACGCGAACTCAAGCGTCTCGCCGCGCTTCCCCAGCATGCACCGGATCGCCATCTCGTTCGAACCTACCTCGAGTGGATGGCAGATCTCCCGTGGGCGATCGAAACCGAAGACAAGCTCGAGCTTCGCGAGGCCCGCGCAATTCTCGACGAAGACCACTACGACCTCGAGAAGGTGAAGGATCGCATTCTCGAGTACCTCGCGGTGCGCAAACTCGCTCCCGAAGCAAAGGGACCCATTCTCTGCTTCGTCGGCCCGCCCGGTGTCGGGAAGACGTCACTCGGGCGTTCGATCGCGCGTGCGATGGATCGCCATTTCGTGCGCGCGTCGCTCGGCGGCGTTCGCGACGAAGCGGAGATTCGCGGCCACCGGCGCACCTACGTCGGCGCGATGCCGGGGCGGGTCCTCCAGAGCCTGCGGCGCGCGGGCTCGCGAAATCCCGTGTTCCTGCTCGACGAGGTCGACAAGCTCGGCGCCGACTTTCGGGGCGATCCGTCATCCGCACTGCTCGAAGTGCTCGACCCGGAGCAGAATTACACCTTCAGCGATCACTACCTGGAGGTCGCCTTCGATCTCTCTCGGGTGTTCTTCATCGCGACGGCCAATACACTCTCCACGATTCCGCCGGCGCTGCTCGACCGCATGGAGGTGATCGAGCTCCCCGGCTACACCGACCGCGAGAAGCTGCTGATCGCGCGCAAACACCTGCTGCCGAAACAGATCGACGCGCACGGGCTGCGGCCCGAGCAGATCGAAGTGGGTGACGACGCCATCGAGAAGGTCGTCCACGAGTACACGCGTGAGGCGGGCGTGCGAAACCTGGATCGCCACTTCGCCAACCTGATGCGCAAGACCGCACGGCGCGTGGCCGAGACGAAGCCGACCGAACCGGTGCGCATCGACGCGGATTTCGTGTCCGAGGCTCTCGGCGCCCCGCCCCATCTGCCGGAAACCGCCGAGCGCACCACCCAGGCGGGTGTGGTGGTGGGACTCGCCCGAACCAACCACGGCGGCGACATCCTGTTCATCGAGGCAACGGCGATGCCCGGCGGCAAGGACGTACGGCTACGGCTCACGGGTCAGCTCGGCGACGTGATGAAGGAATCCGCCGAGGCGGCACTGTCCTGGGTGCGCGCCAATGCCGAGACCCTCGGGATCCACTCGAAGGCACTCGAGGGCGGCGAGATCCACCTGCACGTGCCGGCGGGCGCCGTACCCAAGGACGGACCGTCCGCAGGCGTCGCGCTGGTGACGGCGCTCGTCTCGGTGTTGACCGGGCGGCGGGCGCGCGGCGACGTCGCGATGACCGGTGAGATCTCGCTGCGGGGCCGCGTGCTGCCCGTCGGCGGCATCAAGGACAAGGTGCTCGCCGCGGCGCGCGCCGGCATCAAGACGATCATCCTGCCGCGTCGCAACGAGAAGGATCTCGTCGACGTGCCCGACGAGGTACGCGCGGAGGTCGAGATCCGCAGCGCCAATTCGATCGAGGAGGTCCTCGACCTGGCGCTGGAACGCTGAAGCGCAGACCGCGCGGGCGCTCCGCGTCGCAGCTGCCCGTGTTCATGCTCGCCGCGGCTGGCGCAGCCGACGCCAGCAATTGACCGCATCGACCCTGGCGCTACAAACCGCCCCGGGCGGGAGGTCGCGTGGCCGGATCGCAATTCAGGGAATGGATGAGTTCGTTCCGGGCAAACACGCCACGACGCGACGGCGTCACGGTACCCGAGGCGATCGAGCGGCTGCGCGGGGTGTCGGCCCGCGAGCTCCAGCGCTTCGGCTGGCACCTCCAGCCCGTGGACTACTACTCGCCGCTGAACGATCTGGCGTTCCTCGAGGCCAACGCCGACCTGTGGCAGGGTGACGATCCCGGGGCGGAGATCGACTGGAACCATCCGGGGCAGGCGGCGACGGCGTCGCTCGTGGGCGGCTTCGTCGAGGAGCTGCTCGACGTACCCGAGCATCCGGTTGCCAACGTGCCGACGCGCTTCCACTGGCAGAACAATTTCTGGAACAACGCCGACGCGTTGGTGCAGTACGGGCTCGCGCGGGCGTGGAAGCCACGGCGCTGGATCGAGATCGGCTGCGGCTGGTCGAGCCTGCTCCTCGCGCGGGCGCTCGAGGCCAACGACACGCCCACCGAGGTGGTGCAGATCGAGCCGTACCCCAACCCCGCGCTGTTCGCGGCGGTGCCGCGCGACTGGACGCAGCACCGCACCATCCTCCAGCGCGCGCCGCTCGAGCTGTTCGACTCGCTCGAAGCCGGCGACGTGTGCTTCTACGACGGCTCGCACTGCGTGCGCACCGCGAGCGACGTGAACTGGTTCTTCTTCCGCGTGCTGCCGCGCCTGCGCCCGGGCGTCGTGGTGCACCTGCACGACATCTTCCTGCCCGAGTCGTATCCGGTCGACTGGATGTTCGAGCGCTACCAGTCCTGGAACGAGCAGTATCTGCTCCAGGCGTACCTCATGCACAACCGCGCGACCGAGATCTTGATCGCGAACCGATGGCTCTGGCGGCGCGAGCCCGAGCTGCTCGATCGGCTGTACCGCGGCGTGCAGCCGCCGTGGGGCTGCAGCTTCTGGTTCCGGAAGGTCGAGCCGCGTTGAGGGTGGTGCTGGCCACCATGCAGCTCGGGGGATCGTACCGCCACGGCACCGAGCACTACGTCGGCTCCCTGCTGAAGGCGCTCCCCGCCCTCGGGCACACCGCCGCGTGTCTCGCTGGGGATCCGCGCGGCGAGCGCGGTTGGCTGCCGGCGGGTGCCGCGATTGGCGCCGACGCCAGCATCCGCCACTACCCGACACGCGGGTGGACGGCGGTAGAGGGCCTCGCGCCGGCGGCGCTGGAGGCGCTCCTCCGCGAACTGGATCCTGATGTGGTTCATCTCGCGAGCCCGGCCCACATCGGCGTCGGCGTCGCAATCGCGTGTCGAAACATCGGCATCCCGTTCGTCGTCACGATGATGGACTATTGGTGGATCTGCCCGCGCGGCACGCTGCTGCGCGACGGCCGCGAGCCGTGTGACGCGGTGCCCCGCGGCCGAGCCTGCCTTCGCTGCGTGCTAGGAGCACACCCCACCCGCTCGCTGCGCGGCCTCGCACGGCGCGTCTCGCCCGCGCTTCCGCTCGACGTGGCGCTCCTGCTCGCCAGCGTCGCGGCGCACGGCGGATCGCCCCGCGAGCTCCCGCGTTGGCTGCGGCGGCGCGCGTACCTCGTCGCACTGCTCGAAGACGCGGCGCGGGTGATCTTTCCGTCCCCCGCCACCCGGGACCGGATCGTTCCGTTCCTTCGGCACGACCGGTGGGAGGAGATTCCGTACGGGCTCGAGACGGACTGGTTCGGGGAGCCTCGCCCCGCGCCGCGGACGCTCGACCCCGCCGCGTTTACGGTCGGCTTCGCGGGTAGTCTCCAGCCGCACAAGGGAGCGGACCTCTTGCTGACGGCGATCCGCCAGCTCGGCTGGACGCGCACCCGCGTCCGCATCGCCGGAACGCCCGACGACCCCGCGTACTTCGAACGCCTTCAGCGGCTCGCCGAGGGACTCACGGTCGAGTTCACCGGACCACTCGGCACCGCCGAGATGCGCTCCTTCCTCGCCGGCCTCGATCTTGCCGTCGTCGCGAGTCGCTGGCCGGAGAACCTGCCGTACGTGCTGCTCGAAGCGCAGGCCGGGGGCGTGCCGGTGATCGCGAGTGACGTCGCAGGGATGTCGCATCGTATTCCCGATTCCCGTATGTTATTTGCGCCCGGATCCTCCGAGGATCTCGCCCGGGCGTTGAGCGAGTTCCAGGCGTGTCCGAGCACGCTGCCACCGCCGCCCGTCAGCACGCTCCACGACATGGCGCGGGCGACCGAGGCGGCATATTGCACGGCGCTCAGGCACCGACCGTCGCCCGCGAGCCTTCCATGATCGACCCGCACAAAGCCAACTACGGCGGCACGCCCGTGTCCTCTTGGCGGCTCAAGTTGGCGTACGCGCCAGCGGATCCGCACGCGCGACCCGCCCTGTCGATCGTCACCCCGTTCTACGACGCGGGGCCGCTATTCCGCGAGACCGTGCAGTCCGTGATGGGTCAATCCCTGCAGCAGTGGGAGTGGATCCTGGTGGACGACGGCTCGACAGACGCGGAGTCGCGCGCGTGCCTCGAGGGCATCGCCCGCGAGGACCCGCGCCTGCGCGTAATCCGCCATTCCGAGAACCGCGGACGCAGCGCCGCCCGCAACACCGGCGTCAGTGCGGCGCGAACCGCGTTCGTCTTCACGCTCGACCAGGACGACCTTCTCGAGCCGACGGCGCTCGAGAAGAGCCTGTGGTGCCTCGCGACGCACCCGGAGTATTCGTTCGTGAACGGCTGGTGCGTCGGCTTCGGCGCCCAGAGCTATCTCTGGAACCGCGGCTTCGAGCGCGAGGACGAGTTCCTCGTCGAGAACCAGGTTTCGGGGCGCACCCTGATCCGACGCTCCGTGTTCGACGTCGTCGGCGGCTACGACGAGTCCTTCCGAGACGGTTTCGAGGACTGGGACTTCTGGCTGCGCTGCGCGGATCGCGGGCTGTGGGGCGTCACGATCCCCGAATCGCTCGAGTGGTTCCGCCGCAAGGCGCCGCCCGCGAGCTGGGAAGACCCGGCGCGGGTTGCGGCCTGCCGGGAGCTGCTGGCCACGCGCTACCCGCGTCTCGCGGAGGGCGCATTCCCGCGGCTCCCGCGTCGGGCCGAGAGCGCCGTACCACCGCCCCAGGCACCGCCCTTCGACGCCCGCCTCGCGCCGCGGCTCCGGCGGCTGCTCCTCGTCGCAACCGACGTCGATGCGCACGCGAACGGCGCGCTGCTGCTGTCCTTCGCCGAGCTCCTCTTCAAGCAGAATTGGCAGCTCAGCGTCGCCGTAGCCGGCGCCAGCGACGCCGCCTGGGAGCTCGCGCTTGGCCGCTACACGGCCGACGTGCACGTCATGGACCGGTTCCTTGCGCCGAGCGAGCAGCCGCGCTTCCTGCACCATCTCGTACGGTCGCGCTGCCCCTCCTTTGTCCTGTTCGAAGCCGGCGAGTACGGACGCGTAATGGCGCGCCATCTGAGGTCGCGCTGCCCGAACCCCGCCTACATCGAGATCGCGCACGACGATCCGAACCAGCCCGGGCTCGCCCCGGATCGGGTGGGATCCAACGGCGGACCTACCGCGTTCGATCTCACGCTTTGCACCACCGGTACGCTCGCGACGGCGCTCGGTTCGCCGCGCGCCGGCCGCCGGGTCGAACTCGTTCCTCCGGGTGTCGACACCACGGTGTGGAAGCCGCGCCGCGAGCCGCGCCGATGGCTGCGACCGCACTGGGGCGCCGGTCTGGATGATGCCGTGGTGCTGATCCCTGGCTTGCTCTGCCAGCGCAATCGACCGCGCGTCCTCGCGAGGACGCTGCGCGAGCTGGCGCGGCGCGACGTGCCATTCCGGGCCGTGATCCAGGGCGAAGGCGAGGAGATCGACTGGCTCCGCGCCTTCCTGCGCCGTCACGACCTCGAAGCGCGCGTGCTGATCGAGGATACGCCGTCCCCGGACTGGCTGCTCAAGTCGATGGCGGCGGCCGACATCCTGTTCGCACCGGCGGGCGGCGGCCTGCCGATGCACGTGCTGCGCGCGATGGCGATGTGCCTGCCGATTGTCGCGCTCGCAACCGACGAGCTTGCCGCAATCGTGCCGCCCGGCGGCGGGATCCTGACCGAGCCCGGCGACGAGGACGACGAAGTGCGGCGCCACGCAGACGCCATTCAACGCCTCGCAGGCGATGCTGATCTGCGTCGACGAATGGGCCAGTGCGCGCGCCGGCGAACGCTCGGTCGCTGCGGGACCGACCGGACGGCCGCGCGCCTGCTCGAAGTGCTCGCGCGCACCGAGCCCACGTCGCGCCCGGCCGCGAAGAGCCGGCTCGCGTACGCGCGCGCGGTCGAGTACGCGACGCTCCGCGCGCGCGCCGACGCAATCGCGCGCGAGCGCAGCACCCTCGCGCGCGAGGCGGCGCGGCGGGCGGACCGGATCCGCGAACTCGAGGCCTGGAGCGAGCCGCAGGCGAAGGCACGGAGCTGGCTCGAAGAGCAGGTCCGGAGCTGGAAGGAAATGGCGGAGCAGAACAAGCAGGTCGCTGCAGGCCTCGAACGCGCTGCCGCAGAGCACAGCCGCGTCGCGGCGGAGCGCGAGCGCTGGATCCAGCAGCTCGAGAAGGCGCGCGTGTGGCTCGACGAGCAACGGCTGCACTGGCATGGCATCGCGCAACACAACGGGCTTCGCCTTGCGGACGCGGAGGAGCGCGTACGTCGCTCGCAGAAGCTCGCCGAGGATCGCGCCGCGAGCATCGCAGTGACACAAGAGCAATGCAACGCGTGGCAGGCGCGCACCGAAGAGCACGCGGCCCGCATCGCAGTGACACAAGAGCAATGCGAAGCGTGGCAGG
>Ga0315283_10004921_pt1 | contig 11719 bp, 10 predicted proteins | sample YL17G09_0_MG_FD_204541 | JGI IMG/M metagenome (GOLD analysis project Ga0315283, IMG submission 204541) | Sediment microbial communities from Yellowstone Lake, YNP, Wyoming, USA - YL17G09_0 | ecosystem: Environmental > Aquatic > Freshwater > Lake > Sediment | place: USA: Wyoming | collected...
CGCCCGCCCAGAGCGTCCATCTTTTTTGCAGCCAGGGCTTGGCCAGCCACAGGACCAGTACCCCACCCAACACGCTGATCCAGAATTGCCAGCGGCCGATGGGCTCAGTGCCGAAAAGGACGATTCCTGTGACGATGACCACGACCGGCGCTGCGATCCAGAATAGTATTTTCTTCATATGCAGGGATTTTATCACGCGCCTGGCGGTCTCAAGCCAGACTACTCAGAGCTCAGGTTTATCGCTAGTGGAAAATTGATTGCCACCATACGGCAGCGATGGCAATCGAGAGGGACGCGAACACGAGCGCAAGGAACCAGAAGAGCACCGGATTCGAACGCCGGTCGCAAACCGAAGTGGAGTCCATGTAGCGCATCTTCCCTGTCCTAAGTCCATGAAAGAGGGTGCCCACTAAAAGCCACAGGAGACCTCCGGCGATTACAGAGACAATCAGGATTCGTAAGACCTGCATGGAGCTAACCCTTCTGTCTGATGGTAATGCTTCCCATTTTCATCCTTTGACGTAGGACAGCTTTTCAGATATGAGGCCGTCCTCCACTTTGAAAATATCGACGCCCCGTATGTGACCCTCACCCCAGGAATACTTCCAGCGCATGATGCAGCGGTTGCCCATGCCGAAGATCTCCTCGATGTCGATGTGGGCCTGCGGCGCTTCGCGGAAGAAATCCTGCCAAAAACAGGTAACCGCTTCCTTGCCCGAGTAAACGGTGCCGTCGGGGAATGGATCGGTGTTTTCAAAGACGCAGTCCTCGCTCATCATCTGCATCATTTCTGTAACGTCGTGTCGGTTGAAGGCCTCGTTGAATTGCAGCACGAGGCGGATGGCCGATTCAATTTTTGCCATGCGGATGGGGCTCATGGTGATAACACCTCCTTCAGCAAGCCGATTTGCCCGTCGTGTCAGGCGGGCGGTTCTTTGCTGAATTGGTATCTCTCGAGAATTGCGTCGATCACTTTTCTATTCGGAGCGGATAATTCGACGAACTCCACGCCGGTGTTGTAGTACGGGGACTGCGCCTCATGTTTGCACCACGCCACGCGGGCGGGAAAGGTCAGTTTCGTGTCGGGGATTTCGGGGATCTGACTGAACTCGATGGACAGGGTCACATCCTGGTTGATCTCCACCGGCCTGTTCCCAACCACCATTGCGCCGTGCAGGGTCATATCCCCGAGATAGCCCAGCAGGGTCTTTTCGGGGAGGATATACACCAATATGAAGGACGTCAGTTTCTTGCGTTCTTCCTTTCGGTGTTCACTCATGAGTGCCTCCTGTCAGGAATGGTTGATTTCCAATGGTATTGATGGTTTTTTAAGTTTACTCTTTTCTGCTTTATGCTTGAACTCTTCTGTTTTCTAGCGATATTCGTGTGAGTAGCGCAGCCACTGTTTGTCGGAGTTTGATATGGTGGTACGTAATCAAGGTCTTATAAAGCCAACCCGATGCAAAGTAACCATGGTTTGAATCACCAACATGCTTGCAACAAGGAAGAACAGAACCCCCCCCTTTTTTAATTTTAGCAATAAAAATTGATGCGGGAATTTGAAAAAGCACAGCCAGATATATCCATAACCTTATGACCTCGCCTCGGTTTATTCCTAGAAATAACAACAGGAGAAAGGTGACCAGGATGCTTATTGTAAAGATGCTTTCAAGCGGCCATTGAGCAATGTTTTTAAGATTTTTCGTTTGAACAAAAATCAAAGCCGTCGCGTATATGAACAGGATCATGACGGGAATCCCTGCGCCATAATAAAAATCTTTACTGTTTTCTATAATCCAAATCAAATAACCACGCTCGTAGCTTGAAATAAAATTTTGTTGCTCTTTCAAAATGTAAAAGAAAGACTGGAAGATATTAAAGGAAAATAACGCATAAAAAAGAATAAACATGATTAAGAAACCAAGGGACGAATAGGTGACCAGTCGGTAAAAATCCCTGCTGGAAAACCGTTTTTCTCTGATTGCATGGATCAAAATCCCGATCAAGACAACCCCTGTTATCAATGGCGATGGTTCAAACAAGATGAGAATATAACCGGATACTCCGAGCAACAAGGAGATCCAAAGATTTTTAGTGTCGAGATAAATAACAAATAAATAAAAACACAACAACATCAATACTGGCGTTACTGTATTGAGTATGGGGAGAAAGAAGAGCTTGCCGGGCAATAATATGTACAAAGTAGCTGCGTAGAACGCAATTAGTTTGTTTTGAAATAGTCTCTTGCAAATCCCATAGAGTAGCAGCGTCCCTAATGAGGATAAAAAGATAATCAGATACCCCATTGTTTCTGGCGATGCTGTAATCAATCTTAATAATTCAAAAAGCAGTATTTTCCCAGGCATATTCGCTTTTGCGTGGAGAGGAAGTGATGGAGCAAGGGTGATGAATTTCGATAAAATTTCGACCGTAGAATATGACAAAGCCGGAGTATAAAATGAGTTAGCCCCATCACTCTGTACAATTGTCCCCAGGGAAAAAGGATAAATTTTCCGTATCAGCGATTGGGTACAAAAGGCAAATAAAAATAGAACAAGCAATGTGATTCTTTCATGAGAATGTATTAACTTGCTGCCAAGGAAAACCAATAGCCCGAGTGACGAGAGAACAATTAATGGTACCCATCTCGGGAAAACAGGTACCGATGACAAATATGGATCTACCCAGTTGCCGAGCACTGAGCCAAAAACAAAGCTTCGTAAATAAACCAGATAGATCAGCAGGGCGCTGATAATGCAGGTAGTCAATATAAGCGCAATATCTTCTGCCCTCGAAAATTGTTGTGATGGAGTTGAAGTATCTTGATCCACGTTTCCTCCAAGGGACTTTTTTGTCTGGTATTGCCCAACTCGTCTTTTTAAGAAAGCATTACCGTACAGGCTGACAAGGAAATCCTTGGGGCAGCAACCTAACCTATGCTTCTGGATAAAAACATCCCAAAAAATTATAGCATTCTATACCATCACCTGGTGCTTCCACACAGGTATAATTTCCCCATGGAACCCGGTGACTCTGCCCTTGATTTCACCCTGCCTGACCTGCAAGGCGCGCCTCACTCGCTGAGTGATTACCGCGGGCGGGTGGTGATCGTCAACTTCTGGTCGGCGGAGTGCCCCTGGTCGGAGCGTGCGGACAACCAGTTCAAGCAGTGGCCGGGGGAGTGGGGAGAGCGGGTCATCCTGCTGACGGTCGCCTCGAATGCAAATGAAACGCCTGAACTCATCGCCGAAGCCGCCTGTCAGCGTGGACTCGCGCCCGTTCTTCTGGATTCAGGCTGCGCTTTGGCCGATTCCTGGGGCGCGCAGACCACTCCGCATGCCTTCGTGGTGGACGTGGCCGGAATCCTGCGCTACCAGGGCGCGCTGGACGACGTCACCTTTCGCCAGCGCGAGCCGAACCGTTTCTACGTCAAGGAAGTGGTGGATGCGCTGCTGGCAGGCCGCCTGCCGGATGTCGCTTCTGCGCCTGCTTACGGCTGCACAATCGTCCGGGAAATCTGAAATCAACTCACGGGGGTGCAAGTGTCCGCGCAAATTTATCAATTGGAAGTAGAATCATCTTATGCCTGAGACCCCGCAGCGCGTGGCAGCATTGAAAAAGTCGCATCTCTTCCGCGGCCTGGACGACAACCAGCTTGCCTGGGTCGCCGGGCAGTTCGTGGAGGTCTATTGCGCGGAGAAACAGGTGGTCTACAACCAGGGAGATCCAGGCGAGGGTTTCTTTTTTGTTTTCAAAGGCCAGGTCCAGCTCAGCCATAAGGTCAACAAGGTCGAAAAACTGGACGGCGCCTTCGTTGCAGGGGACTTTTTTGGGGAAGGGGCGCTGCTCCTTCGCCGGAAAAGGGGCAACGCCGCGACCGCCCAGCCAGGAACGATTCTGCTCAAGCTGGATTCCATCAGTTTCAAGCGCATCGTCGAGAAGATCCCCGCTCTGAACCAGCGCTTCGAGATCGTGATCCACAGCCGCGACATGGCTGCGCGGATGAAGTTCCCCTGGCTGTCTGAGAACGAGACGGTCTACCTGCTTTCGCGCCAGCACGGCATCGTCCTGATCCAGCGCCTGCTGTTGCCGGTGTTCCTGATGTCCATGACGCTGATCGTGCTGGGGGCAGCTTACATGAATTCCACTGCCGGATTGAGCGCCTTCTGGCTGGTCATCGGCCTTGGGCTTATCACCGTATTCGGCCTGTGGGCGCTGTGGCGCTACATCGACTGGTCCAATGACTATTACATCATCACCAACCGGCGCGTGGTGTGGCTGGAGAAAGTGGTCGGCTTCTACGACAGCCGGCAGGAGGCCGCGCTCGAGAACCTGCTCTCGGTTAACACGCAGACCGGGCTGGTCGGGCGCACCTTCGGCTTCGGCGACGTGATCGTGCGGACATTCACCGGCGAGATCCTGTTCGACAGCATCAACGACCCGCTGCATGCCGCAGCGATGGTCGAGGAATATTGGGGGCGCACCAAGAACGAGCAACAGGAGGTCCAGAGGACAGTTCTCCGCGATTCGCTGCGCAAAAAAATTGCCCCGCCCCTGCCGGACGCGGCAGCCCAGGCCGCGCCGGACGCGAAGGCCGCTGCCGCCGCGGGGAAAATCTCCAAGAAAACGAGCAACGCCACCGGCCTGCAGCCCATGACCTTTGAATATTTCCTCAAGACACACTGGGAAGTCAACAATATCGTCACCTACCGCAAGCACCTGTTCATCCTGGCGGCGCGCAGCGTCCTGCCGGCGGGAACGCTCGCGCTGGTGGTATTCCTGCTCGTGTTCTGGCTGTCGAAGGGCGGCGTGCTCACCATCGGCGTGGTGGCGCTCGTGCTGCTGGTGTTCGGAATCATCTTCCTGTGGTGGACCTATAACTACGTGGAGTGGGCCAACGACCTTTACATCATCACGACTGAGCAGATCGTGGATATCTACCGCAGGCCGCTGGGAATGGAGAACCGCCAGTCCGCACCGCTGGAGAACATCCTCTCGGTCAGTTACGAGCGCAAGGGCATCTTTCCCATTTTGTTCAATTACGGCACTGTCAAGATCGCGGTCGGTGAGATCAAGCTGGATTTTCTGAACGTCTTCAATCCCACCGCCGTTCAGCAGGATGTGATAAGGCGCATGAATATGAGCATCGCCAAGAAGAAGGAAGCCGATACGATGGCCGAGCGCGAGCGCATGGCCGAGTGGCTGGCCGCCTATCATCAGGTTGAGAACGAATTGGGCGGTATGGAAAACAAGCTCAATCCAGAGTAAAATCGGGCACATCCCTCTAGAGGTAAAGCGATGGCGCTCAGAACAATTGTGGCAATTCCCGAAAAAGTACTCCGGCGCAAGGCAAGGCCGATCACCAAATTTGGTGACGATCTCCAGGTGCTGGTCGAGGACATGATCGACACGATGCGCGACGCCCCTGGCGTGGGTCTTGCTGCGCCGCAGGTGTCTGAATCCATCCAGCTGATCGTGGTCGAGTACGGGGACGAAGAGGATGAGACCGTCCCCAAGAAACTGTACGTCATGGCCAACCCGGTCATCACGCGCATATCGACCGATGCTGAGGTGGGGGTTGAGGGCTGTCTCTCCGTCCCCGGCATCGTCGGCGAAGTGGAGCGCCCTCTTGCCATCACAGTCAAAGGACAGAACCGCCACGGGCAGCCGATGACGGTCAAGGCCAAGGGCTGGCTGGCGCGCATCTTTCAGCACGAGATCGACCACCTGAACGGCGTGCTGTTCACTGACCGCGCCGACAAGATCTGGAAGCCGACAGGACCGATCGAGGATCGTGTGTAGGATCATCCCGCAAGTCTTCAACTCAAATGTATCTCAAGCATCTCTCGCTGACCAACTTCCGCAACTTCGCCCGCCTGGATATCGATATCCCAAGGCGGGCAGTTTTGCTGGTTGGCAACAACGCACAGGGCAAGACCAGCGTGCTGGAAGCGGTTTATTTCCTGGCGGCGTTCACCTCGTTCCAGACCTACGCCGACCGGCAGCTGGTCAACTTCACGGCCGCCAAGGATAAGGATGCGCTGGCGGTGGCGCGGCTGGTCGCTGAATACCAGCGCGGGCTTTCGGCGCACAAGCTCGAGGTGCGCCTGATCCTCGAACCGGTCGGGACGAACAACGGCCAGCGGCTGCGCAAGGAGATCCTGCTTAACGGGGTCAAGCGTCCGGTCGGCGAGGTCATCGGTCATTTCAACGCGGTGATCTTCGTCCCGCAGATGTCCGCGGTGATCGAAGGCGCGCCTGACGACCGACGGCGCTACCTCAACCTGGCGCTGGCGCAGACCATCCCTGATTATGCCCGCGCGTTGAGCGAGTACACCCAGGCCATCACCCAGCGCAATGCGCTGCTCAAACTGCTCGGTGAGCGCGGCGGGGATGCCTCCCAGCTGGATTACTGGGACGAAAATATTGTCCGCAACGGCGCCCGCCTGATCCTGTGGCGGGTCGACGCGGTGCAGGAACTTGAGAAGCTGGCGGCGCGCGTCCACCGGGAGCTGACTCACGGTTCCGAGGTCCTGCGCCTTGCCTATGAGCCCTCTTACGACCCGCTTCCGCGCCCGGATGGGCAGATGGGCTTACGGCTGGATACTCCGGTCGACCGCTCGGGGCTGGACTACGACACGGTGAGCGCGGGGTTCTCCGCCCGGTTGAAGCTTGTGCGCGCCGATGAAATCTCGCGCGGCGTGACGACCATTGGTCCGCACCGCGACGAGCTGCGCTTCCTCGCCAATGGCATCGACCTGGGCGACTACGGCTCTCGCGGGCAGGTGCGTACCGCGCTGCTGGCGCTCAAGTTGGCCGAGGTGGATTGGATGAAACAAAAGACGGGCGAGTGGCCGGTCATCCTGCTGGACGAGGTCATGGCGGAGCTCGACCTCCAGCGCCGCGCCGATTTGCTTTCGTACCTGGGCAATGCCGAGCAGGTTATGCTCACCACCACTGATATGAAGCTGTTCACCGAAGAATTCGTCAAACAGGCGGTGGTTTGGCAGGTGCAGAGCGGTCAGGTCGTGCAGAATTCATAATTTCCAATGGAGGTTTCCATGACGGTCAAACATGTTGCGGAGGTTGAAGCCAAAAAGGTCGCCGCTGGAGAGCAGACAACGATTCAGGTACTTATCTCTTCCGGAGAAGGTCCCCACTTTGCCATGCGGCGTTTTGTCATGCAGCCCGGTGGGGGCATGCCGCTCCACACCAACACGGTGGAACATGAGCAGTACGTTCTGGCGGGCCATGCGCGGATTGGCATCGCCGGCGAGGATTTCTTTGTCCAGCAAGGTAATGTGGTCTTCATCCCGGAGGGTGTGCCGCACTATTACCAGAACATCGGCGACGAGCCGTTCGAGTTCCTGTGCATGATTCCCAATAAACCGGACGAGATCAAGCTGGTCGGGGAAGCGTGTTGAACCCTCTCTCAGCGAGTTGACAGGCTATTTAAAAAACAGTAAGAGGGTGACTTGAAACGTAAAATAATTGAGCTTTCCAAAGGAATTACGACTGACCCCTCCATTCGGTTTGGGCGGCCTGTCATTCGCGGTACTCGTGTGCCGGCGGATGTTATCGTTGGTCGCATTGCCAGTGGAATGTCCGCTCAAGCTGTTGCCGAAGAATACGAAATCACCGAAAAAGATGTGTTTAATGCCCTTCGATATGCCGCCAAGCGTCTTACCGAGGAAAATATATGGGTGACAGCCGGATAAGCCTGCGCTTTCTGGTGGATGAAGGTGTCCCGCGTTCAACAGCCCGCGTTCTCCGTGACGCGGGCTGTTGAACGCTGTGGATGTGAGAGATGTTGGTTTACGGGGGGAAAAGTGATCAAATTGTATTTGATTATGCCCAGCAGGAAAACCGACTATTAATCACATGCGATCTGGGTTTCTCAAATATTATGAATTTTCCACCATCAAGGAGCAGCGGTTTGATGGTAATCCGAATTCCCGATAGTGAGACAATAGAAACTTCCAACCATGAAGTATTAAAGGCTGTGAATGAAGTTGGGGAACGCTTAAAGCAACATTTGGCGATTGTTGAAATCGGCAAAGTAAGGTTGCGTGGAAGATAAGATTACTTGGACAATATAATATCAGCGGTGGGTGAACACCCGCTGATATTTGTTTAAAAATGATTTACTGTAATACTTGTTCGTGCCTCGTTAACTGTCCCATACAACAGTCAGCTCATGCAACAGTGGTTCGACTTTGATCGCCAAATCGTGAACCTCATCGGCCTCGCGTAATAGTCCTTCGATGGCACAGCCGAGCGCGCGCAGCAGTTCGTCCCTCTCCAGCGAAGTTACCAGTGCACTGATGAAAACGTCGCGGATTTCAGGAGGAAGATCATCAAAACCCCTGCCGTGCAATGCTGGAAGTCCGCGGCGGCGACAAGCGAGGCTGAGAGCGTAATCGCGAACACCGCTGATCCAATACTCGGCCTGCCAGGTACGGCCGCGTTCGATGCAAAAGCGCGCGCGCAGCGCATGATGTACCGCATAGCCAAAGAGTTCCTGCGCTGACGGCGGGTGAGCGTAGGGCTTTTCCACGGAACTTCCGAAGAGCAGCTTGAACTTCGGAGCGCTGGCTCCAAATTTGGATGCGGGGGTGAATGAGAGGTCGAATTGCAGGCAGCCGGGGAGCAAAAACACCCGGTAGATGGATGCTCCACTCGGCAGGTCGAACAGGTGAACCGCGTCGAACTCTTTGACGAGGTTCCGCGTCCAGTCCTCAAGCACCTCGGGAACTGGCACGTTGTCTGCGACGGCGAAGGTGAGGTCGAGATCCGACCAGCGATCCCCCTCGTCCAGCGCGAGTGATCCGACGACCGCCCCGGCGGTGACCCGCGCGTCGGATGCCGCCAGTTGGAGAATGTAGCCCCGAATGTGATTACGGTCTTCAACGCTGAACATGATGATTCCTATGGCCGCTTCTCGGCGGGGTCAGCCAGCGAGTCTCTCTGTTTATTTACTGACATCATTTAACTTCGAGCCGAATGACCACGCTGTCGCCCACATCAAGTTTTTCCTATTTTTGGACGCTCATCCGAATGGGCACAAGGTAGCGGCCGTCTTAAGGGAACAGGGAAGTCAATGGCCAGTTCAAAAGTTCCATATCCATCATTCCCTAACCAGCTTAGTGTTCCGCGAGAAATTCCGCTGTTTGTCTTACCAGCAGCACATCGCTTCGTCGGGCTTCTTCCAACAACGCACTCGCCGCAGGCGACATGAGGTGCACGGACGCGGTCAGCATATGGGCCTGTGTATCGCTGTCGATCTCACGCCGGAAGCCGGCCAGAAGGGCTTGATCGGCGCGCGGGTGACGCATCCAGACCAGGGGAAGGAATGCGGCGAGGCGGGCCTGCGGCAGATCGTCCCCCAGCGCGCTCTCCAGGGCATGGATGAGCACAAGGACATCCGGCGCGGAACCGCACTCGACTCCCATATAATTCGTTGCATGGAACAAGCCTCGCAAAATCCATCGGCGCGACCAGCCATGCGTCAGCTCAATCCATGCGGCCAATTCAGAAAAACAAGATTCCCGGGCCAGTTCCACCCATGAGAGTACAGCGGCATACTGCACCTCGGGGACGGTGTCGCCAACCGCCGCTTTGACGACTGGAATGGCCTGGGGAGCTTCCGTCGCCCCGAGCACTTCCAACGCCAACTCTCGGATTTCGGGATTCCCGGCCTGCAGAGCCACGGCCAGAACCGGTACTGCGGCAGGGTCAGGGTGGTTGGACATGCTCCAGACCGCCGACAAACGCAAGGCGTCACTGCCGTTCTGTAAAATTTCAGTGGCGAGGCAATAAGCCTCCGGCAGCCTCATCTTGCACAGGGCGAACACGGCCGACTCTTGCACCCGCCCGTCCTCATCCTTCAACGACTGGCGGAGAAGCGCCTCGGCCGTGAACCAGGAAAAGCGATGCAGGTGCCTGACGGCGCTGGCGCGTTGATGAGGCGTGCCGGTCTGCAGGATGTCCTCGAAGGCCAGCCGTGCCGCCCGGTCGCCTCGCCGAGCCAGGGAATCGGCCGCTTCAAAGCGCACCAGCGCATCCTTGGAGCGTAAATCGGCGCTTAAAGTATCGATAGAAGCGTTCTGCCTTGGGGTAATCCAATTAAAAAAGGTAGTTAATCTCTTAAGGCTGATGAGCGGCCTGCTTCTTTCGCGTTTCACCAAAGAAGGCTCGCAGCCCGACAAGGTCCCGCCATCCGATGCTGGTCCCGATGCAGGGACTGCAGTCGGCTTCTCAGGCGTGACCACGATGGTGTCGTTGATCAATGTCCGCCTCGTTTTCAAATCCAGGATGGATACCCTCAAGCGGCGCAGGCTGTCCAGGCTGAAGTCGGCGCGCAGGCGTTCCTGTCCCGGTTGGCCGGGCGGCGCGAGGCGCACCTGGAGCGGCTGTTCCGCATTGAGCAGGACGATTTTTGGCGCCGAGACTCCTGACTGGGCAATGACCGCCGCCTGCCCGTTTGCGAAATTTACTTCGGCCGCGGCCAGCGCCTCCGTGTCGATTTGACCGATGACCAATTCCACGACCTCTTGATCCGGACGGGAGGCGCCTAGAGTCACGCTGACAGGTTTCCGGGTTGGGTAGGCACTCCCCATGGGAATGATTTCGTCGAAACGATGCACGCCGGAGGTGTCCAAATAACGGAGCCCGTAGCCATGCGCCAGTCCGTCAGCCAGCTGGAATCCCGCCGAAACCTGTAAAGCACCCTCAACAACCGCCGTGAAAGGCCTTTCCACGTGGATGGAGGTGTTCTCCACGCTCCACGAAGTGGCCGGCCAGGCAGGCATCTGGGTGATGGCTTTGCGCTGGCGCTGCGTTATGGCGCGAAAATAGCCATCGAGCGTTTGCTGAATGGATGGGACCAGCGATGTCCCGCCCACCAGCAGGACGTGCTGGATGTCCTCGCGGTACGCGCCTTTTTGCGCGGCCAGCCCCATCACTTTTTCGAGGGCCTGTGTCAGCGCCGTGAACAAGCCATGCTCATTCATCAATGCTTCAAGCTCCGCCCGAGTCAGCGGGAGGAAGATAGGTTCCCCCTCACCGGCCACGAATTGAAGCGTCGTTTCGCTCAAAGTCGAGAGAGCAATTTTGGCCTGTTCGCAGGCGGAAAGCAGCGCCGGGTAGCCTGATCCCAGGGATTCGGGCGAGAGTTCTGCGCGGCGCAAGACCTCCTGCAGCAGCCACTGGTCGATATCCGACCCGCCCAGGTTGACTCCGGCTTTGGCGATGACCCGCGCCTTCGCACCGTCCGTGCTTTTCGCCACAGCGTGGAGATTTGTCCCCGCCCGGTCGCGATCCTCCGGCAGGCGGACAAGCGACAGGTCGAGCGAGCCGCCGCCGAAGTCGATCACGAGCACGGTCGCACCCGGTTCGACGACCGCATAACCCAGAGCCGCCGCTGTCGATTCGTCCAGGATGCGGATCTTCCCGGCCGGGAGGCCGGTCACCGCATGGTTGAGCCAGGCTACGTACGCTTCGAAGGCGGCGACCGGGACAGTGATCACCAACTGCTCGATTTCTTCCGCTGGATAGGGGAGCGACTCCAACAATCGGCGCAGGAAGATTTGTCCGGCCTGCGCTTCGGTCCAAGGAGCCCCGTCGATGAGCCGCGCATCGAAGGTGGATTCGACGGTGAGCATGCGTTTGAAGTTGCGGAACAGGCGGTTGCCCAGGTCGCGATCGAGCCCCTGTTCGC
>Ga0315283_10004924_pt1 | contig 11718 bp, 10 predicted proteins | sample YL17G09_0_MG_FD_204541 | JGI IMG/M metagenome (GOLD analysis project Ga0315283, IMG submission 204541) | Sediment microbial communities from Yellowstone Lake, YNP, Wyoming, USA - YL17G09_0 | ecosystem: Environmental > Aquatic > Freshwater > Lake > Sediment | place: USA: Wyoming | collected...
GGTTGTAGGCTCGGCCCGGGTTGTCGGCCACAGACTGCGCTGCCGCCCGCGCGAACTGGTTGGATGGGCCGGGCACGAAGGTCGCGAATGTGTAGCGCGGGTTCAGTGAAGTCCGGGCCACTGGAGTCGCCTCGGCGGTAACGGCACCCTCTGGCGCCTCCAAGGAAACGGCGATCGTGCTGCCCGCCGCTTGTGTCGCGAGCTCTGTTACGAGGTTGAGATGATGGTCGCGGATGTAATCAGCGTAGAGCCGGGAGGGCACGACCAAGACCAACTGTCCGTCGGCGCCGCCACGTGGCTCGATGGGGGCAAACCACGCCTCGAACTCCTCGGCGCTCAGCCGGGAGCGGAGCAGCTTCTCCACACGTGGCCATAAGGCTTGTCTCTCCATGGTGTACGGCGCCACAACGGCTTCGTACGTTAGCACAACTGCGGGAAGGCGCGAGACGATCGCCGACCGCGCGACGTGGCGCTAGCGGGTTGAAAGCTGAAAGCTGTGGGCAGCTTGACCGGGAGGGCGAACAAGCGTAAGCTCTTCGTTCCCAATCGCCCGGGGTTCGGGCACGGAGGGAGTGAGGCATGAAGCGGACGTTTCAACCGAACAACCGTCGCCGGAAGAAGACCCATGGCTTCCGTGCGCGCATGCGGACCCCGGGGGGTCGGCGCGTGCTCTCCGCGCGGCGGCGCAAGGGGCGCCAGCGGCTAACCGTTTGACGGCGGCGTGCTGGTCACCTCGTTGCGCCGGCGGGGCGAGTTCCAAACGGTCTACAGGCAAGGTGTTAAGGTCAGCGGACGCTTCGTCGTCGTCTTCGCGCTCGCGCGGGACGGGGAAGAGTGCCGCTTTGGAATTACGGCCACGCGACGCATCGGTGGCGCCGTCGTTCGTAATCGTGCGCGGCGGCGGGTGCGCGAGCTGTTTCGTAGGCACGCCGGAGCTCTGGCGGGGCTCGGCGTCGACGTCGTGGTCAACGTGCGACAGGGCTGTGCCTACGGAGCGTGGACGGATGTCGAAGGGGACTTCGTGCGGTGCCTGAGTACGACCCACCGCCGCCTGTCCCCGCGCGCGTCCTGATCGCCATGCTCACGGCCTACAAGCGCTACGTGTCACCGTTGCTGCCGCCGGCGTGCCGGTTTCACCCGACGTGCTCGGAGTACATGTCGGAGGCGCTCCGGGTGCACGGGCTTGGACGTGGCCTTTGGCTCGGCGCGCGCCGCCTCGGCCGGTGTCACCCTTGGCATCCGGGTGGCTTCGATCCGGTACCGCCGCGGAGAGGGGAGTCGTAATGGAAAAGCGTGCACTGTTCGCAGCGCTCCTGTCGGGCGTCGTCCTCGTCGTGTGGTACGCCTTCTTCATGCCATCGGCGCCGCGAGCGACCCCGCCTGCCGGTGGGGGAGCGGTTGGCGGAGCGACGGTGTCCGCGACAGCAGGCGCGGCGGTGGCGGCGACCAGCGCACCGGCTCCTGCGGAGTCGCCGGCGGCACCGGCTCGCGCGGTGGCGCGCGGGCAGGAGGAGGAGCGCATTGAGCTTTCCGGCCCCGGCTGGCACGGCTGGGTGAGCTCGTTGGGCGGGATAGTGCGGTCGATCGAGCTGTCCGACTACAAGGACGACAACGGTCATCCGCTCGAGGTCGCCGGGGACGACGGAATCCTGAGTGTGGCCGGCCCGGGCCCGTGGAACGAGGAGCCCTATCTGGTCGAGCGTACGGGGGACGGTGTCACCTTGCGCTGGAGCGACGGCAAGGGGAACTGGGTCGAGAAGCACCTGGCGCCGGCGCAGGGCCGATATGGGCTGATGACGGAGATCCGCAGCGGCGGCGAGCCGGCGAGGCTCGGGGTTGAGGTCGGCGCCGGCATCGGCCCGCGGGGCAAGACCGTCGAGCGTGGCAGCCTTGGCGTGAGCGGAGCCGTCGTCCGGGCGAACGGCAAGCTGGCGCGGGTCAGGCCCGAGAAGCTCAAGTCGGTGCAGGAGATACGGGGTGCGATTGAGTTCGCGGGCGCCGAGGACCAGTATTTTCTCGTGGTTCTGCTTCCGGAGGGACCGCTTGCCGGGGTGCGCCTCGACGTGGAGACCGTGAAGGAGCACGCAATCGTCCGAATCGCTGCGTTGGGCGAGGGCGGTGTCGTCCGGGGCACGCTCTTTGCGGGACCGAAGGAGCGCGACACGCTGGTCGCCTATGGGCGTGGGCTGGACGAGACGCTATCGTTCGGCATTTTCGGCTTCTTCACGGTGGGCTTCCTCACAGCCTTACGCTGGATCCACTCGTGGAGCGGCAACTGGGGTGTGGCAATCATCGTCCTGACCGCGGGCATCCGTCTGCTGCTCTTCCCGCTGACCCACAAGAGCACGGTGGCGATGAAGCGGATGCAGACGGTACAACCGAAGCTCAAGGCGATCCAGGACCGCTACAAGGAGCGGGCGAAGAAGGACGCCAACGTCCGCGCGCGGATGAACCAGGAGGTCATGCAGCTCTACAAGCAGGAAGGCGTCAATCCGCTCGGCGGCTGCCTGCCGACCCTGGTGCAACTGCCGATCCTGTGGGCGCTGTACACCCTGTTCGCCTACGCCATCGAGCTGCGCCACGCGCCCCTGGCGTTGTGGATCCATGACCTCTCGATCAAAGACCCGACCTACATCACGCCGATCCTCATGACGGCCTCGATGGTGCTGCAGCAGCGCCTGGCGCCGCAGGTCGGCGACCCTGCGCAGCGGCGGATGTTCATGCTGATGCCGTTCATGTTCGGGTTCATGTTCATGAACTTCCCGGCGGGCCTGGTGCTCTACTGGCTGGTCAACAACGTATTCACCATTGGCCAGCAGCTCCTGACGGAGCGGCTGCTGCGCAACAGCCCCGGGCCAGCCGCGGTGTGAGCGACTGGCGGCGGCTCCGCGAGGACGAGTGGCTGCTGCTGCTGGCACCGCATCGCATCGCTCCGGCCCTGCACGCCCCTCTGGCCCGTTACCTCGCGCTGCTCGGACGCTTCGAGCCGGCTGTCGACCTCGTGGGTAGGGTCGATCCCGAAACGCTCGTCAGCGATCACGTTCTCGAATCGCTCTCGGGCGCCGACCTACTGCCGGACACGGGGCTAATCCTCGACATCGGGAGCGGCAACGGGTTCCCGGCCGTTCCCCTGCTGCTGGCGCGGCCCGGGCTGCGGGGTGTGCTGCTCGAGCCGAGGGAGCGCCGGTGGGTGTTTCTGCGTGAGGTGACAAGGGAGTTGGGGCTGGCGGCAGATGTGCGGCGCGAGCGTCTCGAGGAGCACACCGGGAGTGGGTACGACGCCATGACGGTGCGCGCCCTCGGCGTCGAGGCGTGGGGCGCTCTCGCCGGCGGGGTGGTGCGGGTGGGTGGCCTGGTGCTGTGGTGGACGAGCCTCGCCGCGGCAGATGGCGTCGGACCTCAAGGAATGGTGCCTGTGATAAATTCGCCGCTGCCGGTGCCAGAGCGGGGCGTCATCGCCGTGTGGCGCCGGTGTTCCACGTGAAACAGCGGGAGAAGTCGTGACGAGACAGCGGGTTATTGCGGTGGCGAACCAAAAGGGCGGGGTCGGTAAGACGACCACCGTGATCAACCTTGGTGCTGGATTGGCGGCGTACGAGCAGGATGTGCTGCTGATCGATCTCGACCCCCAGGCGAACTGCACCTCTGGGCTCGGCTGCGACGGCACTCAAGCCTCCTCCTATGAGGTGATCGAGGGGCAGGCAAAGCTGGGCGCGGCGATCGTGCACACCCGGTTCCCGCACCTCGACCTGCTGCCATCGCGGCGTGACCTCGTCGGCGCCGAGGTCGAGCTGATCCGGGACGAAAAGGCCGCTGAGCGGCTGCGGCGCGCCCTGACGGGCGGGGACACGCAGCACTCATGGGTCTTGATCGACTGCCCGCCGTCGCTCGGGATCCTCACGGCGAATGCCCTCGCGGCCGCGGATGCGGTGCTCATTCCGATCCAGTGCGAGTACTTCGCCCTCGAGGGGGTGAGCGAGCTGATGCGGACGCTCGATCGGGTGCGAAGGGCGTGGAACCCTGAGCTCGCCATCGACGGTGTCGTCCTGACGCTCTTCGACGAGCGACTCTCGCTGGCGCAACAGGTGGTGACTGAGGTGCGGCAGTTCTTCGGCGACGCGGTCTTCGAGACGATCATCCCGCGGAACGTGCGCCTCGCCGAGGCGCCGTCTTTTGGGCGTACCATCTTCGAGTACGACATTCGCAGTCGCGGTGCACAGGCGTACCTGCGACTCGCGGAGGAGCTGCTGCGGCGGAGGGAGAGCAATGAAGCGGTCCGCGTTGGGTAGGGGTCTTTCCGCCCTCATCCCGGAGGGGCCACCGCTGCGGCCCGGCGGCGTCTCGGAGCTGGCGGTCAAGGAGATCGCGCCGAACCCGTTGCAGCCGCGGCGTCACTTCGCGAAGGCGTCGCTAGAGGAGTTGGCGGCGTCGCTCCGCCAGCATGGGCTGCTGCAGCCTGTGGTGGTCACTCGGGCCGCCGGCGGCGGCTACCACTTGATCACCGGTGAGCGCCGCTGGCGAGCGGCACAGCTCGCGGGTCTTGATCGCATCCCGGCTGTTGTGCGCGAGGTCGAGTCGGACACCGACAGGCTGACCCTCGCGCTGATCGAGAACCTGCAGCGCGAAGACCTCACCCCGATCGAGGAGGCGCGGGCGTTTCATCACCTGCGCACCGAGTCCGGGCTGTCGCAGGAACAGATCGCGACGGAGGTGGGCAAGGACCGTTCCACCGTCGCAAACGCGCTGCGGCTCCTGCAGCTCCCGCTTGCCGTCCAGGAGCTGGTCGATGCCGGCACCCTCTCCGCCGGCCACGCACGGGCGCTGGCCGGGCTCGGCGATGCGGGCAGGCAGGAAGACACGGCGCGGCGGTGCGTGTCCGGCGGGTGGAGCGTGCGCGAGCTCGAAAGTCGGCTGCGGCAGACGCCGAAGCGGGCGGTCCGTACGGCGGATCCGGATACCGCGGCCGCGGCCGACAAGCTCTCGCTACGCCTCGGCACCGGTGTCGCTATCCAAAGGAAGAGGCGCGGCGGCGAGATCCGTATCCGCTTCGCCAGCGAGGACGAGCTGATCCGTCTGTTTCGGCTGCTCGCGCGGGAGAGCTCATGAAGAAGGGCCAGGCGACGCTCAACGGGTTCCTCGACCAAGGGTGCACGATCACCGGAGATGTGCTCTTTGCCGATCTTCTGCGCGTACACGGTCATGTCGTCGGCCGGGTCACCGGCGAGCACGAGCTGCTCGTCGGCGAGGGCGGTCTGGTCGAGGGCGAGATCCAGGTGGGACGCCTGATTGTCGCCGGCACGGTGAAGGGCACCGTGCGGGTGAAGGAGCGCCTCGTCGTCCACGGCTCCGGGAAGGTGATGGCCGAGGTGTTCGCCCCGACGCTCGTCGTCGATGAAGGAGGCGTCATGGAGGGTGTGGTCCACATGACCGGCCCGGCTACTGAGAGCGAGACGCGTCGCAGCGGGGAACTTGACAGACAACCGCGAACGGTCTAGCGTACACGAGTAGTGATATTGAGACGCTGCTCTGGAGGCGGACATGAAGCGGGTGGAGAAGTTCTTCGTTCAGTATCTGCGTGACAACAACCTCAAGGTGACGAAGGAGCGCCTGATGCTCCTTGAGGAGCTGTTCAACTCGAGCGGTCACCTTGACGCCGATTCGCTGCTCTTCCAACTGCGCAACCAGGGCAAGCGTGTGTCCAGGGCGACGATCTACCGCACCCTCGACCTGCTGGTGCAGTGCGGCCTTTCCCGCAAGTCCCGTCTCGGGCGCGAGCACTACGTGTACGAGAAGGTGACGCCCGGAAAGCGCCATGACCACATGGTGTGCACCACTTGCGGCCGCATCCTCGAATTTTACGACCCGGAGCTGGAAGACCGCCAGCGCCAGGTGTGCCTCGAGCACCGCTTCCGTCCGACGTTCTACTCGCTGCAGATTCAGGGCCTGTGCACCGAGTGCCAGGCCAGCGAGTAGCCCAGAGGCCTCTGCCGCCGGCCGACACCAACCGGCAGCAGCTCCGTTAAGTATACTTGACGCCGCCCCCGGCCTGTCTTACTATCTCAACGGCGACGCTCCCTCCCGGCGCCGCGCGTACTTACCATGAGCAGAACACTTCGAACTGCCACGCAGACCGTCGCGCCGCTGCTCCTCGTCGGCAACCCAAACGTCGGCAAGAGCGTGATCTTCGGCGCACTCACCCGGCGCTACGTCACCGTATCGAACTACCCCGGGACGACCGTCGAGATCACCCGCGGGGTCGCCCGTACCCTCCCGGGATCTCCCGAGGTGATCGACACGCCCGGGACCAACTCGCTGACGCCGCAGTCCGAAGATGAGGCGGTCACACGCGATATTCTGCTTGCCGAACCCGGCGCCGTTGTCGTCCAGGTCGGCGATACCAAGAGCCTGCGACGGGTGCTCTATCTCACCCTGCAGCTTGCCGAGCTGCAGCGCCGCCAGGTGTTGGTGCTCAATCTGCAGGACGAGGCGCAGGACCTCGGCATTCGGGTCGATGCGCCGGCGCTCGAGCGCCAGCTCGGCGTCCCGGTCCTGCCCACCACCGCCACCCGTAACGCCGGCCTCGACGCGATCCCTCGGCGGCTTGGCGACGCGGCGGTGGCTGCAGCAACCGCGGGATACCCGGCGGTGGTCGAGCGGGCCGCTCTGACAGTGGCCGGCGAGCTTCCCGAGCACCTTGGGAACCAAAGACGCGGCATCGCCACCATGTTGCTCGCGGAAGACCGTACGCTCGTTGCCTGGGCCGAGGCCAATATGTCGGTTGCGGCCCGCGAGCATGTCGACTCGCTGCGGCGGGCCCTCGAGCACTCGCTCGGCCACAGTGCGGCAACCGCCATCGCCCGGGCACGTCATCGGGCGGTGGCGACGATGCTGCGCTCCGTCTACCACGCCGACCGAGTGGCCCGAGGCTCCTTCCGCGATCGTCTGGGTGCGTTCGTCATGCACCCGGTCTGGGGCGTGCCGGTGCTTGCAGCGGTGCTCTTCCTCGCCTATGAGCTGGTCGGCGTCTTCGGTGCCGGAACGCTGGTGGGCCTGGTCGAGAAAGGGCTGTTCGGCAAGGTGATCAACCCGGCAGCAACGGCGGTGGCGAACGCGGTCCTACCATGGCCATGGCTGCGCGAGCTGTTCGTCGGCCCGTACGGCATAGTCACGATGGCGCTGACCTACGCCTTCGCCATCGTGCTGCCGGTGGTCGGCACATTCTTCATCTTCTTCGGGCTGCTCGAGGACTCGGGCTATCTTCCCCGTCTGGCGGTGATGCTCAACCGGGTTTTCCGCCTAATGGGGTTGAATGGCAAGGCAGTGTTGCCGATGGTGCTGGGGCTCGGGTGCGACACCATGGCAACGTTGACGACCCGCATCCTCGCCACCCGCAAGGAGAGGGTGCTGGTGACTCTTCTCCTGGCTCTCGGTGTGCCATGCTCGGCGCAGCTCGGCGTGATCCTGGCGATGCTCGCGTCGATGTCGCCGCTGGCGACGGTGATCTGGGGCGGCGTGGTGACGGGAACGCTGGTCGGCGTCGGCTGGGCGGCCGCCAAGCTGCTTCCCGGACGCGGCTCCGATTTCCTTCTCGAGGTGCCACCGCTGCGGATACCCTCGGTGACCAACATCCTCATCAAGACCGCGGCCCGCACCGAGTGGTACCTCAAGGAGGCCGTGCCCCTGTTCATCCTCGGGACGATGCTGCTGTTCGTCCTCGACGCCAGCGGTGCCTTGCCGTTCCTCGAGCGGGCCTCGCGGCCGGTGGTGGTCGGCCTGCTCGGGTTGCCCGAGAAGGCCGCCGACGCTTTCTTGATCGGGTTCCTGCGCCGGGACTACGGCGCCGCCGGGCTGTTCGTGCTGCGCGGTCAGGGTCTCCTCGACGGCGTCCAGGCGGTCGTCTCGCTGGTCGTTATCACGCTCTTCGTGCCGTGCATCGCCAACTTCTTCATGATGGTCAAGGAGCGCGGAATCGCAGTGGCGACGGCGATGGTGGCGTTCATCATCCCGTTCGCCTTCCTCGTCGGGGCGGTGCTCAACTTCGCCTTGCGCGCGCTCGGGGTGTCGCTGTGAACGCCCGCCTGCAGGAGGTCCGCTGCCCGTTGTGCGGCGCAACGTTCCCGGCCGAGGCGGCGTGTGCCAGCGGATGCCCGCTGAGCAAGAACTGCCGCACGCTGTGCTGCCCGCACTGCCACTATCGCTTCGTCGGCACCTCGGTGGTGGCGGGATGGCTCGAACGGCTGCTCGGGGGAGCGCGAACGTGAACGAGATCGTGTTGCTGGGCGGGCGCTCCGCGGCGGCGGCGCGCGAAGAGGTCCTCGAAGAGCTGTGGACGGTGGAGGAGAGCTCCACGGCGATCACGGTGGCGGAGCTCGAGCGCACCATACACGCCGGGGCGTCGGAAGGCTGGGGCGTCGTCGTCCAGGAGCTCGTCGAGGCCGACCTGGTGAGCATCGACGGCGGCCTGCTCCGGCTGACCCCAGCGGGCACGCTCGAGGCGAAGGCGGCGGTGCGCCGCCACCGTCTTGCCGAGGTGCTGTTCAACCAGGTGCTGGAGCTGCCGATGGAGGCGACCGAGTCCGAAGCGTGCCGAGTTGAGCACGTGCTCACCGCGCAGTCGACCGACGCAGTGTGCTCGTTCCTCGGCCACCCGCCGCAGTGCCCGCACGGCCGCCCCATCCCGCCCGGCGCGTGCTGCGCGACGCTCAGCCGGCGCATGGCGCCGCTCATCTGCCGCCTCGTCGACCTGGCCCCCGGCCAGCGCGGACGCATCGTCCTGGTCGCGCCGCGCCACCGCGAGCGCCTCGAGCAGCTCGCCGACCTCGGTGTCACGCCGGGCCTGGTGGTCACCCTCCGCCAGCACAAGCCGTCGCTGGTGCTCGAGGTCGACCGCACGCTTCTTGCTCTCGAGGAGGATGTGGCCGAGGGCATCTACCTGCGGCCGCTAGCGGAGTGGTAGATGGGAGCGCAGCCGCTGTGGCGGGCGTTCGAGGCCAATGAGATCACCCACTCCGGGGCACACTACCTGCTCGCCATCGGGTCGCTGACGAGGCGCGGCGAGGCGCCCAGGGCGGCCGACGTCGCTCGCTATCTGGGGGTGAGCCGCGCCGCCGCCTCGCTGCAACTGCGTTCGCTGCACGACCACGGGTTGGTGGAGAGCGACGCCAACGCGCGTCTGCACCTGACCCGCCCGGGGAGAGACCTGGTCGGCCGCATTGCCAGCAAACGAAAGGTGCTGCAGGTGTTTCTCGCCGAGATCCTCGGTGTGCGCGAGGAGACGGCAGAGCTCGACGCCTGCAAGGTAGAGCACCTGCTTTCGGAGGAGAGCGGCGCCGCGCTGGTGCGCTGGGTCCGTTTCCTGCACTCCGATCACCCGGCTGCCGCGGCGTGCCTCTCCGCGGTGCGTGAGACGCTCGCCTCCTGCCCACACGACGGTCGCTGCGAGCTGTGCGCAGATGCGTGCCTGCTTGCCCGAATTCCGCAGTGAACCGTTTTGCAGGAGCGCCTCGGCCTGCAGTCGCGGAATTCGGGCACCAAGAAGGAGAGTATCGCTGGAAACAGAGAAGACCCGGGAGCCTCAGGTGCGGAAGCTGATGCGGGCGAAGCGGCGCTTGCCGACCTGCACGAGGTAGACCGGACCCGCGCTGGACACGATGAGCGCATGCGGATCCCGAATCACCTCGCCGTTGACCTTGACGCCTCCTTGCTGGAGCAACCGCCGTGCATCGGAGTTGGTCTCGGCGAGGCCGGCGCGCACCAGTAGCTTGGCGAGCGGGATCGGCTGCGCCTCGGACGCAAGCTCGACCTCGGGCACCTCGTCCGGGATCTCACGACGCTGGTGTAACTGGCGGAAGTGCGCCTCGGCGGCTGTAGCGGCGTCGATGTCGTGGAAGTCAGCGGTCACCGTGCGGGCGAGCTCGAACTTGATGTCCATCGGGTGGCGTTCGCCGGCCGACATGGCGCGCCGCAGCGCGTCGACCTCGGTCGGGGTGCGGTCGGTGAGCAGCGTCCAGTACTTCCACATCAGCGCGTCGGAGATCGACATCAGCTTGCCGAACATCTCCTCCGCCGGGTCGAGCACCGCGACGTAGTTCCCGAGTGACTTCGACATCTTCTCGACGCCGTCGAGCCCTTCGAGCAGCGGTAGGGTCATGACGATCTGCGGTGGCAGCCCCAGCTTCTCCATCAGGTCGCGGCCGACCAGCAGGTTGAAGAGCTGGTCGGTGCCGCCCATCTCGACGTCGGCCTTGAGCACGACCGAGTCGTACGCCTGCGCCACCGGGTAGAGTAGCTCGTGCAGCGAGATCGGCTGGCCGGCGTCGAGCCGCCGGCGGAAGTCGTCGCGCTCGAGCATCTGCGCGAGCGTCACCCGAGCGGTGAGGCGGATCCAGTCCTCGCTGGTGAGCGCCCCAAGCCAACGCGAGTTGAAGTCGACGACAGTGGTTTCGGGGTCGAGCAGCTTGAAGATCTGCTTGCGGTACGTCTCGGCGTTGGCCTGGATCTGCTCGCGGGTGAGCTGCGGGCGCGTCGCCTTCTTGCCGGTCGGGTCGCCGATCAACCCGGTGAAGTCGCCGATGAGGAACACCACGCGGTGACCAAGAAGCTGAAAGTGACGCATCTTACGGATCACCACGGTGTGGCCGAGGTGGAGGTCCGGCGCCGACGGGTCGAAGCCCACCTTGACGGTCAGCGGCCGGCCCTCCCGCTGCGCGAGCTGCAGCCGAGCCTCGAGGTCCTCGGGGCGTACCACGTCCACGCACCCCTTGAGCAGCAGCTCCATCTGTTCCTTGACCGGCCGTGTCCCCGCGTTCATCCCGCCTCCATCGCCCCTAACCGGGGGAAGCACGGGATTTTCGCACAGGCGGCGGCACTACGACCGGCGCCGGACCGCGCGCCACCCGTAGCAGCGCCTCCCACGACGGCAGCGCGGCGAGCGCGGCGCTCACCGCACCGGCGTCGGGCGCGAGCAGTGCGGTCTCCGTCGGGATGGCGGGCAGAAACGGACGCGCAGCGGCGCGGGCCGTTACCGCCGGGAGGTCGCCGAAGAGCCGGGCAAACAGTAGTCGCGCCGCGGCGGTCAGCTCAGCCTCGGCGACCGGACGCCTGACACGCGGCCAGCCCGATGCGAGACGGGCGTCGAGCTCGGGCACATGCGCCTCGCCTTCGGCAAAGAGCACAAGCGCCAGCCGTCCCGCAGGCGACATCCACGCCGCCCGAGCCAAGAGATCTCCGCCCGCCCTCGCCGCGACGATCTCGCCGGCCAGCCAACCCGCCGCGGTGGGGGGGAGCTCCAGGACCGCGGCCAGGCGTGGGGCCGCGTCGTCGGGAGTCCACACCAGGTGCGGATCGGCGGCAGTGACCGTGGAGCGGACACCGCCGGCGGGCATCTGCGAGAGGAACTTCCGGGCGGCCTCGACGCCCTCTTCGGCATCCGGCGGCAGCGCCAGCGCGAGCGAAAGCGACTCCGCCGCAACCTGATCGCGCAGACCGATCGCGGTGGCGACGTCGTGGACGAGACCTTCCAACGGCGGCTCGGGGGCCGCGGCCAGCGCCTCGGCGATCGCCTCGAGGGTCTCGGGAACGTCGGCGGGAGGTACTACCGCCGTGACCACAGGAACCCCCGCGACCTCGCCGGGCCATGCGCTCCAGCCTCCCGCAGCCAGGTGGCTCGCCAGCGCGGCCGCCAGCGGCTGGCCCGCCGCCGGGTCCATCGAGCCGAAG
>Ga0315283_10004925_pt1 | contig 11717 bp, 30 predicted proteins | sample YL17G09_0_MG_FD_204541 | JGI IMG/M metagenome (GOLD analysis project Ga0315283, IMG submission 204541) | Sediment microbial communities from Yellowstone Lake, YNP, Wyoming, USA - YL17G09_0 | ecosystem: Environmental > Aquatic > Freshwater > Lake > Sediment | place: USA: Wyoming | collected...
GATTGTTCGGGAGGCCAGTGTGAATGGTCATCCTCTCTCTGTTCGTATTGTGTTGAAGGGACCTGTACCGCTAACGCTGTGGCAGGGAGGATAGACCAAGTCCTCTGGAAGGTGGGTTTCGGATATGAGCCCCGATAGATACTTCCATGGCATGAGTATGATAACGTAGATGTAAAAATGTGATTGAAAACGGAAAGATTTACCCAAACCCGAATCATCGGCATGGTGGAGATATATCCAAGTGAAGCTAAATTTATTTATTTGTTAAGGGCCTAAGAACCCGGCCACTCCTAGTAGCCCGACAGGCGGGGTTAGTGATGCACTAATTATTTTTTATTAAAAATTTGATGATAGAAGTCTCTGAGAACACTGGAGGAAAGGATGCGTAAGCAACCGAGTACATTGAAGGTGCGGAGGCGGAGAGTGGTACTGCATCCGGTGCCGCTAACGTGATAGAACGGTAAAGCCCTTGGGGACCACATAGGAAGGTGGCACAAGGGCTTTTCTCTTTGTGTAAATTCTGTTGACATCATTGCAAAGGCTGCTATAATAGTGGCTTACAAGGTGCAAGCATGATCAAACCAATTCATGAATGGACGAAGCAAGATCTCATCGATGCCTTATGCAATTGGGATACTGAATTCTGTGACGGAGATATCTGCAATGATTATGCAGAAATGGATTACAGCAAACTTCATGACGAAGTTTATGCTCGTGGTATTTTCGAAACTCACCTGGAGAAACAATAATGGGATTCCGCACTGTAGTCGTTCTCAACAATGACCTGGCCCATGCATGGGAAAGTGATCCGGTGCTCGGCCGCCAGATTTCTCGTGCAGCTTCACTAAAGGGTTGGAGTGGTATGGGTACCATTGACCGGTTCCCTTACGGTGAAGTGGTTGAGCAGGTTCATGCTGACTGCCAAACTGTTGCCTTCCTAGATGGTTATGGCGGCAAGGCAGTGGCATATTCCCATTGGTTCCGTAACCAAACTGAAGATCAAAAGAATCTGAACATGCTAAAGGCGCTGGCCGATGCACTCGGCTATCGCGTCTCCAAGAAACCAACCAAGAAGGATTAAACATGCAAGTCAACATCGTAGCGCATACCAACGGCAAGGGCCACTGGTCGGTTGAAGAGCGGATGGTTCAAATCATCAAGCTCGGCATCGGCTATTCCAGTCTGACTTACTATCCCGAGGATCCTTTCAACGGCGAACTGCGTGCCTACTTCGAACCCAGCGGCTTCACGCCCGGGTCGTGGAATGTTGCAGGTCATGGATTGATCTATACTGACCGGCTCTGGATGAAAGAATTCAAAGCTGGCTTGCGTGCTGCTGGTTTCAGCATCAAGGCTGTGGCGAATGTCAGCTACAGCGAACAAGGAATGCAGGGCGACAACTATGTCAGCATGGACATAGGCCCGGTGTTCTATGCTTCCTGGAAACGGTTGCTGAAGAAGATTGAGCAGGAATCTGTTGACAACACCTTCCTGGTCAATGCATAATACATTGGCTAGATAAACAAACCCAACTAAGGAAATTCAAATGAACCAAATCGTATCTGTGATCGGTGCTCTCGTGCTCGGCGTTATTCTTGTCGTAGTGTTCGGCCTGCTGCTGTCGCTGCCTGTGATGCTTCTGTGGAACTACTGCCTGGTTGGCGCCGTTGCTGGCGTCGCTGAAATCGGCTGGCTCCAGGCATGGGGCATCCTGATCCTATGCGGCTTCCTGTTCAAGTCGAGCACCAGCAAGTAATCATGGAGCAACCTGCTCAACAACCAGTGCCGGCGTCGCCACACTGGTTTGACCAGCATGACGCGGCCTTTCCACCGGCCCAACCCAGGCAATACGACCAGGAAGGCGAATGACCATACTCAACCAAAAGTTCACCATTACGTGCGGTGGCTCGTATGCCAACAAGGTGGCAGTCATCAAGGCCATCCGCACGTTGACTGGACTTGGACTCAAGGAAGCAAAGGATGCATCCGAGCGGTCTGGTCCGCAGGTGTTCGAAATCTACCCGGGTGGCTTCACCTCCTGGGCTGATCCACAGCAGGGTATCGATGAGCAGTTCCGTATCCTGCGAAATGAAGGTGTGGAGGTGGGTGAACCGGCCTGGAAGATCATCGAAGAGCTTCGAAAGCTCGGTTCTCAAGCCTTGCTGCAAGGTGAGGACGATCTTGCAAACGAAATCTTGCAACTGGTGCTGGCTGAGAAGCTGCGACGCAAACCGCAGTAAATTGGTTGACAAGGATTACGGTCCTTGTTATACTAATGACATACTAAGGAGATAGGCAGATGAACCCGTATGCAATCGCTTTCGCAATCGGTTATTACTATGGTCGCGCATTTCCGCGTGATGCTGAAGTGGCTCTGCCTGCTGCTGATGAATACCATCGAGGCAACCAGGGGTTTGAGGACGGGCTCGCCGCGGGCCGACGTGACTACGAAGATGTCGACCTCCCTCTGATTGCCGAATCGATGGATCCGGTTGATGAGCTGTGAGCAAGAAGCTGCCACTTACCAAACGCCTTTGGGTGGAAGATAATGGCAGCATCTATACGGCTGACACAGAAGATCTGAAGCTTGACTTCACAGGGAAAATAATCCAAGTTCGTATTGCAATCGCATTTAATGTTGGCTCTGCTGTTGCACGTCACGTCTGTGAAGCCCATAATAATTCTCTCAACGATATCTATCCAGATTGGTAACAAAATGAAACTCTTCTGCTGCGTCAAGTGCAATCAAGTCTTCAATCTTTCCTTTGACTACAAGGAATGCGACGGCGCCCATGGCGGCGGCCAGTATGTTGATCGCTTGAACGCAAAGGTATGGGGTGATCTCACACACATCTTTGTCCTGGGATTCGCAAACTCAAGTTTCGTTAGTGCAATGCGCAATCAGCTCGAGCACGGAGACCAGCCTGCCGACTTTTACTATGCAGGCAAGATGACGCCGAAGGGACGCGAGTTCACTGCATTTGTGATTCCAGAGGCTGCTGACAGTATTGAACGAGTTCCCGATCGGTTTGAACCCATCGAGCCGGCGATTCTTTCACACACATTTGGAGGTAACCGTCATGCGTGAAGGTAAGAAATACGAGATCAGTGAAGATAACGCTGATGTCATTGCAGACTGGAAAGATAATCCTCAGGATGTGATGGAAGCAGTGGACAAAGAACTTAGGCAGTATGGTTTGGAGGTGGTCACACATAGCACCGACGGTGATTACTACGCCTTTTCCATCGAGCCAATCGAAAAGAAATGATCATGTATAAGATTGTTCGTTGCTATCTGAGTCATCCATCGGTGGTTATCAGACGTGGATTGACACTCGAGGAAGCACAGAAGCATTGTAGGGATCCGGAAACAAGTTCTTCCACCTGCACCAAACCCAATCTCGTTGAGATTACCGAGCGTATGGGTCCGTGGTTTGACGGCTACGACGAGGAATGAAAGATTTCGCAGGCCAGCAACTTGCCGTAGGCGACTATGTTGCCTTTATGCGACCACACTACCGTGAACTGTGTCTTGGAAAGATTACGAGCTTCACTCCCAAAAAGATTCACGTTGCCTATAAGCGATGGAAAACATCGACTAACTTTGAGGATTTCTTGTCCGATCCGTCCAATTTGGTTAGGTTGGAACCATCTGACGCTTTGATGTTAATCCTTAAAGGAAATACTTGACTGCAGGAGTCATCTCCTGCATAATACATATATCGCAACAAGGAGTTTACTATGTTCCCCAAACAAGCACCCGCCCCGAAGATGAGCAAGACCAAGGCAGTGAACGAATACTGCAAGGGCTGCATCTACGACAAGCTGGCTTCTGGCACCTGGCGTGAACAGGTCGAAAACTGCACCAGCCAGCATTGCGCCCTGTGGCAGCATCGTCCGTTGACGGTTGCTACTGTCAACCTGCATCGCAAGAGCAAGGGCGGCGCTGATGAATTGAATCTGGATGCGTTGGTTGACGGTCTGGAAGACGACGACGAAATCGAAGTGCCGGCGGAAGCATGAATATCAAGAGCGCGCAGTACCTCCTGGATACCGTATTCCATAAGCATACCTGCAAAAATGGAACCGTCATCTATTGGCGTGACTGCGTGCTCCAAGGTGACATGATTGACGGTAGCCAAGGATACACGTGGGTCTTTGAGGATGGTGAAACATTCCATTCGTACCGTACTCCAGAACAATGCGATATGTGAGTGGAAAATGACATATTGGATTAGAACCAAAACAAATCGTCTAAAGGCGCCGGCAAAAAAGGCCCTAAAGAAGATTGATATTTCTGGCACCACCGTAAATTGGTCCGGTGATCCTGTCGCTAAGGTAGGCGACTATGTCTACATGACTGGTGCTGGTGTGAGTGCCGGTACCATTGGCCGAGTTGTTTCCCTTGAAGATTTTGGAGATGGTTCCGGCAAGCCTATCCATTCAGGAAACACCCACTGGTGGTCGGCTGAAGTTGAAACACTTGATGGAAGTACCAATAATGGCTGGTTGTGGACACTGAGCGTCTTGCCATATAATGCAGTACAAGAAGTCAAAGACTTCTATATTGCAGATGGCAGACCCGAACGAATCAAAGTGAGTTGGTAAAAATGGCACTCTTAGGCAAAACCGTTCAACTAAAAGGTATCTCCCAGAAGGGGAAGAACCGCGTCCGTGAGCACGGCGATCGGTGGACAGTTTTGGCAGAAACCGACAAAGTGCTGTTCGCACCGAGCACAACTGGATCTTGGCTCTTTGTAGCGCCAATGGGTCTAGGACAAGATGACAAAGCATCGCGTTGGGTCAGAGCAACCGATGATTTAGACTTTGTTGTAATTGTTTTGAATGGTTGACTTCACTCAAGACAAGTTATAAACTCTGCATATGGTGAATGGAATAAGTCCAGACACCTGTAGTTACACAAACACACATCACTGGAGTATTTCAAAATGACCCAAACGACTGATACCACTGTTACCACCACTGCCGCCGCTCCCAAGGCGCCGAGCAAGAAGAGCCTGGCCCTGGCGATCTTCCAAGCGAAGATGGTCGAGCGTTCGCAAGGCCTGTTCGCTTCGAACAAGGAATTCCGCGCCGCTACGCTTGGCGCGATGGAAACCGACTTGGGTGTGAGCCGCGCTTCGGCTTCGACCATGTACAACGCGGCCAAGAAGGACGCTGAAGCCATTGACGCCGGCGTCGGCCTGGGCCGCGACCCGAAGAAGGTCAAGGCTCCGTCGACTGGCAAGCGCGGTCGTCCGGTCGGCTCGAAGAACAAGGCCAAGGCTGAAGTCGCTGCTGTTGCGCCTGCTGCTGAGCCAGTTGCTGCTGACGCCACGGCCTAAGCTGCCGCAAGGCAATGAGACAAAGGGCCTGCGGGCCCTTTTCTTACGACTAACAAATCTATTGACTATTGCCCCAAGAGTCTGCTACAATAACAACATTGGAGGCATTATGGCAGAAGACACGAATATTGCATACAGACTGAGAGAACGCGGGTTAGAGTCCGCACCTGTCATCAATGGTCGGGTTGACCCCGAAAGTTGGGCAATCGTTGACTTCGACAAGCTGGATGATGTTACTGCAAAAGACCTACGCGGCATGATGTCTGCGATGCATTATGCACAAAGGACCGACTGAATTGGCAAATAAGAAACAAGGTAACTTGACTCCTGCGCCGCAATGGTGGAGACATCTGCGGGATTGGAAAAAGGTATTTTGGAAGACTGAACGCCAAGCGCAAAAGAAAGACGCAAAAGAAAGAAAAGATGAGTGAGTCAAAATATACCATTTACTGGATGGACAATCACGAGCCACAGTACAAGCAGACACCTGATATGGGGTATGCCTTGAAATGGATGGAATATCTTCGTAAGAATCCCAAGTTCTCTGCCATTTGCTTCTGTGCAGAAAATCCCAATCAAGTTGGCAAGATGGGTGTTGATTCCATTGTGGACAACAAGACACCCGACGGTGTCGAATACACTTGGGTGAAGCGTAGGGATGGTGGGCAATGAACGAACAAGATCTCGTCTATCGTTTGCGTGAGCGGGCAAGGATCCGCAGACAGATCCCGGGCAGGAAGAGTGTGCAGGAAGGTGCCCCCGACCGTATTGCCGACCTGTTGGAAGAAGCTGCAAACGAGATTGAATCCTTACATCAAGAGATACAATTCAAACAACGGATGGAATAGAAATGAGACAACTTGTTATTGATAAACTAAACGATCTTATCAAGAATGGTGCTGAACTATTCTATGACTTTGATTGCGGCAGTCCTGTTGATCCAAAGGATATTCCTAATCTCACCGACAAAGAGATTTTGGAAATTTATGAAGTTGCTATCAGCTTCGGTGGCTAAATGAATACAGTCTATGTTGTGATGCAGGTTTGGCAAGACTACGGTGGCAGTGATTCCAGCCCCATCCTTGTCACACCTGATATCAATGTGGCCGAAGCAAAGGTTGAAGAAATGAAAGCCCGCCAGAAAGTTCGCGGTTCCGTCTACGGCCTCATCCAGGAATTTATGAAGGCGTGGGAAGCAGTCAATCCGCGGCCACGGCAGGTGTTGGACAAGAAGAAAAAAACAAAAGAGAATCCTATACCACTTGATGAACAATTTAGGAATTGGGCACAGGCACGCTATGCTGAACAGGTACGCTTCACAGCTACCTTTACAGAAGCCGAACAAGCTGACTTTCGAGAGCTAAACGATGATCTAATCTGGGAAATTGAAACCGTACCTTACGAGGAATAGTGAGTCTTTTCGACGTCATTCGTTATCCAGTAACTGACATCTTCTCCGATGAGATAAATTCGTATCCGCGGGAAATTATGGTTCCGTGGCTGGAGTATTGTTATGATGTTGCAGGGACTGGCAAAGACTTAATTGATATTGGCAAATGCCAATCATTCTCAACTTTTGCCCATATGCTTATAATAAGGGCTGATTTGGATTTAACTGATGATGGGAAAGAAGCGATTGGTGATAGATTGAAAGAATATTTCACGCTGGACCTACAACGTAGGATTAGGGAATACGAATAAAAATCCATCTCAGATTTGTATCTCAGATTTGGAATCTAAAATAGGAAAGTTGCACGGGAATCCTGCGGGAGAATCCTACATAGAAATCATGCAAGAATTGAAGACCTACCTCGCTATCATTCCAAACGAATTCTTACATCAGTTTGACATCGCGTTGGATAGGATTAGCCATCAATCTAATGTTAGACCAGGGAGTCGCCTGACGACCATTATTCCAATGGCTACAAAGACAACCTACGAAGTGGCTCTTACCGATGAAGAAGCCGCGGTTCTTGCACTATCCTGTACCGGTATATATGCACATTACACCGAGAAAAGGATATCAGAGTCGATAATTGAATATATGGACGAATGCACATCACGATGAATACAGAAACACGAGACCGCGCCTTTGATAGGGCAGTGGTAATAGCCCTAAAAGATAAAGATCGGATGCTATCCATTCTTGAAACTATTCCGCGAGAGGATTTGATAAAGAGTCATACGCATGAGAATGGAAAGGCCTATTTTATCCTGAAGATAAAGAAACAGGAACTTTTGATGATAAAGCTCGCTATCGAGACGAAATCTGTCAGCAAGATAAAGAGGCGCAAAAAGACTTACAAATCGTCGATTTTCTAAGATTTCATTAAGAGTTTCAGGATTTCATTTACATTTCGTAACATTTGTTGAAAATCAATTTCGTTACGTTTCGTTACAACTTTTACATTTCGTTGCATCTTGCGACATTGTGGTTTCTGGGCGACAGAGGGCTTGACCAAACTGGTTGGTGAATGCCTGTAGCCTCGCAGGTCTACCGCGGTAGCAACGGATCAGTCCGAGGCTGCTGCCCTCCAACCATGCTGTATAGTATGTCATCCTGCCGCTGCTTCTGTTACAAATAAAAGGTAGACCGCAGGACGGAGAGATGCTATAGTTACGACATCGCAACAAGGAATCACAATGCTCAAAGCAACCATCCGGCCTGCCGAACCCGTCAACGGTGCCTATCCGACCTACTACGTCGAAAATGACGGTGTGAATGTCGGCCCGGGTGGCGAGCTTACCCTGGTTGCCTCTTTCGGCGACGACGGATTCGTCCCCGTGGAGTTTCGCATCTATGCACCGGGCACCTGGACCCAGGTCGACGTCGAACAGGTGAATGACTGATGAACGTTTCTCCCACGCTCACTGCACAGGAATTCAGCGACATCCACAATGCGAAATGTGAGATCAATAGCATTGTGCAGTCGCTGGAAGGTATCATTGCCGCCCGACTTCATGAACGCCTGCAAAAGGCACTCGATCTGATAAACAAGGGGTTGGATAACGCCTACAAGCAGGATGAGGCAGTCTACGAACGGAACTCTGCACACTACGATGCGATCTCCACCGAGCACGGTTTCAAGACCATCTGGAGTGTCCACGAGGTCGATGACCTGAATGCTCCGTTTGCTGGCGCTGCAACCCATGTCCTGTATAAGGATCATTGGGGACCTGGTGATGTGATGGTGCCCATCAACGGTAACACCTGGGTGGATTTGTGGCGCGCTGCCGATGAGGCTATCTCGAAGAGCGGTGATACGCATCATGTCTTTATTGAAGCCTTCATTCCCAGCAACGTAACAGGTGTTCTTGTTTTGAGCACTGGCTCTTGACAATGACACCAACAGGTGCTATAGTTTAGACACTGCAACAAAGGACACAAAATGATCAAGTCCAAGTTCATTGACACGGATGCCGCACCGTTTCCGTTCGCTGCTGCACGTGATGCCAGTATGCGGAATGCCGTTGGAATCACGCACTTTTCTCCGACCGAACGGCAGAAGGCGAATGCCATGTTGGCTGTGCTTACCTGTTACTACCGATCGCACAAGGCCTACATCGATTGGCGCCATGGTGGGCTCATTCGTAAGGGCCCGAAGTTTGCAGCACTGAAGCTCGATGCGCCAACTGTAGTGGACAGGAAGCGACTCAACGCAATGGAAGATGGATGGAAGATCGATCCGGCGTTGAAGCGTGTCGACAAGCGCAACTCGCGCCAGGGCATCATCTACCGCGTCTATTTCTAAGGAGCCGTACATGGCACTCACGTATCGGGAACTGATCGAAAATCTCAAGTCCCTGCCTGACGAACGGCTGGATGACAATGTGACTGTGTTTGTCAGCGGCGTAGGCGAGTTCTATCCGCTTGTCGAGGACTATCCTTTCGTCGTTGTTGACAGGGAGATCCAGAACGAGTTCACCCCCGGTGCCCAAGAATCCGCCCTGGATGAAGGCCACCCCTACCTGGTCATCTGACATGAGCACCAACGCAACCATCATCATCCAGCGCCCTGGCGCGCAGGAGTTCGCCAGCATCTACACCCATTGGGACGGCTATCCGTCACATCACGGCAAGATCCTGTTGGAAAATTACGACACCTACGAAAAGGTGTTGGAACTGATCGAGCTGGGTCAGCTCTCCGTGCTTCACGAAACTCCTGATGCCTGCGTGTCCTATCACCGCTGGCGCGGAGAGGACAAGAACATCAACGTGAGTTCCAATCTCAACGACCATACCGATATGCAATACGCCTATCTCTTCCGGGACGGTGAATGGTTCTACAAGTATGCCGGTGTCTTTCGTCCGCTGACTATCGAAGCCTGCCAAAAAGACTAAAATAGTCCTTGACAGGATCCTCCATCCTTGCTACACTGCTGACATGGCATACAAACAACCGACCTACATGGACCACACGCATCCTGATGCGTTCGTGGATTGGGTTCACAAGGAACCCGCATACGGCTGCACCAAGGAATGTCCACGGTGCAAGGGCTTTGGCGGATGGAATCTTCTGCTGAATTCCTATCCCTTGCATGGGAAGGAAGACACGCCCGAAAATCGGCACCTGTTCTCCCACTTCCGCGCCATGTGCAGCCATTGCAATGGTTGGGGTTATGTGAGTCCCGCCGAGACCTGCACTGGACACGATTGGAAATGGATCCAGAATCTGGGTCGGTGTTTCAATCGATACGAATGCATTCACTGCAAGAAGACCAGCGACGTTGACAGCGGCGACTGAGTTCCACCAAGTTTGTAACAGTGGTAGACCAAACGACCGTTTGGCTGCATAATACATACATCGCAACAAAGAAGGGGTTTACTAAATGAGTATTCAAGTTTCTATCGTCAAGGGCTTCCACCGCGGAGAAGTCATTTCTGGCATCTTTAAGCTCATCAAGCCGTATCAAGACGGCGCGGGTGGCGGATACATCACGGTCGAGGCGCCCGACAATTGCACTTGGGCGAAGACCAATGCTCCGCGTATCAAGCTGAACAAAAACGACTTCACGCTGCTGGATGCTGAAGGCGAAAAGCTGGGCGAGCACGTTACGATTGACGCTGGCAACGGCGGCAAGGTTGAGACGGGCACCAACTACGAAGCCGTGTTCGTTGCAGCGGAGACGGAAGATGAAGCGATGGAACGCATTGCGGATACCTTCCTGATGCTGGACAAGATCACGGATGCTTGTGCTCGCAGCGTCATCCGCGGGCTTGTGGTCTCCGGTCCCCCGGGCATCGGCAAGTCCTTCGGCGTCGAGAAGCAACTCGAAGCGGCCAATATGTTCCGCAAGATGGCGGGGCAAGATCCGAAGTACGAAGTGGTCAGCGGTGGCGTGTCGAGCATCGGCTTGTACCAGAAGCTCTACTACAACCGTGGCCAAGACCAAGTCCTGGTGTTCGACGACTGCGACGGCGTGTTGTTCGAAGAAGAATGCCTGAACTTGCTGAAGGCTGCGCTGAACAGCGGCGACAAGCGTCGCATCTGCTGGAACAAGGAGAGCCGCGTGCTGGCGACGGATGACATTCCCGAGCACTTCGACTTCGAGGGAAGCATCATCTTCCTGTCGAACATCGACTTCGAGCGCACCATTTCCAAGGGTTCGCGTATTGCAGCCCACTTGGAAGCGATCATGTCGCGCTGCCATTACTTGGACTTGGAGATCGGCTCGCTGCGCGACAAGCTCCTGCGTATCAAGCAGATTGTGCGCGATGGCATGCTGGCCCCGTACTTGTTCAGCCCGGAAGAAGAAGCCAACGTGCTGAGCTTCGTGTTGGACAACGCCGAGTACCTGCGCGAAGTGTCGCTGCGCATGGTCAAGAAGATCGCGGACTTCGTCAAGGCTGACCCCAGGGGTTGGCTGGAAATGGCGGAAGCCACTTGCCTGCAACGCGATGCGAAGTTCAAGCGACTGCTGGCCAAGAAGCAGACTGAAGCTGCGAAGCGCGGGCTCGTGCTTTCCGAGCAAGCGTAAGAACCCTGTATCACGCAAGTGATACGCGGGGACGGGCAAGATACAGGATGGGCCCGTCCCCCATACAAAGCGGTCATTAAACGACCCGGCTTCCACTTTCCACCTTTAATCAGGAAAGTTTGCATTGGACCCAGCATGGCCGGCAATGTACTTGGTTCAGCCCTTTACAGCGGACCCTTCGGGGTCCGTTCTTCTGAATAAATCTATTGACAGGACAGGTAGGATCGCTTATACTGACTGCACGCTAAACAAACGGGAAACGGACATGGGATACGGCATACGATCAGGCGGAATAGGTGGCAGCATTCGCACCTTCTGGCCGGATGATACCGACACCACGATGTATATCCAAGCAGACATCTTGCCACCTACGCTGGCTGAGCTGCTGGACCA
>Ga0315283_10004926_pt1 | contig 11717 bp, 10 predicted proteins | sample YL17G09_0_MG_FD_204541 | JGI IMG/M metagenome (GOLD analysis project Ga0315283, IMG submission 204541) | Sediment microbial communities from Yellowstone Lake, YNP, Wyoming, USA - YL17G09_0 | ecosystem: Environmental > Aquatic > Freshwater > Lake > Sediment | place: USA: Wyoming | collected...
TCCAGCCGCCGCCGCCGCCGCCAAACCCGCCGGGGTAACCCCAGCCACCGCCGTGACGGCGGCTGTACCAGCCGTTGCCGCCGGCGCCCGGGCCTCCGCCGGAGCCGCCCATCAGCGCGAAGACGAATGCCAGGACTGCCGCGACGATCGACACGCCAAGGATCCCGACCAGCAGCCACGTGAAGAAGCCGATCACGCCTCCGGTCGCAAACGCGCCGCCGACGCGGCCGAACATGCGCCGGAAAACCGAGCCGCCGACCAGCGCGAAAATGAGCAGGATCGGCAGCAGGTTGAAGAGACCCGGCACACCGTCCGCCGGCCGGCTGCGCTTCGGCTCGGGCAGCGGCTCGCCTTCGATGACGCGCAGCATGCGGTCCACGCCCGCCGAGATGCCGCCGTAGTAGTCACCGGCGCGCAGCTGCGGAACGATCACCTCGTCGATGATCCTGTTGGCCGTCGCGTCGGGCAGCGCACCCTCGAGTCCGCGGCCGACCTCGATGCGCAGCTTGCGGTCGTCGCGCGCGACGATGAGGATCGCCCCGTCGTCGATGCCCTTGCGCCCGAGCCGCCACGCGTCGGCGACCCGGATCGCGTATTGCTCGATTGCTTCAGGCTGGGTCGTCGGCACTATCAGCACGGCGACCTGGCTGCCCTTGGCCTGCTCGAACGCCCGCAGCTTCGCGTCGAGCGCTGCCGCCTGGTCAGGCTGCAGCGTTCCCGTCAGGTCGGTGACCGGCGAACTGAGCGCCGGGACCGCGACCAGCCCCTGCTGCGCGCTGGCGGCGAGCGCAAACAGCAGGAAGACCGCGGCTGCGGCCGCTGCCACCGTGCGACGCAGCCATGTACCGGGAGATTCGTGCATCAGGGCACCCGCGCCGCGTCAACCGCGGCGCGGTTGTCGCTCAGTTCGTGGCGGGCGCCGGGTTCGCGAAGTCCACGGTGGGCGGCTTCGCGATCGCCGCCTCGTTCTCGACGGTGAAGTTCGGCTTCACCTTGTATCCGAACAGCATCGCCGTGAGGTTGGTCGGGAACCTGCGCACGGTCACGTTGAAGTCCTGCACCGCCTGGATGTAGCGATTGCGTGCGACCGCGATGCGGTTCTCGGTGCCTTCGAGCTGCGCCTGCAAATCACGGAAATTCTGGTCGGACTTGAGTTCCGGGTATTTCTCGACGACCACCATCAGGCGCGACAGCGCGCTCGAGACCTCGCCCTGGGCGGCCTGGAACTGCTGCAGCGACGCGGGATCGTTCGCGTCCACCTTGATCTGCGTGGCCTTGGCGCGCGCCTCGGTAACGCCGATCAGCACGGCCTGCTCCTGGGCCGCGAAGCCCTTCACGGTGCTGACGAGGTTCGGGATCAGGTCAGCCCGGCGCTGGTACTGGTTGACGACCTCGGACCAGGCGGATTTCACCTGCTCGTCCTGGACCTGCAGCGTGTTGTAGCCGCAGGCCGACAGGAACAGGCTCGCGACGACCAGCGAGATGACCTTCAATGCACGCATGTGACCTACTCCTTGCTCATTCCTGGATGCCGGCAATGTACTGCATTATGGGGCGATTACGTCAAATCACCAGATTGTGACCCTGAGGTCCGGCGGCAGGTACAGCTTGTCGCCGGGGCGCACGTCGAAGGAAGAGTCGAACTGGGGCATGTTGCGCACGACGCCGTTTACCCGGTACTCCGTCGGGCTGTGCGAGTCGGTGAGAAGGCGCTTGCGCAACTCCTCCTCGCGGAACTTGCGCGGCCAGATCTGCCCCCAGCCGATGAAGAACCGCTGGTCGCCCGTGAAGCCGTCCAGCACCGGGGCCTCGCGCCCGGCGAACGAGCGCTGGTAAGCCTTGTACGCGACCGTGAGGCCAGATAGGTCGCCGATGTTCTCGCCGAGCGTCAGCTTGCCATTCACGTTCGTGCCGGCGAGCGGGCTGAACGAGGCGTACTGGTCGACGAGCCGGCTGGCCCGGCCCTGGAACTTCGCGTCGTCGTCGGCCGTCCACCAGTCGCGCAGCGTGCCATCGCCGTCGAACTTGCGGCCCTGGTCGTCGAAACCGTGGCTGACCTCGTGTCCGATCACGGCACCGATGCCGCCGTAGTTCACGGCGTCGTCGGCCCGGGCGTCGAAGAACGGCGGCTGCAGGATTGCAGCAGGGAACACGATCTCGTTCGTGAGCGGGCTGTAGTACGCGTTGACGGTCTGCGGCGTCATCCGCCACCGAGTGCGATCGACGGGCTTGCCGACGTCGGCGAACTCGCGCACACGATTCGCCTCGCGCAGCGCCATGACGTTTGCGACCAGCGCGTCGCGGCGTACGGTCACGTCGGGCAGCGGCTGCCACTTGTCCGGGTAGCCGATCTTGACGGTGAACTTCGCGAGCTTGTCGTGCGCGGCACGGCGCGTCGCGGGACCCATCCATTCGAGCTCGTCGATCGAGGTGCCGAACGTCGCCAGCAGGTTCTGCACGAGGGCGCCCATGTGCGCCTTGGCGTCCGGCGGGAAATATTTCGCGACGTACAGCCGGCCAAGTGGCTCACCCATGACGAACTCGACCTGCTGCACGCCCCGCTCCCAGCGCGGACGCATCTGCTGCACGCCGGCCAGCGTTCGCTCGTGGAAATCAAAGGCCGCCTGCTCGGATTTTCCGGCCATCAGCGGCGCATAGTCATCCGCAACGCGCGCCCGCAGGTAATCCTTCCAGGTGTCGAGCGGCACCTCGCGCAACGCGGCCGCCAGCCCCACGAAGTAACTCGGCTGGCCGATGATCAGCTTCGACGTAGCGGGGATGCCGGCGGCTGCCAGCCACCGCGGCCAGTCGAAGCCGGGCGTGAGAGCCGCCGCTGCCTCGAGGTCGTACGGGTTGTAGGCCTTGACCGGGTCACGCAACTCGGCCTTGGGCCACTGCACGCCGGCGAGACGTGTCTCCAGCGCGAGCACCGCGCTGGCGGACGCCGCGGCGCCTTCCCGACCGGCCATCTTGAGCAGGTCACGAACGTAGGATTCGTATTTGCCGCGGATCTCGACGTAGCGGGCCTCGCTCTCGAGGTAATAGTCCCGATCGGGCATGCCGAGCCCGAACTGGTCGACGTAGAGCGCGTTGACGGCCGGCTCCTTGGCATCCCCATTGACCGTCGCGGCGAGCGGCGCCGCGGCGCCGAAGTTCTCCATTCCGAGCGGCGCGTTGACGAAGCGCCGCTGCGTGCGGCCGAAGTAGTCGACGAGCGCGCCCGCGTCCTTGATCGCGTCGATCGCCGCGAATTCCTTCGCCAGCATCGCCGGGCCGGCCCGCTCGGCTGAGGTTTCGTCCATGTAGCTCGCGAACAGGTCGCCGACCAGCTGCCGGTCGCTGCCTGCCTTGCCCGGATCGGCAGCCGCAGACTCGGCGATCACCTTGAGGCTCTTCTGGACGGAATCCTGCAGCGCCAGGAAAGTGCCGTAGTTCGACCGGTCGGGCGGAATCTGCGTCTTCTCGAGCCACGCGCCGTTCACGAACCGATAGAAGTCGTCCTGCGGGCGGACGCTGCGGTCGAAGTTCGCGAGGATTACTCCGGAGACCGGTGCCGTCGTCGACTGTGCGGGAACAGCCTCGGTACCAGCAGGCGTGCCGGCGTCGGCGGCCGAACTCGCGTGGGCGGCGAGCGTGAGAAGACAGGCGAACGGCAAGGACCAACGCATGTTGCGGGACTCCGTATTTGTCGGCCGCGGAGTATAGAGGATTCAGGCGTGGCCGAGCCGCAGGTGGATCGGCCAGTGCAGCGTCCGCGGCTCGCCGCGAGGCCACGGGTCGAGCAGCCTGCCGCGCAGCTCCGGCAGCGGATCGCGACCGAGGCTGTCCTTGAAACGCTGCACCGACGACCACGTCGCGAGGTAGCCCATGACCTGGTCGAGATCCCAGCAGGTCTCAAGCGAGAACGGCGGATGCGGCACGTCGAGCCACGGAAACGGTAGCGTCGCGTAGCCCTCCTCCACGTAGTGGCGCTCGGGCGGCCAGTAGTGCCCGACCACCTCGGAATAGAAGTGGTCGATCACCGCGTCCACTGCAACGTCGACGCGGAACTTCTCGTAGGTCCATGTGGCCACGACTCCCCCGGGCACGAGCACACGGCGGCACTCGGCATGGAATCGCTCGAAGTCGAACCAGTGGGCGGCCTGGGCCGCGGCGACCAGCGACACGGACCGGTCCGGCACCGGCAGCCGCTCGGCGGTGGCGGCAACGTACGTCACGCGCGCAGCGGCAGCCGCGTTGCGCAACTGGCTCAGGCTGCCGTCGAGCGCCAGCACACTCGCGAAGTGATCGGCCAGCGCGACTGCCGCCTGTCCGTTGCCGGTGGCGCAGTCGACCGCGAGCCGTCGGTCCGGTGCCTGGGCGGCGACCCATGCGATCAATTCGGGCGGATAGCCCGGCCGGTAGCGGCTGTACGCCGAAGATTGTCGCGAGAAGTGGTCCTTGAAAGACATGTGTTGCGCTCCGGGAGAGCGATGGTGCTTGCGCACCCGCCGCCGTGCAACGGCGGTCGCAGCCTTGGACTAGAATCCGCCGCCATGAATGCCATCCAGGTCGTCGACATCGCCCACGCGATCCAGCTCGCGCTGGCGCCGGTGTTCCTCTTTTCCGGCATCGGCGTGCTGCTGGGCGTGCTCACGAACCGGCTGGCCCGCATCGTCGATCGCGCCCGCAAGGTGGAGGACAACATCCGGCAGGCGGCAGCGACCGACCTCGACGCAGCCAGCGAGCAGCTGCAGGTCGCTTCGCGCCGTGCGCGCTTCATCAACACGTCGATCACGCTGTCGACGATCGCGGCGCTGCTGATCGCGCTGGTCGTCGCGCTGATCTTCGCCAGCACCTTCGTGCCTATGAATCTCGCCGCCTACATCGCCGTGCTGTTCGTGCTCGCCATGATCGCGCTCGTCTGCGCGCTGCTCAGCTTCCTGGTCGAGGTCCGCATCGCGATTGCGGCCCTGAAGATCGGCGCCCGGTGAAATCGCTGGAAAAAAAAGACCCCGGGCTTGTGGCCCGGGGTCGAGAAGCGGACTTTGGTCGAAGGGAAGGGAAAAGTCCGCTAGGGGATCGATTCAGTCGTTCAGTGCAGCCGCGACCACTGCAGTACCTTCACCTCGCGCGTGGGGCGCCCCATGTTGCGCGCGATGATGAGCGCCGCTTCCTTGACCTCGCGGCCGCGCCGCGGCTGGCCGTCGAGCTCGACGACGCCGCGATACTCCTGCAGTCCGCGCGGATCCGGCTCGTCCACCAGGAAGTGAGCGTAGTACTTGATGCTCATGGCCCGGCAAGCTACCGATGCGCGCCCCGGCGAAGCGTGACGCCGCGCACACATCACGCCAAGCCGCAGGCACGCCATTGAAAACATGACGCGTTACCGCAAATCGGAGGCCCCCGGATCGAAGTTCGCCACCGCCGAAGGCGCTCGCCGGCTGCGCGAGGAACTCGACCACCTGTGGCGCGTGCACCGACCGCAGGTCACGCGCGCCGTCTCCGAGGCGGCGGCACAGGGCGACCGGTCGGAAAACGCCGAGTACATCTACGGCAAGAAGCAGCTGCGGGAGATCGACCGCCGCGTACGGTTCCTGCGCCAGCGCCTCGAAGGTCTCGTAGTGGTCACGCAGCCACCGGACGACAGGACGCGCGTGTTCTTCGGCGCGTGGGTGCGGATCGAGGACGAGGAAGGCCACGAGACGGAACTCAGGATCGTCGGCCCCGACGAGATCGATCCCGCGCGACACTACGTGAGCATGGACTCCCCGCTGGCCCGCGCACTGATGCGCCGGCAATCCGGCGACGAGTTCACCGTCGAGGTACCGGGCGGGACCCGGTCCTACGTCGTCACCGAGGTCCGCTACGAACCCGAGACATAGTCGCAACGGCGAGCGACCCGTCAGCGTCGCAGCCGGGCGCGGGTCCGCTTCATGAGCGTCACGTGCGAACCCTCGCGTGCGACCTCGGAGGCACCCTCTCCCGCCTGGAGTCTCAGGTAGCTGCCGTCCGGCTGCATCTCCCAGGCATTGCGCCGGTCCTCGAGCTGCACCTGCAGCACCTCCCACAGGCGTTCGCGCAGTGCGCGCGACGTAACCGGCGTCACGGCCTCGACACGACGCGACAGATTGCGGTCCATCCAGTCCGCCGAGCCGATGAAAAACTCGCCGTCGAGCGGGTCCTCGTGGCCGTTCGCGAAATGGAACAGCCGGCCGTGCTCGAGGAACCGCCCGATGACCGAGCGGACGCGGACGTTTTCGGTCCAGCCCGCAACCCCGGGCCGCAGGCAGCTGAAGCCGCGCACGATCAGGTCTACCGGCACGCCTGCCTGCGACGCGGCGGCAAGCGCCTCGCAGACCGGCAGGTCCTCCAGCTGGTTGATCTTCACGACGATGCGCGCCGGCCGCCCCGCCCGCCGATTCGCGGCCTCGCGCTCGATCAGCTCGATGAAGCGCTCGCGCATGTTGAGCGGCGCCACCAGCAGCTGGTCGAACTGCGGCTCGCGCGAATAGCCGGTGAGGTGGTGGAACAGCGTCACCACGTCGCGCGTGATCGCCGGGTCGCAGGTGAAGAGCCCGAAGTCCGTGTACATGCGCGCGGTCTTGACGTGGTAGTTGCCGGTACCGATGTGGGCATAGCTCCTGAGCCCGTCCCCCTCGCGACGCACCACGAGCGCGAGCTTCGTGTGGGTCTTGAGGCCCCGCACGCCATAGATCACGTGATCGCCGGCCTTCTGCAGCTCGTTGGCCCAGTGCAGGTTGCGCTCCTCGTCGAAGCGCGCCTTCAGCTCGACGAGACAGGCGACCTGCTTGCCGTTCTCGGCCGCGCGGATCAGCGAGCGCACGAACGGCGTGTCGTCGCCGAGGCGATACACCGTCATCTTGATGGTCGTCGTGGCCGGGTCGTCCGCCGCGTCGCGGATGAACCGCTCCACGCTCGCGTCGAAACTCTCGTACGGGTGGTGGACCAGCACGTCACCGGCGCGGATCAGTGCGAAGAGGTCCGACTCGGGGTCGAGGCCGAGCGGGATCATGGGTGTCCACATCGGGTCCCGCAGCTGCGCGACCGGCAGCGAAGCGATCCCGAACAGCGTCGTATAGTCGAGCAGGCCGGGCAGCTCGTAGACGTCGCTGTCGCGCAGCTCGAACTGGTCCATGAGTCCGTGGCGGATCTCGGCGCGCGGCGACTCGTCGAATTCGAGGCGCACCACCGGCTGGAAGCGCCGCTGCCGAACCTGTTCCTCGACGAGTTCGCGGATGCTGTTGTCGCTGTCCTCCTCGATGGCGATGTCGGCGTTGCGCGAGAGTCGAAACAGCATCGCCTGCTCGATCGTGACGCCGGGGAACAGCTTGTGCGCGTTGTGTCGCACGACCTCGTGCAGCGAGACGAAGCAGCGCTCGCCCGCAGGGACGCCGCTGCGCAGCGGCAGCCACTGCTGGATCGTCGTCGGCACCTTCACGCGCACGTTGACGGTTTCCGTGGTCGCCTTGTCCCGCAGCACGAACCCCCACGAGGTGGACAGGTTGGACATGAACGGGAACGGATGCGACGGATCGAGGCTGAGCGGCGTAAGCGCGGGAGAGACGTGGCTGTCGAAGTACTCCGACGCCTCCTCTCGCTGCGCGTCGTCGAGTTCGCCCCAGGAGGCGAGGCGGATGCCTTGGGCCGCGAGCTCGGGTCGGACGCGGGCGAAGCAATCCGCCTGGGCGAGCAGCATCGGCAGCAGGGCCGTGCGCAAGCGGGCCATGTGGGAATTGAATTCCACGACGGCCGCGGGATTCTCGCTTGCGTACGCACGGGTGCGCATGGCACCCACGCGCTTCATGAAGAACTCGTCGAGGTTCGACGCGAAGATCGCCAGGAACTTGAGCCGCTCGAGCAGCGGCGTGCGCTCGTCCAGCGCCTCGCTCAGGACGCGGCGGTTGAACTCGAGCCAGCTCAGGTCCCGGTCGAACCATGCCTCGAGGAGGAACGCCCTGCGACTGGAGCCGTTTGTCTTTCCCATGATGCGATGAGTATAGCGGCCCGACTGTCAATCATCGGGGTACGACGTTACATTGCGGTTTCACATGCAGATCATCGGGGTCTCGAACATCAAGGGTGGCGTCGGCAAGACGACCGCCGCGGTAAACCTGGCGTTCCTCGCGGCTGCCGGGGGCCGTCGCACCGTCCTGTGGGACCTGGACCCGCAGGGCGCCGCAACCTACCTGCTCGGCGGTGAGACGGACCAGCGGGCCTCGGCCAGGAAGCTGGTGCGCGGCCGGCGAGAGCTGCAGGAGATCCTCGCACCGACGCAATTCGAGAACCTCACGCTGCTGCCGGCGGACATGTCGTATCGCAACTTCGACATTCACATGAGCGCCGAGAAGCATCCGACGCGGCGCCTGATGATGATGGCCCGCCCCCTGCAGGACCAATGCGACCTGCTCCTGCTCGACTGCCCGCCCGGCATTTCGCTGCTTTCCGAGAACGTGCTCAGGGCCGCCGATGCCATCGCGGTGCCGATGCTGCCGGCGCCGCTGTCGCTGCGCATGCTCGAGCAACTGCAGGGTTTCGTCGCGGCCGAGGGCTGGTCGGACCTGGCCATCCTGCCGTTCTTCTCGATGGTGGACCGGCGCAGGTCGCTGCACGAGCAGGTCATCGCCGAGGCGCGGAGCCGATTCCCGTCGATTCTCTCGTGCGAGGTCCCCTACTGGAGCGAGATCGAGCGCATGTCCGTCAGGCGGGCACCGCTGCCGGCGTTCGCCCCGCGAAGCCCTGCCGCGGAGGTCTACGCCGCGCTCTGGAAGGAAATCGAAGCTCGCTTGCGCCCGTGATCCCAATGCGCCGCAGCTGCCGATCGAAAAGCGAGCAGCACGCGTCAGGCTCGCCGGCCGCCCTGCTCGTCTGCGCCATAGTCCGGCGGATCAGAACTCGGCAGCTCCGCGCCGCGAAAGCGCACCGCGCCGCACAGGCAGGACCCGGCAACGCCTGGCTGGGCAGTCACACCACGCGCACGTTCTTGAACTGCCAGGGATCCGTCTCGTCGAGGTCTTCCGGAAACAGGCGGCTGCGCTCCACGAGCGGATGCCACTCCGTGTACTCCCCGACGACGTGGCCGAGGTAGGGCCGGCAGACCTCGAGGATGCGGCGGAAATCGAGGTCGTCAGGCTCGACCACGCCGGCATTCGGGTTCTCCATCGCCCAGACGAGGCCGCCGAGCACGGACACCGTTACCTGCAGCGAGGTGGCATTGTTGTGGGGCGCGAGCTGCCGCGCCTCCTGCACCGACAGCTGCGAGCCGTACCAGTACGCATTCTTCTTGTGGCCGGCGAGCAGCACGCCGAGCTCGTCCGAGCCCTTGACGATCTCGTCCATCATGATCCGCTTGCGATCCTGGATGAACCAGTTGCGGCCGGCGAGTTCGTGCACCGACACGACCGCGTCGTCGCACGGGTGATAAGCGTAGTGCACCGTCGGGCGATAGACGACCTGTTCGCCCTTCTTGACGGTGAGGTAGTCCGAAATCGAGATGGCTTCGCCGTGGGTGATCAGGAACCCGTGGAAGTGACCGGCCTGCGGTGCCCAGGTCCGCACGCGCGTCGCAGCGCCGGGTTGCATCAGGTAGATCGCACTGGCACGGCCAAAGTCGTGCTTCTTCGCGTCGCGGGGCCAGTTCTTCTCGTGCGAGCCCCAGCCGAGTTCCGCCGGCTGGCAGCCTTCGCCGACGAACCCGTCCACCGACCAGGTGTTGACGAACTCGTCCTGGTCCCTGGGATGCGAACCTGCCTGGGTGTCGCGCTCGGCGATGTGGATCACCTTGACGCCGAGCGTCTGTGCGAGCTTCGCCCAGTCGTCGCGCGTGGTCGGGTCGCCGTACTCGACGCCGCTGTCGGCAGCGATGTTGAGCAGCGCCTGCTTGACGAAGTGCGACACCAGGCCGGGGTTGGCGCCGTGCGTGAGCACCGCGGTCGGCGCGCGCGTCATCGTCTCGCGGAGCGCGAGCGCGGTCTCGCGCAGCGCGTAGTTCGACCGCTTCGCCGGCGGCACCGTCGGGTCCGTGTAGCCGCCGGGCCACGGCTCGATGCAGGTGTCGAGGTAGAGCGCGCCCTTCTCCCAGCAGAACTGGATCAGCGCGACGCTCGAAACGTCGACGGACAGGTTGAGCAGGAAATCGCCGCGACCGACCAGCGGGTCGAGCACGTGCTTGAAGTTCTCGCGCGTCAGCGCGTGCCTGATGAAACGCACGCCGTACTCGGCCGCGACTTTCTGGCCGGATTCGTCGGCCGTGACGACCGTGATCTGGTCGGCCTTGATGCCCACGTGGCGCAGGATGAGCGGCAGCACGCCCTGTCCGATGCTGCCGAAGCCGACGAAGATCAGGCGGCCGGGGAAGGCGACGTGGATCGGATAATTGCTCATGTCTGCACCAGCGAATCTACGGGCATGTGGCAGGGACGGTCGCGTAGTTTAACGGTTATACACTGCAGGTCACGCCCGCCGGGCATGCCCGCGCCGACTGCTCGCTCAGCCACGCGGTGCACCATCGCGCCAGTGCGGCGGATACGTGCGTTCATAGCCCGGCAACGAACCCATGCGTTCGATCCAGCGCGCGATCGCCGGGTACGTCGCCGCCATCGGCAGGAACCGCGAGCGCAGGTCACCGGCCTCGCGCTTCTCCATCGCGCGCAGCAGGAGCATGATGCCCGGAAATACCACCATGTCCGCGGCCGACACGTGCTCGCCCACCAGCCAGTCCGAGTTGCTCAGCCTGCCCTCTATCGTGCGAGCTTCGCCCGCGACGACGTGGGTCGCGCGGGTGATCTCCTCGACCCGGTCGTCCATGTTCTCGAAGAACACGGCGGAGACGATCTGCGTCAGCTGGCTCTCGGCATAGGCCTGGTATTCGCAGATCACCCGCATGATCGTGCCGGCCTCTTCGGGCGTACGGCCGAAGATCGGCGGCTCGGGATACTTTCGGTCGAGGTACAGCAGGCACGCGAGCGACTCGAAGACGACGAAGTCGCCGTCCTTGAGCACCGGCACCCGGCCGCGCGGATTCATGCGCAGCATCTGCGGCGACTTGTGCTCCTGCTTGGAGAACTGCAGCACCCGCGACTCGTAGGGCAGTCGCTTGTACTCGAGCGCGAGCTGCACGCGCCAGGAATAGGGGCTGCCGCTGCCCCAGAAGAGCTCGATCGCCATTCCGGATCCTCCCGCCTGCCGCCGGCCCGGTTGGGCGGGGCCTCCCGATTGTACTGACCACGGCCCGGGGGCGGTACCGGGCTCCATGGAGCTCCAGCATGAACGAAGGCCCGTTGATCCAGGCGGAAGATCTCGCGGAACGGCTGGAAGACGCTGCGCTCAGGATCTTCGACTGCCGGTTCGACCTCGCGCGACCGGATGCAGGACGGGCGCATTACGACGACGAGCATCTTCCGGGCGCCGTGTACGCGGACCTGAACCGCGACCTCTCGGTGCCCCAGACGCCCGGCTCGGGCCGTCACCCGCTGCCCGCGCCCGCCGCATTCGCAGCGCGCTTGCGCGAGTGGGGCGTGAGCGGCGACAGCGTGGTTGTCGCCTACGACGACGGCAACTCCATGTATGCCGCGCGGCTCTGGTGGATGTCGCGGTGGCTGGGACACCCCAGGGCACTGGTGCTGGACGGCGGCATGCGCCGCTGGATGCAGCTCGGCCTGCCGCTGGACGAGGGGATCCCGTCGCATCGGGCGGGAAACTTCGTCGCGCACCCCCAC
>Ga0315283_10004928_pt1 | contig 11715 bp, 13 predicted proteins | sample YL17G09_0_MG_FD_204541 | JGI IMG/M metagenome (GOLD analysis project Ga0315283, IMG submission 204541) | Sediment microbial communities from Yellowstone Lake, YNP, Wyoming, USA - YL17G09_0 | ecosystem: Environmental > Aquatic > Freshwater > Lake > Sediment | place: USA: Wyoming | collected...
CCACGGCGTCACCCACCGCCACGGCTGGACCATGACCGCCACCCCCGACCAACACTTCACCTGGACCACCCCCACCGGCCGCACCCTCCACAGCCAACGCCACCGCGGCAGACCCCCCGACCCCTGACCGCTCCGGTACGTCACCTGCCGCGCCGTGGTCGCCGTCGAACTGCCCAGCCGTCTCCCGGCGGGTTCAGCCGACGCGAACGGCGTCGGCGTCGGCCCCGTCGATGCTCACGACATCGCCCCGGCGGAGCTGTCTTCCTCGTCTCGTCTCGGTCTCGCCGTTGACCTGTATCTCGCCGGTGCCGAGCAGCAGTTTGGCGTCGGCCCCCGAGTCGATCAGACCGGCGAGCTTCAGAAACTGACCCAGCCGGATCCCGTCATCGGAGATGTTCACGTCGCGCACGCCTCCATCATCGCCGCTCGGCGTCGTTCGGACAGGTTCGGGGAGGGAGCGCGGGGAGCCCGGGAGCATCGGGGGCACGGTGGTCGCGCGACGATGGCGGCCCGTTAGGGATCGCCTGCTGTCGAGAGGACCTGACCACCATGGCCGATGAGATCGCCACCACCGCCCAACTCGAGGCCCTCGAGGCCCTCATCGACGAATGGCTCGCCCCGCAGCTGCTCGAGAACCCGGCGATGGCCGCGGTCGATCGGGGCGAGCCGGGCGAACGTCGCTGGTACGTGCGCTTCCGGGGCGAGCAGAAGGACACGTTCACGATCTGGTTCACCCTCGGCCAGCGCACGCTGCACTACGAGACCTATGTGATGCCGGCGCCGATCGAGAACCACGCTCAGCTCTACGAGCACCTGCTGCGACGGAACCTGCGGTTGTACGGGGCCGCGTTCGCCATCGGCGCCGAGGACGCCGTGTTCCTCGTGGGCCAGATCGGCGTGTCGGCGATCGATGTCGGCGAGCTCGACCGAGTGCTCGGCTCGATGTACGCGGCGGTCGAGCAGTTCTTTCGCCCGGCCATGCGCATCGGCTACGCATCCGTCTTCCAGGGCTGAAGGTGATCAGGCTCTTTCCTTGCTTTTCATGCAGTTTCCATCTACCGTGCACCGCAGTCCGGGGAGCCGGGGCGCCTGCGCATCGGGGAAGGGTGCATCGGGCTCCGGCGCCCCGGATCACCCCTTCGGGCGCCCAGATCTCCTTCGGGCGCCGGGATCTCCCTTCGGGTAATTGGGCCCGGCCACTAGGGTGCCGACCATGACACGCCTCGAAGTGATCGGTGGCGGCCGCATGGGTGAGGCCCTGCTCGGTGGCCTGCTCAACTCGGGGTGGGCCGAAGCGACCGACCTCGTCGTGGTCGAGCCCGTCGCCGCCCGCCGCACCGAACTGGCCGACCGCTATCCGGGGCTTACCGTCACCGACACGCCCGGCGGTGCCGATGGCGTGGTCATCGCCGTCAAGCCCGGCCAGGTCGTCGAGGCCTGTCGGGCCCTCGCCGGCCTGACCGTCGGCCGGGTGCTGTCGATCGCCGCCGGCGTCACCATCGAGCGGCTCGAGTCGTCGCTGGCATCGGATGTGCCGGTCGTGCGGGCCATGCCCAACACGCCGGCTCTCGTGGGGGCCGGTGCCTCGGCCATCGCCGCCGGCAGCCATGCCTCCGACACCGACCTGGCCTGGGCCGAGGAGGTGCTCGGCGCTGTCGGCATCGTGGTGCGCGTGAGCGAGTCGCAGCTCGACGCCGTCACCGGCTTGTCGGGGTCGGGACCGGCCTACGTCTTTCTGGTGACCGAGGCGCTCATCGAAGCGGGGGTGCTCCTGGGGCTGCCGCGCGACATCAGCACCGACCTGACGGTCCAGACGCTGCTCGGCTCGGCCCGGCTGCTGGTCGACACCGACGACGACGCGCCGACCTTGCGGGCCGCGGTCACCTCGCCTGGGGGCACGACCGCCGCCGGGCTCCGCGTTCTCGAGGACCGCGCCACACGCGCCGCCTTCATTGCCGCTGTCGCCGCCGCCAGCGAACGCTCCGCCCGGCTCGCCGCCGACTGATCCCGGTTCGTGGCGCGCGGCGCATCGCCGGTAGCGTCTCGACGCCATGGCTCTGCGGTACGACACCATCTCCTTCCTGTCCGACTACGGCCTCGACGACGAGTTCGTCGGCGTCGTGAAGTCGGTCATCCGGGCCATCGCGCCGGACGTCGCCGTCGTCGACATCACCCATCAGGTTCCGCCGTACGACGTGCGCGCCGGCGCTCTCACCCTGGCCCGCAGCGCCCAGTACCTCTGCCCCGGCGTGGTCGTGGCGGTCGTCGACCCGGGGGTGGGCGGGGAACGTCGATCGATCGCCGTCGAGGTGGGCGAAGGCATGTCGGTGCTGATCGGACCAGACAACGGGCTACTGGCCCCGGCCGTCGGGCTGGTCGGCGGGGCGACCCGGGCCGTGGAGCTGACCAACGACGACTACCACCTGGCGGCGCCGGGCCCCACGTTCGCCGGACGTGATGTGTTCGGCCCGGCGGCGGCCCACCTGGCTGCGGGGGTCGACCTGCTCGAGCTCGGACGCGAGATCGATCCGGCCGGGCTGCTGCCCGGGATGCTGCCGCTCAGCCACATCGACGACGATGGTGCAATGGCCGCCGAGGTCCTGTGGGTCGACCGCTATGGCAACGCGCAGCTCAACGTCGACCCCGGCGAGGTCGAGGCGTTCGGCGACCGTATGTGGATGCGGGTCGAATCCGGATCCCGTACGGCGCGTCGCGCCGCGACCTACAGCGAGATCGGCGCCGGCGAGGTGGCGCTCGTCGTCGATTCCTACGGCCTGCTGTCGGTCGTGCTCGATCGACGATCGGTGGCTGTCGAGCTCGGCCTTCACCCAGGGGCGACGGTGCACCTCGAGGCCTTCGGCGATGGGCAGGAGGCGCCGTCGACCGGAGTCACCACGGCTGTCGAGATCGGTCGTCGTCCGGAGGGCCCCGAACATCTCGAACCCGAACCGGAGGTCGACCGATGAGGAAGGGCACCACGATCGCCCTGGCCCTGCTGCTGCTCCTGATCATGGGAGCCGCGTTCCTGCAGTTGTTCGTGCTCGCCCGGTAGCGGCCGCCAGGTCGACGTCTCAGCTCGACGTGGCGAGGCGGTCGCGCGTGAAGCGGCGGCCGTTGATGACGAGCAGCCCCAGGGCGATCGCCCAGACGAGCACGCCGACGAGGAAGATGGCGAAGAGCGGGGCGAGCAGCAGCGCCGAGGCCTGGCCGGCGGCGAGGAAGATGAGCGGCAGGATCACGGCGCCGCCGAGTTGGTTGGCCTCCTGGGTGGTGCGGGCCCGCGACGACACGATCACCAGCAACCCGAGGGCGAGCAGCGCGACGGCCGGAGCGATCCAGACCATCACGAGCGTCCATTGCGAGAACGGGACGAAGATGCGGTGCATCACCGGCCAGCCGACGCCGTTGCTGATGGCGGCATAGATCACGGCTCCCAGCCAGGTGATGGCGAGCGCGGGCACGAAGGCCCCGAGCACCTTGGCCAGGAAGAGGTCGCGGTCGCTGATCGGCAGGTAGAGCAGACCGTCGAGCGTGCGGCGCTCCTTCTCGCCGGCGAAGGCGTCGGCGGCCAGCACGGCCGAGACCATCAGGGGGATCACCAGCAGCAGCGGCGAGAGCAGGTAGCCGAGTACCAGCACGAGGAGTTGCTCGTGCTCGGGCAGCGCCAGGATCGGCCCGACCAGGGCGTGGACCATCGGCGAGCTCAACGCGGACGACACCTGCGTGGTGGCGGCGCTGCGGGCGAACAGGCCGAGGCCGAAGGGAATGGCGACGAGGAGCACGAGCGGCACGAGGATCATCGGCAACATGATCGCCTTGCTGCGCCGCACCGCCGTCAGATCTTTGCGCATGACCAGCCCGATGGCCGACCAGTCACGCGGCGGCCGGCGAGCGGGCTCGACATCGGGTGGCGAGAGCGTGCTCGTCATCGGGCGACCTCGGCGGGTACCGGAGCGGAGCTCTCACGGAGGAAGCCGTCGGTGACCTCGGCGCCGCCATGCTCGGCCAGGATGCGGGCCTCGATGGCGAAGTACACGTCCTCGAGGTTCGGGGTGCTCGACGCGACCTCGTACACGGGCACGCCGTGGGAGACGACGGCATCGACCACCCGGGGCAGCACCTCGCGGTTGGCCACGCGGAACCGGGCGCCGTCGGGCGCCGCTTCGGCCTCGGTGACGCCGGGAACAGCCCCCAGCACGGCGAGGGTGACGGCATCAGCGGGAGCCCCGATGTCGATCCGGGCGCCGATGCCCTGCCAGATCTCGGCAGCCAGGTCGCCGGGCCGGCCGAACGCCCGTAGATGGCCCCGGTGCAGCACGGCCATTCGGTCGGCCAGTCGTCCGGCCTCGCCCAGGAAGTGGGTGGCCAGCACGATCGTGCGGCCCTCGCTCGAGAGCGAGTTGATCAGCTCGATGACGTCGCGCGTGCCGGCGGGATCGAGCCCGGAGGTCGGCTCGTCGAGGAACAGCACCTCGGGATCGTGGAGCAGTGCCCGGGCGAGGGCCACGCGCTTGCGCTGGCCGGTCGAGAAGCCCTGGGTGAGGTCATCGGCCCGATCGGCCATGCCGAAGCGCTCGAGCAGGTCGTTCACCCGCTTCGTGGCCGCATCCGCGGAGAAGCCCCGGACCCGAGCCGTGAACACGAGGTTCTCGCGGGTCGTCAGTCGGTCGTCGAGCCCGGCGTTCTCGGTGAGCACTCCCGTGCGCCGGCGCACGTCGTCGCCCTGCGTGGTCACGTCATATCCCAGCACCCGGGCCGACCCGTGGTCCGGGGTGAGGATGCCGTTCAGTAGCCGGACGGTCGTGGTCTTGCCGGCGCCGTTCGGGCCGAGCAGCGCCAGCACCTCGCCCTCTTCGACAGTGATCGACAGTCGATCGAGCGCCGGGCCGCTGGCGAAGCTGCGACTCAGCTCGCAGGTCTCGATGGCGTCGGTCATGAGGGCAGTGTGGTCGCCAGCGCCTGGTTGCGTCGGATCAGGCGGGGAGGAGCCGCAGGGCGGCGAGCGTGGCCGCGACGCGGGCTGGGTTGGCCGGCGGAGGCGGGCCGGGTTGCACGGCCGGTGGCGTCGGTGGCGTCGGGGGCGCCGGGGCGGGGTTGGTCGGAGGGGTGGCGCCATTCGAGGTGCCGGAGCCGGACGTCGACGATGCGGGGGGGCTCGGCTTCGGGCTTGGACTGCGCCGGACGGCGGCGGCTGGTGCCGGAGGGGGGTCGGACCCGGCGATCTGCATGAACCGATGGCAGGTGTAGTGGCGTCCGCCCTGGTCGGCCACACCGACGCCGATCCGGTTGAACGCCGGGTCGATGATGTTGGCGTAGTGACGGGCGCTGGCCACGAAGGCGGCCATGACGGTTCCGACATCGGGACCCACCCCGACGTTCTCGCCGACTTTGCGCCAGTTCTGGCTGATGCCGGATGTGATGTCGGGGGAATGGGCGAGGGTGTCGGCGGCGGCCATGTGCTGGGCCCAATCCTGGGCTGCCGCCGTCAGCTCTCCGTCGACTTGGAGCGGAGCGACGCCGGCCGCCGCCCGCAGCGCGTTGATCCGGTTCACGTAGTCGTTGGGGCTGGCGCTGGCGCTGGCTGGCCCGGCGGGGGCGAGAAGGGCCATGAGGAGGGCGACGAGGGCGAGAGCGACGAGGCGACGAAGAGCCCGAGGGGTGGCGGAGGTATGCATCAGTATCGACTATCGACAGACCCGGGGCGGGACTGGAGTGCTCTTTGGGTCTTTGGTGCGTGAGCCGTCACATGGCCACTGATCGTGGTCGGACCGGCCCAGATGAGAACCGGCCGCTAGGTTGTCCGGGTCCCACTGGTGCAAGGGAGCGCTCCGCTGTGAACCTGGCCACGATCATCGACCCGCATCCCGACGATTCGGTTGCCCTCATCAGTCGAGGCCAGGTCACCACCTACGAGACGTTGCGCCAGCAGGTTGCCGCGGTCCGGGGCGGGCTGGTGGAGCTCGGGCTGCAACCGGGCGATCGGCTGGCGATCCTCGCCGGCAACAACTGGTACTTCGTGGCGTCCTACCTCGCGGCGCTCGGTGTCGGCCTGATCGCCGTGCCGCTCAACCCGCAGGCCCCGGCTCCTGAGCTCGAGTACGAGTTGGCCACGACCGGGGCGCGCGCCGTGCTGATCAGTCCGGCGGCCGCCGCCGCGTTCGGTGCCCTCGACCGCGCATCGATCCCCGATCTCGAGATCGTGATCGTGACGGCCGGTGTCGACCTGGTTGGTTCGATCCTGCTCGACGACCTGCTCGCGTGCGAAGCGGTGCCGGTCGTCGATCGATCGGCCGACGATCTGGCGGTCTTGATGTTCACGAGCGGCACGGTCGGCGCGCCCCGGGCCGCCATGCTGAGCCATGGCAACCTCCTCGCCAACCTCGATCAGATCCGGCGGTCTCCAGGTCGACATCAAGATGGCGACGACGTGGTCTTCGGCCTGCTGCCGATGTTCCACATCTTCGGGCTGAACGTCATGCTCGACATGAGCCTGCTGTCGGGTTCGACGGTGTTGCTCATCGAGCGCTTCGATCCGTCGTCGGCGGTCGAGGCCGTGGAGCGCCACGAGGTGACGATGATGAGCGGCCCACCCACAATGTGGTCGGCGCTGGCCTCGCTTGGTGATGTCTCGTCCTCGTTCCGATCCGTCCGCACCGCCGTGTCCGGGGCAGCCAAGCTCTCCTCCGACACCGTTACCGCCGTTCGGGACAACCTCGGCGTCGCCCTTGCCGAGGGCTACGGACTCACCGAGACCGCGCCGGTGATCACCTCGGCGACCGGCACCGATGCCCCGACCGGGTCGATCGGCCCGGTGCTGCCCGGCATCGAGATGCGGTTGGTCGACAGTGACGATGAGGATGCCCTCGTCGGCGACTCGGGCGAGATCTGGGTGCGCGGGCCCAACGTGTTCACCGGCTATTGGCACGATCCCGAGGCGACCCGGGCCGCCCTCACCGAGGACGGTTGGCTGCGTACCGGCGACGTCGGGGTGGTCGATGACGACGGTTTCGTCTACCTCATCGACCGGGCCAAGGACCTCATCATCGTGTCGGGCTTCAACGTGTTCCCGGCCGAGGTCGAAGACGTGCTGATCGAACATCCGGCCATCGATCGGGCCGCCGTGGTGGGGGTGCCGCACCCGCACACCGGCGAGGCGGTGAAGGCCTATGTGGTGCTGGCGCCGGGCCACTCGGCCGAGGAGGACGACATCATCACGTTCTGCGCCGATCGCCTGGCCCGCTACAAGTGCCCGTCGAAGGTCATGTTCGTCGACGACCTGCCGAGGAGCATCACCGGCAAGGTGCTGCGTCGGGCGCTGCGCTAGCCGGCGGCGTCGCCGACGCGGTCGCCGCGGTGATCGTGATCGGGACTGACCGGTTGCGCGAGTGGGCCCGGTTGGAGTGAGCCGCGCAACCGCGGGACGTCCGATCGCCCGGCCGGGGGGCCGGCCATGGTCATCAGGAACCCGGCGAAGATCACCGCGATGCCCACGACCAGCGAGATGGCGAAAGCGTCCATCTCGTTGACGACCGAGTTGAGCAGGCCGCCGGTGCTGAGCACGAGCGTGCCCAGGGCGATGAGCACGTTGGCGGCGGCGAGGCGCCCGGCCGGGATGGCGGGGGCGCCGGCGATGGCTGAGCGCCGGCTCCCGGTCATGAGCCGCCCGGCGCTCCACAGCGCGCCGCCGATGATGACCAGCGCCGCCACCCCGGATCCGGCGCCGGCGGCGATGCGCGGACCGATGCCGAACACGTCCGCCCCCTGGGGGAGGACGCTGGGATCGATGATGGCCAGGACCGGCGAGGCCACCACGATGCCGGCGGCGAATGCCGCGAGCATCGTCACGCCGGCGGCGGCCGCATCGGCCCGGCGCCGCCCGACGAGCAGGTACACGGTGCCCAGGGCCAGGAAGGGCACGTTGAGGATGGCCCCGAACAGGTAGAACATCTTGAAGGTCCACTCGCTCCACCCGATGGCGGCTCCGAGCCAGAGGCCCAGCGAGCCCAACGCGAACATGAAGAGCGAGATGGTCCACATCAGCTCGTGGCGTCGACGTCGAGCCAGGTAGCGCTCGAGCGTGAGCATGGCGAAGGCCGTGGCGAGCAGCGTCGCGGTGGCGGCCAGGGCGGTGTGCATCGAAGGTCAGCCTAGGGGGGCTGGGCCGGTCGATGGCGACGCCGGACACTGATCGTCGGCATCACGTGGACCGCTTCGAGACGCCATGCCGCGTGGTGTCGGGTCAGGGAGTGGTGACTTTGTGAACGCATGCACGTGGGCGTACCCTGCCCGCACCATGGTTGATCCGTCCCGGCGCCGCATACCCGAGGCCACTGTCGCCCGGCTGCCGCTCTACCTGCGCAGCCTGATCGAGCTCCACGGCCACACGCCGACCGTCTCGTCCGAGCGGCTCGCGGAGCTGGCCGGGGTCAACGCCGCCAAGGTCCGCAAGGACCTCAGCTACCTCGGCTCGTACGGCACCCGGGGGGTCGGGTACGAGGTCGAGTACCTGGTCTTCCAGGTGCGTCGTGAGCTGGGGCTCACCCAGGACTGGCCTGTCGTCATCGTGGGAGTGGGCAACCTCGGCCAGGCCCTGGCCAACTACGGCGGGTTCGGCGACCGGGGCTTCCCGGTGGCGGCGCTCGTCGATGCCGACGAGGCCAAGGTCGGCACCATGATCGGCGATCATGTGGTGCACCACATCGACGAGCTCCCGAACCTGACCCGCGACCTGAAGATCTCGATCGGCATCATCGCCACGCCGGCCAACGTCGCGCAGGACATCGCCGACCGCCTCGTGGCCGCCGGGGTCAGCTCGGTGCTCAACTTTGCGCCATCCGTGGTGAACGTTCCCGACGGGGCCCTGTTGCGCAAGGTCGATCTGGCGAGCGAGCTCCAGATCCTCAGCTTCTACCAGCAGCGCCGGACGGCGGTCTGATGCCGATCGACGAGCCCCTCTACCCGGTCAACCTGCGCCTGGCCGGCCAGCGATGCCTGGTGGTCGGCGGCGGGGGCGTCGCCCGGTCGAAGGTGCAGGGCCTGCTCGAATGCGGGGCGCTGGTCACCGTGGTCGCCCCCGAGATCCGGCCCGACCTGGCATCGCTCGACGGCGTCACGTCCGAGGTCCGGGCCTACGGTGAAGACGACCTGGGCGAGTACGCCCTGGTGATCACCGCCACCGACGATCCCGAGGTCAACCGCCTCGTGGCGCGCGATGCGCGGGCGCTCGGCGTCTGGGTCAACTCGGCCGACGATCCCGCGAACTGCACCTTCATCCTGCCGGCGCGGGTTCGTCAGGGCCCGCTGCTGGTGACGTTCGCCACGGGTGGCCACAGCCCGGCCCTCGCCACCTGGTTGCGACGCACCTACACCGAGGAGTTCGGTCCCGAGTACGTCACCCTGATAGAGATGTTGGCCGACGAGCGGCAGAATCTTCTTCGGGCCGGACGCTCGACCGAAGGCCTTGATTGGCAACCGGCCCTCGACTCGGGAATGCTGGAACTCATCCGCGAGGGTCGCCTCGCCGAAGCGAAGGAGCGCCTCCAGGCGTGTCTGTCGTCGTCATCGGCTTGAATCATCGAAGTGTGCCCCTCGATCTGCTCGAGCGCATGACCATCGACGACTCGCGTCTCGGCAAGGCGCTGCACGACGTGGCGTCTCGCGAGCACGTCAGCGAAGCCGTCGTGCTGTCGACGTGCAACCGCACCGAGATCTACGTCGTGGCCGAGAAGTTCCACGGGGCCTACGCCGATCTGCGGAACTTCCTGTCGGAGATGGCCTACCTGCCCCCCGAGGACTTCGCCGACCATCTCTACGTGCAGTACGACGACGATGCCGTGGCCCATCTCTTCGCCGTCACGTCCGGGCTCGAGTCCGCGGTCGTGGGCGAGGCCGAGATCCTCGGTCAGGTGCGCCGGGCCTGGGAGCGGGCCCAGGAGGAAGACACTGCGGGGTCATCACTCAACCTGCTCTTCCGCCATGCGCTCGAGGTCGGCAAACGGGCCCGTACCGAGACCGGCATCTCCCGCCATATCGCCTCGGTCTCGACGGCGGCGGTCGCCATGGCCGCCGAGCGGCTCGGCTCCCTCGCCGGGCGGCGCATTCTCGTGCTGGGCGCCGGCGAGATGGGCGAGGGCATGGTGCGGTCGCTGGTCGCCGCCGGCGTGGCCGACGTGCGCATCGCCAACCGCACCTGGGAACGCGCCGTCGAACTGGCCGATCAGCTCGGTGGCGCGGCGGTGCGACTGGCCGACCTCAACGAGTCGCTGGCCGAGGTCGACCTCCTCCTCACGTCGACGGGCGCGTCGTCGATCATGCTCGAGCACGGCGATCTGGCCCGGGTGATGGCGGCCCGTCACGGTCGGCCCCTCCTCATCGTCGACGTGGCGGTTCCGCGCGATGTCGATCCCACGGCGGCCGACCTTCCGGGCGTGACCCTGCTCGACATGGATGACCTGCGCACCTTCGCCGATGCCGGCCTGGCCGAGCGTCAGGGCGAGGTCGCCGCCGTACGGCGCATGCTGGTCGAGGAAGTCGAGCGGTTCGTGTCGGTGAGCACGGCCCGCGAGGTTGCGCCTCTCGTCGCCGGCATGCACGAGCGCGGCGAGGCTGTCCGCTCCGCCGAGCTGGAGCGCTATCGGAGCCGACTCGGCGAGCTCGACGCTCGCCAGATCGAGGCGCTCGAGGCGCTCACCAAGGGCATTGTCGCCAAGCTCCTGCACGACCCGACGATCGGGCTCAAGGATGCCGCGGGCACGCCCCGAGGCGAGCGCCTGGCCGAGGCAATGCGCGACCTGTTCGACCTCTAGGCCGATCTCGCTACCCGTGCCCATCACCGTGCGGGCCGCGACCCGTGGCAGTGCTCTGGCCCGTTGGCAGACCGAGCATGTCGCCGCGCTGCTGCGGGTAGTCGACCCCGAGGTCGTGGTCGAGGTGGTCGTGGTCGAGACGGCGGGCGACCGGCGACAGGACATCCCGATCTGGCAGATGGGGGGCAAGGGCGTCTTCGTCAAGGAGGTGCAGGCCGCGGTGCTCGAGGGCCGGGCCGACATCGCCGTGCACTCGGCCAAGGATCTGCCGTCCGAGACCCACCCCGACCTCGTGATCGCCGCGGTGCCCGAGCGGGCCGATGCACGCGATGTGTTGATCGGCGGTTCGCTCGACGGCCTGGCTCCCGGTGCCGTCGTCGCCACGGGCTCGGTGCGTCGTCGCTCGCAGCTCGCCTGGGCCCGGCCCGACCTGACGTTCAGTGGCCTGCGCGGCAACATCGACACCCGGCTGGCCAGGGCGGCAGGGTTCGACGCGATCGTCATGGCCCTGGCCCCGCTCCACCGGCTCGGTCTGCTCGATCAGGTGCGCAGCGAGCGCCCGGTCGAGGTGCTCGAGCCGGTCGTGATGCTCCCGCAGGTCGGCCAGGGCGCCCTGGCCATCGAGTGTCGGGGCGTCGGCGGCGCCGCCGACGGGCCGCTGCGGGCGCTGCTGCACGACATCGAGCACGGTCCGAGCCGTCTCGCGTTCGACGCCGAGCGGGGTTTCCTGAGCGAGCTGGGGGGTGACTGCGATCTGCCCGCCGGCGCCTATGCCACGGCTTCGCCCTGCGGTGGCCTGCGCATCGAGGGGCTGATCGCGTCGCTCGACGGCCATACCCTGCTGCGCCACGCCATCGAGGTCGGACCGGCGGTCGACGATGACACCGCCGCCGCGGCCGGCCACGAGGTG
>Ga0315283_10004931_pt1 | contig 11707 bp, 6 predicted proteins | sample YL17G09_0_MG_FD_204541 | JGI IMG/M metagenome (GOLD analysis project Ga0315283, IMG submission 204541) | Sediment microbial communities from Yellowstone Lake, YNP, Wyoming, USA - YL17G09_0 | ecosystem: Environmental > Aquatic > Freshwater > Lake > Sediment | place: USA: Wyoming | collected...
TTCTCTGACCCTCCACCTCCGGCCGCCGAAACCAGCGGGTCTTTTCCTTTGCCCGGACCGGCTGGCGTGCGGTCGGCGACGCCGTAGTTGTGGAGCGAAGGAGAATCGAACTCCTGACCTCTTCCACGCCATGCACCCCTGAGGTGTCCCGGGGAGACCCGGTGAGATCCACGAAACCGCAGTTCAGCCATGAAGAGCCAGGGGTTCGAGTCCCGGTGAGATAGGGGGCGACACGGGGCGATACGGGGCGGAACCGGGGACCAACTGTGCACCGAATCGCGCACTTCAGCTCCGGGGTGACAACCAGGAGCATGCCCAGGGCCTGCCTTCACCAACCGGCCATCGTCGAGTGTCACTGCGATATACGGCATCGCTTCCACGAAGGATGTCCGGCCACCTGTGTTGTGGCTGAGCGCCCAACGTGACGCCCGATTGCCATCAGCGCGGCGCAAGTTGCTCGAACTCGGCGGCGTGTATCGCGCCTCGTCCACAGCCGGACTGTGCCGCCGAGGCGGCGTCATCCCCAGCCGGCTATCAGTCACGCAGCCGCTGGTCATGCTGGTCATGTCGGTCACCATGGGCAAGGTAACGGGGTCATCGGCGCCTTCGTGGTGGCGTCGGCGATGCCGGAGGGCTTGATCCACGTGCCATGTGTTCACTTTTAGTGGCATAAGACCACTCTCCGCGATATTGTCTGGATCTCGGGCGGCGACCGTTGCCCTCATCAGAACCAGAAAAGGGAGATACACCCACATGCTTACCTCATATGAGTTCGCCAGCGCCTGGCTCCAGGCTCGTTGCAAGACCGACCGTGGTGCCTCCCTCGTGGAGTACGCCCTGCTCGTGGCCCTGATCGCCGTCGTGTGCATCCTCGCCGTGACCTTCCTCGGCAAGAGCGCGTCGAGCAAGTTCTCGGCGGTCGGCTCCTCCGTCAGCGGCGCCTAGGCGATCCGAGATCGTGCGAAGGGGCGGGCCGCAAGGTCCGCCCCTTCGTCGTTTCGGCCCCGACTCGAGAGGTTCGGCACGCCTGCAAAGAGCGTGCCGTCGACAGGGGGTCGCTATCGCTGACCGCGCCGCGAAGCGCGAAGCGGAGGCACGCCGCAAACGGGAGGCCGAGGCCAGAGCGGCCGCGTGGAGGCGGGAACACACGACGGGCCGCTGAGCGGCTGGCGACGATTCCGATGCTCGGACTGGCCAGGGATCAGTGCACGCTTCCCGCCGAACGCGGGCCCGAGAGTGCGCACTGGAGGTTGAAACGAGTGGAGCTAAGGAGAATCGAACTCCTGACCTCTTCCATGCCATGGAAGCGCTCTACCAACTGAGCTATAGCCCCATCAGGACCAGTGACCTTACCACTTGCCGCCCAGGGGTCGAATCGGCGGCACCCCGATACCGGTGAGCGATTCATCGGCAATCGCTGACGCCCGGCATCACCGATTGCCCGGCTGACGATTCCAGCGGATCGCAACCGGTTACAGCCCTCCAGGGGGTCGTCGGTACGATGCACGACATGGCAGACGGGTATGACGTGCAGGCGATCGAGGCGATGTGGCAGGACCGCTGGCGTGACTGGGGTACCTACGAGGTCGACAACGACGATCCCCGTCCGCACTTCTACACGCTGTGCATGTACCCGTACCCCAGCGGCGCCGCCCACATGGGCCACGTCCGCAACTACACGTTTGGTGACCTCATCGTGCGGTATCGCACCATGAACGGCTATGCCGTGTTGTCGCCGATGGGCTTCGACTCCTTCGGGCTGCCGGCCGAGAACGCCGCCATCAAGACGGGCGTGCATCCCCGCCCGTTCACCGACGAGCGCATCGAGATGCTGCGCAGCTCCATCAGCCGCATCGGATCGGTGTACGACTGGCGACGCGAGGTCAAGAGCCACGACCCCGACTACATCCGCTGGACCCAGTGGATCTTCCTGCGGTTCCTCGAGGCCGGCCTCGCCTATCGCAAGAACGCCCCGGTCAACTGGGACCCGATCGATCAGACCGTGCTCGCCAACGAGCAGGTGCTGGCCGACGGCACCGCCGAGCGGTCGGGGGCCGTCGTCGAGAAGCGCGACCTCGAGCAGTGGTTCTTCAAGATCACCGAGTACGCCGATCAGCTGCTCGACGACCTCGACGGTCTCGACTGGCCCGAGCGGGTCAAGATCATGCAGCGCAACTGGATCGGCCGGTCCGAGGGCGCCGAGTTCGAGATGGTCGTGACCGATGCCGACGGTGAGCCCGATCCCGGCGCGCCGCGTGTGCGGGTGTTCACCACCCGACCCGACACGAGCTTCGGCATGACCTACGCGGTCATGGCGCCCGAGCACCCGATGGTCGCCGAGGTCACGACCGACGAGCATCGGGCCGAGGTCGAGGCGTTCGCGATCCGCGCCGCCGAGACGAGCGACGTCGACCGCATGAAGTCCGAAGGGGCGCTCGACAAGCGCGGCGTGTTCACCGGCTCCTACCTGCTCAACCCGTTCACCGGGCGACCCGTGCCGCTCTACCTGGCCGACTACGTGCTCATGGGGTACGGCACCGGGGCGATCATGGCGGTGCCGGCCGAGGACCAGCGTGACTGGGACTTCGCCGTCGGGTACGGGCTGCCCATCGTCCGCACGATCAAGCCGCCCGACGATTGGGACGGCGAGGCGTACACCGGTGACGGCGTGCACATCAACAGCGAGTGGCTCGACGGCATGGGCAAGGACGAGTCCATCGCCGCGGCCATCGCCTGGCTCGAGGATCGGGGCATCGGCGAGGGCCGAACCAACTACCGGTTGCGCGACTGGCTGCTGTCACGCCAGCGCTTCTGGGGGTGCCCCATCCCGGTCTTCTACTGCGACGCGTGTGGCATCCAGCCGGTGCCCGACGATCAGCTGCCCGTGCTCGCTCCCGACGATGTCGAGTTCCAACCCACCGGCCAGTCGCCGCTGCAGTTGCACGAGGGGTTCCTGCACACGACCTGCCCGTCGTGTGGCGGCCCCGCCCGACGCGAGACCGACACGATGGACACGTTCGTCGACTCATCGTGGTACTTCCTGCGCTTCGCCGACCCGTGGAACACCGACGAGCCGTTCTCCCACGCCGCGATCGAGTCGTGGATGCCGGTCGACCAGTACATCGGCGGGGTCGAGCACGCCATCCTCCACCTCATGTACGCCCGGTTCTTCACCAAGGCGCTGGCCGATCTCGGGGTCGCGCCCAAGGGGCTGCGCGAACCCTTCGCCCGACTGTTCACCCAGGGCATGATCCGTCTCGACGGCGACAAGATGTCGAAGAGCAAGGGCAACCTCGTCGCCCCCGAGGAGATCCTCGACCGTGAGGGCGCTGATGCCCTGCGCCTGGCCCACCTGTTCGTCGGCCCGCCCGAGGACGACGTCGACTGGGAGGGCGTCTCGATCGAGGGCACGGCGCGCTTCCTGCAGCGGTTGTGGAGGCTGGCCACCGGCGAGGTCGCCGGTGCCGCCGCGTCGGTCGACCGTGAGCCTCTGCCCACCGATGGCGCCATCGAGAAGGCCACGCATCGGCTGATCGTGAGGGTTTCCGACGACTACGAGCGCTGGTCGTACAACACGGCGGTCGCCGCGTACATGGAGTTCGTCAACGAACTGAACCGCTATGTGCTCGCGGCCGACGGCAGCCGGGCCGAGACACTCGACTTCGCCGTCGACACCTTGCTGCTGCTGATGGCGCCGATGGCCCCGCACATCACCGCGCAGCTCTGGGCCGACCGCCACCCGGCCGGAGCCGCTCCCGCTGCCATCGGCGCGGGTGCCGACGCCTCGGCGACGCCCGGGCGACCCGCCCACATCCACGAGCAGGCGTGGCCGGTCGCCGACGCGGCGATGCTCACGGTCGACACGGTCACCATGGTCGTGCAGGTGAACGGCAAGGTGCGTGACCGCATCGAGGTGCCAGCCGGCATCGACGCCGCGGAGGCGGAGCGCCTGGCGTTGGCGTCCGACAAGGTGGCGGCGTTCCTGACCGGCCCGCCGCGCAAGGTCATCGCCAAACCGCCCAAGCTCGTCAACATCGTCGCCTAGCGCCCGCCCCGTTCGCCGCTGGCTGCCCGGTGGTTCCTGCAGGATTGCACCGTTTCGGTGCAACAGTGCAGGAACGATGACTTGGCGCGGCGCCGCTGACGATGAAGACAGGAGGGTGTCGGATGGATGACTCCACGGTCGAGGCCCACCCCGGTGCCGGCCTCACTCAGGGTTGGGAACCACAGGTGGCGTCGAGCGATTCGTTCCTGCTCGCCGCCGCCCGCAGTCATGCCCGTCACTTCGACGTCCTGGCCTCGACCATGGGTTGGATTCGGCCTGCCGGTCGGGGCCTGGCCGGCGGAGCGAGCGGGTTGCCCAGTCCCTTCGCCAACATTCTGGTGCTCACGGCGCCGGCGACCGAGCCGCAGGGTGCTGACGGGATCACCCGGGCCATCGACCTGGCCACCGAGGCGCAGGCTCCGGTGTTGCTGATCAGTCCGTGGCCGACATCCGACCTGCGACACCAGGGACTGGTCGCCGTCGGTCATCCACCACTCATGCTGCGACTGCCGGGCGGGTCGATGCCACCGACGCCCGATGAGGTCACCATTCAGGAGGTCACCACCCGGGAGGGCCTGGTGACCTTCGAGTCTGTCCTGATTGCCGCGTATCCCATCCCGGAGTTGGCCGGCATGACCCCGGCGACGCTGTTCGGGCCGGCGCTGCTCGGCTCGGGCTGGCGGTTCTTCGTGGCGACCGTGGGCGGCGAGACGGTCGGCACATCGGCCGGGTTCGTGTCCGATGGAATCCAGGTGGTCGAAATGGTGTCCACGTTGCCCTCGCACCGCGGTCGAGGCATCGGCGCGGCGCTCACCTGGGCGGCGACGCTCATCGAGCCCGAACTGCCGGCCATGCTCATCGCCAGCGACGATGGCCGCCCGGTCTACACCGATATGGGGTATCTCACCCTGTGCCGGTTCACCCTCTGGGTGGTGCCGCCGGACTGACCGCCGCCTGCCCGAACCCATCCACGCGTTTCGGCGTCAGGAAGTGCCGCTGAGCGCGACAAACCGGTGGGCAGAACTGGTGAAGGGGTGAAGCAGGGAGTAGGTAGAGCTGAGGCTCGCGGATCAGCCCTTGAGGCTGGCGAGCACCTCGTTCCAGCGCTCGGGGTCGCTCTGGTAGGGGGCGTAGAAGCTGATGCGGTCGACGATGTCGCCGTAGCGGGCGTGGAGCGCGGGGCCCAACTGCTCGGGCTCGGCGATGACGGCGAAGGCGTCGAGCATCTCGTCGTCGATCAGCGTGCCCATGGTGACCCACTCGCCCTGCTTCGACAGGGCGTTGAGCTCGGTCTGGAGATCGCCCCATCCGTGCTTGTCGAGCACGCCCCGATAGGCCGGGGTCGACCCGTAGAACGCGATCTGCTCGCGCACGCCCTGCATGGACGCCTCCATCTCCTGGTCGTTGGTGCCCGTCGCCACGAATGCCGGCCCGGAAATCTCGATGTCGGCAAGGGTGCGACCGGACGTGTCGAGACCGCGTTCGAGCGCCGGCAGGGTGACCTCGCGCAGGTATCGCTCGGTCGTGAAGGCGTGGCACAGGAATCCGTCGCACGTCTCGCCGGCGACCTCGGTCATCCGCTCGCCGACTCCGGCGAGGAAGATGCGGGCGTTGCCGAACGGGTTCGGACCGGGGTTGAAGAACGGAGTCATGAGGGTGTGGGTGTAGAAGTCGCCCTGAAAATCGAGCCGGGTGCCGTTGTTCCAGCAGTCCCAGATGGCCCGGATGGCGAGGATCATCTCGCGCATGCGCGCCGCCGGCTGCGACCATTCCATGCTGAACCGCTTGGTGATGTGGGGCTTGATCTGCGAGCCGAGCCCGAGGATGAACCGGCCCTGCGAGTAGGCCTGCAGGTCATAGGCGATGTTGGCCAGGTTCATGGGGTTGCGGGCGAAGGCCACGGCGATGCCGGTGCCGAGCTCGAGCTTCTCGGTGTGTTCGGCGGCGAGCAGCAGCGGGAAGAACGGATCGTGCGACGTCTCGGCCGTCCAGACCCCGTCGTAGCCCACCTGCTCGGCCTGGCGTGCCGCGCCACCGACCTGCGCGAGTGAGCCCCCGATTCCTCCGTCGACCTTCATGGGCGCACCCTATCCGCCGTCGGCGCGAGCCTCCCGATGCCCCGTCACGCGTCGCGGAGCAAGGGCAACTACTGTCGGCCGACACACCCCCGACTGCGTGTCCAGGGTGAGTCGCGCAGGACGTGCGGCCGGTCGGGGGACCGGTGGCACGGAGAGAAGGGGACACCCCGCTTGACCGCACTGCTCGAGTCGCCCCGGCTACGCGCCGCTCTCAGTGTCGTCGCCCCCGCGCTGGCGGTCCTGGCGGTTCAGCTGGTGTTCTTCCCGCTGCCGGCCGGCGCCGCCTTCCAAGGTCTGATCCTGGGCCTCCTCGGTGCTCTCGTGGCGGTCGGCATGGCGCTCATCTACCGGGCGAACCGCATCCTCAACTTCGCCCAGAGTGAGCTCGGGGCTGCTCCCACCGTGCTGGCCGTCTCGCTCGTCGTCTACGGCGGGCTCAACTACTTCCTCGCCGTGAGCATCGGGGTGCTGGCGTCGATCGTGCTCGGCAGCGTGGTCGAGCTGGCGATCATCCGCCGGTTCTTCCGGGCGCCGCGCCTGATCCTCACCGTGGCCACCATCGGGTTGTCGCAGCTACTCGCCGTCGGAGCGATCTTCATCCCGTCGATGTGGGGCGAGCGGTCGCAGTCGAACCAGATCCACTTCCCGATCGCCTTCAAGTTCGAGATCCAGCCGATCATCTTCTCGTCCGATCATCTCGTCGCCCTGATCGTGGCGCCGCTCGCGCTCATTGGTGTCGCGGTCATGTTGCGCTCGACGAGCATCGGCATCGCCATCCGCGCCAGCGCCGAGCAGGCCGACCGGGCCAGCCTGCTGGGCGTGCCGGTGAAGCGGCTCCAGACCGTGGTCTGGGCCGTGGCGGGGCTGCTGTCGTTCATCGGCGTGTTCCTGCAGGCCGGCATCCTCGGTCTGGCGGTGCTCCCCGGCTTCGGGCTCACCGTGCTGCTCACTGCGTTGGCGGCGCTCACGATGGGCAAGCTCACCGAGTTGCCGACCATCGCGGCGGCGGCTGTCGCCCTCGGCATCCTCGAACAGGGGATCAGATGGAACGAGGCCGACCCGGGACTGGTCGACCCGATACTCGCGGTGGTGATCATCGTGAGCCTGCTCGCCCGCAAGATCGGGGCGACGCGCGCCGACACCGACACGGCGTCGACGTGGCAGGCCGCCGACGAGGTCCGCCCGCTGCCGCGCGAGTTGCGCTCGCTCCCCGAGGTGCGACTGACTCGGTGGGCGGGTGCCATCGTGGTGGTGGGTGCGCTCATCGCCGTGCCGCGGCTGCTCGAGGGCAGCACCGGCAACCTGGTCAAGGCCAGCGCCGTGGTGATCTTCGTGATCATCACCATGTCGGTGGGGGTGCTCACCGGCTGGGCGGGCCAGGTGTCGTTGGGGCAGATGTCGTTCGTGGCGTTCGGCGCCGCCACGGGCGCCTACATGACCCAGACCTGGCACCTCGACCTCGGCCTGGCGCTGCCGCTCGCGGGCCTGGTCGGCGCCGTGGTCGCGGTGGTGGTCGGACTGCCGGCCCTTCGGCTACGCGGCCTGTTCCTGGCCGTGACGACCCTGGCCTTCGCCATGGCCACGTCGAGCTACCTGCTCAACCGCCGGTACTTCCATTGGATACCGGCCGATCGGGTCGCCCGGCCGAAGCTCTTCGGCGTCTTCGACCTGACCTCGCAGTCGTCGTACTACTACCTGAGCCTGAGTTGCCTGGCGCTCCTGGCGCTGGCGGTGCAGGGCATTCGCCACAGTCGTACCGGCCGGGTGCTGCTGGCGCTCCGGGAGAACGAGCGGGGCGCGCAGTCGTTCGGCATCAACGTGATGCGGGCGAAGCTCACGGCGTTCGCCCTCTCGGGCTTCCTCGCCGCCTTCGCCGGGTGCCTGCTGGTGCACCTGCTGCAGGCGTTCAGCGAGAACGTCTACGGCCCGGGCGAGAGCTTCGTCGTGTTCACGTCGGCCGTGGTCGGCGGGCTGGGCTCGATGATGGGCGCCGCGCTGGGCGCCGTGTACCTGCGCGGTGGGCAGTGGTTCCTGCCGGGGCCGCAGTGGCAGTCGCTCGCCACGTCGGTCGGTGTGCTCCTGGTGCTGCTCGTGTTGCCGGGGGGCCTCGGCGACCTCGTGTACCGCATCCGCGACGCCGGGTTGCGCTGGGTCGCAACCCGCCGGGGCATCATCGTGCCGAGCCTGCTGGCCGACATCGCCCCGCCGGGCGACGATCCAGATCCCGACGTGCTCGAGCACGCCGAGGCATCGGCCGAGGCCCATCATCTCGGCGACTCGACCGATGCCGATCCCGGACCCGACCCCGAACCCCCGCCCGACGTCGACGCGGTGGGCGAGATCGTGACGACGCCATGATCCCGATCCCGCCGATGGCGCCGGGTGACACCGGACCGTGGCACCTGCGGCTGCGGGGTGCGGTCCGCCACCCGGGCCGATGGATCACCGATCTCGCCGGGGGCGGGCCCGTCTACGCCCTCATGATCCTGTTCGGCCTGAGCATGGTCGACGAGATGGATCGCACCGCCTTCGGTCTGCTGCTGCCGAACATCCGTGATGCCTTCGACATGTCGAACCAGGGGATCCTGTCGCTCGTGGCTGTGGCGGCCCTGCTCGGCCTCTCGCTGCAGGTGCCGATCGCCCAGATGGCCGACCGGTACCGACGCACGCGGCTGATGCTGATCGGTGCCGCCGTCTTTGCCGCGTTCTCGATCGGCACGGGTCTGGCCGTCTCGGTCTGGATGCTCACCCTGGTGCGAGCCGGGTCGGGCGTAGGCCAGGCCACGGTCGGACCGACCCACAATTCGCTGCTCGCCGACTGGTTCCCCATCGGTTCGCGGCCGCGGGTGTTCTCGTTCCACCGGGGGGCAAACGCGGTCGGCGCCTTCGTCGGCCCCATCTCGGCCGGCGCGCTGGCCGCGTGGCTCGGCTGGCGGGCCCCCTTCATCATCTTCGCCCTGCCGCTCTTCGTCCTGGTGCTGTTGGGCATCCGCCTCACCGAACCGAGCCGAGGCATACAGGAACGCATCGCCATGGGGGTCACCGATGCCCTCATGACCGAAGAGCCGCCGCCGTCGTTCGCCGAGGGCTGGCGCATGGTCTGGAAGATCGAGAGCCTGCGGCGCATCTTCTACGCCCTGCCCTTCCTGGCCGCCGCGCTGATCGGGTTCTCGTCGCTCGCCGCGCTGTTGTACGAGCAGAAGTTCGGTCTCGACGAAGTGCAACGCGGCTGGGTGGCGGCGGCCGCCGAGCCGGCCCAGATCGTCGGGCTGATCATCGGCGCCAAGGTCGGCACCAAGCTGATGATGCGCGACCCCGGGCTGGTGCTGCGGTTCATCGCGGTCACCGCCTTCGCCACGTCGATCCTCGCCGCGGTGTTCGCCCTGTCGCCCTACCTGTGGGTCGGCATCCTCGCCAACATGGGCATCTCGGCCTCGCTGGCCATCGTCGGGCCCGGCGTGTTCGCCTCGCTCTCGCTCGCCATCCCAGCCCGGGCCCGATCGCTCGGCTTCTCGATGGGGGCGATCTGGGTGATCCCCGGGCTCATCGTGCTGCCCATCGTCGGGGCCATCTCCGACTCGATCAACATCGAGATCGGCATGTTGGTGATGACGCCGATCTTCCTGGTCGGCGGGCTCGTGATCTCGACGGCCGGACGGGTCATCGATCGCGACATCAAGCAGGTCTGGACCATGGCCGCCGCCCGGTCAGAGGTGCTCTACGAGCGACGCCAGGGCCGCGTGAAGCTGCTGCTGGTGCGGGGGCTGCAGGTGTTCTACGGCAACGTGCAGGTGCTGTTCGACGTCGACTTCGAGATCGACGAGGGCGAGATCGTGGCGCTGCTCGGCACGAACGGCGCCGGCAAGTCGACGCTCTTGAAGGCCATCTGCGGGGTGGTCGAGGCCGACAAGGGTGCCGTGATCTTCGATGGCCGTGACGTGACGCACGCGCCCTCGAACGAGATCGCCGCCCACGGCATCACGTTGGTGCCGGGCGGACAGGGCGTGTTCCCCAGCCTGTCGGTCGCCGAGAACCTGCGCGTCGCCGGCTGGCTCGACCGCCGCCACTCCGGTCGGGCGGCCGAGCGCACCGCCGAGGTGCTCGAGCTGTTCCCGGTGCTCGGCGCGCGCCTGACCGAGCCGGCGGCGAACCTGTCGGGTGGTCAACAGCAGATGCTGGCCCTCGGGATGGCGTTCCTGGCCCGACCCCGGCTGCTGCTCATCGACGAGCTCAGCCTGGGGCTGGCGCCGATCATCGTCGAGCAACTGCTGCCGATCGTCGAGGCGATCCGCATGCAGGGCACCACCGTGATCCTGGTCGAGCAGTCGGTCAACCTGGCGCTCACGATCGCCGAGACCGCGTACTTCATGGAGAAGGGCGAGATCAAGTTCCACGGCCCGACCGCCGACCTGCTCGCCCGTCCCGACATCCTGCGATCGGTGTTTCTCGAGGGGGCCGGCGGCGTCGACCACACCAACGGGGTGACGGCCCAGCCGGCGCGACCAGCGGCATCGGAGCAACCGGCCCGTCCGAAGACAGGCCCGGACCATGACCTCGATGCCACGACCGACCGCCCGGCCCCCGTGGCGGTGCTCGACGTCGTCGACGTGTCGGTTCGCTTCGGGGGCATCCAGGCGGTGCGCGGGGTATCGCTCACGGTCGATTCGGGCGAGATCGTCGGCATCATCGGGCCGAACGGCGCCGGCAAGACCACCCTGTTCGATCTGATCTCGGGGTTCACCCGCAACGACGCCGGACGCATCCTGCTCGGTGGTCACGATGTCACCCGGCTGTCGCCTGATCGGCGGGCCCGGCTCGGGCTCGGCCGTTCGTTCCAGGACGCCCGGCTGTTCCCGGCGTTGACCGTCGAGGAGACCATTGCCGTGTCGCTCGACCGGTGGGTCGACGTGAAGGACCCGATCAACTCGGCGCTGCACCTGCCCGCGTCGTTCGACTCCGAGCAGAAGGTCGGCCAGCGGGTCGACGAGCTCATCGAGTTACTCAACCTCGAGGCGTTCCGCACGAAGTTCGTGCGCGAGCTCTCGACCGGCTCACGGCGGGTGGTCGACCTGGCCTGCGTCGTCGCCCACCACCCGTCGATCGTGCTGCTCGACGAGCCGTCGAGCGGCATCGCCCAACGCGAGGCCGAAGCCCTCGGCCCCCTCCTGCTCCGCATCCGCGACACCCTCGGCGCCGGCCTCGTGGTGATCGAACACGACATGCCCCTGATCACCGGCATCTCCGATCGACTGGTGGCCCTCGACCAGGGTCAGGTGCTCACCAGCGGGCCGCCCGACGATGTGCTCCACCATCCCGAGGTCATCGCCTCGTATCTCGGCGACACCGACGCGGTGATCGCCCGCTCGGGAGCCCAGCCCCGATCGTCGGCCGTTCCCGTCGTCCCCTGATCCGCCCCTGATCCGCCCCCCAGGTCTCACCTCGTTTCGACCTCGTCTCACCTCGCTATCCCCATAACCTCAACGCCACCGCCATCCACGGAGGAACCAGCCATGCAACCGAGCACGCCACCGACCTCGTCGTCGAGCGCCCTACGCCGATACGGGCCGATCATCGCGATCGTCGC
>Ga0315283_10004933_pt1 | contig 11707 bp, 7 predicted proteins | sample YL17G09_0_MG_FD_204541 | JGI IMG/M metagenome (GOLD analysis project Ga0315283, IMG submission 204541) | Sediment microbial communities from Yellowstone Lake, YNP, Wyoming, USA - YL17G09_0 | ecosystem: Environmental > Aquatic > Freshwater > Lake > Sediment | place: USA: Wyoming | collected...
TCAGGCGGGCGAGGCCATCGAACTTTATGCCTCACAACATCTTTCAGAGGTGGCATTGAGGGCGCATCAGACGCGGATGATTCCGATGTCCAAACTTACCGACTACGAGCCTGTCGACGTTACAGGGAATGGTGTGGAAGACGAATGAGCCAGAGCCAGCCTACAGACCAACAGCGCTTACACGTAGCGATGATCACCGAGGGCACCTATCCGTTCCATTTCGGCGGGGTCAGCACCTGGTGTCACCTGCTGCTCGAAGACCTGTGGGATGTCGATTTTACGCTGATCAGCCTGGTCGGCAGTCCAGATGCTGAGCTACAGTTCCCTTTGCCGTCGAACGTGGTCGACTTCCGTCCAATACCCTTGTGGGGCGTTCGTGAGGCAGCGGAGAACCGGTCACGGCTTGGCCTGACTGAACTACTTAATGCCAGGGCCCGAACCAGCGAGCAGGCGATCACACACGAGTTCATACCGCAGTTCCGGTCTTTCTTGCACGAGCTATACGCCGATAAGGCCGATCTGGGGCGCCTGGCAGAGTCGATTCATGGCATGTACAAGTTCTTCGTGGCCCATGATTTCGATCGCACGCTGCGCTCAAAAGCTGCCTGGCAATGCTTCCTGACCGAAACACAGGAGTTCTTTCCGCGCGCGGCTGCGCAACATGGCTATCCTGGCGCCTCGTTCAGCCTGGCCGATGTGGGCAGGGCCATGCAATGGCTTTACCATTGGTTTTTCCCGTTGGCGCGACCGCTCCCAAAGGCCGATGTCGCCCACCTTGCCATGGCCGGACTGTGTACGTTGATCGCCACAGCGATGAAATTGGAATACGGCTCGTCGTTCATGCTCACCGAGCATGGCATCTATCTGCGTGAATCATACCTGGCGCAGGCGGCCTCATCGTTTGGTCTTTTTCACAAATTGTTCAATCTGCGCTTTGCGCTACGCATGACGGAACTGAGCTACAAGATTGCCGACATGATCTCGCCATGTTGTGACTACAACCAGCGCTGGGAGCTCCGCAACGGCGCCCAACCCGCTCAGATTCGAACGATCTATTACGGCGTAGATGCATCGGTATTCGCGCCCACGAACAAACCCTTCGCCGAACCTGCAGTGGTCTGCTGGGTCGGCCGGATCGATCCGCTCAAAGATCTCTTCACCTTGCTGCGGGCTGCAGCCATTGTGCAGCGATCGCGCCCAGACATCCACTTTCGACTCTACGGCAGTGCGCCGGCCGGGAATGAAAGCTATTACGCCAAGTGCCTGGCACTACGAGCTGAATTGGGACTGGAAGAGACCGTAGTCTTTGCCGGCTTCCGGTCGAACGCCGCCACAGCCTTCAACGAAGGCGATATCGTCGTGCTATCGAGTGTATCCGAGGCTTTTCCCTTCAGCCTGCTGGAAGCCATGTTGTGCGAAAAGCCGGTCGTGGCAACGGCAGTGGGCGGGGTGCCGGAGCAGGTGGCGGGTTGCGGGTATGCTGTGGAGCCACGTAATCCGCAAGAGATCGCCCAGGCGATCCTGACCCTGATCAATGATCCAGAACTTGCTGCGAGCTTTGGGCGCGCTGGCCGGGAAAAAGCGTTGCGGGAGTACAGCGTCCACCAGTCGGGGAGCGCGCATGAGGCTGCCTACCGGGAATTGCTGGCGCGTCGGGCGAGCCAGCCCCAGTTATGGAGCGCCAATGAGTTGGCGGCCCATGGGCAGGTGGTCCCAGCGGTTGATGGTTGGGCTGGCGACCCGCTGGCGGCGCCGGTGGGCGCGGACTTTCGGGTGCGCAGCCACACCGGCGCAAGCGCCACAGCATGGCCCACCGAGGTGTTGAGCGTCAAGATGGGTCGCCCAGGGCTTGAGGCATCAGATGGCGACGGGAATGGCCACAATGGCATAGCAAGTGATGCACTGGTCGAAGCGACGGCTTTGACGAAGGGCAACGGCCATGGCAACGGCAACGGCAACGGCAATGGCGGTTCGTCGAACGGCCACGGGAAAGCAGCGCCGTTGAGCGTGTTATCATGGCGTTTCAAGAACCCGAGCGGTATTGCATTGCTGGTGGAGGAAGTTACCGAGCGTGATCCATTGCCGATTGACGGGCTCGAGGTCACCGCGCTCCTCGAGTCTATGGGCATTACCGACTATGTAGCGTTGCAGCGCTACGGCGCGCCAGACGTTTTTGACTTAGGTGATGAAGTCCTCCAGCAGACACGAGCCCAACGTCCAGCATGGGCGTCCGCCGCCGTAGCAAACAAGGCGCCAGCGGCGCCACCGGCCCGGTTGACCGAGACCCTGAGTGACTACGCGCGCGGCCCGCTGGCACTTGTGACAGCATTGAGCATCATGTTTATGATCTCGGCTTACGGCCTTTTGGGAGGATGGAGCGCCTATAGGCTGCTGGCGTTGAGCATTGGTTTGACCAGCGCTATGTTGGTAACCAGCGGCTTCACTCAGGCGCCCAGCCGGCGCATATCCGCCTACTTGGGCCTGGGGAACCCGAGCGCGGCCGGGCGCTTCTTTTGGCTAACCATGGTGGTGGGGGCTGCATGTGTTTGTCTCATTGCCCTGGTACTGGCACTGGCTTCGTTTTGGCTCAAGGCGCCGCCTGCATGGTTCACGAGCCAGATCATGCTGACGTATCTGATGGCTTTCCTCGGCCTATCGGCGATCTGGCTGATGAGCGGCGGCCTTTCGATCGTACGCAAAACGGAATGGCTGACCCTGGGCCTGGTGACGGGCCTGGTGGTGGGCGTTCTTGCCGACAGGATTGCAGCACATTTCACGGCCGCGCACCTGGCCGTGGGTACCGTTGCCGGCTTCGCCGTAGTCGTGGCCCTGGAAGCACAGGCGCTGGTTCGGGGCTTCCACCATTGGACACCGGACAAGACTTCGGATCACGGGGCAAGCAAGGCAGCAACTTCGAAGAAGGCTCCTCGATTACCCAGCAAGAAGACCCGCTTCCCGCCGGTGAGTTATCTAGTGAATGAAGCGGCGCCGTATTTCTTGTACAGCGCGCTCTACATGCTCTTCATTCTTATCCCGCACGTGTTTGGCTGGCTAGGGGTACTAGGGCCAGGGCAGCCACGCATGTGGGCGGTAACGAGTATGGAGGTAGGGCTGACACTGGCGTTGGTGCCCATCATCCTGGTGGGTGGCGTGGCCGAGCACACAATGAGGGAATTCTGGCGCTTGGCGCCGGGGGCGCAAGCCAACACGCCCGGAACGGACGTGAGCCAGTTCCGGAACTCGCTCACCAAGTTCTATGACCGGCATTGGCGGATCTACATGCTGATATTGACGGCGCTCAGCCTGGCGGTTTATTGGGCGGTTAGCCTGGCTCTCAGCTCGGGCTTGATGACGCGCTGGCTCGCACTGCCGGATCTGACCCAGATGGCGCGGTTTTTTGTCGCCGGGCTGTGCATCAATTGGCTGATCGGATCGGGGATCTTCAACTGCATGTTCTGCATTACGTTGGGGCGTCCAGGTCCGGCGGTCTGGGCTGTGGTCCTGGCCATCGCTGTTACGGTTATGGTAGGTGCGCCGCTGAGTTTCCGGCTCAACTACAGCTTTGCGGTCGTCGCGTTCATTTGTGGGGCGATAGCCTTTGCATTAGCGTCGCGACGGGCGAGAGATCGTGTGCTGAAGGCGTCTGACTTTCACTACGTCTCATCGCTCTAGGAACAACTTCATTGCTCGGAGGAGCGGCCCGCTGTGGGTAGAAGCAACCGAGCAAACCCATTCAGGAGGCTGTTATGTTCACTCTAGATCATGGACAAGTCATAACCGATGTCGACAATGCGGAATTTGTGACCGATTGCGCCGCCTATCTACTCCAACGCATCAAGACCCGACAGGCGAGCTTGGCGATCATTGGGCTGGGATATGTGGGCCTACCCCTGGCAGTTGCCTATGCCGAGGCGGGTTTTCACGTCACCGGCCTTGACATCGACGCCAGGCGCGTGGACGCTTTGAACGCCGGCCGGAGCCCGGTTGCCGACGTCCCGTCCGAGCGGCTGCGGCCCTTACTGCCCCAGACGCTATCACCGAATGACAGCATGACGACGCTGAACACGGGGATAGTCGGGATCAGCAAGGGGAATGGATCAAACGGCAACGGCCGTGCAAACGGCAACGGCCATGCAAACGGCAACGGTCATGCAAACGCCCGGCCGTCGACCAACGGCGATCGTGGACCCGATGTGAGCCTACAGGGTGGCGTTACGCAGCTTGCCCCGGCGCGCGGCAGTTTCCGGGCGACGACCGACTACGACGTGCTCTTCGACGTTGACGCGGTGATCATCTGCGTGCCCACGCCGTTGAGCAGCACCAAAGATCCGGACATGTCGTTCATCATCTCGGCCAGTGATGAGATCGCACGCCGCTTGCACAGCGGCATGCTGATCGTCCTGGAGAGCACAACGTATCCTGGGACAACTGAAGAGATCATCCTGCCTCGGCTGCACAGCGTCAGAGTCGGCGACGCGACGCTGCAGGTGGGTAAGGATTTCTTCCTGGCCTTCTCGCCAGAACGCATCGATCCCGGGCGCACCGATTGGACAGTGTACACGACCCCCAAGGTGGTTGGCGGAACGACACCCCAGTGTCTGGAGGTCGTTAGGACGCTATATGGGTCTGCTATCCAGACAGTCGTGCCCGTTTCCAAGACGCAGACGGCAGAGATGGTCAAATTGCTCGAGAACACGTTCCGCGCCGTGAATATCGCCCTCATCAACGAGGTCGCGATCATGTGCGACCGGCTGGATGTGGACGTGTGGGAAGTAGTCGAGGCCGCCAAGACAAAGCCGTTCGGCTTCATGCCCTTCTATCCTGGGCCTGGCCTGGGCGGTCATTGCATCCCGATCGACCCGCACTACCTGGCATGGAAGCTTCGGACCCTGAACTACACTGCCCGCTTCATCGAATTGGCCGAAGAGATCAACTTCGGTATGCCCCATTACGTGTTGGGCAAGATCTCAGATGCGTTGAACGAAGAGAGCAAGCCCTTGCGCGGATCGCGCGTGCTGGTGCTGGGAGCAGCCTATAAGGCGGACATAAGTGATATGCGAGAGTCACCGACGCTCGACCTGTTGCGCCTGCTCCGCGAAAAGGGAGCTCATGTGGATTACAACGACCCCTTCGTGCCTCGGCTGACGTTGGGTGCGGACGTGATGACGAGCGTGCCGTTGACCGAGGAGCTATTGCAGGCTGCTGATTGCGTGGTGATCTCCACGCCGCACAGCAGCTACGATTGGCAATGGGTGCTAGAAAACACCTGCCTGGTCATGGATACGCGCAACGCTACAGGCAAGACACCGAACGGCTCAGCCAAAGTCGTGAAGTTGTAACGACTCAGAGTCTGTGCGAGAGGTCGACTCTTAACTTCTGGAAGAACGGCCTTCGCACAGCCTCATTGAAAGACAAAGGAGTGTAAAACCAATGCTTCCATTTCAGCGATCCAGCACGCCGACCCGTATCTTGATCACCGGCGGTATGGGCTTTGTAGGCAGCCACCTGGCCGGGACGCTTCTCGAACAGGGCCACCAGGTTACGGTGGTGGACAATCTCTCCACCGGCCGATTCGATAACATCCGGCACCTGGCCGGCCATCCGGACTTTCATTTTGCGATCGACGACATCACCAACATGGCGGTACTCGACCGGCTGGTCAGCAATTGTGATGTCATCTTCCACCTGGCGGCGGCCGTAGGGGTCCAACTGATTGTGAAGGACCCTGTTCACACCATCGAGACCAACGTCCTTGGGACAGAAGCGGTCCTGCAGGCGGCCGTACGTTATCGGACCAAGGTACTCATTGCATCCACGTCGGAAGTCTACGGCAAGAGCGCGCAGATTCCGTTTACCGAAGATGATGATGTCGTATTGGGGTCCACCACGCGCAGCCGGTGGTCTTACGCAGCATCCAAGATGGTCGATGAGTTCCTTGGGTTGGCCTATCATCGCCAGAAAGGACTGCCTGTCGTCGTGTTCAGACTATTTAACACCGTTGGGCCGCGGCAGACGGGCCAGTATGGCATGGTGGTTCCTCGCTTTGTCCAGCAGGCGTTGCGAGGCGAACCGATCACCGTCTACGGGGATGGCCAACAATCGCGCTGTTTCATGGATGTGCGGGACGCGGTGCGGGCGCTAATTGGCCTGGCCGAGAGCCCACGGGCGGTAGGGCAAGTGTTCAATATCGGGACCAGTCATGAGATCACCATCCTGGATCTCGCGCGCGAAGTGCTTCGGCTGGTTGGCGCGCGAACGGCGGGATGGCCAACCACGGTACCGGCTCCGCGTTCCAACGGCAATGGCCACCAGAGCGGGCCAGCGCCTGAACGAATCACTTTCGTCCGGTACGAAGACGCGTACGAGACGGGTTTCGAAGAGATGTGGCGCCGGGTACCCAACACCGCCAAAATCCAGAGCTATATCGGCTGGCAGCCCGAGTATTCGCTGCGCCAAACGCTTGAAGATGTGATCACGGAGTTCGCTGGCGAACGCAACGAGTTCGCTATCGAACTCAACGAGTTCGTTATCGAACGCGACAAGATGGCAGTGGCAGCCTGAGAAACCGAGAACCGGGTGATTGCCGATCTCCAGGGAACGACAAAGGGCGAGGTTGCGCCGATCAGGCAGGCGGCGTGGGTTTGGCCCCAGTGGGCGCACACCGCGCGCATCGCTGGGGCCTACTTCGACCCGGCACATACCGACAACGAAATCGATGCCCGCCTCAATGATCTGATGAATCAGCACGTCAGCGTCGTGTTAGCCGACAGCCCTTGGGGACAGCAATACGAGGTGTGGGTCGACGACGACCGATTTCGTACGGTGTGCGCCCTTGTTGCCAGGGTGGTTCGCAAGGCTCACGCTTATGGGCTAAAAGTCGTCTTGTATCAGACGGGGCTCGAATTGCTCTCTGGCCCGGAACGGAACCCAGGCCTGGAGCATTCGGAATGGGCTCAGCGCTCCTTGGATGGCAAGCCAGTGCTGTTCAATGATATCTCCACCGAACAACAGCACTGGCTCAAGAAAGGCATCTGGGACTTCTGGCTGTCGCCATGCGACTCAGGTCTGGCGGGCAGTTTTCGCCGATTGTCTCTGTCCCGGGTCCGCGCCATGGCGGAGACCGGCATTGACGGGCTATGGGTGGATGAGGTATATCTACAATCCAGTGTGGGGTGCCATCATGAGCTGTGGCCGTCTTGCGATGCCTGTAGCGCCGATGCCTTTCAGTCAGATACCGGCCTGCCGATGCCGACCGTTGCGGACTGGGATGATCCCGTCTTCCGCCGTTGGGTGGTCTGGCGTCACAGCCAGATTAGCGACTTTCTGTTGGCCGAGAAAGAGGTGGCGCGCGCCGTCAACCCGGATATCGTCTTCTTCAACGAGAACTCGGATCTGGACACGGGACGCTCCACTTACGTCGCCAACGACCCAACCAGCTACCAGTTCTACCCGGATGTGAGCACCGGCCATGAGGTAGAGGTCATCGGCTTCCGGATGGATGAGGGCCAAACGGGTATGCAGGGCGCCACCCTGGATCAGTGGCTCTCGTTCCGCATCATGATCGCGTTCGCGCGGGCCGCGGACCGCGGCAAACCCAGTTGGATTCTGACTTACGGCTACGAACCTGGCGACAGTGCACGCCTGGCCGGGATGGTGCTGGCCGAAGGGGCGTGTTTCTACGAGACGAAGGGTCCGCAGATGGCTGGCTCGGTTGGAGAAAGCTACCGGGCGGAGCTGTTCCGGTGGATTGCAGATCACGAGGCCGTACTGTACACAGGCGAATCATCGGCTGAGGTAGGATTGCTTTACAGCCCACGAACGCGCGACCTGGTAGACACCACTTCGGGCCAGCCGTATGACGTGGCAGACTCGATACATTTTGCTGCCTATCGGGCGACGGCAAACCTGCTCTATCGCGCCCACATTCCGTTCGACGTGGTCATCGACACCGACACCACGACCTTCGGACGGTATCGGGTGCTTGTGGCGCCCGAGGTGCAGGCAATGTCCGACCCCACAGCCGCCGCGCTGCGGGAGTTCGCCGGCAGGTTGATCACCATCGGGGCCAGCGGGCGGTATGATGAGTGGCTCACCGAGCGACACACCCCTGCTCTAGCCGGAGCAGACAGCAAACATTTCGCCCGGGCCGGCGCCAGGTCGGCGGCTGCGGCCGATACTCGATTGCTGCGCACGGATGCACCCCCGTCTTTGCAGTTGGGGCTACATCGCCGGGCCGACGGCTATGCGTTGGTCCTCGTCAATACCGACCCGCGAGCCGCAGGGCCGTTCAGCATCCATCTGCAGCTCATGCCCAATGAACGCATCACCGCCTGTCGATTGTCGGCCTTCGGAGGCCAGTCTACCGATCTCCCATTTCGCCTCACCGCGGGCGGGCGTGCCGTCCGTCTGGATGTACGGGGTGGCCTCGCTACGGTGGCTTGTGTAAGCCTGACTACTGAGACCCGTCGATCCTGTGCCGAGGACAGTTTGAGTTGATGTTAGACTACAGAGCCGTAAATACCCTAGTACAGGTGGGCCGAAATATCCCCACGGTTGGTAGTAACGACTTCAGTCGTTCCGCAGCGCTGCCAGCGACTTTAGTCGCTACTACGAGCCCTTGCCGCACCTACGCCGAGGTGTATTAGTACAGACAGGCCGCAACTGCGCCGCGGTGTACTGGCCAGTCATCTAAGAAAGGGAGTGAACCATGAGCAAATCAAGCAGCCCAGCGAGTAATACAGTATTGTGGTGCGGCGGTCGGCCCCTGGGTGCTTGGGCACGCATCGGACTCTCGGTCGTTCTGCTCTGTTTGGGGTTAAGCTTCGGCGCGGTGCCGACAACGCAGGCGGCAACGCTATGTGTTGCACCCGGCGGTTCAGACGGCTGCCTCGCAACGATCCAGGCGGCAATCGACGCCGCCAGCCCCGGCGACACGATCAACGTAGCCGCCGGCACGTATGCCGAGAACCTCTCGGCCTTTGGCAAGGACCTGACGATCAACGGCGCCGGCGCGACGATCATCAGCGGGGACAACACCGGCCGCGTCTGGGTGATTTACTCCAACAGCAGCCTGAATCTCGCGAACATGACCATCATGTACGGTAGCGCGACAGGCGACTTTGGCGGCGGCATCTACAACGACGGCACGATGAGCCTGAACGGCGTCACGGTCACCAATAACAATGCCGGCTACGGCAGCGGCATTACCAACTTCGGCACGCTGACGATCGGCGGCTCGACCATCTCCAACAATGTGGCGACTGTGAGCGGCGGCGGCATCGTCAATGGCAAGGATCTGACGATTACCAACAGTACGATCGCCGGTAATAGCGCGACGGGCGACGGCGGCGGCATCTATCACAGCGGCACCAGCCTGACGATCAGCGGCTCGACCATCTCCGGCAACACGGCAACCGGCAACGGCGGCGGGATCGTGAACTTCAGCGCCAACCCGGTCAGCATCACCAACAGCACGATCTCGGGCAACATGGCAACCGGCAACGGCGGCGGCATTGTCAACGGCGGCACGCTGACGCTGGCCAGCAGCACGGTCTACGGCAATCAGGGCGCGCTCGGCAGCGATATCTACAACAGCGGCCCGCTCAGCGCCAGGAGCACGATCGTCGCGAACGGCAACTGCGCCCAGTTCGGGACCGTCACCTCACTCGGCGGCAACCTGGACAGCGGGAATACCTGTGGCTTCGGCACGGGGCCAGGGGACCAGGTGAACACCGACCCGTTGCTCGGCCCGTTGGCGAACAACGGTGGTCCCACCCCGACCCATGCCTTGCTGACCGACAGCCCCGCGATCAATGCAGCGGACAACAGCGGCTGCCCCGCCACCGACCAGCGCGGCACGCCCCGGCCGCAAGGTGCAATCTGTGACAGCGGGGCCTTCGAGCTGGTTGACAATGTCGCGCCGGTGCTTGGCGCCTGTCCGCCCGGAGGCCCGTTCGCCTTCAGCACGGGCTTGCAGGAAGTCGGGCCGATTGCCGCCTCTGACACAGGCTCGGGCGTCCTAGCGACCGCCAGCACGTTGGCAGGCGTCGTTGACACCAGCCTGCCGGGCATCCAGAGCCTGACCTTCACGGCTGTGGACAGGGTTGGCAACGCAACGCCCACGACTTGCCAGTATGACGTGACCGTCTATGCGGCCGATCAGAAGGTAAGCGCGGATATCAGCGCCATACGCGCAGCGGCTCCTGAGGGTGACGCTAAGAAAAAGCTAGGTGATGTCCTGACAAAGCTGACACAAGCCCTTGATCGCAAGTATTGGCTGGCCGACGGCAATCACCTGACAGCAAAGGATGGCGACAAGCCCTTCGCTCGATCAAAAGAGGCAGCCAAACTCCTGAACGATGTGGCAAAGAATGCGCCGTACAACTCGTTATTGCCGGGCCCCACCACAGCGCTAGTCGGCGCAAATCGCGAGCTTGCGCAGATTGCCATTGCCGATGCGGACAGTCAGAACGGTAAGGATAAGGAGATTAAGGCGGCCAATGACGAATTGGGAAAGGGTGACAAGGAAAGAGATGCGGGCAAGCCTGACGCCGCCATTGACCACTACCGCAAAGCCTGGGAACACGCGCTGAAGGCACTCAACTAAACTAATTCCAAGGTGAGATCTACATGCCTGGTCCGAGCGAGCAACTGACCGGCTGCGTCCACGAGCGCGTCGGCTTGGTCCCGCAGGTCGCGGCGACAGCGTTGCTTGACTTCGGTTGTGCGCTCGGCCAGTCCTATCGAAAAGGCATCGGCTTTCGTGCGTACTTTGGTGTTCGTGCCCAAGCAAACGATATGTTGCCTATAGCTCGATAATGTTGGCGCTGTTTTCTGGGCCATGGTCGGCAATAGCCAACAGCCTGGATGGCAGCCGCAACACACCTGCTCCCATCCGGGCAGACTTGCGAGAGGACTCATGTACTCTAGACACGGTTGGGGAAAACGCCTCCTGATCGGGAGCGCTTTGGTCGCGCTTGCAGTCGCAGCCCTCATGATCCTGTGGGGCTCCACCGAAGGACTAACGGCATCGCGTAACGCACCAATACCCCCTTCCAAGGAGCCGCCACAAGATAAGTGTTTCAGTCTCACCTTGCTTCCACCCGTATTCAGGCGGGAAAGCTGCGACACTTATATCGAAACGGGTCCTAACCTCGTATTTGCACCCTTGATAGCGCATACCGATGGGCCTCCCCCTGGCCCAATATCATCCACGCCAACCGCAACGCCAACATCTGTTCCTCCTACCGCTACTCGTACACGCACTCCGTCCGGAGACATTTGGAAGCCAGACCTTAACACCTCCTGGCAGTGGCTCATCGGTCACGCCCTCGATCTGACCAACGCCAAGGATATGGGACTGGTTGACCCTGACGGCAATCCGCTGTCAGCTCCTGCCCCAGTGGTCTACGATATTGACGGCTTCTATAATGGCCAGGACCCGAACTGCAATATCAGGGATAAAGCTGGTATCTGCGTACAGGGCGAAAATGATGCAGTGGCGCAGCTTCACAGCATGGGCAAGAAAGTGATCTGCTACATCGATGTCGGGGTCTACGAAGCTTACCGGCCCGACGCTTACAAATTCCCGGCCTCCGTCATTGGCAGCCCGGACGTGGGATGGAATGACTCATGGTGGTTGGACATCAGGAGAACCGACATCTTGGGTCCTATCATGCAGGCTCGGATGAAGATGTGCAAGGACAAG